>Ga0209387_1000144_pt1 | contig 21578 bp, 14 predicted proteins | sample NCControl_FD_187515 | JGI IMG/M metagenome (GOLD analysis project Ga0209387, IMG submission 187515) | Agricultural soil microbial communities from Utah to study Nitrogen management - NC Control (SPAdes) (version 2) | ecosystem: Environmental > Terrestrial > Soil > Agricultural land | place: USA...
GCATCGGACGTTGGCTGAGGTCTACCGTATGAAAGGCGACTACGAAAACGCTGTCGAAGAACGGGCAAGATTTTTTGAACTCATCGGACAACCACAGAGTGCCGCCCTGATTCGGGAGACTTTTTCGAAAACTGGTTGGGTCGGCTATTTGCGATTGGTCACTGCGGAAAATGATCTACTGAAAGAAGGCAACAATAGTTGGACAATTGCAAAGGCGTATTTAGATCTTGGTGAAAGAGAAAAAGCCTTAGTGGAATTGAACGAGGCGTATGAGAAACGACTATCGAGTTTGTGCTGGCTAAAGATAGAACCGCAACTGGACCCATTACGATCCGATCGACGCTATCTGGAGCTGTTAAAGAAAATGCGCTTTCCCGGGTGAGCTTAAGGATAAAACGGCAATGCCTATCTCTCCCAACACGAGGCTTGGCCAGTACTCGATAATTTCTAAGATCGGCGAAGGCGGCATGGGTGAGGTTTATCGTGCTCGTGACACCACGCTTAATCGTGAAGTTACGATCAAGCTGCTGCCTGCAGAAGCTTCAAATAATCCGGATCGTTTGAAGCGATTTGAACAAGAGGCCCGAGCGACCTCCGCGCTCAATCATCCAAACATTCTGCTGTCTACGATATCGGTACAAATAGTGGTTCCCCTTATATCGTCACTGCTACTCGAAGGCGAGGAGCTTCGAGATCGTTTGAACGCCGGACAGATTCCGATACGGACAGCGATGGGTTTACCAGAATTTTGCTCTGTCGCCGGATGGTAAGCACGTAGCACTGGAGGTTTCGGAGGCAACTCACGACATCTTCCTCTTTGAGTTTGAACGCGGAAGCCTGATCCGGTTCACCAATGAGGGAAAGAATGGTTTCCCACAGTGGACGCCCGATGGAAAGGCCGTTACGTTCTGGCGATACCAACATCGGCGCATTATTCACAGTTACTATTACCCTGAGTCCCTTTTAACCAGTTCCAACGTGATATTGGCGACAGATGGCGCATCGAGGATCTGAAAGCCCGTTACAGAGTTAGTCATCATACCGCTATACAATCCCTAAAACGCGACGCGGATACGATGGTCTTACCTAAGCGACCGGCGGTCGCGATCCTTCAAGACCCGGCGCAGAATCTTTCCGGCAGGACTCTTTGGAATCTCACTCGCAAACTCTACTTGCCGAATTCGTTTGTAAGGAGCCACGCGCGCCGCTATAAACTCCATAATGTCTTCGGCGGTTGCCTCATCTTTCAAAACCACAAAAGCTTTCGGCACTTCGCCGGCCTGTTCATCCGGAGTCGGTATAACGGCCGCATCGGCAATCGAAGCATGCGAAAGCAAGATTGCTTCCAGCTCGGCTGGCGCCACCTGACGACCATTAGTTTTAATTAACTCTTTGAGCCGATCGACGACAAACAGTTGGCCGCTGGCGTCGCATTTGCCGATATCGCCGGTACGCAACCACCCTTCTGAGTTAATCATTTCCGTCGTCGCTTCATGGTTTGATGCGTAGCCTTTCATGATCTGGGGCCCACGCACCCAGATCTCGCCTTCGTGATCGGCGTCGAGTTCGACGTCATTTGTGTAGTCGACGATCTTGCACTCGGTATTCGGAAGGCAATACCCGACGGAACCAACCGCATTCTGTGTAGAATCAGACAGACTTGCGTGCGACAATGGGCTCACTTCCGTCAGACCATATCCATATCTGATTTCGCAACCCAGTCGTTCGGAGCACGCTCGCGCAATATTGGGGGCCAACGTAGCCGCGCCGCAGTGAATCAACCGCAGTGCAGATAGATCGTGATCCTCTAGCTGCGGTGCGCGCGATAGGGCCAGTACGAGCGGCGGTACAATCGGCGCAACTGTTACTTTGTAGTGTTCCAGCAACTGAACGAACTGGTCTAGATCGTAACGCGGCACTGTCACGATCGTTGCTCCCTCGCTCAAACCCAAATTGATGACGATGTGTAAACCGTAAAGGTGATACATCGGCACCACGCATATCAAAGTATCGTCTTTCGAAAAAGCGTCGTTTGCTTCCATGAGACGCAACATTGCGACAAGATTGCGGTGCGTGAGCATCACGCCTTTTGGAAAACCTGTCGTTCCACTCGAATAGGGAAGCGCGACAACGTCATCCCCAGGATTTATTTGAATGGACAGTGAGCTGTCACCATGGTCCAACAAAGAAGCGAATGGAATAGCACCTTCAGCCTCGCCAACTACGAAAAGTTTCCGGGCGCCGGATGCTTGCACCGCCTCGCGTGCTTTTTCCATCAACTGCGGGATAGTCAACAAGTATTTCGCGCGCGCATCCGTTAGTTGTTTGATTATTTCCTCAGCTGTAAAGAGCGGCGACACCATTGTCGTTGCCGCGCCCAGTGACGCAACGGCGTGAAAGGCGAGTGCGTACTCAGGGATGTTAGAACTATAAATCGCAAAAACCTCTCCCTTGGTCACGCCATGAGCTGCGAAACCTGCAGCCAGTCTGTTTACGTACCCGCGAAGTTGGCCATAACTAAATGTTCGTCCGCTTGGACCATCGATAAGCGCGGGTTTCTCGCCCAACTCGTCCGCGTGCCGCAGAACATAGTCGGTTAGAGATATCTCCGGGATCGTGACTGATGGGTGAGGGCTCTTAAAGATCATCGAACATCACCGCGGCGACTAAACGGCGCATCGCGTTCTTTCACAGCCTGCTTAAACCCAACCTCGCCAGCACGCTTCTGAAACGCGTAACCTTCTTTCGTGTGACGTGCGATGCCGTCGAATAGCGTGCCCAGCATCTGCGACACCTGCAGGCCTTGCCCTAGCAAAGTTTGATTGATGAGTAGTTTCATCATAACTAATTGGTTAATGGGCATCTGTGCGACACGGTCGAGCATTTCTTCGAATCGCTGATCCAGTTTGTCGATAGTGGCAGCTTCAGTGGCCAATCCCCACTCGGCCGCTTCTCGTCCAGTCAGGCAGTCGCCGGTAAATAAAAGCCGTTTAGCCTTCTCTGCACCGATACGATATGCCCATAAGGCGGTGGTGGGAACGCCCCAGGCGCGCGCTGGTGGATAACCGATTGAGGCGGTGTCTTCGATGAACATGAGGTCAGAACAAAGCGCCATATCCGTGCCGCCGGCAACGCAGAAGCCATGAACTTTGCAAATCACTGGCTTGTCGCTATAGAACAAACTCATGAAGCCGCGCACGTTGCGGCTCATCATCGCGTAGTCGAGCATAGGGTCCCACGTTTGTTCAGGATCGTGATTTGCCAATTGCACTTTGGGATCCATCGGCGATCCCTGGGGCCAGCCCCTCAGCGCCCTTTCGTCATCAAGTTTCTTTTCCGCGGTCATCACAAGATCGTAGCCCCCGCAAAAGCCCTTGCCGTTTCCTGAAAAAGCAATCACATGAACCTTGGGATCCAGATTTGCACGCTCTACACATCCAGAGAGTTCAGCCGGCATCTCAAAGGTGATACCGTTGCCTCGTTCGGGACGATTCAGCGTGATGCGAGCGATGCGCCCGGTGACTTCGTAGGTGAGAGTTTTAAGTGTTTCCATTAGCTTTAGAACCTATTCATTGATTCTCAAAATCCCGGTACGAGCATGCGAGTCAACAATTCGGGGGCTTTTATTCTTTGCCCAGTCATCCACTCATCAGCTTGCGTGATCAACTGGCGGCCCCTCGCGTCGCCAAGCGTTTCACCCAGCCGACGTCGGGCCGCCGCTGCGTACAAGTTCATGCCCGAGTTTTCAAAACTCTGAATCGCCTGTGAAAGCAATGTGCCTGCTTGATCGGATTGACTGCGACGCTGCGCGACAGTTGCATGAATCAACATCGCGAATGGTTTTGCCCAGGATATCTTTTCTTTTTCTATTTTACGCGCCAACCGTTCAGCGATTTCCAGTTCATCCGTATCATTCTCGGTTGATCCCTTGGCCAAAAGCGTACGAGCCCGCAGATGCATCGCCTCGACTCGCAGGACTTGAAAACGCAACAGCATCGAATGCTCCAGCGCCGCCCACTGTCCTTCAATGTGTTTCCAGGCGACTTCCACATCTCCGGTATAAAGTTCTATTTGCACCAAAGCCAGCAGCGAGCTGTAGTGTTGCAAATGAAATCCTTCGTGCGGCCAAGTCTTCAAAGCCTCGATAACTTCCGACCTCGCCTTGTCTGGATCATCCGCCGCCAGCCAAATCAAATTTAAGCGAGTCCTCAAATCGGTTGCGGCAAACAAGTTTCCCTGCTCCAACGCCGCAGACAGCAGGCCCGGCACTCGTCGCGAAACTTCAGCGAGCTCTCCGAGGTATAAAAGCGCGCTGAGCATGAATCGGTGCGCGATCGTTAATTCCCAGGTTACCCCCGTACACCGATCGCGCAAAACTTCCCCGGCCCTTTCACAAAGTTCCGCAGCGTGTTTCCAGTTTCCAATGAGATACGCACAGACACCGCTGGCCCAGAGTGAAAGTCCGATCGCGTGCGGATGGCCTACTTTCTGTGACAACTCTTCCGCCATGCGCGCAACTTGGGCGGCACGGTCTTTCGTTGCACCACCTCGAGAAGCGGTCTGCGCTGCCTCGAACGCCAAAGCCCGCGCCACTCGAAACGGCTCACCAGCGCGCAACGCCAGCAACAGGTGACGACTTTGAAAATCTGCTCCGCGAATGAGATCGACGGCGCCAAGCCCCGCCGCAACAGCCCAGCAGGTATCAATGCGAACGAGATCCGCTTCGGGTATCTGACTGGCATCACGCTCCGTGAACTTAAGTCCACGCAGTCGAATCTGCACGCGCTTAAAAAGCAGTGAAAGCAGTGCCCGTTTCGGACCTGCCGGAAACGTGAACCCAACCGCCGTCAGCACAGAACGGATGAGCTGCAAGCCTTCCTTGATGTGGCCACCCATCAACAACTGTTGCGCCGCACGTCGTTTGAAATCAAGGCTATGGCCGGCGGAAGTCAGTGCTGCAAGGTCCAGATACGCTTTCGCAGCTTCAGCGGGACGGCCTGCATTGACCAGTGCATCCGCAAGCCCCTCCTTGAGATCGAAGATCTCAGCGCCATTGGCGGGCGCGAGCTCGACCGCGCGTCGATAAAACCCCACAGCGCGATCAAAAGCCAATGCACTCGTAGCCTTTTTCGCCGCCCGTGTGGCATAACTTGCAGCATGCACTCTTTCTCCGGCGCCGAGGTAGTGTTCAAAGAGTGCTTCAGGGTCGTCGATCCCGCGACCTTCCAGCGCCTGGGCCAAACGGCGGTGAATTTTAATCACTTTGTTGGGATCGAGTTGCGCAGCCAGAGTTTCACGTATGCGGTCGTGATAGAGGTCGAGTGCGTGTCCCTCTCCGCCTGTGCGCAAAAACTGAGCAGCTCGGAGTGAACTGACGAGGGGAAGTTCATCGCCGGTAAGTTTGGCTGCCTGATAGGCGACTTCAGAATTGATCGGGCGTCCGGCAACAGCCAGCGTATCAAGAAACTCGCGTGCACCGACTGGCAAATGACGCAAACGCTCTTCGAGCATCACGGCTAGCGTTATTCCAGTGGTCGAAGTTTGATCGCTGGTCGCTGCGTAACGGGCGAGTTGTTCCAGGAGAAACGGGTTGCCGCGTGCTTCATCGAGAATCGCTTCGGAGAAGGACTCGAGCACGGAGGCGCCTGGACCAAGTAAGTCAAGCAACAATTTGTACGATTCCTTTTTTGACAATGCACCGATCTGGACTTCGCGACAACCTTTACTGCCCACACGCTCGAGCAACGACTTAAGAAATGGCTTCGTTTGTATATCCTCGCTTCGAAAACTCGAAAGCAGTAGCAGTGGTGGCGAATCCGGAGGGCTCAATAAATCTTCAAGCAGCGTCGTACTGTCAGCATCCGACCATTGCAAATCGTCTATATAAAGCACTAGTGGATGTCTATCGGATATGCGCGCGAGGAGTTCGCGTAGAGCGGCAAACCCCTTGCGACGCAAAGTGAATGGGTCAGCGATTTCCTGCTCGCGTTGCGGCGCATTGAAAACAGAATCAACTTGAAGCATCACTGGGAAGAGCCGTGCGAGCGCAAGCACTTCGCGTGGCATCAACGCTTCAGCTCTCGCCTCAGGTAGTGACAACAAATATTTGGTGAGGCTATCTACTACCCCGTCCAAAGCTTTGTATGGCACAGATTCACGCTCATAGCATCGCCCTTCGAGAATAACCACGCCGGGCTGATTCTTGCGTAATTCGTCCAGGAAATGGCGCGCGAGCGCTGTCTTCCCCATACCCGAGCTGCCGTGTAGGAATACGGTTACTATATTTCCGCGTCTGGTCTCGGCGAACGCATCCTCGAGGTCGCCCAATTGACGTTCCCGACCAACGAAGGGTGAAGCCTGCACCAGCGATAGTACGGGGGAACTTATTGTTGGCCGTTGTAACGAACGAGAATGGCCCAGCACCTTTAAGACTTCCTGGCCCGATGGTCTCTCTTCCGGATCGCGGCGAAGCAAACGAACACACAAGTTGTTTAGATCCTGTGGGACGCCTTCTACAATTTCGATCGGCGCAGGCGGGTCGAACTTTTGTTTACTCATCATCACTTCGAGAAACTTACCCGCAAACGGTAGACGGCCCACCAGCGACTGATAAAGCATCACACCGATGCTATACCAATCGCTCGCGCGCGAAATGGGAAGGTGCGCGCCTTGCTCCGGAGACATGTAATCCGGAGTGCCGGCAAACGTGACGCTATCGTGCAGACCCTGCGCTTCTACCTCTGCAACCAAACCAAAATCAAGAATTACGACACGGCCTTCTTTAGTCACCAAAACATTGGAAGGCTTGATGTCTCGATGAAGCTTTCCCATTTCGTGCAAGGCGTGAACCCCCTCGGTCAGTTGTCTGAGGGCCACTCTCAAACGATTCAAATCGAGCTTGGACTTGGATAGAGAAGTGGCTGCGGAGGGTTCTGAAGATTCTGCTGTAGGGTAAGAGGCGCGGACAGATTGCAGTTCTATGGTTTCGGCCTCGTAGTCTGCCAACAACTCGACGCCGGTGTCAGTAGATGCTTTGCGCAGTGTGGGAGTTCTCGAAAACTCCTCCTGACTGGCCCGATAAAGCGGCCGCACGTACTCAAGAAAATTTACGCCCTGCACGAGTTCCATCGTAAAAAACCAGTACTGTCCATCGGCCATGAATTCGTAAAGTGCGACCAAATTCGGATGCGAAACGTCCGCGAGTGAACGAAATTCGTTTTTGAAACGCGAGATGTGCGATGCTTCAGCCCGCGTCAGGGTCTTGAGGGCCACGACCTTATTTGTTTCTCTGTCGTGAGCTTCATACACGACACCCATTCCACCCGAACCAAGTCGGCGGCGAATGCGGAAGCGCTGAGTACCAAGGAAGTCGTTTGAGTGTTGGCTCATTGATCGGGAGTTGCACTAAGGCGGTCATCGACTGATCAGGGCTCCTCGGTTGACGCGTCGGTTCTGGGCTGACGTTGAGTCCTGTTGAGTCGATTGCTAGCAAGTACAAGCGATGCAAGCATAGTTGCCCTTCCAGTCAGTCGCAAGCGTCACTAATCACTTCACGGCCTTGAGACGCGAGCGTGGCCGTACTGCATAGCGGCCAGTACCCGCCTCAATGGAAACGAGATGGAGCACTATTCGATCATTAACCCCAGTTTCGCAATTTAGAGTCTGTCATATTGCATTATGTCGCGTAGTGTTCCTCGATAGCCTTTGCGAGTCAGTCGAAGACTTTTCTTTCTCGCCTAATCGCAGATAGGTTCATCGCCGGACCGCCGCATTTCCAGCCGCGGAGTTCAGGCGGCAGTTTGCTCGGTTTTCACGTAGAACCATTGTTTTCATTAGGCTTTGTTCTTACTGGTCGAAGTGAGGAAAGAAGGTTTGCAAAGAAAAGCCGTCTAGCGACGTCAATATCACGCCAAATGATTTTTGGCTCTAATTTGTCTGTTTCTTGTAAGTGATTGACGAGAGGGAAGTTAATTGGTGGAGCAGAGGGGGGTCGAACCCCCGGACCTCCGCATTGCGAATGGGCTTGGACCATCATTGCATGGTTTGTCATGCAGTGACATCCAGTCGCATTAACTTACAATTCTTCAAAAGGTTGCAGCCAACGCAGGAGTAATTTCTCGTGCATTCCTTTGACATCGATTTTCATCAATTTGCGGTCGGGTGACGAATCGGTGACACCGTCATCAATGGGGGACGAGTTATGCGCAGCAGACGCTTCTATTTCGCAATCTCACGGGCGGCAGATTCGAACGCGTCGGAGCGGCGCCGGGAAGCGGACTGGCACGCGCGCTAACCGGTCGTGGCCTTTCAGTTGGAGATTTGGATCAAGATGGTCTCCTGGACGTTGTGATAAACAACATGGATTCCGGGCCTGCGGTTTTACGCAACATAACATCGCGAGCGGGACAGTGGTTATCGATTCGTCTGGTAGGCGATTCTTTGAAGAAGAACTCGCGCGATGCGATCGGCGCTCGTATTTATGTAACGGCCGGAAAAATTCAACAGCGGAAAGATGTAATCAGCGGAACCAGCTACGCCTCCCAAAACGATTTGACGTTGCACTTCGGTCTCGGATCTGCGAGGAGAGTGGACAAGATCGAGATCAAGTGGCCGGATGGATCAGTGCAAACGGTTCCTGCCACGAGATTAGATCGTAGAATTACCGTCATGCAGAACAAAGGTATCGTGAAGGATTGATTCTGCTTTCAATAAGCGAACGACTGGTAGCGCTCCTTCTTCGGTAGCTCTTCGAGTGACTCCACGATCGGGTTAAAACGCAGCAGCTGCCGGGCGCGATCCGAGAGGCTTTCAAACGTCTCGCGCGGAATCTGAATGGAAACTTCTGGACGGAACAGCCAGCGACGGGAATAACCGATCACCACCATAGGCCGCGGCTCCGATGTGAAGTTCGGAGTTCCACGGTGAAGTCCACGAACGTCCCTGATAATCACGTCGCCTAATTTCATCTGAATTGGTTCCAGCGTAACTTTGCCGCTTTCAAGCCGGTGCAGACCCTCATCCTTTGACATCATGTGCGTCCGCCGCGCGACTTCGAACGGACCGTTTTGCATAGTGACTTCGACAAGGGGAAAGTTTACCGCTAGTTGATAAGGGGGAGTTTCCTGTCCGGTTTCAGGAAAAAGCGGCGGCGTGTCGCGGTGAATCTCCTGAGTAGTTGACCCGAGCAGCGGCGTGTCCACAGCAAGCTGACACATTACTGCATCTGAACCCACGAGTTGCTCGACGATCGCGAAAACATCGTCGTCCACGTAGATACACGGATCAGCGAAAGGTTCAGTGAACGGAAGTGTCACGTAGTATCGTGCTGGGCCGCGGTTTTGCAGGTGCCCTTCACGCGCGATGTGTTTCTGTAGTAGGGGAAGAAAGGTTTGACGCCAGTGATCGAGCTTCTCTGGTGGAAAATGTTCAGGTAGAACACAGAAACCATCTGTGATAACCGATTGTGCAAATTGCTCGATCTCAGTGGAATCGTATCGACCGGCCATAAAACTATTTTCTCGCGCTCAGGCGATTCTGAATAATTACTACCACTAATAGAATCAGACCTCGCAAAACAAGTTGCCACCACGGACTAATCGTTCCTTCAAGATTGAACAGATTGAAGATGACACCTAACAGCAAAACGCCGACGAGAGTAGGTCCGACGCCGCCCTGGCCGCCGGTTAACAACGTGCCGCCCACCACGACCGCGGCGATCGCATCCAGTTCCCAACCAGCACCGGCAACTGGCTGCCCCGTTCCAAGTCGCGAGGCAAGGATGACACCGGCCAAACCGGCCAAGGCACCGCTCAGAGTGTAGACCCTGATCGTCACGCGGTTTACGTTGAGACCCATCAACCGCGCGGCCTCTTCGTTGTCGCCAACCGCATAAACATGCCGTCCAAAACGCGTGCGATTAAGAACCACTGCGGCGATGATGTAAGCAACGATCAGGATCAAGACCGGCACCGGAAGAAAGCCAATCGCTCCGCGTCCCAACCAACTGAAACTTCCCGTTGCCGTTTCCGCTCTGACTGACTGTTCGCCCGTGTACACGAGCGCAAGGCCTCGTGTGGCAATCATCATCGCCAGCGTTGCGATGAATGGCTGGATCCGCGCCTTCGCGATTACCAAACCATTCACAAGACCTAGCACACTCGTAAAGGCAATTGCTGCCGTAATGGCAAACACAGTTCCCTGATTTGCCAGAAGAGCAGCGATTACGCCCGCGACTGCAACGAAAGAACCGACAGATAAATCGATCCCGCCGGTGAGGATTACGAATGTCATTCCGAGCGCGACGAGTCCCAACATGCTGTTCTGGCGTAGTACGTTTGAGATGTTGAACTCAGTCAGAAATCGTTCGTAACGGAACGCAGCAAAAATGCAGACCAGTACAAGCGTCACCAGTGCGCCCTGTCGCTGAATAAACGAAGCGACTTTCAAGCGCGCGACGCGTCCACGCGTAGAGCCCACATCGTCAACTGTTGTTACCTGCCCCATTGAATCTCTAAGCCAGTTTTGGTCGTTGAATGTAAACAGCGAGCAGTATTATCGCGGCCTTAAAAACAAGTCCCCATGAATACGGCAATGGATTAAGTCCAAACGGGCCCATATTGAAGCTTGTAGTGATGACCTGCATGATCAGAGCGCCGATGAGTGTGCCGACGATTGTTGCTCGTCCGCCGGTAAGCGCAGTGCCACCAACAACGACAGCGGCAATCGCATCAAGCTCAATGTAGAGTCCGACCTTCTGCGCATCGCTGGCGCCTAAGCGTGCTGTCTCGACCAAGCCAGCAAGTCCGGCAAGCAAACCGCTGAATGCGTAAACCGCGATCTTTGTGCGATGCACTTTTACGCCCGCAAGTCTCGCTGCAGCCTCGTTACCGCCGATCGCAAGGACGTAGCGTCCAAAGCTAGTGGCGCGCATTATGAAAATACCGGCTGCAACTACCGCTAACATTATGACGACCGGGACCGGCACTGGTCCGATATACCCCTTGCCCAGATACTCAAACCCGGGATTGCTAAACGGAATAAGTTGCCCGCCGTTACTGATCACCTGCGCGGCGCCTCTACCTGTGATAAGCGTTGCGAGAGTCACGATGATTGGCTGAATGCGAAAGCCCGAAACCAATGCGCCATTGAAGGCTCCAACCGCGCACGCCGTAAGGAGTGCAAACAGGATCGCTACGGCGGTTCCACGTCCAAAAGAGACAGCCGCTGCCGCCGATGCGATTGCCATTATCGATCCGACGGATAAGTCGATACCGCCCGTCGCAATCACCATCGTCATGCCGACTGCCACGAGCACCGTTGCGGACACCAGTTGTAGCACGTTCCATAAATTGCTCAATGTGGCGAAGTACGGAGTGAAGATCGCGTTGGCAACAACGAGTAGAACAAGTGCAAACAAAGCGCCATAAGTTGGGCCAAAATCTCCCAGCCGCGACGTTAAATTACCGGATCGACGTGTCGTACTGACAGTGGCAGTGGTCTCCATAAGCTAGCCTTCGGTCGCTGCTTTCTGATCGCTCGCACTGCCCTCCGCCATGGTTTGAATGATTGTTCGCTGCGAAATGTCTGCACCGCGCAACTCACCGACGCAGTTTCCATCGCGCATCACTACGACCCGCGAACTGCCTTCGACCAACTCTTCCAGTTCAGATGAAATCATCAACACGCCAAGGCCGGACTCGGCCAACTCGTTCACCAACGCCTGGATTTCGCCTTTGGCGCCGATGTCGATACCGCGGGTTGGTTCATCCATGATCAGGAACTTTGGATTTCGGCAGAGCCACCGCGCAAGTAGCACCTTCTGCTGATTACCGCCCGAAAGCTCGCGAATCTTTTGATCAGCGCTCGCGGCCTTGATGCCAAGGCGGCCCATAAAACGTTCGACGATAGCTTGCTGCTTCGATCGGGAAACAACGCCGAGAGTGGTGAGCGCCGGTAACGCGGCGAGTGTGAGATTCTCGCGTACAGACAAGTCAGGGATGATTCCTTCAGCTTTGCGATCTTCAGTAAGAAACGCCACGCCGGCGGCGATCGCACGACCGACGGACCCGATGCCGAGCGGGCGGCCTTCGAGGTAGACAGAACCCGAGTCGATGGGATCTGCCCCAAAGATCGCGCGCGCCGTTTCCGTTCGACCCGAACCCAGCAGACCAGCCAGGCCCACGATCTCGCCGCGGGCAACTTCGACCGTCACGTCATTCAACCTGCGCCCGCGTGTCAGGTTTTCGGCACGGAGCAGCGGCGCGCCTCCTGCCGGCGTGAGTTCGAGCTTCGCGAAAGCAGTTGTTCCTTGTCGCAACTCCTCCCGCCGCTTACCCAACATCAAGCAGACGAGATCCAGCTTCTCGAGACTCGCGAGCTCACGCGTACCGACGAGTTTGCCGTCTCGCAAAATCGTCACGCGGTCACACACGGCATACAGTTCGTCAAACCGATGGCTGATATAGACAATTGCGGTGCCTTGTTCCTTCAGGCGTCGAATCACATCGTAGAGGATGTTGACCTCGTGCTCGGTGAGAGAGCTCGTTGGTTCGTCGAGCACGACGACCTTTGCTCCAAACGAAACACCACGCGCAAGCGCAACCATTTGCCGAAGCGCTATGTTCAAACTGCCGAGTGTTGCGCGCGGATCGATTTCCAGTCCCAGGCTTTTCAGCAAAGCCGCTGCGTCCGCATTCATGCGTTTCCAATCGATCAAACCCCATCGCCGCGGTTCCCGTCCGAGATAAATGTTTTCCGCCACCGTACGAAAGGTCAGCAAATTCACCTCTTGATACACAGCAACGACACCCACCGCCTGCGCATCTTGCGGCGAGCGAAAATCGACGTGTTTGCCTTCTAAAGTGATGGTGCCCGCGTCGCGAGAATAGGCGCCCGTCATGATCTTGATGAGCGTCGATTTGCCGGCGCCATTCTCGCCGACGAGCGCGTGCACTTCGCCGCGGGCCAACTCAAGATCAACGCCGGACAATGCTGGAACATTGTTGAAGACCTTGGTAATGCCCTGCATGCGGAGCACAGTCTGTGACATCAATACGCCTCGTCCAGATACTGCCTCGCGTTGCTGGCATCGAAAAACCGATCAGGCAAAATAATCTTCGGTGGTACTTTTTCGCCGTTCAGAAACTTTTGCAGTGTCTCGAACGCGAGGGGGCCAAAGCGCGGATTCGATTCAACTGTGGCATTCATGTCGCCATCGATGATTGCCTGGAGGGCTGCTTTTTCACCGTCGACGGACACTATCAGGATATCCTTGCCGGGTTTCATACCGGCACTTTTCAACGCTTGAATCGCACCGATCGCCATTTCGTCGTTGTGTGCATAGACGGCGGTGATTTGTTGTCCGAGCGACTGGATGATGTTCTGCATCACCTTTTGTCCTTCGGCCCGATTGAAGTTGCCGGTTTGGGACGCAATGATTTTCATTTCCGGGTGTTTCGTGATCTCGTCGGCGAATCCCTGCTGCCGATCCTGAGACACTGATGCGCCGGTCGTGCCCGTTAATTCGACAATGTTTGCCTTGCCGTTAGTTTGTTGGGCCAACCACTGTGCGGCGCGCCGTCCCTGTTCAATAAAATCTGACTTGAGGACAGTGACGAAATCCACACCTGGAGTTCCGGCAGCTTCGCGGTCAACGAGAATGACAGGAATATTGGCTTCCTTAGCAGCTTGCAGTGCCGGTTCCAATCCGTTTAGTTCGCGTGGGGCCAGAAAGATCGCACGCACACCTCGCGACACAAGATCTTCCACATCTGATACCTGTTTTGAGGTTTGTCCCTGCGCGTCAGTAATTACCAGTTCAAACTTGTCGGCGAGTTTGCCCGCTTCGCTTTTCATGCTGTTGGTTTCGGCGATGCGCCATGGACCATCGTTCTCCATCTGCGAAAAGCCGACGACCATTTTCCCATTCCCGCCGGCAACCGACCCACCGCGTTCTTTCTTGCAGCCGCCGAGCGCGAACAGCATGACGCCGAAAGCGGTAGTTATGATGACTGCAAGGTACTTCCGCGCCTTGTTATTCATGTTTGTCCTCTCTACTATTTCCTGACCCACCGATTGAACGCGCCGGCACTATGCGAAGCGAATTGAATCGCGCTGCGGCATCAGTCGTTCCGCCAACCGTAAGCGCAACGCGCAGACCGCGATCCCATGGTGGCATGTAATCACCATTCAACTCCGGTCCTACATCGATCCAATTCCGACCATCGGCGCTGACTGCGAACCTGAACAGACGACCATTACGCGCGCTCAGGCGCAGCCATAGCGATGTCGCATTCGGCGCCGTGGTAGTAGTCACTACCTCGTGATTGTTCTTCTGTCTTTTCCAGACACGGACGCTTCCGTCACTCCCGACTGCTATGCCGAGCGCGTTCTCCGGATCGCCAACGCCGGCAAGGCCGGCCAGCACGTTGGGCTTCAATGAGCCCATTGCGAGTTCAGTGGTAGCGACGTAATCGCCGACGGTTGTAGAGCGCGCGAGGATAGCTCCAAGCGCGTCTGAGGCGCGTGCGGCGCCGGCTGTCAACAAAACCTGCCCGCCGTTTCGCCGCTGAAGCTGCACCATTGGCGGATTCTCATGCGGCCATTGCCAACCCGGCTTCAGTGAAGACGTGGTGAAGTCGTCAAAAAACAGGTACTCGGCATTCCGCTCAGCTACGTTCGAAGGAGTCGCTGCACTAACACTCGGCCCGCGACCGTTATTAATCGTGGGCCATCCGTCGGCGTTCCACGTCACTTCATCGAGCAATGCTTCGCGTCCAACATAGACGAAATCTTTGGCATGGTATGCGTGATAGAACAGGAACGTACGTCCGCGTTGATCGTCCACGATGGTGCCGTGTCCCGGACACTTCCAGGTCTCATTCCCCTTCAAGATCGGATTATCTTTGTGCTTCTCCCATGGCCCTAACAGATTGCGCGAGCGGGCAACGCCGAGTGCATAGTTGCACTCGCGTCCGCAGCATGCGTTGCCGGAATAAAACATGTAGAACCAATCCCCGCGTCGCAACACAAATGGACCTTCCACCAATTGAGCTTCCCATGGCGCGTCATTCCGGATCAGTTCGCGACGCTCACCCACGAGTTTCGTGCCGTCCGGTGAAAGTGGTTGCGCCCAGATCGGGGTTGGTTGGTTCCGGCTGTTGCCGTCCTCTTTCCACAGCAGGTACCGAACACCGCGTTCATCGTTCACTGGCAGCGGATCGATGGATCCGGCATCCTGACAAACCATCGGACCGTGGTCCTGATATGGACCAGCAGGCCTGGACGACGTCGCAACCGCGATACACAGAGGACCACCGCTTTTACGCGCGACGTAGTACACGAAGTACTTACCGCGATCGTAAGCGATTTCCGGCGCCCAATAATTACCGACGGACCATGCAGGTCGTTTCTGAAAGACCGCACCAACAATGTCCCAGTTCACCAGGTCTCTTGAAAACAGGATGGGAAATTCGGGCTCCCACTCCGAAGAGGTTGCAACCGCCCAGTAGTCTCTTCCCACCCGAATCACTGAAGGATCCGGATAATCTCCGGCCAGCGCCGGGTTCTCATAGGTTGATCGCGTCTGTGCGTGCGTGATGACGGTGCACGTGATCAGTATTGCCGCTGCCAACGCAATGCGAAGGTTCGGCACGATTTGTGGTTTAGTTTTCATGCGCTAAGTCGCTTCTCATCATAACTAACTGAGTTTCGCGCCGGGGCAACTGAACCCCGCTTCACGAGATAAGTGGGTATGTGGAGTTCCACCCCCTGATGCGCCGGTTCCTCGATCGTCATCAATAGTGCTTCAACCGCCTTGCGTCCGAGTTCAAGTCGCGGCAAGCAAATGCTTGTTAATTGTGGATGGGCCAATGACGCAAATGCGATGTCGTCGAAACCAATGATCGAGATGTCGTCAGGAATGGAAACACCGGCGGCGCGACACTCTTGCATTACTCCGAGAGCCATCATGTCGTTTGCCGTAATGATCGCGGTGAGAAGTGATGGTCCCCTGCTGAGTATCTCCCGCCCGATCCGACGTCCACCGTCGAGTTGAAAGTCGCCCTCAAAGATTCCAAACGGATCCCGGTTTGGCAGCACCTGGGAGAAAGCATCCTGAAAGGCTTCCAATCGCTTTGCGGCCGAACGCAGACGAGTCGGTCCGCCAACGTAAGCGATACTTTTGTGACCGAGTTGAGCCAGGTAGCGCACTGCTTCAGTTATTCCCAAGGCGTAATCAACGACGAGATTGCTCATGCGCTCGCCCGCCGTGCCAAGGTCGAGGAAAACTACCGAAACGTGTTTCCGCGAGAGTTCATCGATGACGGCGAAGTCGAGTTCGGACGTCATCAACGCGACGCCCGCAACCTGTCTTTCAATCAGACGACGTACATAATGTGACGTGCGTTCCGCGTTATACTTGGTGTTCAGTAGCATGACGTCGTAGCCTCGCTCGAAAGCGACGTCCTCCACGCTTTTCGCCAACTCGGGAAAGAACGGATTCGAGATGTCGGACACCAGCAGCCCGATCGTATTACTGCGTCCGGACGCGAGACTCCTCGCGTGAGCATTTGGATAATAGTTGCAGCGTTCAATCGCACTGACCACTTTCAGTCGCGTCTCGTCCGAAACAAACCTGGTGTTGTTAAGCACGTGCGAGACCGTTGCGGTGGACACGCCCGCTTCGCGTGCAACGTCTTTAATGCTCATGTCGTTTTAAAATTCGCAGCCAATGTGGGTCGGAAATTCGAACCACTAACGTACAAGATCAAGGAGTCGAGCAAGTGCGTCGCGTACGCATCTTTGCCATACTCGTCGAACCGAAACGTCGTTAACAAAACCCCGCCTTTACCGACCCGCATTTGCGCCGCGAGGGCAGCGTTGTTGTTCAACCAGCCATAGAAGATTCCTGAGAGGACATCGTCGTAATTCACTCCGCCGATCCCTTGAATTACAAAACGCGGCACAACGTTCTGAGACTCAAAGCCGAGAATTCTTGTAAATGCAACAGGGTGAAACGGAGACGAGGGCGAGTCACTACGGATCCAGTTGAAGTTTGTGACCCAGTTGCCATCGAGGTCGGACCCGGCGCGCGGTGTCACCTTTATCGCACCGTTGGGCACGGCATCTTTCGAATTGGCGAGGATGATCGCGCGACCGCCCTCTGCCAGGTACCGCTCTACGCGTTCGTCAAACTTGTGCGCAATTAGAATCTCACCGGCGGCGGGCCGAGAGGTATTTGAGCCTTCCAAAATACGGTAACCGGCCGCCGCCATCTGTTCAGGCTTCAACGCACTTCCCGATTCAGTCCCGCCGAATCTTAGTGCGACCTGAAGCGGCGGTTGCGGTTTGGGGTAAACGAAGATGATGGCGTTGTTTTCCGAAACCAACCTTCCCTGGCGGTCGAGCAACCGCACGCGGATGACGTGACGTTGAGGCGTCGAAACATCAGGAGCTCTCTGCGTTCGCTTTTCAATTGACGTGACACTCGCCGGGGCGATTGTTGGCAGCCTCGAATTTGTACCGACGGCTGTACCCACTCCATTTAGCCAGACCAACCTGGCGCCTTGGAGATCACGTTTGCTGTAGTGTGAAAACAGTGCTTCCAACTCGATAGGTTCACCGCTGGTGAAGTTCTTCTTGTTCGTCCGCACGATAACGAGATCAGGCTGTTGCAGTTTGGCTAGTTCCGGCGCGTAGATCTTCGGCTGCCGCCACATGGTCATGAGACCGTTGGCTTCCCAGTTGATATCCGTCAATTCCGTTATGACGTAACCTTGAATCGACGCATACCGACGAATTTCTTCTATCTCATGTTTCAGGGAAAGAAACTGGTGCCACTGTGTTGCAATCGCGAGTGCGTCGTAAGTAGGGAACACGGCGCTGAAGCGAAACTGTCTGAAGCGGTCGAACACTCCGGCGGGGCGCGTAACCTCGCGGTCGCCGAAAGCTCTTTCGAACCACCATGGCAAATTTCGCGGAAGCGTCGGCAAACCCCAGTTACCAAACTCTGAAACCACGAGCGGCTCTTTGCCCGTCGGGGCGGCGTCCCCGTGAGGACTGAAGTTCCACTTGGGTCTTGTAGCAAAGTCGGCGACCCACTGGTCAAACGGACGATGCTCATCAGGGATGGAGTTGTAGCGGTGGTTGTCCTCGATGTCCGACTTTAAATGGAAATTGTTACAACACGGACTGTTGTCCACAACCAGAGTGCCGAGCGGCGCAGTTAGAGCCTTGGCGCGTTCAAATGCAGCGAGCAGCCATTTGCGGCTCTCGGCGTCCTTGGCCAGGTTCGCACCCCAACCTTCATTGATGATTGATTGAATGACAATCGACGGATGGTTCCAGTCGCGTTGGACCATCTCGCGGAAAATTCTTTCACCCCGCTCCGCCGCTTTTGATGTGAAATGATTGAAATCGTTCCACGACGGGACCTCGTACCACACCAGGATGCCAACTTCGTCGGCAGCACGCAGGTAGGTGGGATCACAAACCTTGATGTGACACCGTAACAAGTTCAAACCGAGTCGCTTCGCTTTGACCATCTGGTCGCGTACGTAGGCGAGGGAAGGTGGCGTGTAGATTGTGTCGGGATAAAAATCCTGGTCTAGCGCGGCAATCATGTAGAACGGTTGACCGTTCAGATAAAACTTGCCGTCTCGAGCTTCGAACGATCTGAAACCGAACGATTGAGTGGAAGTATCGTCTCCACTTCGAACTTCGACGGTATAAAGGTCTGGATTATCAGGGCTCCACAACCTCGGAGAGGCCACACGGCGTGAAAACACCGTAACGTCAGACGCCGCCGGCTTGGTTTCGCGAAACTCAATCTGACCTTGCGGGTTTCTTAAGATCAGCTGTAGCGAACCCGCTTCCTGAGACGACCCGCGATTACTTGTTTTGACCGAGACTTCTACTTGACCACTGACGTTTGTCGTTACGCGCACTCTCTCTACACAATCTCTCGGACAAACACGTAATGTTACCGGCTGCCAAATTCCGCCTGTCTGTACGTACCAGTTCTGCTTGCCGTGCGGTATTTCGTTGTACATCATCTCCGGGAAACGAGCCCGGTTCTCTTTCTCGTCCATCGGGGGATCGATTACCCGCACCGCCAACTCGTTGACTCCGGCTCTAAGCGCGTCAGTGATGTCAAACGTGAACGGCGTGTAACCGCCTTCATGTTCGCCTAAACGTTTTCCGTTAACGAAAACCTCGGTGAAATAGTCGACCGCGCCAAACTCAAGCAACACCCTTCGTCCGTTGCTTACGTCGGGACGCTGAAGTGGCAAGCGATACCATGCGACGCCCATGTAGTCGCGCAGATCAGCGAATTGCGCGTTCCATGAAAGGCCGGCCCGTGCGTTGCGCCATCCCGGAGATCTGCCGATCTCATCTATCTTCAGACTTCCCGATCGATCGATGAGCAATTGCCATCTCTGGTCCAGGGCGATCGTTTGCGCCGCGGCGGCAGACGTAATCAGAAGAAGACACGATGCGGCAATCGCAATCGAGCTGCGCCGGAGCCATTTCAAGTTCGATGTCACACTCATTAGATCAGCATTGCGCCGTGGAGAGTTCTACTGCTTGACTGTAACAACGCGAGCGGAGTCCCAGTCATTTTCTGAAGAGCCAAATCCGTAGAGCATCAGGTGAAACGTGCGGGGGAGGTTCTTAATCGTCTTTCTCAAGCCTTCCTGGCCATTAAGCATGAAATAGAATTCATCACCCTTGCGAACAATTCCAAGCGTCGGGTTTTTTACTTTCGTACCCAATTTCTTGTTGTCGAGCCTTTCGCCGCGGCCGTCGATCACCGACCACGCTTCGAATGTTCCCTCACTAGTGAGGATCCACTCGATCCGGTTTCGTCCCGATCCGTCGAACAGTATCGTTACGATTGCATTCCCGATGGGTAACACATTTGAGCCTGGGTCAGGCAGTGCCTGGCCGACTTTTGCAATTGTCGCTTCGACGATAAACCGGTCGCTGGAAAACGACTGTATAGTTCTGACCCCAGCCCGCCAGCCATTTTGCCCGCGCATCCTTAGCTGACCTTCTTTGACTTCAACCTTTCCGTTGCCGCCTTCCAGACTGTGCAACTCCCATTTCTGCGAATCGAGCACGGCGCCGTCAAAGGTGTCGGTCCATTCATTGACGGCGGGAGCAGCTGCGGGCGGATTTGAAGGCTGCTGCTGTGATTGCGCTGAATGTTGAATGGCGACCAGCAGAATGAAGAGCACGCTCAGCCGCCTGGACAGATGTTCCATCAGTTTCCTCTCGCGGTTAGAAGCTGACATTCGCCAGGCGCCTCACTAGATCTTTGCGTTCAGTCAGCTCCTGGTCCTTTTCTTTGTCGCTTAGCCGTTTGAAAGCTGCCAACGTCTTGTCCGCGTCTTCCTTCCGTTTCAGTCGCACGTAGACTCTGCTGAGCTGGTATAACGCCTCTGTAAGGTTTGGTTCGGCGGCGACTACGGCCTCGAGTTGGGGCGCCGCCTGGTCGAAACGTTCCGTTCGCATGTAAACGCGCGCGAGAGCCAAACGTCCCGGTGAGAACGTTGGATCGATCTCTATTGCGCGAAGTAAATGTTTCTCCGCAACAGTAAGGTTGCCGTTTGGATCTCTGAGAAGCGCGTTGGCGACAAGGTAATGGGCGGCGGCTAGCTTTTCATCCGCGGCCAGCGCTCGGTTGTAAAGCGCTATCGCTTCTGCGGAGTTTCCGGTTTCCTCGTAAGTCAGCCCGAGGTAGGCGAGCGCGGAAGCAAACTTCGGATCAAGTTGGACAGCCTTTCGAAAGGCAATCGCCGCCTGCTCATGTTTCTTGTTCTTGAAGTGTGCGATTCCGAGTGCGAAAAGAAGCTTTGGGGATTGCGGGAACTCTTTAATCGCCTCGTTCAAACGAATGACCGCGGCTTCGGGGGCTCTCGTGTCTGTCAGGAGCATACCGTAACGAAAGCGATACGATTCGTTCCGTGGATCGCGCTGAATCGCGAGTCGCATTGCGGGAATTGCATTCTCCACATGGCCCGCCACCTCGTAGACCTCTGCCAGCGCCGCGTAAATCGGTGCCGCATCGATACCGCGAGCTACCACTGACTCGAGCGTTCGACCAGCCGACTTGATGTCACTCATTGCCTGGTAGGAACGTGCGAGAAGAATGATGTGATCGACGTTTGTTGGATCCGATGCGACGACGGCTTCAAGTTCCGAGTTCGCTTCTCTCAACAGTCGCGCTGCGAGCAAAGCTGTTCCCAACTCAGCACGCATCGCCGTACTACGGATGTTCTCCGGTGCAGCGTTAATCTGCTGCTGGTACTCCTGATAGTAATCACCGGCAGCTTTGCGGTCGTTAAGGCGCAAACTTGTAACGACAAGGGCGCGCGCGATCTCTGCATCCGGCGCTATCTTTCGAGCGCGTTCAAACAGTTCGCGAGCCGCACGCAATCCCTCAGGCGTAGCGGCAGAAAAGCGAATCTGGGCGAGGTTTACCAGCGCTCCTGCTTGCGCCGGATTCAGTCGAAGAGAAGTTTCGAAATGACTCGCGGCCTGATTCGCTTTCCCGAGGCGAACGAGGATCACTCCGT
>Ga0209387_1000145_pt1 | contig 21482 bp, 20 predicted proteins | sample NCControl_FD_187515 | JGI IMG/M metagenome (GOLD analysis project Ga0209387, IMG submission 187515) | Agricultural soil microbial communities from Utah to study Nitrogen management - NC Control (SPAdes) (version 2) | ecosystem: Environmental > Terrestrial > Soil > Agricultural land | place: USA...
ATCTCCGCCAGGCGTCGCCCGCGGTCTTTGCCCAGCTCGACCGGATGAGCCGGCTCACCGACAAGATCTACATTCATATCGACATGGACGTGCTGGACCCCCGCGAGGTGGAGGGTCACGGCAACAAGGTCCCCGACGGACCATCCAGTGAGCAGCTCGCATCCCTGTTCGAGCAGATCTTCCGGCGCTATCCCAAGGCCTCGGCGATCGGCTTCGCCACTATTCCGGGCCGGGACGAGGGCGGGCTCTCGCTCGCGGCGGTCAACCGGATGATCGCGGGGGCGGTACGGGGCCTCAAGGCAAGGTGATCGGAATGCGGGCACGAAAAGCCAGTCCCCTGAAGAAGGTGCAGGAGCGGAAAAAGGTGCTGGCCTATCTCGCTGCCCTTCCCGCCGACGCGCGGAGGTCCCTCCAGCGGCTCCGACGAGACGTCAAGGCCGCGGCCCCGGGAGCGGAGGACTCCATCAGCTACGGATTGCCGTCGCTTCGCCTGAATGGAAGGCCGCTGGTGTGTTACAAGGCGGCCCGGAGCCATTGCAGCTTCCACCCCATGAGCACGGCGGTGATCCGCGCCCATGCCAGGGAGCTCAAAGCGTACAGCACCTCGCCGGGCACGGTGCGGTTCGCGCCCGGCAAGGCGTTGCCGGTTGCGCTGGTGCGGAAGCTGGTGCGGACCCGAATGGCCGAGCTGCGGAATCGCAGCTAGGCTTGGGACCCGACAGTGCGATTTCTCGACCAATTCGACGTCGTCCTCCTCGACATGAACGGGACGTTCATGTTCGGCCACGACCGCCTCGGTCCGGAAGAAGATTTCCATCACACCTACCAGGCCGTCGGCGGGCGAAAACTCGATCGCAACACCCTCACCAGCATCATGCGCTCGACTTGCGACGCGCTCCTGTCGGCCTATGACGATCCCGCCCATTTCGACAACTTTCCAACCCTGCGAGAGGCCTTCCCTCAGCACGGGAGCGCTCCCCCGGAGGAAATCGGGCTCCTGGAGGAGGTCTTCGCGCGGCACGAGCTGGGCAGCTGCCCGCCCGACCACGTGGAGTTCCTCCACCGCCTGGCGGGAACTCATCGGCTCGGGGTGGTCTCGAACATCTGTGCGCCGCCCTCGGCGGTGGAGACCCGATTGCGTGAAGCCGGCCTCGATGGGGTATTCACCCACACCGTCTTCTCCTCCTCAGCCCGAAACATCAAGCCCTCGGCCGCAATCTTCCTCCGGGCCCTGGCGGCGTTTCCTGCCGATTCCCGGGTGCTGTTCGTGGGCGACAGCCTCGAGCGGGACATCCGTCCGGCCAAGAGCCTCGGGCTGGGAACGGCCTGGATCGCTGCGGCGGATCTTTCCGCCCCGGAGGCCGACGCCGTGATCGCGAGTCTGCCCGACCTCGAAACCCGCGCCGCCTGACCCGCGCGCCGCTGCCCTCCGTGCCTCGAGCCTTCCCTCACCAGCTCGCCTGGCTGCTGAACAACCCGGTCCGCGGACTCCTGCTTTCGCCCCGGACCCTGCTGAGCCGTCTTCCACTCCGGCCCACCGACCGGATCGTCGAGCTGGGGCCGGGATCCGGATACTTCAGCCTCGCACTCTCCGCCGCGGTCCCCCAGGGGCACCTCGAGCTGGTTGACCTTCAGCCGGAGATGCTCGCCAAGGCGCGGCGCCGACTCTCTGCCCGGGGCCGCTCCAACGTGGGCTATACGGTGGCGGATGCCGGCAGTCCGCTGCCACTCGCGTCCGCCAGCTTCGATGTGGCCCTGCTGGTGCATGTTCTTGGTGAGGTCGAGGACCCGTCCCAGTGCCTCCGCAGTCTGGCCGGCGTTCTCAAGCCCGGAGGCGTGCTGGCCCTGCACGAAGGAGTGCCCGACCCGGATCGCATCCCGATAGCGAACCTCGTTTCTCTGGTCGGAGCACACGGGTGGAGCCTCGATCGCATCGAGGGACCGCGCTGGAACTACACCGCGCTCTTTCGCCGGCATGATATCTTGGACTGAATGGCGTTCAGGCTACGGGCCATGACCGCCGCGCGCGACCTGAACGCCCTGGTGACGCGATGTGGCTAGCCCTCCGAAGCCTGCTCTGGGTGATCCTCCTCCCCGGCCTCTTCGCCGGCTACCTGCCCTGGCGGTATTTCGGGGTCGGCTCGGCGGCCCCCGACGTCACGAACCCGCTCCACTGGGCCGGGTTGCTCGGCATCGCCGCCGGGGTGATCCTCTTGGGCGCCTGCGTCTGGGAGTTCGCCCGGACCGGGCGGGGCACCCTCTCGCCGGTGGATCCACCCCGGGTGCTGGTGGTGCGCGGACTTTATCGATACGTCCGCAACCCCATGTACCTGAGCGTGACCCTGATCGTCCTGGGAGAGGTGCTTCTCACCGGCTCGATGGCGCTGTTGGGCTACTGGGCGGCGTGGTTCCTCGCGGCGAACGTCTTCGTGATCGGATTCGAAGAGCCGACCCTCCGGCGCCAGTTCGGTGAGACCTACCGCCACTACACCGATGCGGTGAGGCGCTGGATACCCCGCCTGCATCCCTACACCGGCCCCGGCTGACATGCCAGACTACCGCACACCACCCCGGGCAGTCCTGCTGGTCGCGGCACTGATCATCGCGGCCGCCGCGTGGTACCTGTTGCGCAGCTTCATCGGCGACACCGCCCGGGAATGCCACGCCCTCTATCGCGCGGCCCGAACGGCGGCCGACACCGTCCGGGTGGACTCCACCGTCACGCCCGGCAGCGCCGGCCGGAGCGATCCCCGCACCTGCGGGAACATCCGGAACTCGGCACGATGGCGCTGAGGAATGGAGATTCCGGTGAACCCTGAGCGCGAAGCCGAGCTTGCGGGCGTGGTGCGCGAGTGGGACCTGGCCATGGTCGCGAACGACGCCGACGCAATCGGGCGGTACATGGCGGAAGACTGGATCATCATCGGCGCCGATGGCACCGAGAGCGACAAGGCGACCTTCCTGGCGCTGGTGAAGTCGGGAGTGCTGACCCATGACGTCATGGAATCGGAGGACCTGCGAATCCGGATCTATGGCGACACTGCGGTGCTGTCTGCCAGAGGCGTATCGGCGGGCACCTACCTGGACCAGAGATTCCGGGAGGTGGAGCGGGCGTCCTGCGTGTTCGTCAGGCAACGGGGAGAGTGGCGCTGCGTCCTGACCCACCTCTCCCGCCTGGGGGATCCTGTTCCACCCTGAAACCGTTTGTGCCTCCCAAGCGTCTAATGTGATGTAGCCGCAATTCGGGAGGGCCGCGCGATGGACCGGCAGGCGCTGGTACTGCGTTGTCGAGAAGCACTTAGCTCACTCCGCAGCAGATTTCCTCTCCGGCTGGTCGTCCGGGCCGCCCTGCTCACGAGCGGGCTCGGAATCCTCGCGGTCACAACCGAAGCGCTGCTGCGCGCCCGGCTGGGCACCCCCGAGGAGCGGATCCCCACCGCCCTGTATACCCGCCCCGGCAACGGACCGCCGGTAGCGATCGCTGCGCTCGACGGCGGCCCCGTGGAGCTGCGCATCCCGGTCCGGCTCGACAACCTGCCCGATCACCTGATCGAGGCGGTGCTGGCCATCGAGGATCAGCGCTTCCACCAGCACCACGGCCTGGACGTGCGCCGGATCGGCGGCGCGCTGGTCGCCAACCTCAAGGCGGGCGGCATTGCCCAGGGTGGCAGCACCATCACCCAGCAGCTGGCCAAGAATCTTTATCTCACCGCCCGGCGCACTCCACTTCGAAAAGTGCGGGAAGCGGCGATGGCACTGGTGCTCGAGGCCCGTCACGACAAGCGGGAAATCCTGGAGGCGTACCTCAACGAGATCTATCTCGGTCATGACGGCGGACGCGCCATCCACGGCGTTGGCGCCGCGGCGCGCTTCTATTTCGGCAAGGAGACCCGCCGGATCACTCTGGCGGAATCGGCGCTGCTCGCGGGAATGATCCATGCTCCCAATCGCTATGCGCCTACCCGGCATCCCAAGGCCGCACGGGATCGCCGCAACCTGGTCCTCGCGGTCATGACCGGGCAGGAGCGGATTTCCCGCTCCCTGGCCGAGCGGGCGACCCGCGCCGGCGTGCCTACCCGGGTCTGGCCGGCCCGCAGCGTGGATGGCCGCCATTTCCGCGACTACATCCGACCCAAAGTTCCCCGCCGCCTGCCCCGGCGCGGCGCCGCCGTCCATACCACCCTCGACGCCTCGATGCAGCGGATCGCCGAGCGAGCGGTGCGGCACGGACTCGACCGCCTGCGCAACCAGGGCGTGGAAGCCGCGCTGGTGGCGATCGATCCCCGAAGCGGCGACGTGCTCGCGATGGTCGGCGGGCGGGACTACGGCGCGTCGCAATTCGACCGGGCCACCGTGGCCCGGCGCCAGCCGGGAAGCGCATTCAAGCCGATCGTCGCGCTCGCCGCACTGGAGCGCCGAGACGGAGAGAACCCGTCGTTTACGCTCGCCACCTATGTGGAGGACGAGCCGCTCCGGGTCCGGACGCCAAGCGGACCCTGGCAGCCCGCCAACTACGACCGGCGGTTCCGGGGCCGGGTGACGGTGCGGGAGGCGATGGAGCAATCGCTCAATGTGCCGTTCGCGCGGATCGGACTCGCAGTGGGTCCGGAGCGGATCGTCGCCACCGCCCGCCGGCTCGGCATCAGCAGCCCGTTGAGTGCGGTTCCCAGCCTCGCGCTGGGCAGCTCGGAGGTTACCCTGCTGGAGCTGGTGCGCGCCTACGGCGTGCTGGCGGCGGGAGGCGCCCTCGCCCAGGAGCGCACCGTCCTGTCGCAGGGACCCTACGGCGAGGAGCCCGAGCCCGACCAGGCGGCCCCGGCCAGTCAGGTGGTGGACCCTGCGGTGGCATACCTGGTGACCTCGACGCTGGAAGGCGTGGTGGCCCGGGGGACCGGGCGGGCGCTCAATGCCTCGGGTCGGTACGAGAGCGTGGCGGGAAAGACCGGCACCTCCAACGACTGGCGGGACGCGTGGTTCGTCGCCTACACCCCGTCGCTGGTGGTGGGCGCCTGGGTCGGCTTCGACGACGGCCGGAGCCTGGGCACGACCGGCGCCGGCGCCGCCCTCCCCATCGTGGCGCGCTTTCTCGACGAGATCGGTACCGGAGAGGACTGGGACTCCTTCGAGGTGCCTGACGGAATCACCGAACGCTACATCGCACGGGAAGACGGCGGCTGGCTGTCCGAGTGCGGGGAACGGGAGATTTTCCTCACCGGCACCGAGCCGTCAGGAGTCGGCGGCTGCCTTCCCTTCCATCTCCCGAACTGGGGCGAGGTTCGCGAGTGGGGAGGGGCCCTGACCCGGGGCGCGGCGCGGTTCCTCGAGGAGCTGCTCGGCCGGGAGAGGGAGAGGGAGAGGGATTCCCGCCGGGCCCGGAGCCGGTTCTAGAAGCTTCCCTGCTGGTTATGGAACACCGTGGTGCCCAGCTCGGTGCACAGCGCCTTCGGTCCGGAAGATCCATCCACCGAGTAGTTCCAGGTCCCGCTCTCCCCGCTGCCGATCGCTGCCGCGTTGGGCCACCCGGACACCGCCCCGAAATTCGGCATCGCCAGCACCACCGCTCCAGTCCCGATATAGCCCATGCTTGCGCTGATGCTCATGGTCCTGGTCCCGGCGGTATACCGGAAGGTGACCGTGCCGTTGTACACCGCTGGCAGGGAGCTGAGGACGGCTTGCAGCGCCTTGTAGCCGGCGGGGAGGGTAGTGACCGCCGGCACGGTGAGCAGTGGCGGCAGAACCAGAGTCCGCCCCGACATGAGCTGGAACGCCAGGGTTGCCACTCTGGTTCGACGGAACCCGCTCGCTGTAACCGTCACCAGGTGCAGGTCCTCGGGCCGCTGCAAAGGCGCCGGCACACCCGACATCAGCGAGGTGGTGCCCAGCACATTGAAGTAAAGCGGATTGGCGGTGCACAGCGCGGTGGTCAAATAGCTCATCGAATGGGAGACCGCATCGTTCTGATTGAGCAGCACCGAAAGCGTGTTGCGCTGCGGCGCGAACGAGCCGACCCCCAGGAAGTCCACCGGGTCGAGCGCCCCGCCGTCGGGAAGGTCGATACCCCGCCGCAGAAATCCTCGGAGCCCGAATGCACCCGATGTGGTGCCCCACCCAACCAGATCATGGACCCCCTCCCGGACTCCCACCAGCGTGAAGTTTGGACTGGCTCCGCTGGAGGTAGCGGTCGCACCACCCAGGGAATGGGCGAACACCTCCCCGGTGCCGCTGTGAACGGCAAAGCCGGTAATCGTCTTGGATCCGGAACTCTGGACCGGGGGACACATGTTCAGGGTCGCGGCGGTGAGCTCCGCCCGGGTGTGATATCGCACCACCACCGAATTGCCCGACTCCACGAACGCGATTCCGCCTTTGTCCGCGGTCAGCGAGAAGGACACGACCCCGGCGTCGGGAATCTTCTGCTCCCAGGCTCCGTTCCCATCCTGCACCGCCACCCAGTTGGGCAGGGCGCAGCCTGACCAGTCGAGCAGAACGTTGCCGCCGCCGGTCGGGGTAGCGCGCACGGTGACGGTCAGGATCGCGGTGCGCGACGCGCCCGGCGGCCAGCTCGCGGGAATGGCGCGAATCGTCACGGGATATGCGCCGGGGGCCGCATCGGGGTCGGTCTCGATGCTGAGGGTGGCCGAGCTGCCCGAAACGCTCGTCGCATTGAGCCCAACCGTCACCCCGGGCGGCGTCCCTTCGACCGAGAGCGCCACCACGCCGTCGAGGTTGTTCCGGCCCAGGGTGACGATGGCGGAGGTGCTGGTGCCCTGGAAGAGGCTCACCGCCTCGGGATTGAGGACCAGCGATAGCCCGGAAGGATTCACCACCAGGTTGAAATCGACGGTCGCATCCGGAACCCCTCCGCCGCTGCCCCGGACCTGCACGGAATAGGTCGAAGGCGTCACCGTCGGCTGGATGAAGAGGGTCATGACTGCGCTGGTCGCGGTAGGCGAGGCCGGATTGAAGCTCGCCGTGACCCCGGCGGGAAGGCTCTCCGCCGTCAGGGTCACCGGGCCCGCGAAGCCGGCGCGGTTCAGGATGATGTCGCTGGTTACCACCGACCCCTGGGGGACACTGAGGCCGGGACCCATCACCAGCTGGAGCGGGTCCGCGGTCACCGTCACCGGAAAAGTCGTGCTCCGCTCGGCGAGGCCGGCGCCGACCCCGCGCAGGATCATGTCGTAGTTGCCCGGCGCCACGCCCGCCGCGACCGCGACGGTCATCGGCGCTGAGCTGCCGGACACCGGGTTGGTTCCGAAGCTGGCGGTGATCCCCGGGGTACCGGTCAGGGACAGCGTCACCGGTGCGCTGTAATTGGTGCGGGAGAGCTGGACCGTAACCGGCGCGATCCCGCCTCGCGCGATGACGAGCCCGGGAAGTGACAGCGCCAGCGCGTACGCCGGAGGCTGGGTGACGGTGAGCCCGAGTGGCGCGGTGCCGTCCACCGGAATTGGGTCGGCGTGGCTGCGCACCAGGAGGGTGTAGGATCCCGGTGCGGCAGAGGCGCCGACCCGGAGGGTCACCGACGCCTGGGTCTCGGCCCCGGCGGTGGAAGCGCTCCCCACTTCCGCGGTCACCCCGAAGGGAACGCCCTCGACCGAGATCGTCACCGGCCCGCTGTACTCGCCGACCCGGGTGACGGTGACCACCACGGTCTCCTCCCTCCCCTGCTCCACGCTCACTGCCGAAGATTGCAGGGTGACTCGAAGCCGGGCGTCGGCGGGCTGGTTTCCTTCCAGAAACTTGTCGATCGAGCCGCAGCCGCCCGTGGCCAGGACCAAGACCAGCAGATTGTAATGGCGGCTCACGCGAGAGAATCCAGGAAGGCGGTATGTGTAAGGTATCCGCGCTATCATTCACGGCAAGCCGTCCCCCTGGCGGGACGATCCTGATCTTCCATCCTGGAGTCGTAGCATGAAAACGCTTCTGCTGGCCGCGCTGCTGCTGAGCCCCTCCGCGACGACCCCCTTTTCCCAGACCGGCTCCATCGCGGGCGAGTGGGATGCCGAGATGACCACCCCCGGCGGGGTCCGGAGCTTCAAGATCGTGTTTCAGGTGGAAGGAGAGAAGCTCACCGGGACGGTCAAGCGCGCCTCGGGGGACGTGCCGCTGGCCGGCACCATCAAGGGCGACACGGTTCGGTTCAGTTACTCGGTCCTCTATAACGACAACGCGCTCGAGCTCACCATGGTGGCGGTGGTGTCGGGAGACACGATGAAGGGCACCGTGGACTTTGCCGGCGCGGGCCAGGACGCGTTCTCCGCCCGGCGCGCCAAGCCGGCCGGCGCGACTCGGCCATGATCCGCCGCTCGGCTCTGCTGCTGGCGCTCGCCGCCGGCGGGTGCGCCGCGGGGGCAACCCCGGAGGGCGAAATTGCCCGCTGGGAAGCCCGGGCTCGCAACGTCACCATTACCCGGGACGATTGGGGAATCCCCCATATCCGCGGAAAGACCGATGCCGATGCCGTGTTCGGCCTGATCTACGCCCAGGCCGAGGACGATTTCAACCGGGTCGAAACCAATTACCTCAACTCGATGGGACGGCTGGCCGAGGCGGAAGGAGAGACCGCCATCTGGCGGGACCTGCGCATGAAGTTATTCATCGACCCCGATACCATGAAAGCTCTGTATGCCACGAGCCCGGAGTGGCTCCGGGCCCTGATGGATGCCTGGGCCGACGGTCTCAATTACTACCTCCACACCCATCCCGAGGTCCGGCCCCGGGTGCTGACCCGCTTCGAGCCCTGGATGGCGCTCAGCTTCAGCGAAGGGAGCATCGGGGGCGACATCGAGAGCATCTCGCTCCGGGGGCTGGAGGCGTTCTACGGGAAGCGAGGCCCGTCCCCCGCGGCCGACCCCGCAAAACCGTCCGAGCCCTCGGGCTCCAACGGGTTCGCGATTGCACCGCAGAACACCACCAACCGGCGGGCCCTGCTGCTGATCAATCCCCACACCTCGTTTTTCTTCCGGGCGGAAGTCCAGGTCACCAGCGAGGAAGGGCTCAATGCCTACGGCGCGGTGACCTGGGGCCAGTTCTTCGTCTATCAGGGATTCAACGACCGCGCCGGATGGATGCACACCTCGAGCGGGGTCGACAACATCGACGAATATCTGGAGCGGGTGGACAGCACCGGGCCCGCGCTCACCTATCGGCATGGAACCGAAAGCCGGCCCCTCCGGGCCACGACCATCACGGTGCCGTTCAAGACCGACACCGGGATGAGCAGCCGGACGTTCACGGTGTACCGGACCCACCATGGGCCGGTAGTCCGGGATACCGCCGGGAGCTGGGTGAGTGTCCGGCTGATGGAGGAGCCGGTCAAGGCGCTGACCCAGTCCTACAGCCGGACCAAGGCGAGGAACTACCAGGAGTTCCGCAAGACCATGGAGCTGTACACCAACTCCTCCAACAACACGATCTTCGCGGATGGCGAGGGAAACATCGCCTATTTCCACGCCAACTTCGTTCCCCGGCGGGATCCAAAGTTCGACTGGAGCCGGCCGGTGGACGGCAGCGATCCGGCCACCGAGTGGCAGGGTCTGCACACCATCGACGAGAGCCCGCTGGTGGTGAATCCGCCCGGCGGGTGGCTCTACAACACCAACAACTGGCCTTACTCCGCGGCGGGATCCAGCAGTCCGCGGCAGAGCGATTTTCCGAAATACATGGATGAGAACTCCGAGAACGCCCGCGGTCTCCACGCCATCAGAGTCCTCGAGGGGCGGAAGGACTTCAGCCTGGGCACGCTCATTGAAGCGGCCTACGACAGCTATCTCACAGCCTTCGAGCCGCTGATTCCGGCGCTGGTCGGAGCATGGGACCGGCTGCCGGCCGGCCATCCCCAGAAGGCGAGCCTCGCGGAACAGATCCGGACCCTCCGCGAATGGGATCTGCGCTGGTCCGAGGGCTCGATCGCAACCACTCTGGCGATCGCCTGGGGCGATCAGGTGGGCCGCACCATCGGCAGCGAGGCCAGACGGGCAGGCGTGCCGGGGGACGAGTACATCGCCACCCGTGCCACTCCGGCCCAGCTGCTGGGCGCGCTGGCGACCGCCTCCTTCGAGCTCAGCAGGGACTACGGAAGCTGGAAAACTCCGTGGGGCGAGGTCAATCGTTTCCAACGGCTCACCGGCGACATCGTCCAGCCGTTCAGCGATTCGGGCCCCAGTATCCCGGTTCCCTTCACCTCGGCGCGCTGGGGCTCCCTGGCGTCCTTCGGGGCCCGCCGTTACGAAGGAACCAGGAAGCTCTACGGCACCAGCGGCAACAGCTTCGTCGCGGTGGTGGAATTCGGAGACAGCGTGCGAGCCCGGGCGGTCAGCGCCGGCGGGCAGAGCGGCCATCCCGCCTCGCCCCACTTCAACGACCAGGCGGTGCGCTACAGCAAGGGCGATCTCCGGGAAGTGTACTTCTACCGCTCCCAGCTCGAAGGGCATATCGAGCGGGAGTACCGTCCCGGAGAACGGGCGCCGTGAAGCGTCTGCTCGTGTCCGGTCTCGCCCTCCTCGCCGCCTGCGGGAGTTCCCCGGCGCCGGTCCTGACCCCGGCGTCGCAGGTCGAGGCCGACGGCGGAAAGCCGCCCTACACCAGGGCGGACGTGGAGTTCATGTCGGGCATGATCGGCCACCACGCCCAGGCGGTGGTGATGGCCGGGTGGGCGGCCAGCCATGGCGCGGGAACGGCAGTGCAAAGGCTGGCCGAGCGCATCGTGGTCGGCCAGCGGGACGAGATCGCGCTGATGGAGAGCTGGCTCCGGGAGCGCAACGAGCCGGTCCCCGGCGCGGACTCCTCTCACGCCGGCATGCCGGGCATGGCGCATTACCCCCATATGCCGGGGATGCTGACCGCGGAGCAGCTCGCCCAGCTGGACCAGGCCCGGGGAGCGGAGTTCGACCGACAGTTCCTCACCTTCATGATCCGGCATCACCAGGGCGCGATTGCCATGGTGGAGAAGCTCTTCGGCTCCCATGGCGCCGCCCAGGACGAAATCGTCTTCAAGTTCGCATCCGACGTCCACGTCGATCAGATCACCGAGATGGAATTCATGAGCGACATGCTCTCGGCTCTCCGGGGAGGAAAGCAACCGTGACCAAATCCCTGCTGCTGGTGCTCGGGCTTACTGCGGCCTCCGCCCTGCCGGCCGCTGCCCGGCAACAGCCGGACCGGTCCACCACTGCACCCAGCCCCGATCCCCGGGTCGGTCTCCGGGCCGGATGGATGGACGCCGGTGAGGCCGCCTGGAACCTTCGGGTGGTGTCGAAGACGCCGCCCTCGGAGAAGTTCTACAGTCCGACCACTCCAGGGGACCGGCGGCTCACCAATTCCGACCTGGCCTTCAGCGGGAGATATGCCATCCAGGGCAACTATAGCGGCGTCCAGGTCTGGGACATCTCCAAACCAGCCAAGCCCACCCTGCGCATAGCCTACGTCTGTCCCGGCTCGCAAAGCGACGTCTCGGTGTACAAGAATCTGCTGTTCGTCTCGGGAGAATCCACCAGCGGACGGCTCGACTGCGGACTCCAGGGCGTGGCGGATACGGTGAGCCACGATCGCCTGCGCGGAATCCGGATCTTCGAGATCAGCGATATCGCCAATCCGAAGTACCTCGCCAACGTGCAGACCTGCCGGGGATCCCATACTCACACCGTGGTGACTGATCCGAAGGATCCGGCCAACGTCTACATCTACGTCTCCGGCTCGGCGCCGGTGCGCTCTCCGAAGGAGCTGCCCGGCTGTTCCGACGCGCCGCTGGACCAGGACCCCAACACCGCGCTGTTCCGCATCGAAGTCATCAAGGTGCCGCTTGCCGTGCCGCAGGAAGCCCGGATCGTGAGCTCCCCCCGGATTTTTCAGGGGCTGCCCGAAGCGCCCCGGCATGCCGAGCCGGTGGATACCACACGGGCAAATACCACGGAAGCGGCCGACCGCGACACGACTCCCCGAGCCCGCCCCAGGGGCGGCCCAACCCAGTGCCACGACATCACGGCGTACCCCGCGATCGGGCTGGTCGGCGGTGCCTGCCGGGGCTACGGCCTGCTGCTCGACATCAGCGATGCCGCCAATCCCAAGCGGATTGGAGCAGTGGCCGATTCGAACTTCTCGCTCTGGCACTCGGCCACCTTCAATAATGACGGATCCAAGATCCTCTTTTCCGACGAGTGGGGCGGTGGCCGGGCCCCTCGCTGCCGCGCCAGCGACAAGCCGGTGTGGGGCGCCAACGCGATTTTCACGCTGGTGAACCGGGAGATGACCTTCCAGAGCTATTACAAGTTACCGGCGGCACAAAGCGCGTTCGAAAACTGCGTGGCCCATAACGGCTCCCTGATCCCGATCCCGGGACGCGATGTGATGGTGCAGTCCTGGTACCAGGGCGGGATCTCGGTGTTCGACTGGACCGACCCAAAGCATCCGGTGGAAATCGCATACCACGACCGCGGGCCGATGGACTCGACCAAGCTGGTCCAGGCCGGGTCCTGGTCGGCGTACTGGTACAACGGGCACATCTACAGCTCGGAGATCGCCCGGGGGCTCGACATCTTCGAGCTGCTCCCGAGCGGGTTCATCTCCAACAACGAGCTCGACGCCGCGAAGACGGTGCGGTTCGAATACCTGAACGCCCAGGAGCAGCCCCAGTTGGTCTGGCCGCCCAGCTTCGCGCTGGCCCGGGCCTACCTCGACCAGCTGGAACGCTCCGCCGGTCTGGCCGGCGCGCGGCTCTCGGCGGTGCGAGACGAGCTGGCACGGGCCGAGCGGCTCTCCGGCGCCCAGCGCGGCGAGGCCCTGACCCGGCTGGCCACTCAGCTCGACGGGGAGGCTGGAGCCGCGGATCCGAAGAAGGTGCGAATGCTGGCCGATGGGTTAAGGAGTCTCGCCGCGGCGCGGTGAGCGGCGGGCGTGCGCGACCTTCCCCGCATGCTGGCGGTCGGCGCGCTCTCGACCGGAGCGGCGGCCCTGCTGCTCTACCTGCTGCAACCGGAAGCCCCACCGGAGGCGGTTCTGCCCGTTCGAGATTCCGTGGTTGCGGTCGCCGAGTCCCGGCCTCCGCAGGACGCCCGGCTCGTCATTCCGGTGGAAGGCGTCTCACCCGACCGGCTCCGCGATACCTTTTCCGAGGCGCGCGGGCTGGGACGCCGGCACGATGCCATCGACATCGACGCGCCCCGGGGGACCCCGGTGCTCTCCGTGGGGGCATCGGTCGTCCTCAAGCTGTTTCAGAGCGACCGGGGCGGCACCACCCTCTACGCCCTCGCGCCCGACCAGCGGACCATCTACTACTATGCCCACCTCGACCGGTATGCCGAGGGGATTCGGGAAGGACAGCAGCTGGAGCCGGGAGAGCTGATCGGCTACGTGGGGGACACCGGTAATGCCAATCCGGGGGACTATCACCTGCATTTCGAGATCTCGACCACCGGCAATCCGCGCAAGTACTGGGGCGGATCGCCGGTGAATCCCTACCCGCTCTTACGGACCGGACGGGCTATACCGCATCGGACAATGAAGTAAAGTTGAAATCGCGCACCAGGAGCGGCGGCACCACGACTGGCGCCCCGGCGTTCCCGCTCTCGCTGGCCGAGACCCGCACCGGGCGTCCCATGGCCATGATGTTGTTGAGCATCACGATCGGCGACTCATTGAACCGGAAGTTCTTGATCGCTCTCACGATCTTGCCCTGCTCGATCAGGAAGGTGCCGTCCCGGGTGAGGCCGGTATAGAGAATGCTCCGGGGATCCACTCCGCGGATGTACCAGAACCGGGTCACCAGAACGCCGCGCTCGCAGGCGGCGATCAGCGACTCGATGGTCTCGTTTCCCCCCGACATCTTGAGCCCCCCGGCCGATCCGGTCGGCTCCTTCCCCTGCTTCTGGGCCCAGTAGCGGTCGTAGTTGAGATTCTTCACCACGCCGTTCTCGATCCAGGTAATCGGGCGGGTGGGGAGTCCCTCTCCGGTGAACGGGGTCCCGTAGGTCTCCGGATCGAAGGGGTCGCTCACGATGTTGACCCTCGGGTCCACGACCTTGTCGCCGATCTTGTTGCCGCCGCCCGGCTTGGAGAAGAAGCTCCGCCCCTCGTCGGCGCCGCGCGCGTTCATCGCCCCGGTGATGAGCTGAACCAGATTCCCGACCGCGGTCGGCTCCAGCACCACGGTGTAACGGCCCGGCTCGATGGCCACCGCGCCCACCGATTTTTGTGCCTTGGCCACGGCGCGGGCGCCCAGCGCCGCCGGATCCAGCGCGGAGAAGGCGTGCGACGCGCCGCCGGCCCAGCCGGAGCCGGCCCCGTCGGGAGTCCGCACTGTGGTCGTGAGCACCGCATCGGTGTCCCGGTCGTAGGCGAACAATCCCTTGCTGTTGGCGATGGCGCTGGCGGTGGCCCGGGTCTCCAGGTAGCCGGTGCTCACCAGAGCCGCGCTCCGCGCCTGGTCGGTGATGCTGGTGACCGCGGCCGCGCGGAGCCCGGGATCCAGCCGCGCGGTGCTCTCGCTCCAGCCTTTCCCTTCCTGGTACTTCTGAGGCTCGAGCTCGGGCATCCGCTCCGGGTCGTCGGGACTGAGCCGCGCCAGCCGCTCCGACGCGTCGACCACCGCCTTGAGGCCCGCGTCGTCCAGCTTGTTGGTGGCCGCCTGCCCGATCTTGTTGCCCACCACACTGCGCACCACCACGGCGGTGTTGCTGTTGTCGCCCGCGGTGGAGATCTGATTCTCGGCGAAGCGGGTGTTCCCCCGGGCTCCGCTGTTGATGCTGACCCGCGCCTCGGTGGCGGTGCTCAAGCTCAGGATCTTCCGGGCCAGCGTCTCGGCATCGGCGCGGGAGATCGTCCGGACGCCCGGTTCCTGAGTCGGGCGGCTCATGACTGCCTCCCGGTGTTGATCACGTTGATCTGGCGGTGCCGGGTCGGCACGCAGCCGTGGCTTACCGCGTTGGATTGCGAGGGCTGGCCCTTGGCATCGCCGAAGGCGCCTCCCAGGAAGTAGCTGCGGGGGCCGCCCAGCAGGTCGAGCGCGCCCCAGAACTCCGGAGTGCGCATCTGATAGGCGACGTCCTTGAGCATCCCGGTAATCTTGCCGCCCCGGATCTCGTAGTAGAGCTGGCCGCCGAACTGGGCGTTGTAGCGCTGCTGGTCGATCGAGAAGGAGCCGTCGCCCATGATGGCGATGCCCCGGTCGGTGGCGGCGATCAGGTCTTCCCAGACCAGGTCCTGCTCGCCGGGGAGCAGCGACACGTTGGGCATTCGCTGGAACTGCACGTCGGCCCACGACTGGGCGTAGGAACATCCGTGCGAGCGGGTCGGCTTGCCGATCTTCTTGTAGTACCAGTCCAGCCAGAGCGCCTGCTCCCGGGTGGTCTGATAGTCCACGAAGATCCCGTTCTTCACGATGTCGAAGTCCTCCGGCTTGACCCCGTCGTCGTCCCAGCCGCACGCTGCGAGCGAGCCGGGCTGGGAGCGGTCGCCCCGGATGTTCATGAGCGGGGAGCCGAACTTGAGCGAGCCCAGCACCTTGTCGGGAGGAAACACGAAGCTGGTCCCGGCGTAGTTGGCTTCGTAACCCATGGCGCGGTCCAGCTCGGTCGGATGGGCCACCGATTCATGGATGGTGAGCCAGAGGTGATTGGGATGGAGAATCAGGTCGTAGCGCCCGGCATCCACCGGCCTCGCACCCAGCTTGGCCACCGCCTCCTCGGCCCAGCGGGGGGCATTCTCCATCAGGTTCGCTTCGGTCACATGCTCGTAGCCGCGGCCCCGCGGGGCGATGTCGTTGCTCTGCCGGCTCTGGAAGTCTCCCGAGGCCACCGCGGTCACCGTCATGCTGGGCTGGCTACGGAAGATGGTCTGCGCCACCAGCGCGCCCTCGCTGTTGGCGTAGGACTTTTCTTCCTTGAGGAAGAACATGCTGGAGTTGACGAAGCGGGCTTGGGGGTTCTTCATCGCCGCGGCATTGGCGGCCAGCAGCAGAGCGACCTTCTCTTCCACCGGAATCGTGAAGGGATCGACTTTGGCGTCGCTCCGCCAGCTGCCCCGCTGATTCCCGGGAGCGGGAGCCAGGGTCACCGGCTTGCGCCCCGGGGTGCGGTTGGCACGGGCTTGCGCCGCCGCCTGCCGGGCCACCCTTACCACGCCCTCCTGGGTCAGCTCGCTGGTGGCGGCGAATCCCCACGACCCCTGGACCAGGACCCGGACGCCCACCCCGAAGGTTTCATTGTCGGAGAGTCCGCCCACCCGCCGCTCCCGGGTGTTGATGTTCTGGGTGCGGTTGAGGCTGACCCGCGCGTCGGCGTATTCGGCTCCGGCGGATTTCGCGGCGTCGAGCGCCCGCATCAGCAGCTCGTTGATGGCGGGATCTCCCGGAGACTGGGGCCGGACCGCCTGCGCGGCGCGCTCCGCCGCTCCGGCTTCTCCGGTCGCCGCCAGCACCAGTCCGGCCGCCGCGGCGGCCGAAGAACGGGCAAGAAACTCTCTGCGGCTCTGGGACACGGGGCCTCGGCGGCGAGGGGTCAGTGGTCAGTGGTCAGTGGTCAGTGGTCGTTGGTTCATTGCCTATTGCCTGTTGCCTGTTGCCTGTTGCCTTTCAATGTATCTTCAGAAGTTCTGATATTTTAGTAGGAGGTTTTCAATGCGTTACGCCCGGTCCCTTCGTGCCGCTGCACTGCTCGGACTCGCCGGCTGTTTCGGCGGAACCGAAACCAGTCCGCTGGGGGAGATCCCGCCGCCACCGCCGCCCCCTCTGATCACGGTTACGCTGGGCCCGGCCGACGCGGCCCTCGCCGTCGGCGGAGTGCTGCAGTATCAGGCCATCTCGACCAGCACCGTGGCCGGCTGGGAATGGTCGGTCCTGGATCCCGCCCGCGCGACCATTTCGACCAGCGGCAGGCTCACCGGCCAGGCGGCGGGCACCTCGAGGGTCCGGGCCTGCGCCACCAATGCGCCTTCGGTCTGCGCCGTCGCCGACTTCACCGTGGTCGCTGCCTCCGGCGCCAGTGCGCCGGCCGTCTCGGTCGAGCCGGGACAGGCCACCGTCGCGGTGGGGCAGAGCCTCGAGTTCGCGGCCACCGCGGTCAACTTCGCCCAGCCGGCCTGGATCTGGAGCTCGATGGACCCCGCGACCGCCACGATCTCCGCCTCGGGCGCGCTGACCGGCCGGCGCCCGGGCAGCGCGGTGGTGGCGGCCTGCGCGCCCGCGCCGCCCCGCTATTGCGGAACCGCGGTGGTACAAGTGCAATAACCCTGAGCGGCACACCCTTTGCCCCGTGAATTCCTGCCGGCGCGCAATCGCTGTCACCCGCTCCAGGAGGAATTCGTCATGTTACGGCCGCACAGGATGTTGCCTCGCGTGGGCCCGATCCTCGTCGCCCTCTCCCTGTTGTCCGCACCACTCGCAGCCCAGGGCAACGGGAAGCGCTACGCGGTCACGCACGATCGTGCATTGCTGGTGACCCGCGAGGTTCTGGGTAAGCAGGGGTACGACGTGGTCCGGGTGGATGTGGTCGGAGCCACCCAGGTCGTGTATTATCGACGGGGAAACCAGGGGAAGGGCAAGGGAAAGGGCAAGCTGGAGAAGCTGGTCATTCGGCGAGAAGCCGATCGGATCATCTTCGACGACGCTCCCTCCGGGATCCTGGTCGCGATCGACATCAAGCTTCGACTCTAACCCCGGCGGCGCATGAGCATCGGACAATCCCTCCTCCCCGAGTTCGATCAGGAAATGGCCGTAACCCGCCGGCTGCTGGAGCGGGTCCCGGGCGACCGGGGCGACTGGAAGCCCCACCCCAAGTCGTTTTCGCTGGGACACCTTGCGCAGCTGGTGTCCTGGATGCCCGGCTGGATCGCCAACACCCTGCGGGATACCAAGCTCGATCTGCAGCGCGCCAGCGGGTACAGCCTCGAGAAGACCGAGACCCTGCTCACCGGATTCGATCAGAACGTGCGGGACGCCCGCGCCGCGCTCGAGGCGGCGAAGGACGCCGACTTCGGGGTTCCCTGGTCGCTCACCCGGGGAGAGCAGGTGCTGTTCACCGCGCCCCGCGCCGCGGTGGTGCGTTCCCACATCAGCCACCTGAGTCACCACCGGGGCCAGCTGACCGTCTATCTCCGGCTGCTCGACGTGCCGATCCCCTCCATCTATGGTCCCACCGCGGACGAGCGCATGTAGTGTGTCCCTCCCCTGCCCGGGGTCGTCAACAATTCTATCAGCGACCTCGGGCGCCGCATGGATCTGAAGCCGGCCAGTCTCAAACGCTATGGGCACATCGCCCGCCTGTTGTTCAAGTACGGCGGGTCCACCCGCACCGACCTCACCCTGCCCGACGACCAGGAATCTCCGGAGCTGGAGGGCGAGGCGGCCCGGGGTGAAGCGCTGGCCGCGGACCTCGAGGCGCTGGGCCCCACCTTCATCAAGCTGGGCCAGTTGCTCTCCAGTCGCGGAGCACTCATCCCACCCGCCTATGCCGAGGCGCTGGAGCGGCTCCAGGATTCGGTGGAGCCCTTCGAATACGCCGAGGTGGAGCGCCTTGTCACCGAGGAGCTCGGGGTCCGGATTTCCAAGGGATTCCAGTCCTTCGATCCGGAGCCGATCGCCAGCGCGTCGCTGGGCCAGGTGCACCGGGCCCGGCTTCGGGACGGCCGCGAGGTCGTCGTCAAGATCCAGCGCCCCAACATCCGCCAGCGCATCACCGAGGATCTCGACGCCTTCGACGAGATCGCCCGGGTGCTGGAGAAGCACACCGGACTGGCCGACCAGGTAGATCTGGGCAAGGTGCTGGAGGAGTTCCGCAAGACCATTTTCGAGGAGCTGGACTACCGCCGGGAAGCCCAGAACCTGGAGCGGCTGGGCGAGAACCTCGCGGGGTTCCAGCGGATCGTGGTGCCCCGGCCGGTGCCGGACTACAGCACCTCCCGGGTGCTCACCATGGACTTCATTCCGGGCGAGAAGATCACCAAGGTCAGTCCGCTCACCCTGCTGGAGATCGATGCCGACGCGCTGATCGAGGAGCTGTTCCGGGCCTACCTGCAGCAGATTCTGATCGACGGCTTCTTCCACGCCGACCCCCACCCCGGCAATGTCTTCCTGACCCCCGACAACCGCATCGCCCTGATCGACCTGGGCATGGTGACCCGGCTGCCGCCCCGGCTCCAGGACACGCTGCTCCAGATGGTCCTGGCGATCGGCGACGGTCGGGGGGAAGAAACCGCCGAGCACGCCCTGGCGCTGGCGGAGCAGCGCGACCAGGTCAACGAGAAGGAGTTTCGCGGCAAGATCGCTTCCCTGACCGCCCAGCACTCGGGGCAGGGCCTCGCCAGCCTGCCGATCGGCAAGGTGTTCATGGACATCGTGCGGGTTTCGGCCGAAGCGGGCGTGCGTCTGCCCCCCGAGACCGCGATGATCGGGAAGACCCTGTACAACCTGGAAGCGGTCGCCCATGCCCTGGCACCCGACTTCGATCCTACCGAGTCGATCCGCCGCAACTCGGCCCGGCTGCTTCGGCAGCGGATGCTCAAAGGACTGTCCCCCGGCAACCTCCTCGGTACCGCGCTCGAGCTCCGGGATTTTGCCGATCGGCTGCCGGCCCGGCTCAACAAGATTCTGGACGCTGCCGCCTCCAATCAGCTCGGCCTCAAGATCGACACCGGGATCGACGCCCCCCGTCTCATGGTCGGCTTCCAGAAGGTGGCCAACCGGATCACCATGGGACTGGTGCTCGCGGCCCTCATCGTGGGCGCGGCGATGCTCTTCCAGGTCCAGACCTCGTTCCGGATCCTGGGCTACCCCGGATTTGCCATGCTGCTGTTCCTGGTGGCGGCCGGCGCCGGGTTCGCCCTGCTCATCACCATTGCCGTGCACGATCGGCGAGACAGCGCGAAGAAGCCTTAGAGAGGCAACAGGCAGCAGGCAACAGGCAACAGGCAGGCAATGGGCAGTGGGCAATAGGCAATGGACCACTGACCACGGACCACGGACCACTGACCACGAGGCCCACATGAGACCCCTGCTTCCTGGTGCCGCTCTCGTCCTGACGGCCTGCCGCCCGGATGCGCCGCCGCCCGCGGACCCCGCCCCTCCGCCGGCGCCGGCCCCCGAGACGGCCTGGACCGTGAGCGCGGCCGGTTACGGCCCGATCCGGATCGGCTGGACCGTGGCCGAGCTCAACGCCGCGCTGACCGAGAACGTCCGTCCCGCCTATCAGGTGAGCGACGAGTGCGACTATGTCCACCCCGCGCGATTGCCCGGCCGGGTGAACCTGATGGTGGTGAAGGACACCGTGGTGCGGGTCGACGTGGACACCACCGGGGTGCTGACGGACAAGGGCGCCGGCGTGGGAGACAGCGAGCAGCGGATCTCGGAGCTGTACGGACCGGTCACGGTGCAGTTCCACAAGTACCGGGCCGGAGGGCGCAACCTGATCGTGACCGATCCGGCCGATTCCATGCTGCGGATTATCTTCGAGACCGACAGCGGGAAGGTGGTCCGCTATCGCGCCGGCCGGCGGCCGCCGGTGGATTACGTGGAGGGTTGTTCCTGAGTCTTCTCGTAGGGCTTGTTGATCCACAGATTTCACAGATGACACAGAAAACCAAGGCTTGGTTGTTTGGCTTTCGTTTCTGTGGAATCTGCGGAATCGGTGGATTCACTCTCCCCGAAGCGCTGCGTTGGGGTCTGCCCGAGTGGCCTTGAGCGCCGGCAGCGCGCTGGCCAGCAGCGCCACGCCCAGCAGCAGCACCGCGACCATCGCATAGGTCCCCGGATCGCGAGCCGACTGCTGGAAGAGCAGCGGCTGGATCCAGCGAGCCCCGATCAGCGCCAAGGCGAGTCCGAGGGTCACCCCGATCAGCGCGAAGCGAATCCCCTGCCCCACCACCAGCCGGATCACATCCTTTGCCTGCGCACCCAGGGCAATCCGCACTCCCAGCTCATGCTTCCGCTGGGCGACGTTGTAGGTGATCACGCCGTAGAGCCCAACCGCCGCCACCAGCAGCGCCAGGACACCGAATGCGACGAACATCGTGGCGCCGATGTGCCATGACCGCCGCTGCGCATCGATCAGCTGATTCAATGGCCGGACCGTGATGTACGACTCTCCCGGCATCACTGCCTGCAGGGCCCTGCGGACCGCTTCGACCTGCCCGGCGGGTGACCCCCGCATTCGGAGCAGCAGGGTGTGACCCCGCGCCGGCCGGAACTGGTCCAGCGGGAGATAGTACCTGAGGCGCTGGTCGTCGGTCAGGCTGTTCTGCACCGCGTCCTCTGCGACGCCGATCACCGTCGTGCAGGGCATGGAGTCGGCGCTGATACGCATACACTTGCCGATCGGGTCGCTGCCTGGCCAGAGCACTCCCGCCATCGCCTCGCTCACCACCACGACCTGCTCACTACCGGCCTGATCCCGCGCCGAGAACGGCCGTCCCCGCACGATGCGGGTTCCCATCGTTTCGAAGTACCCCGGTGTGGCGGTCTGGTAGGTGAACCGCCCCAGCCGCCGGACCGAATC
>Ga0209387_1000146_pt1 | contig 21426 bp, 20 predicted proteins | sample NCControl_FD_187515 | JGI IMG/M metagenome (GOLD analysis project Ga0209387, IMG submission 187515) | Agricultural soil microbial communities from Utah to study Nitrogen management - NC Control (SPAdes) (version 2) | ecosystem: Environmental > Terrestrial > Soil > Agricultural land | place: USA...
GAGGTTCGCTTCCTGCAAGGCAAGTTGGGCCGTGCCCGGCAGCGTAGCATCGGCAGGTGGGCAACATGCGATGTCACCCAGAGCAAACACGTGGTCGTGCTGCGCCAGTTGCAGCGTTGGTCTAACCTTGATCAGACCGCGCGACGTCTTCTCGACGTTCAGTTGTTCGACCAGCGGCCGCATCCTTACGCCTCCGAGCCAGACAACCGCCGCGGTCTTTAGCTCCTCGAGGTTTCCTCCGTGCTCGTAAGTCACACTGTTGCTCGTAACCTTCACAACTCGCGTCAGCGTGTTGACCTCGACGTGCGCTTCACGCAACGCTTCTTCGACAAACTCTCGAATCTGTTCACCCATTCCGGGAACGACCCTGTCGCCCATTTCGAACACGAGAACGCGTGGCTCGCCCTGAAGCGCGCGTCGCTTGATTGCGTCGAGCAGCAGGTCAGCCATTTTCGTCGATAGTTCGCAGCCGCTGGCCCCAGCGCCAACGATAACGAACGTCAGCTCACGCCGGACGTCCTGCGGTGGCAGGTCGGGCGGAATGCCATCGAGCGCGTCGACCATTCGCCGACGGAGCGCATCAGCGTGGGCGATCTTCCGAAACGCAAAAGTGTGCTGTTCGGCACCTTCGACACCGGCGTAGTTTGTTATGCCTCCGACACTAAGAACGAGAATGTCGAATTCGACCGGATCCTGTAGCCTCTTGAGCGTCACTCGCTTAGCCTCGAGATCTACCGTCGCAACTTCGTCGTTTATCAGCCGGACGTCCTTTTCGTTGACGAGTTCATTGAATTTGGGCGCGATGTGCCACTCTTCGACCTCGCCACTGAGGTATTCGTAGAGCATCGGGGTGAAGAGGAAGTGGTTGTCGTCGCTGACCAGTGTGACGTCTGCTGAACCGGCGAGACCCAGAGTCGTAAAAAGCCCCCCAAAACCGCCGCCAAGAATCAGAATTCTGGGCCTAGCCATTTGTATGTTCCGCCTCCGCTTTTTTTGTTCACGGATAGTATCAGACCCATTTGAGGGTGGGGTCCGAATTTGACTAATTCTTGTTAATCCGTGTTCCCTTTGTTGTCGAACAAAAGGCCATTTCCCGGACTAAAGAGGAACCGGATTAGCGCTGGAATTTCTCAGAATAACCCAGGCATTTGGGGGTCAACTGGACACTCCCCAACCCCCGTGATACATTGAGCGGGCTTTTTAAGTTTAGCGGTTACCGCCCTTTAGCGGAGTTTACTGCGGTCGAGGAGGACCATTTTAAGCAAGTGGCGTTAGCAAAAGAAACCAAGGAGCAAATTGTCTCCGACTTCCGCACGCATGAGGCAGACACAGGTTCGCCCCAGGTGCAGGTGGCGCTTCTCAGCAAGCGCATTAACGAACTGACCGAGCATTTCAAAACGCACAAGAAAGATAATCACTCGCGGCGCGGCCTGCTGAAAATGGTCTCGCAGCGACGTAGTTTGCTCGATTACTTGAAACGAACGGATATTGAGCGCTACCACGAGGTCGTGAGCCGTTTAGGCCTCCGCCGGTAGCAAATTTCACAAAGTACCCAACGAGAGATCTTCGAGTCTCTGTTTACTAAAGCCCGCGTCTATCGAAGAGCTTGTGGCAGTGCCGAACGTGACGGCGATTGACTGGAAACAAGCTGACGTGTACGGCCCTGGCGTAGACCAACAAGGCGGCATGAGCTTCACGGTTCAAGAGGCTCGTGCCGCCTTCTTTTTTCGCCATTTACGTTAGTTTTGGCCTGCCCGCATCACGTTGGCGTGCTCCCGGAAAGCCTATTGCAGTATTGCCCAAATCAGCGGGTGGATGAGACGCCCGCGACCTGAAGCCGGATTCAGGTGCCAATGTCTAAGGAGAAAAAGAATATGCCAGAAAAGAAATACCTCAAAGAATCAATCAAACTTGGTGACAAAGAGTTGACCGTCGAGAGTGGTCGCGTCGCCAAACAAGCAGACGGCTCGGTCGTCATTCGTTATGGCGACACGATGTTGCTCGTAGCCGCTGTAGGCGCCCCCACCGCGCGGGAAGGTGTGGATTTCTTTCCCCTCACGGTTGAGTACCGTGAATCCAATTACGCCGCCGGACGTATTCCCGGCAACTACTTTCGGAGGGAGGGCCGTCCGAACGAAAAAGAAGTTCTGACCGCCCGCCTCATCGACCGTCCCTGTCGCCCGCTCTTCGCAGAAGGTTATCGAAACGAAACCCAGGTTATCGCCAGCGTCATCTCAGCCGATCCCGACAACAATCCCGACGTAATCGCCATCACCGGCGCATCGTGCGCGCTTTACCTGTCGGACATTCCGTTTATGAATCCAATCGCCGGTGTGCGCATCGGCCTGATTGAGGGACGATACATTGTCAACCCGACCTACGATGAAGTGCGCGAGTCGCGTCTGAATCTCATCGTTGCAGGAACCGAAGAAGCGATAGTGATGGTTGAAGCCGGCGCGTCGGAAGTCTCGGAAGAGATCATGGTCGAAGCGTTGATGTTGGCCCACAAGGAGATCAATCGTCTGTGTCGCTGGCAGAAAGAGCTTTATAAAGCGCTTGAAATTCAGAAGCGAGAAGTCAATCCGGTTGTGATTGACGAGGAGATGCTGAATGCAGTCAGCGAGAACTACGCTGAACGGTTGCGCCAGTCGCTCGATACGACCACACAGGATAAGCGCAGCAGCTACGCGGCGGTCGATGCGTTGAAAAAGGAAGTGATCGAATCGTATCCCGAAGATGACGCGGGAAAACGCGCGATGGCTAAACTCGTCTTCGATCATCTCAAAGAGGCAGTGTTCCGCGACGACATTCTGAACAAACGGCGGCGACCCGATGGCCGGAGGTTTTCCGAGATACGTCCGATTACGTGCGACGTGGGTTGGCTGCCACGCGTTCACGGCTCCGCGCTATTCACGCGCGGTGAAACTCAGGCGCTCGTTTCCACCACGCTCGGTACGAAGGAAGATGAGCAGTTCATCGACGATCTCGAGAAAGGCGAAGTCAAGCGACGCTTCCTGCTGCACTACAACTTCCCGCAGTTCTCGGTCGGCGAAGTAGGCCGGTTTGGGTCCTCCAGCCGTCGTGAGATAGGTCACGGCGCACTCGCGCGACGTGCCTTGGAACCTGCCCTGCCCGATGACGCCGATTTCCCCTACACCCTCCGTGTGGTTTCAGAAATCACTGAATCGAACGGCTCGTCGTCAATGGCGTCCGTTTGTGGCGGAACCCTGTCGATGATGGATGCCGGTGTGCCGATGAAAGCGCCGGTTGCCGGAGTGGCGATGGGTCTCGTGATGGAAGGAAACAAATACGCGATTCTTACCGACATTGCCGGCGCCGAAGATCACTACGGCGACATGGACTTCAAAGTTGCGGGCACTCGCAACGGCATCACGGCGTTGCAGATGGACATCAAGATCGCGGGTATCAACGCGCAGATCATGGCTGAAGCGCTTGAGCAGGCGAAGAAGGGCCGCATCTACATCCTTGGCATGATGGAAAAAGCACTCGCTGCGCCACGCGAAACCATTTCGCCGTTTGCGCCGCGCATCATCCAGATCAAGATCAATCCCGACAAAATTCGCGACGTCATTGGACCAGGCGGCAAGGTGATCAGATCGCTCGTGGAAGAAACCGGAGCGAAGATCGACGTCTCCGACGATGGCACGATATCGATTGCGACCGCGAGTGGCGAAGCAGCTGATGCGGCCGTCAATCGTATCCGTGGTCTGACTGCCGAAGCCGAGGTGGGCCAAACCTATCTTGGCGTCGTCAACAGAATCGTCGACTTCGGAGCGTTCGTAGAAATCTTCCCGGGCACCGATGGTCTACTGCACATCTCGGAGATTGCCGATCGCCGCGTCAAAGACGTGCGCGACGAACTGAAAGAAGGGCAGCAGATTCTGGTGAAGTGCATCGGCCGCGAAGGCAACAAGATCAAACTGTCGCGCAAGGCGGTCCTGCGCGATGAGAATCGCAAGGCGGAAGCCGCCAGCTCCAGCGAGACTGAGTAAGTGTGAATTTGGTACTAGACTTCGCGGTTTTGTTGAAGTCCGGACGGACCACCAACAAGCAACGTTCAAAGTACCAATCACAAAGTACAAAGCCCTTTTGGTGGTCTCAGGCCGTCCAATTTCCAGAATTGCGGTCTGAGACCCGGACAAACGTCTGTTGGTCCAAGACAAAACACGCCTTTTACGCCGGTTTAGTAATGTTGTACCAGCGGCCCTCGATTTGCTGCCAGATTCTGTTAACCCAGGTGGCCTAAGTAAACGATGCGGCGTTTACGCAAGGTGCCCGTGACCTTCCTAATAGGACGTCGCCTTACATCAACTCTGTTGCTCCCATCTTACTTGCACTGGTCGGCGCTGGAGTTTGGCGGTAATTAGTAATCTTCTTGTAGTGGATAAGAAAGCGCCCCAGTTTCGACTGGCAGGGTAACTACCTGGTTCCCATTTCAATCTATGAACCGAAACAACGCCCCCAACTTCGGTAAGCGGCCCACCGCAAGGCTGCAGCGCTCCTGCTGCATGCTTGCCGCAATTATAGGCATTTTTCTAGTGACAGTTGGCCCAGCCCAGGCTGATCCGATCCAGCTAAACCGTGTGGTTCAGACCCTCAAAACGGTCCAGGGCACGACTGACATTCATTTGACCCTGATCACGCAGGATCCCGTTTCCTCCGGAGCAAAAACTATAGCCCCGACAACTGGCCCAGGTGGCGTGTCCGGCATCGGTTCCAGTGATCCGAAGCTTGATGCGCTGCTCTCTGGTTTCCCGATCGTTTCGCAGAGTGTGGATCTTGGTGTCGACGACATTTCCGACGAAGGTGAAGTTGACGGCACGATTTGCGACTGTGGCGAGATCCTTATCGCCGGTGGTGGTTTTCCAAAGTGGCCCTTGTTGTTCCTGGCAGCCGTGCCGATCGCGTTCATTCCCGATTGTGACGATTGTGAACAGACCGAGCCGACGCCAACTCCGACACCTACTCCACCGTCGGGACCTTCGCCCACTCCGACACCTACTCCTGAACCGGCATCACTGCTGATCTTCGGCACGGGCCTGGTCGCGTTCGGTGCGGGTTTAAGACGGCGCTATAACAAAGCAAAGCTCGGCAGTAAAAAACAGACGGAGGAGGAACAGTTATGAAATCCAACTTCTCCGCTCGACATTTCAAGTTTGCATTTGTGCTCCTGGCGGCACTCGTATTCTTCGGTTTTGCCTCGGCAAGCGCCGCTTACGCGAAGCCGAAGAAAGCAAAGTACGGCACGATCAAGATTCTTACGAATCCGGGCGGCCTGTTGCTCGTTATTGACGGCCAGGCTCGCGGTGAGACGTTGACCGAGTATCGTTCATTCGACCTCAATCCCGGCGCTCATAACGTTTCAGTAACGTTGCCGAACGGAAGACTGTGGACTCGAGAGATCGAAGTCCCGGCTGGTCGCGTCAAATGCGTTGTCGTCAACTACCGGCCATTGCCGCCGATGCCGAAGTCGCCGTGTCCGTATCCCGTCGAAGTTTCCGCACCGCAGACAGTCAACGAAGGCGAGATCATTACGTTCGCCGCGGACGTCACTTACAGCGGAGCTGAAAGTTTGAAATACGCGTGGACGGTTAACCCGACTGGCGCGAAAGTGATCAGCGGAGCAGGGACGCCTACGATTACCGTCGACACGACCGGTCTTGGTGGCCAACGGGTCATCGCGACGCTGGTGGTGACTGATGGATCGTCCGATCCGTCATGCCGTCAGACCGCGCAGAGCGTTGCCGTCGTGACGGCGCCGGAAAGAAAGGTGATTGTGGCGCGTGAGTTTGACGAGTGCATCAACTGCACGTTCGACGATCAAAAAGCGCGGCTCGATAATCTCGCGGTTGAACTACAAAATGATCCGTCGGCGCGTGCTTATGTCATTGCGTATGGCGGACGCTACAGCCCGCTCGCCAATGTCGAAATGTTGATGAAGCGGGCGCGTGACTACATCGTCGGGCAGCGCGGCATTGATGCTTCGCGACTCGTAATAGTCAACGGCGGTTTCCGCGAAAACGACAGTGTGGAGCTGTGGGTCGTGCCAGCCGGGGCAGCGCCACCGCGTGCAACGCCCACGGTCCAGGCCGGCGAAGTAAAACCCCGAACCAAACGCTGATTTTCCAAAGACCACAAATTACGCGGAATCGATCTGTGTAATTTGTGGTCTCTTTGTCTTTTGCCTCACTGTCTTCTACTATTCACGTGTGCCTGCACCGAACATCGACACTGTCGTTTCGCTCGCCAAGCGGCGAGGTTTTGTCTTCCCTTCTTCTGAAGTTTATGGCGGCCTCGGTAGCGCCTGGGACTATGGTCCATTAGGTGTCGAACTCTCCAACAACATCAAACAATCCTGGTGGCGGTGGCTCGTTTATGAGCGCGATGACATCGAAGGCATCGATTCGTCAATCATTCTGAACCGGCTCGTTTGGAAGTATTCGGGTCACGAGGCGACCTTCAACGATTGGCTGGTGGATTGCCGGAAGTGCAAAGGCCGATTTCGTCAGGACAAGGTGTTTGATAAAAGCGAAGACGGTTCGTTTCAAGCGAAAGAATGCCCGACCTGCGGAGCGAATCTTTGGACAGAAGCACGTGCTTTCAACACGATGTTGCAGACGAAGTTGGGGGCGGTGGCTGATGACGATCCGAATGCTCTGGCGTATTTGAGGCCCGAGACCGCGCAGGGCATCTTCATCAATTTCCTGAATGTGCAAACAGCGATGCGACGGAAGTTGCCGTTCGGTATTGCGCAGGTTGGGAAGTCGTTTCGTAACGAAGTCACGCCGGGGAATTTCATTCTGCGCACACGCGAGTTTGAGCAGATGGAGATGGAGTACTTCGTTGCGCCGGATGCTGAACATTCGAAGCTGGTCGACTACTGGGTCGAGCAGTATATGGAATGGTTTCGCGGCCTGGGACTGCACAGCGACAACTTGTCATTGTATGAAGTTCCGGAGGACGAGCGGGCCCATTATTCGAAGCGCACTGTTGACGTGATGTACCGGTATTTCCCGGAGCGCGAGAAGCCGTGGGAAGAGTTGATGGGTATTGCCTGGCGCACCGATTTCGATCTTGGTGCTCATTCGAAGAACCGTCTCGATGCGGAGGGGAAACGCATCAATCCCGATTCAACAGAAGACCTCTCATACTTTGACGAATCAACGAAGACGCGTTTCTACCCGCACGTCATCGAGCCGGCGGCGGGGGTCAACCGCACCGTGCTCGCCGTCTTGATGGACGCTTATTCTGAAAGGACCAACGACAAGGGCGAGACGCGCGTTATTTTGAAACTCGTGCCGCAGCTTGCGCCTATCAAGGCCGCCATTCTGCCGCTCGCGAAAAACAAGCCCGAGATTGTTGGCATGGCGAAGGCGATCAAGCGCTCGCTGCAACCGACGTTGCGTGCTGTTTATGACGACACCGGCGGCATCGGCAAGCTTTACGCACGACAGGATGAGATAGGGACGCCGCTCTGCGTGACGGTGGATCACCAGTCTCTCGAAGATGAAGCGGTGACCGTTCGCGATCGCGATACATGGGAACAAGAGCGAGTAAAAGTGTCAGAGCTGGCGGACCACCTGCAGCGACGTTTGCAGGTGTGACGAATTGGAAGGTTTATGCCGGTAGTAAAAAAACGCAATCAACAGACTGAGACTCGGTTGTTGCTGGAATCAAACGAGCCGGTCGAGTTGCCGGCCGCCGAGATAGACGACGGCGCGGTGCTGGTCCAGTTTGAGAAGTTCAAGCCCTACATACCGCAACTGCTCGAAGCGCTGCGCGCGGGAACAGTTGCCGAGCCTGTACCTGTCATGATCGACGGTTCCACCTTTGCGATTCATGGGTCGACGCGAACCTTCTGGGTGAAACTGTGGCACGCCGCCGGAAGCGAGATGACGAAGATCGATCGCGCCCAGGTCATTAGCTGCATTCCCTCCACGCGCGGCGTTCAGGTTGTTGTAGAGAACCCTGAAGACTAAGAGTTAAGTCCCGCAAAGGCGCAAGCCGCAAAGAAGAACGTCAACCGCAAGAAGAGCCCGGCTCAAGATTTCTCTTTGCGTCTTTGCGCCTTTGCGGGAAACTGTTTTTGTATGGTCAAGCTGCCCGAAAAAGTGATGGCACTTGCGCGCGTGATTCACGAGGCGGGAGGTCGCGCTTTGCTAGTCGGCGGCTGCGTCCGCGATCAGTTGCTGGCAATTGAGCCCAAGGACTGGGACCTCGAAGTCTATCAGTTGGCGCCCGCGCGACTGCGCGAGATTCTGGACGGATTCGGTTCCGTAAACGTCGTCGGCGAGGCGTTTACGGTTTACAAGTTGGGCCACGATCTGGATGTTTCGTTGCCGCGTCGGGAGCGCAAGTCAGGGCGCGGCCATCGCGCGTTTGTGATCGAAGGCGATCCAACGATGAGCGTCGAGGAAGCGACACGTCGCCGCGACTTCACGATCAACGCGATACTTCAGGATCCGTTAACCGGCGAGTTGAACGATCCGTTTGCCGGCCGCCCGGACATTGCGGCTGGCGTGTTGCGAGCAGTTGCGGCAGAGACATTTAGCGAGGACAGCCTGCGCGTTTTGCGTGCGGCACAGTTTGCGTCGCGGTTCGAGTTTAAGATCGAGCCGGAGACGGTGGCGCTGTGCCGGACCATGGATCTCAGCGATCTTCCGGCCGAACGCGTGTGGGGTGAGTTGGAAAAGCTTCTGTTGAAATCTCGGCGCCCATCCGTTGGCCTCAACTGGCTAAATGAACTAGGCGCGGTAGAAAAGATATTTCCGGAGATCAAAAGTTTGATAGGCGTGCCACAGGATCCCGAGTGGCATCCGGAGGGCGACGTCTTCATTCACACTCTATTGACGGTCGATCGAGCGCGCGAACTAATCGACGACCTGCCCTACGCGCGACAGGTCACGTTAATGCTTGCCGCGCTGGCCCATGATTTTGGCAAACCACCGACGACGCGGTTTCTGGAAGGCCGCTGGCGATCGCGAGGACACGAGGAAGCAGGCGTGGAGCCGGCCACGCTTTTCCTCGATCGCATCAACGTGCACACGATCGACGGTTACGACGTGCGCCACCAGGTTATCGCGCTCGTGCGCGAACATCTGAAACCGGGCGAGTTTTACAAAAAGCGCGACGAGGTTGGCGAGGGGGCGTTCCGCCGTTTGGCGCGCCGGTGCGAACCGGACCTTTTGTACCGCGTAGCCAAGGCCGATTCGCTCGGACGCAATGCGGATTGGGTACCACGTGATAAGTGGTACGGGTCGGAAGCGCAGGAATGGTTCGTGCAACGTGCGAGAGCGTTGAACGTCGACCAACGTCCACCGGATCCTTTGTTGTTGGGCAGGCACTTGCTGGAACTCGGCGTTCAGCCTGGACCACGAATGGGCGAGATCACTCGCGCGGTTTATGAGATGCAGTTGGACGGGCGTGTGCGAACCCTCGACGACGCGATTGGTGAAGCACGAAGGCTTATCGATCAGGGCTGAGGTTGCTGCTGTGTGACGCAGTGGATCGTGCCCATGCCCCAAACGAGCGGTTCGCAATTAACCGCCACAACGCGACGATCAAGGAAGACGCGCTGTAGAGTTTCCACTGCTCGCTGATCGTTTGCATGACCAAAAACGGGAGCGAGCACGACGCCATTCGCGATGTAAAAATTTGCGTAGCTCGCCGGCAGCCGATCCAGGTTGCGCGTGTCGGTGCTGGTGCCGCCAACGACGCCCGGCATCGGCAGCGTCACGATTTCAAAAGCACGTCCGTTCGCGTCGGTCATCGACTTAAGTCGTGCGAGATTATCCTGTAGCAATTCAAAGTTCGCGTCTGCCGGATCGTCCTCGACCGCGCAAACGATCACGTTTGGCGCCACAAACCGCGCGATGTCGTCGATGTGGCCGTCGGTGTCATCGCCCACAATGCCTTCGCCGAGCCACAGCACTTGTCTAACGCCAAGATAATTCTTCAGGTACTCCTCGATTTCAGTCTTGTTAAGGTGTGGATTCCGGTTCGGATTCAACAAACACTGCTCCGTTGTTAGCACACTGCCGGCCCCATTAACCTCGATCGCGCCACCTTCAAGAACGATGCCAGGTTCGAAGCGGCGCAGTTGCAGCAATGGTTCCAAAAAAATCGGCACCTCGTCATCGTGCTTCAACGTTTCATACTTATTGCCCCAGGCGTTGAAGATCCAGTCGTTGAAGGCTGCGCTGCCTCGATCGTCAACGAGAAAATTTGGACCATAATCTCGAATCCACGAATCGATAGTAGCAACGTGATGGAAGCGAATGTTCTCCGCCCCTGGGAATGAGCATCGTTGGCGCACGGCTTGTTCCGTGGCTCCGTCGTCCACTAACAGATTGACAGTCTCATGCGGGGTCAGCGCCCCGATCATCTCGAGATAGATCTGTTCCACCTGGGAAACGCGACCAGGCCAGGTTTCAGGGTCCTTGGGCCACGTTAACCACGTCGCCACATGCGCGCGCCACTCGGCGGGCATGTAAAAACCACGTGCGGCGGGAGTTTCTTGCAAGGGTGCGGGCATGATTCAGGATCTGATGGTTTTGAGTCGCAAATGGCGGCCGATGCCGATGAAGCTAATCAAGACCCAGAAGACTTCAATGATTAACGCGGAGAGATTGAAGTCGACGATGAGCGAAGCGACGATCAGCGCGGCACCCAACGCGTTCAGTGCCGAGTAAGAGAGGTGCGTGCTCTTGATCTTCTCGAGTTGTAGCAGCAGGTAGGTAACTATCAGGATCGCTACGCCTATGTTGCCCACCAGGTCCATCAGGCCGTAGTTCATGTTCATTCCCCAAAGCGGAAGCGCAGTCCGTCGTAAGCGTCGATGCGACGATCGCGCAGGAACGGCCAGTTTTGCCGCGTCTCCTCTATCTTGGTCAGGTCACATTCAACCACGAGCACCTGTTCATCTTGCTCGGAAGCCTTCGCGATGATGCGTCCAAACGGATCGGCGACAAATGATTGGCCCCAGAAGGTCAGCTTACCTTCGCGGCCGACTCGATTCACGACCACTACGTAAACGCCGTTCGCAATTGCATGCCCACGCTGAATCGTTTCCCACGCTGAATGCTGCGCCTCATTCATCGACTGTTCCTCGTCTGGCAGCCAACCAATTGCGGTCGGGTAGAACAGCAACTGCGCACCGCCCAATGCTGTGAGTCGCGCTGCTTCGGGGAACCACTGGTCCCAACAGACGAGCGTGCCCACCTTTCCATACGCAGTGTCGTGCGTTTGAAAACCGAGATCGCCGGGAGTGAAATAAAACTTCTCGTAGTAAAGCGGATCATCGGGGATGTGCATCTTGCGATACTTGCCGGCGATTTTGCCGTTGGTGTCGATCATCACAGCCGTATTGTGATAGACGCCCGCGGCGCGCTTTTCAAACAGCGAAGCCACGATCACGACTTTACGTTGCCGCGCCACCTTGCCCAAGGCTTCGGTCGTTGGTCCAGGAATGGTTTCGGCCAATTTAAACAGTTGGATGTCTTCGGTCTGGCAGAAGTATTGAGACCGAAACAGTTCTTGAAGACAGACGATATGCGCGCCGCGTTTTGCGGCATCATTGATCCCTCCAATCGCCTTCTTCAAATTCTTCTCAGGCTCCGGCACACAACTCATTTGCACCAGGCCGACGGTGACGACGTCGGCGCGTTTCTTTTTCGGCATGGCCCGCAGTATAGCAAAGCATTCGTGCGATCCGTGTTTGCTCTGGTAAGATGTCCGGTCTTTTTGAGTACCTTATTTGAAAGAGTAGAGAAATGATCGATTTTGCATTGACGGAAGATCATCAAGCGCTGGTGCAAACGGTGCGAGAGTTTACGCAGAAAGAGGTCGCGCCCCACATGAAAGAGTGGGATGAAAACCAGCATTTTGAACCCGCGGTTTTGAAAAACATGGCCGCACTGAATTTGCTGGGTGTATGCATTCCCGAGGAGTATGGCGGCGCCGGTTTTGATTACATCTCGCTGGGATTGGTGTGTGAAGAGCTCGAAGCGGTCGACACTTTTATGCGGGTCGTCATGTCAGTGCACACAGGATTGAATTGCTTGACGCTTTACACATGGGGCAGCGACGAGCAAAAGCGCAAGTACCTGGTGCCGCAAGCCAGGGGTGAAAAGATTGCAACTTACGGATTGACCGAACCGGGCGCAGGTTCCGACGTTGTGGGCGCGCGTTCGACGGCCCGTCGCGAAGGAGACGAGTGGGTCCTGAACGGCGAGAAGATGTGGATTAGTTTGGCTGACGTCGCCGACAATTTTTTATTTTTCTGCTGGACTGACGAAGAGAAGCGTCGGCGCCGCGATCACACTGGCATGTCGTGTTTCATCGTCGAGCGCAGCCTGAAAGGTTTTTCTTCCGGAACGATTCACGGCAAGTTAGGAATTCGCGCGGGCAACACCGGCTACTTTTCGTTGCAGGATGTGCATGTGCCGCACGAGAACATGGTGGGAGAAGAGGGCGAAGGATTCAAAATCGCGATGTTCGCATTAGAGCAGGGACGTTACACGGTTGCGGCAGGGGCGACGGGAGTAATTCGCGCCTCGCGCGATGCGTCAGTGTCGTATGCGAACACGCGTGAAACGTTCGGCACGAAGATCGCGAACCATCAACTGGTGAAGCAGAAGATCGCGGAAATGGAAGCCGATTATCAAATGAGCCACTTGCTTTGGTTGCGGGCTGGCTATCTGAAGAATGAAGGCCTGCCAAACGCTAAAGCGACGAGTTTGGCGAAGTGGCAAGCAACCATTCGAAGCGAGAAGGCCGCATCGATGGCGATTGAAGTTCATGGCGCAAACGGTTATTCAAACGACTATCCAGTGGAGCGTTATCTGCGCAACTGCAAGGCTGCAATCATCTACGAAGGTACTCGCGACATTCACACCTTAATGCAGGCCGACTGGGCCCTCGGTTTGAAGAAAGAGAAGCCGGCGCGACGTACTCTGCCGCCCTGGAAGAAGTAGTCGCGCGGCTCCTTACTTTCTGTTCAAGTCTTTACTGGGACACGAGGAAAACATCCCAGGCCCACCGGCCAATAAACGCGCCGGTGGCGTCCTTCACCTTGGCTCGATACCGAAACTGGTTTCCGTACCGATCGACGCGCTTCGAGTCCTTGAACTCCAACTCCAGCGCGACGACCTTCAACGACGCTAACGCGTATAGCTCATCGGACTCAGACACGCCGTTGTGGTTTTTGTCCTGCCATAACCGCAGACTGCTAAAGATCGCATCGTGCTGATCGATCACGCCATCACCGTTTCCGCCGTTCACGGATTTATCAAACTCAGCGAGCGCCAGAAAACCGTTCTTGTTATTTGCGTCCGGTTGCGGCGTGTAATCGCCAAATAGTTCTGCGCCTTTGTCTACGAGACCGTTGCCATTTCGATCCAGTGCCAGCCACGCATCGTCGGAACCAGCAAGCGTCCAACTCAACTTCTCCTTCACGGCATTGCCGTCGAGATCAAATTCGACGCCAGTCGCGGCGTCGCTGAGCGCGATGCCATTACCGGCGACATCGATCACGATCGGCGATCCGCCGCAGATATTGCAGCCACCGCACGAACAAGTGTCGAAGTCAAAATCGCCGCCGAACATCAGACACTTGTTGGCCAAAGTTTTGCTGCAGCTCGTACTGGTCGACGGACAGCAAAGCCCGTTGCTGGTCCGTATTGTGCCGGCGGGACAGGTGCCGTCAAAGAATGGGGTGGTGCAATTGCTCGGGATCGTGCTGGGAAGATTGCAAGAAAACTGTTCCGAGTTGATATCCCGCCAAAGATTGCCTCCGGTTATCGTGACACTTCCCGCAATGATGCCCGCATTCACCGTGACCTGAGCGCTAGAGCCGCAAGTGGTTCCAATCAGACATGTCGAGAAAGCTACTCCCGCCGCGGAGGCGCACTGGATTGTCATCCCTCTCGCATCGGTTCGGTTTTCAGTTTTCGAGTCTTTGGAACCAACGTGAGAAAAGAACGGTGTGAGGTTGTCCAAAACTCCGCTTTCGAACGCGGCAAAATTACTAATTACCACGGCGCATCGCTGAAGATCGCCGGGCAGCGGTGTGCAGGTCCCGGTGAAATCCGCTGTCCCACCATGATCTCCGGACGCGTGTCCGCTGGCGTCGGGGCTGTACCAGGACGTGAGCGGCGTCGACATTGATGCCGTATCTCCGGTGTTCTCTTCACCGCTTAATCCAAGATCCCCTTCGTCTCCTGAGCCGTCGTCGCCCGTCAGATCGCCGTCGTCCGTCAGGCCGCCATCTTCCATCAACGCAGCGTCAGTCGCCAGCGTTGTAAACTCAGTTTCTGTGGCACTCTTTGTCTTGTAGGGTGGGCGTTTCTCCTGCCAGACGCGGTCGACGCCGTTGACTACCGCATCCCAAAACTCAGGCGCGTGAGTTTCCGTGCGGTTCGTTTCATCGTGAAACAGCGCGAGTGCACGGTAAGTCCGCGATCGCCCGTCCAGCCGCACCGTGACCGAATACGACGCATAGCTGACGATGTCGTAATACTTCTCCGGCTCGAAGTGAAAAGCGTCGGCGATGGTCCAATGCGGATCGGAGACCGACGCATATCGCCCCGGTTCCCAGGCAGCGGCAAACGTCGCCTCTTCCGGTCCGTCATTGAGCGTATGAGTGCCGCGGGTCAGAGAAATAACCTCCCCGGTGGGCAACGTGATCAGTCCCGCATAGGGCTGGTTGAGAATCTCTTTGATGTTGCCTGAACGAAAGTCGCTGAGTTCAAAACGGAGACTGGCGGCAGGCCGCAATGGTTTACGCGTATACTCATTTTCCAGTACTTGCGCAGCGGCGTTGTAAGCTTCCAACTTCGCGTAAGTGTCTCTAACCAATTTCTCAGGTTGGGCTGCGTTTGCGTGGACGCTGTAGATAGCGACGCAGATGAAAATCCAGTGCAATCGTTTCATGAGGAACTCCTAGTTTTGTGAGGATGTTTGGTTTAACTCCCGCTCGATAGTCTTTTGAAATTCCGCAAAGCCGAGCGCGCCTTTCAGCAACTTGCCGTTGACAAGGAAGCTTGGAGTACTGTCGATGCGAAAACTCCGTGCGGTCTCCACGTCTCGCACCACCGCGGCGCGAGACTGCTCCGAACTGAGGCACGTTTTGAATCGCGTTAGTCCCAGGCCGAGGTCCGCCGCCACCTGATCAATAACGGCGGGCGACAAACTTCCGGCCGCAAACAGCGCGTCGTGAAACTGCCAGAAGCGGTCTTGTTCTCCGGCGCAATATGCCGCCCGCGCAGCCGGCACCGCGTTGCGGTGTCCTTCCAGCGGCAGATGTTTGAATACCAGCCGCACGTCTTTACCGTAACTGTCCAGCACCTGCTTCAACGTTGCTTGCACGTCGCGACAGAAGCGACACTCGAAGTCAGAAAACTCGACGATCGTGACAGCCGGTTTCAACGCTCCGCGAGCAGGTGAAGCTCCATCGTCCAACAACAAAGCGAATACGGGCTCCGCTAGATTCACTACGATGGTCCACTTCTGTTTGAGCCGTTCCAGTCCGGCGCGGTAATGCTTCATGCGTGCCTGGTTCTCGAGGTCCAGTCGCAGTCGCTCGCGCGCTTCGTCCGGACTCATCGAAAAGAAGAACGACGAGTTCTGCGCGAATGCTTCTTCCACTTGAGCGCGCGTAACGTTGATCTCTCCGTGCGTCATTTGTTTCCGCAGTTCGTCAACAGACACACCACTGGCCTTAGCTTCCACTTCCAGCACCCGCGAGACGATGAGATTCTCAAGCGCGGCTCGTCTAATCGCATAGAGTTGTTGTTGAAGCGGATAGATCCGGGCGGCGATTGATTCGTCAACCTGCTGCTGAGTGATTGGAACGCCATTGACCGAAGCGACGACCGTTTCCGATGTTTGTCCGCGCGCTATAGCAGCGACGACAAAGAACAACAAGAAGACACACGCTCCCGGTGAGGTTTGGGATATCATTCCTAAACTCCAATTTGTTTTATGTTCCGTGGGGCGAACGCACTGTAGGGCCAAACAGTGGTCCAGTCAATTGCCGAAAGCGGCTATTTTGTAACGAAAGTGGCTAATGTTTCTTTGATTTTGCTTTTAGCGCTGCCATTCGCGCGGCGATGCGATACTCACGCGGCGTCATCCCGTGTCGCTCTTTGAAGTCCTTCATCAGATGCGTCACCGAGTGGATGCCTATCGCTTCCGCGATCTCCTTTAGCGAAAGAAAGGTCGTCACCAGCAGGACTTCCGCTTTTTTCAAGCGAAGCTCGCGCAGGTACTGACGTGGGCTCGTTCCGGTTTCGAACTTGAAAAGGTGGCGAAAACGGGAAGCAGACAGGTTTACCAGCGTCGCGAGCGTGTGAGTGTCCCACGCGCGTGAGGTGTCGTTTTCCAGTAGCGAGATAACCAGTTCTATTCTTCGATCCATGTGATGAGGACGTTGAAACGAAGAGTGCGCCTATAAATGTCGGCTGAGATTACTTGTTACGCTTTTGTTTGTCTACTACGGCTCTGCTATAAGTATTAGTGCTCCGCAGAAACACGGATTTCAGGACAGACAACTTCCAAATCAGGAGAGCTGAGTAAATGCATGACGACATGAGGACTGAGCGTGAGCTGTCTCTCGATTTCCTGCGCGTAAGTGAGGCGGCGGCAATCGCCGCGGCGCGCACGATGGGCCAGGGCGACCGAAAATACTCTGATCAGGTCGCCGTCGAGGCGATGCGTGAAGTGATGGAGACGGTGCCGATGCGCGGGCGCGTCGTGATTGGCGAAGGCGAACGCGACGAAGCGCCGATGCTCTACATCGGCGAGGAAGTAGGCGGCGGATTTAACGCTGGTGAGGAACTTGCGGAGTCGTGTCCGGAGGTAGACATCGCGGTCGACCCGCTCGAGGGTACAAACCTTTGCGCGCTCGGCGCCAATAACGCGATTGCCGTGCTGGCGGCAGCTGAGCGCGGCGGCCTGCTCAATGCGCCGGACATTTATATGGACAAGATCGTCGTCGGTCCATCGTCACGTGGCGTGGTCGATATCGACGCGCCAGTTAAGGACAACCTGAAGAACATAGCGCGCCGGCTCGGCCGCGACATCGAAGACCTGACCGTTATTGTTCTGGATCGTTCGCGTCATAAAAAACTGATTGCCGACGTGCGAGCCGCGGGCGCGCGCATTCGCCTGATCTCGGACGGCGACCTTTCGGCCGGTATTTCGGCGGCAGTGGCCGGCACAAACATTCACGCGTTGATGGGTATCGGCGGCGCGCCTGAAGGAGTAATCACAGCGGCGGCGATGAAGTGTTTGAACGGCGAGATTCAGGCGCGGCTTGTTTTCGATCCGGACAGATTGGGAGTTGATAAAGACAAGGTGCCTTCAGCGTCTGAAGTTCTCGATCGACTTGCGACGATGGGAATTCGCGATCCCAACAAGGTTTACGACACTGACGATCTCGCGCCAGGCAAGAAGATCATTTTTGCTGCAACCGGAGTGACTGACGGTGCGTTATTGAAAGGCGTGCGGTTCTTTGGCTCCGGCAAGCGGACCCACTCAGTGGTAATGACCACCGAGTCGCGGCACATTCGCTTTGTCGACACGTTGCACATCGAAGGCGGGCCAGACACGGTTATCAGGTTCTAAAAGATCAATGCTTACACGGATCTGGTTGATCAGCGCGATTGTTGTACTTGCGATAGTTTCGCTGATCATGATGGCACCGTTGACTGCCGGCAGTCATCTCGCCAACAGCATCTACGGTGGTTTCGCGGTCGTCTGCCACCAACTACCGGAGCGGTCCTACTTTATCTTCGGACACAAGCTTGCCGTTTGTTCACGCTGCACCGGGCTGTACGCGGGGTTTGCGTTGACGTTATTGCTGTACCCGTTGTTGCGACCGTTGGGGTCGGTTGACTGGCCGCCGCCGGTATGGCTGGTCCTGTCGGCGGTGCCGATGGCTATCGATTTTGCTCTTACTTTCCTCGGGATCTGGGAGAATACCCACACTTCGCGCCTGCTGACCGGAGCCCTGCTCGGCGGCGTATCAGTTCTCTACGTAATGCCGGGTCTGGCCGAGTTGAGTTCCAGAAAAACGCGCCAAAAACAGCCCACCTTCACCCTTGGCTCCCCTGAACGCATGGCCTCAGCGGCGAGCGATTACAGCTCCCCCGATCGACGCATCTAATGTTCGTAGTGTCTGAGTTTGCTGCCACATTCTCTGCGTACCTCGGCGGTCGTCCCCGACTCTGCGGTAAAAGCGCAAAACCAGATAAACCGCCGAGACGAGGAGGACCGCTAGGGTACGCAGAGAGGGAATTAATACACCACCCTTATGTCCGCCGGTTTCGCTCTATGCCCGGCATAAGGTAGAATCTGGCGCTTTCGGTTTCGTAATTCGATGATTTTGCAGTCACCAGCTCCGGCACCAACTCCCTGGCCCACCCCAATAGGTGACGATCCGTACACCGTCTTCGAACGCTATTTCCACGACGGTGTTTATAAAACCTGGGGCAACATCAGTCCGCTCTACAAGCTCGACGCCTTCGATTGGATCATCCTGATCATCTACTTTGCGATTCTCGGGACCCTGGCGGTTTACGGAGCGTATCGCATCAAGCAGGTGATTGACTTCTGGCGCTACCGGCGGTTTGTGCCCGTGCCGGCTGCACGGTTTTCCGAAACCGACCTGCCACGAATCACGGTCCAACTCCCACTCTTCAATGAACTGTACGTCGTCGAACGTTTGGTCAAAGCCATCGCGGAGATCGATTACCCGCATGACAAGCTCGAGATCCAGGTGCTCGACGATTCAACTGACGAAACAGCGAAAGTTGCCGAAGCCGTGGTCGCGAAGTATGCGGCCGAGGGTTTCGACATTCACTATATTCACCGCATGGACCGCACGGGCTTTAAGGCCGGTGCGCTTGAAAACGGAAACAAGACAGCGAAAGGTGAACTGCTCGCGATCTTCGACGCCGACTTCGTACCCAAGCACGACTGCCTGCGCAAACTCGTCGACTTCTTTACCGATCCGCTCGTCGGCTGCGCACAGATGCGCTGGTCGCACATCAACGGCCGTTACAACCTGCTAACCCGTTTGCAAACAATCATGCTCGACGGACACTTCGTCGTCGAACAGACCACACGCAATCGCACAGGTGGTTTTTTCAACTTCAACGGCACGGCCGGCATCTGGCGGCGACAGGCGATCGAGTCGAGCGGCGGCTGGCAGCACGACACGCTTACCGAAGACACCGATCTGAGTTTTCGCGCGCAGTTGATGGGTTGGAAGTTTGTTTACCTCCTGGACGAAGACGCGCCGGCGGAAATTCCGGTCGAGATCAACGCTTTCAAGGCGCAACAGCGACGTTGGGCCAAGGGCGTAATGCAGGTCGGATTAAAACTCTATCCGCGCATCTGGCTTGCGCCACTGCCGTTGCGCGTCAAGCTGGAAATGTTTTTCCGGCTCACGGGAAATATCAGTTATCCGTTGATGATCGTCGCGAGTTTCCTCCAATTCCCGCTGTTGCTGGTGCGTTATAACCAACCGTTCTACCACTTGATGATCCTCGATCTGCCGCTGCTGTTTTTCTCGTCAATTTCGGTGGTTTTGTTTTACGGTTCGGCGATTTGGTATCTCGACGAAAAGCGAACGCCACGATTGTTACACCTGCCGCTGGTGATGGGACTGGGAATCGGTCTGGCTTTTTCCAACGCGCGGGCTGTGCTCGAAGCTTTGTTGGGCGTGAAGTCGGAGTTTGTACGTACACCGAAATATCGTGTTGAAGAAACAAGCGATGCAACGTGGAAGCGGAAGAAGTACAGACGAAAACGCGGTCTGCTACCGCTACTCGAGCTCGGTTTTGCGTTCTACTTTCTGTTAGCGATCATTTACTCGTCGCGCTTACACATGTGGGGCACAATTCCGTTTCTGTTGTTGTTCTTCTTCGGCTTCGGTTACATGGGCGTAATGAGCCTGCTGCAAACCGCGAGTGGACAGCGACTCTCCGCATTGTGGCGTCCTCTGAAACCGTCGAATACTGCGTAAGATATAACCGGGCCTTTTTCTTGCCAAGGACCCATCTCTGAACTAGTAGCACCGCTCAACTCCAGACGTTATTGAGACCACGTTTAATTTCGCCTGGCGGCTTCCAGTTCATTGCGGCGTATACGTTCTCGTATTTCTACGCTGAGGCCGCAAAGATACAGAGAACGGACCGCAGAGAAAACGAATCAGAACGACTTTTGTGCAAAGCGAAGGTTAGACTCATAAACCCACGAAAGTTCGAGGTTATCTTTCGAGAGAGGCGCGGTCCCACTTTGCGAGGTTCGCGCCTGCCTCGTAAGTGCTTTCCAAAAACTCCATCAAAGCCTCGTTGGGGTTAACCGCCGTTCGAACGTCGTCGTAGTACAACAGAAACTCAGAAAGTTCATTGCTCCAAAACGCCTTGTCCGGGCGGAGCGCCGCGGCCTTCAAGCCTTCCGGCGCGGGAGCGGTGTACGAGTAGAACGCCGGTTTGCCAAGTGGTCCCTGTCCGGGCCACCAGCCGTGGCTGATAACCTCGTGTGAATACGCCTCGCGTGTGATCAGGTCGGCGTCGGGTCGGGCTGGCGCCGGTCTGCCGGAGAAACGCGTCACGGCCAAGTCGAAGCTGCCCCAGAAGAAGTGCACCGGACTACTTTTCCCGATGAATCGCGAGCGAAACTCTTGCATCACCTTGTCCGACGCACGCAAAACCTCCCAGAACCTTCCTGCATATTCAGGATCATACGACGCATGCTGTTCGTCCTGATCGAATGGAATGGGATCTTGAATTTCGACCGGCATTGTCCAGATTTGAACTTGAAGACCGAGTTCGCGCAGCATGTTCATAGTTTCAGCGTAGAACGTTGCGACTGACTTCGGTTCCAACCGGATAACGGCAATCTCTCCGTCACTGGATTTGGTCACGAGCTCGTGCTCGGCGAAGTCAAATTCCATCTCAAAGAACCGATCGCCGTGTGGCATCGCGGTGGTTGTTAGACCGCGAGCCGAGACGTAAAGCGGCACGTTCCACCAGTGGTTGACAAGCGGTGTTTGCGCCAGACGAATCTTGCCGACGACCTGAGTCCACATGTGCAGCGTGGCGCACGTGTCCTTCCATTCTTCGAGCGGGAGTGATGGCCATGTCATAATGCGAGAGCTTACCCCCGCCCTTCTTGACACGCAAATAGCCGCAACCTATGATCTTTCTGCTTATGTTGCAAGCTTGCTCATGTTGTCTATGTTGTTGCCGCTGCTATCGCAGCGCGACCGAGACTCCGTGTGCAGCGTGAGAAGCGAACAAGCTAAACACTGACTAGCAGATTCACGGGGAAGCCGGTCGCACTTTTCAAAGTCGCGACCGGTTTTTCTTTGTCCTGGGGAGTAATCGAAAAATGGGA
>Ga0209387_1000150_pt1 | contig 21097 bp, 34 predicted proteins | sample NCControl_FD_187515 | JGI IMG/M metagenome (GOLD analysis project Ga0209387, IMG submission 187515) | Agricultural soil microbial communities from Utah to study Nitrogen management - NC Control (SPAdes) (version 2) | ecosystem: Environmental > Terrestrial > Soil > Agricultural land | place: USA...
CACTCGCTCCAAATGGGTAGTTGACACATGATCACATCTCTGTTAAGATGACGTTCTACTAGAAAGGTAGAAGATGAACGATATTCGTTGGGGCCTAGTATCAGATATCCACTTTCCTCGCCATGATGCCAGGAAAGTGGAACTTTTTTTAAAGGCTATGAAGTGGTGGCAACCGCATGCAATCGATTTGCTAGGTGACATTGATGATGCCGATTCGACAAGCCGCTGGGTGGAAGGAACTCCCAGATCTATGGACTTGGTTGATGAAGGCGTAAAGGGCACCAGAGAATTCATGGCAGAATTAAATGAACTATGTCCTAAAGCAGAAGATCTGCACTTCCATGATGGAAATCATGGATGGTACAGACATAAGAAATATTTAGAGAAAAACGCAGCACCATTTTTAGGAATGATTAATGCTGAAATTCTCTATCAACCATCAAATTATGGCTTTGAATTTCATGATTATGATGACAAGCCAGTTCGCAGATTTGGAAATATGTTTGCTCACCATGGTGAAAGTATTAGCAAGCATTCCGGTGAAAGTGTGCGAAATGATGTGCAAAAAGAACTGGTTTCATTAGTTAGGGGACATTCACACCGCCAAGGAGCATACTATTCAACTCATGAACTTGCTGGATTGAATCTAGAAGGTTATGAAATTGGACATCTTTGTGACGAATCAAAAATGAAGTATGAGCCTACAAAAAATTGGCAACCAGGATTTGCCATTGCGCATGTTGTAAATGACACCCCTTTTGTTCAGCTAATCCAAATTAAAGAAACTGATGAAGGTCTTACTTGCTGGATTGATGGGAAAAAATTTGTGACATGATATCCGGGAACACATTAATTTGGACTTCTCGGGGGTGGCGTGACTATGCCAATGTCATGATAGGTGAAAAAATAATTTCATTTAATGAGAATAAGAATACAACAGAGTACGATCAGATATTAGAAATTAGACAAGATTATGTAGCAGAAGGCTACATGGGATTAAAATCAAGATCTTGTAATCAATTAATTAGTGTCGATCACCCACTTATTATCATTAATAATAGATCAAAAGATGCAGGAAGACATCGAATTAAAGATGTCTTCCTGCAAAACTTTGGAAAAGCAGAAAGAATTCTCTATAATAGAGTATTCGATCCATATAGATATTCTGCCCCACTTGATGATATTGAATGGTCCGCGAGATTAATATCAACTTTTTCCAAAGAAAAAAGATTTCAATACTCAAAAGAGCTTTATCAAGCATTAAGTCTTGTCGAAGATTTGGGTGGCATTGAATCAAGGCACTGGATAAATACGTACTTCCATTGGGGCATCAAAAAAGGCAATGGTGTGCAATGGAAGTATTCTACTTTCTTGCGCAACAAAGACGTTCGTGATATCATATTTACAGTAGGTTCGCGGACTGGTGCCGGTGTTCAGTGGGCACCTAAACCACCCCTACTTGTAAATAGAAAAAATAGCATGTGGTTAATGAGTATATCAACTCAGACCGATACTATGGCTGGACTTTCCAATGGATGGTACAAAGAAAGATATGAAGGTCTTGCATTTAATTTAGTAACAAATAATGGAAGCTTCCTGGCTCGAAGAAACGGGGGTACCTTCCTGATTGCGTGCGATAAAATATAGGAGGAATAATTGTTCGCTTGGTTAATTTTTGGTTTTGTAGTTCTTACAGTATTGCTTACTTCATTATTTAAGAACGTTAATTGGAGTGATAAGAGTAAGAATCTATTGGCAACCGTTTTTTCTGTAATTGGTGGAGCACTTACAGTGATCCTTACTAAGGGCGGTGTAGATGCTGTGCTAAGTGCTAGCATTATTGAATCAGCTCTGCTAGTATATGGTGGCTCTCAAGCTCTCTATGGTTTTATTCTTAAGGGTACTACACTAGAGCAAAAGATGGCTGAAGTTGGTTCAGGAACAAAAGAAAATAGATACGAGGGATAAGAATTGTTATATTGCGGGAGATGCAATGGTCGTGTCTTTTTAGACAGAATGAGTAATAAGAGCGGTCATATTGAACTCTCTTGCATTAGATGTGGATGGCGTTGTGAAGCTCATAAAAACTCTGAAGAAGCAAAAATATTTAATAAAATAGAACGAAGAAGAGAGCTAGGACACCTTGGCCCTTATCATACCAAAAAAATTCTTTCTCAATAAAGAATTACATAAAAATATCAGAGTTATTAAGAGCGAAAACATTTTAGTAGCATGGAATTACCCAGAAGAAAAAAGAATGTGGTATGACCATGCATTAGTTAAAAAAGAATTTCAAAACGCATATAAACTATCAGAAGTTGCTGGATTAATCGGTAGAAGAGCATCGGTCCTAATTGATTGGATTGAGCGCCGATTAATCCAGCATCCGTCTGGGCAAGAGTACAATATTAATAACAGGACTCCCAAAAGCCAGTACTGGTCTGAGGATGATGTACTTGATTTAAGAGATCAAATTTTTAATTTAACACCTAAGAATAAATATGGTGAACCATATAAAAGCTTTGATTTAATTAGTAGATCAGAATTAGTTGCCAAGATGCGAGGAAATGAGTCTTATTATGTGAGAGCAGAAGATGGAGCATATGTACAGATATGGAAGGCCCTGTAAATAAAAAAAGAAATGGGTTGGCGAAATACAGTCCCTTAGTCAATAGAGAAGACTATGTAGACATTTTAGGACCCCTAGAAGCAATTGTCCAAAGTGCACATACATTGGACATAGCATGTAAAATGGCAATTCATAACAATGATTATGCATTTTTAGCAGAACTTTCCGACAAATGGATGAATGTTGCTAGCTTATTATCTTCCGGGATGGAAGAAGAGGAAGAGGAATTTGAAGAAATTCCATCACAATCTTTTCCATTTGGATTTAGTAATGATAAGTTTTCAAAAGAAATTCAGGAGGTGAAAAATGAGTCAGGAACAGAATCCAGTACAGATTAGAGTAGATTTAGGATATACTTTGAATACTGGAAATTACGAAGCATTAAAGATTAATATTGGTATCGCAGATCAAGCTCGTGTTATCAATGGCAAACAAGAGTCTGCTGAAGAGGCATTCAATAGAGTTTATGGATTTGTAGAGTCAAAACTTGCTGAAAAATTAACTGAAGCCAAAGAAGATTTTGGTGATGATGCATGACAATACAACAACGAGCAAATTCAATGGTTGACTTCTTTGTATTATGCTATAAACAGAAGTATAAAAGAAGTCCCAATATTAATAGATATCGATGCAAATACCAGCTTATGGACATTCTAAAGGATTTTGACGACCATTATGTTCAAGAACTTTTAGAATATTATTTTTCATTAGACGGTACCGAACATTCACCATCTGACTTTATTAATAATTATACTGATATAATTGATCTACGAAAGCAGATGGAAGAAGACGCGGAACAAAGAAGAAGAGCAAGAGAAAAAACAAAACAAAGGGTACAGGAGTATAGAAATAGTGAACAGTGAAGCTAGATTAATTACAGCTATTTGTAAGCACAAAGACATGGCTTCTGCCCTAAGTGGATCAGACATAGATGAATTGTTTGAATCCTATGCTGATGTCTGGGAAGAAATGAAAAAGCATTATTACAAATATAAGTCTTGCCCAGATGTTAAATTAGTTAAAGAGTGGTTCAATGATTTTGAGGCAGCTGAAGTCGAAGCTCCGGTTAAGTATTATATTGAAAACTTACGTGAAGAAAGATTAGAAAATGGTTTAGAGCGAATCATGCGTGGTGTAGCAAAAGAAATGGATGCCAAGACACCACCTAAAAAAATTCTAGACAAACTTGGTTCATTTGTATCTAATCTTAATAAATTTTCTTCAGAATCGCGAGATGTTGATGTCACTAATTCAACAAACTCTTTAAAGCATTATGAACAAATTAAAGAACGTGTTGCTCAAATGGGCGGCGCTGTTGGAATTCAAACACAATTTGATTCCATTGATTCTGCCTATAGTACAGGTATGGCACCAGGACATTTTATTTGTGTAATCGGTTGGCCAGGGAATAAGAAAACATTCTTCGCTGGCCGGTTAGCAATTAATGTGTGGCGCCAAGGATTCAAGCCCATGATTGTTAGTCTTGAAATGTCTCCAGAAAATATGAGGGACAGAATTTATACAATGATGGGTGAAGGTCAATGGAGAATGTCAGCCTTTAATAAGGCATCCTTTAACCTTGATGAATTTAAAGACTGGGCTGAAATAAACCTAGAAGATAAGCCAACATTTCCTATTGTTTCCAGTTTTGGAACATCGGAAGTTACTCCGGCATTTGTTCAGTCTAAGATTGATCAGTATAAACCTGACTGGATTCTTATTGACTATTTGCAATTAATGACAGATAATAATAGAAGTGGCTCCGATGCAGCACGAGTCATGAATATTTCTCGGGAATTAAAAAGACTTGCAGTGTCAAACAACATTCCCGTAGTAGCAGTTATCTCTGCTACATCACAAGATAAAGAAGATAGAAAAAGCCCCCCAACACTAGCACAAGCAGCTTGGTCAAAATCAATTGAATACGATGCTGATATGGCTTTAGCTGTTCATACTTACGATAATCAGCAAACCGGTGAATCAATCACTGAAATTGCGAAGCGGAAGAATAGGCACGGGGATGACTTTAATTTCTTCATTAACCTAAACCCAGAAACTGGTGTTCTCGAAGAAAAATGGGATTCTCCAGACTGGTTAGGGGATAATGCATAAGAATATAAAAAGATTTACTGTAGATGGTTTGATAAAAGATGATAAAGATTTTATCAGGCTGCGCTCTCAATTTGAACATAGTTTATGGGACGAAATGAGATTGTCGGGGTATGTGCCAGTTTTAGATCTTGGCACATACTTCTCTACAGAGTTTTTAGAAGATAAATATAGGTTTATTTTAACATCATATGGTGTATACATAGGAAAGATAAAATCATGGGAATACGAGGGGTACACGAATGGCAAGCTGATACCACGAAATATAGTGAAGAGCAAATAGCGTCTGTACTAGAATACATAGGTGTTGAAATTTGTAGTGAAACAACTACAAATTATTTATGTCTATGTCCTTACCATGGAAATAATTATTCACCTGCTTTTTCTATATCAAAAACCGAAGGTCTTTTCATGTGTTTTAATGCATCCTGCGAAAAGACTGGTGACATATTGACTTTGATTGCTGATCTAACAAAGGGTAATAGATTTACAGCCAAAAGACTTTTGGCAAAACATAAAAACACTAAGCCAAAAAGTTTAACAGAAGAAATAGAGGCTTTTCTCTCTAAAAAAGAGGCGCTGGGAGATTTTGACCAAAATGTATTAGACAGAATGTATCATGAGTTTTGGTCAAACACTAATGCTCAGGACTATATGATCAACACTAGAGGATTTGAAGTAGAAACTTTAAAGTGGTTTAGAGTTGGCTATTCAGAAAAGCGAGATATGATTGCGGTACCATTTCAAGACTGGAATGGTCATCCTTTAGGAGTGATAGGTAGATCAATAGATACAAAGGTGTTTAAAAATAGTGCTGGTTTGCCTACATCAAAAACGCTTTTTAACTTACATAGGGCAAAGCGTTCCGGAGATAGATTGATTCTCGTTGAATCTAGTTTTGATGCAATGAAAGTTCATCAGGCGGGTTTTCCATGTGTAGCAGCAGTATGTGGAGGATTTTTTACTAAATATCATCTAGAATTGATTAACAAATATTTTAATTCAGTTGTCATCATGACAGATTTTGATGAAAAGCAGAAACATATATATAAAAATTGTAAAAAATGTCACCCTCTTCTTTGTGCAGGACATAATCCTGGCAGAGCTTTGGGTCAAAAAATTGAAGAAGCATTAAAAACTAAAAGGGTAAGATGGGCATCTTATGAGTATGGAGTTATATATCCACACAATGCTAAAGATGCTGGCGACTTAACAAAACAAGAAATAAAACAATGTATCGACAACTCCATATCTTCATTTGAATATGAAAGGTGGAGAAGGGTCTTCCCAGAGCTTAGGGAGATATGATATAATGGTCAGACAGGCCATAGAGAGACTAGAATGTCCAATGAGTGCCTATAAGGAGAAAAAATGTCAGTACTAAAAGGTTTTGCAGGAATCAAAAAGGCAAGAGAAAAAGCGGCAGAAGCAAGAGAAGCACTTAATAACAAGATTGAATGGTTTTCTTTTGGAAAAGATAAAAAGAGTGCCAAAGTAGTTTTCCTACAGGAATTGGATTCCGATGGAAAGAACTATGATTCTAATAACGGTGAAGTTATTGCTTTAGTAGAACACCAAGCACCGGGTAAAGAGGGTTGGAAAGCACGTGCCCTTTGTAGCAAAGATTCAGAAGATCGTTGCTATGCATGTGAGCAACATAGTTTAGATCCTCAAGCGGGTTGGAAAGCAAAGACAACTCTTTATATTAATGTTCTAGATTTAGAAGATAACAAAGTGAAGGTTCTTTCACGAAATGTAAACAACAACTTTGTTACCCTGCTTGAACAGGAATATGAAGATGAAAACACAATCACCGACAAGGTTTTTAGATTAACAAAGAGCGGCGAAGGTTTCCAAACAGTATGGAACCTAAAGGGACTTAATAAAGATGTTGAGCCTGTTCCCGAAGAAATTCCGGAACTTTATGATCTAGAAAAAGCTGTTACAGCAGTTGTTAAGAGAGTTCCATATTCAGAACAAAGAGAATATTACTCAAAGGCACTTGCTCCAAAGTTTGAAGAGGAAGAGCAAATGCCAAGCAAAGAAGATCAGGCAGCAGCAATTAATTGGTAATGTTAGAATCCCCCGGCTTTGCCGGGGGACCTTTCTGTTTATAAGGAGTTAAATTGCAGTATACAAATCTACATTGTCATGACTATTACTCAACTCTCGATGGATTGTCTTCGCCAGAAGAATATATGAAGAGAGCTAAAGAACTGGGAATGACCCACCTTGCACAGACAAATCATGGTACACTATCCGGCCATCGTCACTTTCAACGAGCAGCGAAAGAGGCCGGTGTCGTTCCAATTCTAGGTGTAGAAGCCTATATTTCAGCTACAGATAGATTTGACAAACGTGCTAAAGGAAAACGTCAAGACGGAACAAACATTTACAACCACATTATTCTCCTAGCAGACGGAGAAGAGGGCCTAAGAAATCTTAATAGATTAAGTCACATCGGTTGGTCCGAAGGGTTCTATGCTAAACCGAGAATCGATTTTGAGGTTTTGGAAGAACATAAGGACGGATTAATTATTCTGTCAGGTTGTATGAACGGCTTAATTGCCCACAGTATTCGTAATGGAAATTTTGAAGAAGCCGATGCTTGGGCTATAAAATTTAAAGAGGCTTTTGGTAGTAGATTCTATATGGAAATTCAAGACCATAATCCAGTAGAATTGAATGTGGCCTTGCTGGACATGGCCGATAAATATCAAATCAAACCAGTCATTACAGATGATTGTCATTATGCAGATCCTAAAGATAAATGGATTGAGGAAGCATTTCTTATTCTTTCAGCAAATCCAAAAATGAACAAAGATGCTGATCTCACAAAAGCACAAAAGATGGATCTGTTTGAAAGATTCAACTATCTATATCCAGATAGAATGATGACCTTTGAACAACTAGATATTTATTTGGCCGGATATAATGATAGAAAAACTCATATGGAAAATCAGGGCATTGATAGAGAAGACATTTTCTACAATACCCAAGAGATTGCTAGTAGGATCGGCGAATATCCATATTATGAGGGTTTAACAACCATTCCTTTCAATGAAGATTCGCACGACATTCTTATCAACAAGTGTAAAAATGGAATGATGAAACGTGGTTTAGATGGAAAGCCAGAATATGAGGCTCGTTTAGAACATGAATTAAAAATTATTTCAGATAAGAATTTCGAACCATACTTTCTCGTTGTATCAGATGCTCTTAGTTGGGCAAAAAGTCAGGGAATTATGGTAGGTCCAGGCCGGGGGTCTTCAGCTGGATCATTAGTTTGTTATGTAATGGAAATTACTGAAGTAGATCCATTGAAGTATGGGTTGCTCTTTGAGAGATTCCTTGACCCGGGTCGTTCAGACTGGCCGGACATTGATACCGACATTGAAGATAAGCGCAGAAATGAAGTTAAGACCTATCTTGAAAAGAAATATGGTAATGTCGCCGGTATCAGTACACTAGGTATCTATAAAGGTAAAAATGCCCTCAAGGATGCTTCACGTGTAATGGGCGTACCCTTTAGTGAAATTAACAAGCTGATGAAGGTTCTTGATGGTGTTAGCGAATCCAGAATCGTTGATGAATTCGAAAAAAATAGAGAAACTGCTGAGTTTAGAAAGAAATATCCAGATGTTGTTAAGCTTGCTAGAGAGCTTTTGGGTCGAATTAAAACTATCGGTATGCATCCTGCGGGAGTAATTGTTTCTGATAAACCTATTAGTAATTATGTTGGCATGGAAACACGTTCTGTTCCTTCAGCAGACGAAAGAATTCCTGTGGTTGCAGTGGATCTCAGCGAGGCTGATAGTATTGGATTAATTAAGGTTGACTTGCTTGGACTAAAAAACTTAACTGCAATTAAAGACTGCGTTGAGTTAATTAGGGAAAGACATTCAAAAATTATTGATCCATGGAATCTTCCGCTTAACGATCAAAAGACGTTTGAATTATTAAATAAGGGACTAACTGCTGGAGTTTTCCAATTTGAGGGGGCATCATCTACAAAACTTATGGGTAGAATTGGCCCACAGAATTTCAATGATCTAGTTATTACAACATCAGTTGTTCGTACTGGTGCATGGAAAGCAATTGGTGAAGATTATCTAGCCACAAGACGTGGTGAAAAACGTGCCATCCCGATTCATGAATCAACAAGAGAGTTTACAGAAGAAACTCTGTATTTTGTTGTATATCAAGAGCAACTTATGCGGTTGTGTACAGATTTGGCTGGTATGAGTGTTGGAGATGCCAACAAAGTACGTAAGATTACAGCTAAAAAACAAGATCCTAAGTTGTTGGCAGAATATAAGCAAAAGTTTATTGATGGGGCAACCCAAAAAATTACAAGAGTAAAGGCGGAAAAAATCTGGGAAGCCTTTGAAATTGCAGCGGAGTACATGTTTAACAAGTCTCACGCAGTTGCCTACATGCTTGTTTCATATGCAACAGCATGGCTCAAAGCACACTATCCTACAGAATTTATGTGTGCCTTGCTGAGAAATGAACAGGATGCAGACAAGAAAACTGAATATTTGTTAGAATGTAAGCAAATGGGAATTGGTATTCAACTTCCACACATCAACACCTCTGAAGCCAAATTTAAAATTAATGGCAATGATTTGCAGTTTGGTCTATCTGGAATCAAATATATTTCAGATAAAGTTGCAGATAATATTATGCGATATAGGCCATATGCAAATTATGAGCAATTTAAAAATAAGGTGTTGGAAAAGGGCTCCGGATTAAACACCAGAGTTCTAGAGTCTTTGAATGCTATTGGTGGAGCAGTATTTCCAGATAATCCTATTCGTGAAAATTACAGAGATAACTTGTACGCATATCTTGGAATTCCAGCATTTGAAACAAATATGGTAACACCAAGAATGAAAGAAAATATGAGAAAGCTGGAGGAGTATACAGATGACGAAACATTTATCTGTATGGCAATGGTAAAAAGCATTCTTAAAAAAGATACTTGGGCTAGACTAGATCTAGTTGATTCAACTGGTGTTGCTTCAGTATTTGTTGATCCAGAAACACATATAGAAAAGGGAAAAATGTATGTGTTTCTAATCGGAAATAATAGTATAATTAAATATATTTCACTTAATGATTTAGACAGCATTAATCAAGCCGATGAAGCTGTTTTAGATTATTTAAGAAAATTAACATATGAAGATATTGAGCCAGGACAATACAAAGTCATTTCTGGAAAACAAAGAACTACAAAGGCTGGAAAGAAAATGGCGCATATAGTTTTTTGTGATCATGAAAAGAACCTTATGACTTTACCTGTTTGGCCCAATATGTTTATGAAGGCACGAGCTGTATGTACCATTGGTTCAATTAGAGCCGTTGATATAGGAAAGATGCCAGATGGCACTAAATTTGTAAAGGATGTATATTGATAGAAAATATAGAAGATTCTCAATTACTTTATGCGATGCTTATCGTATTAATTGAAGATTTGGGTGGTGTAGTTCAAATTCAATATAATAAAGTAAAAGAGATAGCTGAAAAACAACACTTAGAGATGTCAGCTTATATGGATGCCGAAACAAACTCCATCTTTTTGGAATTAGAGGAGGTTAAAAATGATTCACATTCCGATCAAGCTGCTGAATGATAATGCAAAAATGCCTGAGTATGCTAATGCAGGCGACGCAGGAGCTGATTTATTTTCTACAGAAGGCGTTTCATTACCCTCTGGAAGAAGAAAATTGGTAAAAACAGGAATAGCCATTGAGCTTCCCTATGGTTATGTAGGATTAATTCATCCAAGATCAGGATTGGCTAATAAGTATGGATTATCCGTGGTAAATGCACCAGGAACAATCGATTCTGGTTATCGTGGTGAAATTATGGTTAATCTTATTAATTTGGGTGATGAACTAGTTGTATTAAGAGCAGGAACAGCTATTGCTCAATTAGTTATACAGCAGGTAGAGCAAGCAGCGTTTATTAAGAATGAAAAATTAAAAGATAGTGACCGTGGTGAAAACGGTCATGGATCTACTGGAATGTAAATGATGTGGGGGTGCTTGATTGCACCCCCACCATTTGCTATACTTGATTGGTGATAGATGTTATGAACATTGACGATATATTAGCAAAACTAGATAAAAAAACAAGATCAAGAGTTTTAGCAGCACAAAACGTAAGTGTAGAAAGGTTACCACTTGCCAGTGTTGGATTAACTAGCGCACTAAATGGCGGAGTTGGAAAAGGAAGACAGACATTAATCTGGGGAAATAAATCAGCGGGCAAAAGCTCAATGTGTCTTCAAACAGTTGCAGAGGCACAAAAACAAGGTCAGAGTTGTGCATGGATTGATGCTGAAGCGAGCTTTGATCCTCATTGGGCAGAACAATTGGGCGTTGATACATCACAACTTATAGTTTCACCAATTAAAAGCATTGGTGACTTTACGGCAGTTGGATGTGACCTGATGCATGCCGGTATTGATGTTTTAGTGGCAGATTCTATTTCCGCCCTTCTTCCATCAACATATTTTGAAAAAGAAGATGAAATGAAGGACGGTCTAGAAGGAACAAAGCAAATCGGAACTGTTTCTAAAGAGTTGGGTATCGCAGTTAATAAATTTAATTATGCGAATAAAAACACAGCATTAATTCTTATTTCACAAGCAAGAAATCAGTTTAATACATATGGTGCGGTATTAAAGCCCATGGGCGGACAATCTATGCAATATTTTTCATCAACAATTATTAAGCTATGGTCTTCCGCTTCAGAAAGAGAGCAGATTACTAAAGATGTAACTGTTGGAGATAGAATTGTCCCAACAAAAGTCGGTCGTCCAGTAAATTGGACAGTGGAATATAACAAAATCGGTCCTCCAATGGAGATTGGAGCGTATGACTTTTATTATGCTGGTGATCAACTGGGGGTTGATGTCATTGGAGAAATTGCGACTATGGCAGAAGTAAGAGGGATTATTCACAAAGGTGGTGCCTGGTATTCTTACGGAGAAAATAAATTCCAAGGAAAGCACAGACTTATTAGTTGGCTTCATGAAAATCCAGCGGTAGTTGAAGAACTGTGGAGCAAGATTAATGGCTAGCATTAGTGAATATGGAAAGAAAAAGCCAGAGGCAGTTCGTTGCGAACTAATTGACATAGAAATAGTTTGTTCAGTTTGCGGTGAATACTCTGAGACAGCTAATTATTTTAAAAGCGAATCTAAAATAATTTATGAATGTTCACTCGGCCATAAGACGACTATAGAGGGAATTAAAATATGAGTGAAAAGCAGGAACTAAAAAGAATGGGTGCTAAAGCTCAAAAAAACTCAGGCAGGGGAAAGTATCAAAAAGCTGATGGTAGATTACATCCTTTCCTTGTAGATGTTAAGGAATATTCCGAATCGTTTTCTTTAAGTAGAAAAACCTGGGCTAAAATTTGTAGTGACTCAATCCGTTCTGGAGGAGAGCCAGCCCTAATGATTGCATTAGGAACCGGCCAAGAGGTAATTAGAACATGGATCATCTCTGATTCTATGTTTAATGAAATGCGAGAGGCATGGTTAGAAAAGTATGGCGAGAACTGAAGATAAAAACATCCTTGAGTTAATCAATACAGTCACAGAAATTAATGATTTGTGTGAGTTTATGAAGGATGAACAATTTGATCGAGCTATGCATGATGTTATTAAGCTTATTCTAAGACCTGATGTTCCTTCTGCAAAAGCACCACAACTAATTGTTGAGTTACAAGCATTATCAGCTAAATTTGCTATGATGTCAGTACTTTATACAACAATTAAGAAGGATCGAGCTGGCACAGAAAATAATTACAAAAAAAATATTTATTATACGGCAAGAGAGTGTTTGGACAGAATTGTTGATGCGCTCAAATACTCTGCCAGATTAGGGGCATGATGATAGACAATATTTGGTACAAAAAGACCCCATATAATCTCAAAGATTTGGCAAAAATAATGGAAGCATCCTACAGTAAAGAAAAAGTTGAAACTATACAAAAGAAAACTTTTTCACCATCTACTGTAGGATATAGTCACGGCCAGTGTCCACGTTATTGGACACTGGCCTTTAATGGGGCAGAATTTAATTTTTCTTATGATGCACAATCTTTAGATAATATGCAGGTTGGAACAGATGCTCACACAAGAATTCAAAAGAACTTTGAAGATAGTGAGCTTGAGGTTGTTAGTGAAGTAGAGATTAAACATGAAGATCCTCCAATTAGAGGATTTGTAGATTTATATATTAAAAATTTTAAAGGTAAATTTAATATTCCTGTCGAAATAAAGACAACTAGGCTTGAAGCTTATGCAATTAGACGGGCACAGAAAAAGCCAGTAGCATATCACGAACTTCAACTTCTAATTTATCTATATGTCTTAAATGAAAGACATGGATTGATTATGTATGAAAATAAAAATGATCATTCCAAGATTCTCATTCCAGTTGAAATGGATGAGCATAATAAGATGAAAGTAGATTATGCTTTGAATTGGATGAGAGAAGTTTATTCAATTTACAAGGATGGAAAAATTATTAAAAATCCATACAGAAAGAACGCAAAACAATGTAAAACCTGCCCAATAAGAAAGTATTGTTTTGAAGACGCAGAAGTTGGAACAGTAGATTTTCCTCCAATGAATTACTCGGAGGTAGAAAATGAAAAAGTGTGGTAATTGTGATGAAGAGTTTGAACCAAAAAGACATAATGCCGTTTACTGTTCCCCGGAATGTAGTAAGAGAGCTACAAATAAAAAAATATTAGAAAGGTACAAGACCAAGAAACAAAAACCCATTAAAAAGAAGAGGGTCTGTAGCTCTTGTACTGAAACAGTATTATCAATATATAACGTTGCAGATATATGTCATCTTTGTGTTAGAAAAGAGGAACAAAAAAATATTGATAAATTATTAAGAGAGTTGGGAGCAAATGTTAAGTAATTTAGCTCCAAAGGCTAACTCTGTAATGGGAATAGATTGCTCTACTCAAAGTTTTGCTTTTGCAATTATAGAAAATGATAAGTTGAAGAAATGGGGGGAAATTCAATTTGAGGGGAAAAATGTCTATGAGCGCATTTTAGACTCTAGAAAAAAAATAGATGCGCTATCAAAAGAATTTGATGTTGACTATGTTGTTCTAGAGGCAGCAATTATGGTTAGATCGGTACAAGTTGCTATTAAAATGGCTTATGTTTTTGGAGCAGTTATGGCCTCTATATTAAATAAAAATATTAGGGTTGTAGAGGTAGCCCCAATAAGTTGGCAAAACTATATTGGAAATAAAGCTTTAACTCCAATAGAAAAAGCAAAAATAAAAAAAGAAAATCCGGGTAAGTCAAAATCTTGGTATACAAATAAGTATAGGCAGGTTAGAAAAGATAAAACAAAAATTTGGGTAAAAGAAAAATTTGACAAAGATATCGGGTCAGATAATGTTACTGATGCAATTGGTATCGCCTGGTTTGGATGGAATAAGACAAGGAGATAAATGAACTTACATAAAAATGTACTATGGCTTAAAAAAAGATATGTAGAGCAAGAAAATTCAATTGCTACCATGGCTCTAGAGGCCAATGTATCTGAAAGAACTATTCGTAGGGCTTTGAAAAAGGCTGGGCTTATAAAATGAAAATAGGTTTAACTGGGGCAAGTGGAACAGGTAAAACAACATTGGCTAAAGAGTTGTCTAAAAAATATAATTTAAGGCATATTACTAACGTTGCTAGAACCTCCCCTGGTGCAGAATTTGGAATGCTTACATCAAATGCAAGCTTACAGAATCAGCTGATCATTATGAATACATTAAAATTTTGGGCAGAACAGGATGCCATAGTCTCAGACAGAATCGTGGCTGACGCATACATTTATTTGAAAATGGCGGGTATCAGCTTAGATATGCCAACAAATAACTTTGTATTAAATCAGCTCTATAGTAATCTCAGTGATTATGATGTAATCATTTACTGTCCGCTATACGAATGGGATGTTGAATCTGAAGGTGTTAGAAATCTTGATTCAAACTATCAACATAAATTCTCTGAAAAATTAGAATGTATTTTGTTCGACTACTGTCCAAATTTACCAATGGTGATGAAAAATGAACCAATTCAAGAACGTCTTATTGCTATTGATGAATTCTTGACTAAGAAGAATTTAATTTGATATAATTTGTACAGGAGAAAAAATGCCATTATATACATATTTTTGCAATGAATGCGAAAAAAATACGGAAATGAATATCCAGATTGCATTAAGAGATGATGTACATCTCTGCCAATGTGGAACAGAATTAAAAAGAAAAATTGATCGTCCCGGTGCTGTATACGCACCAACATCCAAGAAAGGATTAGCAACATGAACAAAAAGAAAAAAATATCTGAAAGAAGTACAGAAAGACATTTTGCTAATCCCGATATTTTCATTCTATACGAACTTGAATTTAAAAAGGATATCATTAAGCCGGGTGATAAATTTAAAATTAAGCATGACAGAGCTACATATAAGTTTCAATGTTTAGCCCATAATACCAAATTAGATAAAATGTGGGTTGAAGCTATGTGTGTAGAAACTGGAGAATTTAGATCTTTTTGGATAGATAAAATCACAACTGTTATTAGACCTAAGAAAAAGAGGGCTACTGTGTGAGCGAACTAGACATTATCAATATTCAAAAAGAAATGGAAAAGGTGGTTGAACTTTATGCCACTGGCCACAAGATTTCAGAAATTCAAACAAAAACCGGTCTTCCTATTAAAAGAATTAATGAACATCTTTCAGCCTTTAGAGATTATGCTTCTCAAGACAGAGTCATTAGAGAACGTTCTAAAGAGGTTGTGTTGGTGGTTGATCAACATTTTGCCAATATTACCAGAGATCTTTATGGAGCCGTCGAAGAAGCAGATTTGGCCGGAGATTATAAGGCTAAAATTACAGCATTAAAGACTATTGCTGATGTAGAATCTAAAAAGGTAGAATTGTTGCAAAAGGCTGGTCTGCTAGCTAATAACACAATGGCCGATCAGATTTTGGAGGCTGAAGAAAAAACAAAGGTGTTAAAAGAAATTTTAAGAGAGGTAGTATGTGCTGACTGTAGAAAAGAAGTAATGAAAAGATTGTCAAAAATTTCTAATACAGTTGAGCCATCAGTTATTATAAATGAATCTTGATTTTCAAGAGTTTTTCGATGTAGCAGATGATGATGAGTTTGAAGAAACTCCAGTAGATGTAGAAACTTTCGTATATTCAAAAGAATATCTGGGATTTCCCAGGCTCAGCAATTATCAAATGCAAATAGTTAAGGTGGGTTCTCAAATATATCTAGAGTCTACCCTACAAAAATTGCATGGAATCGCTGAAGGTTCATTTATGTGGAAAAACATTAAAAAAGAGCTTATAATGTGTTTAGGTAAGGGATCTGGAAAAGATGCGTTATCTACCATTATTTGTGCATATGTTGTGTATCAGCTTCTTTGTTTAAAAGATCCTGCTGCATACTTTGGAAAGCCTGCTGGTGATGCCATTGACATTGTCAATGTTGCTATCAATGCCAAGCAGGCTTCTAATGTTTTCTTTAAAGGTTTTAGAAATAGAATCAAAAATTGTCCATGGTTCGCAGGAAAGTACAAAGAAAGATCCGGAGACATATCCTTTGACAAAGCAATAACTGTTCATTCTCTTAACTCTGAGGGTGAGTCGACTGAAGGATACAATATTTTGTTAGCAGTCCTGGATGAAATTGACGGATTTGATGAGGGAAAAGAAACCAACAAGGGTGAAAGCATGGACAAAACCCTAAGTGCTACAGTTTCATCTCGTTTTCCAGATGTTGGTAAAGTACTAAAACTTAGCTTTCCTCGATCTAAAGATGGATATATCATGAAGCTATACAATGATTGTATAGCTGAAAAAGAGGTAAGAAAAAGACGCCATACCTTCGTATTGAATCCAGAATTACCAGAAGATTATGATGGAAATACATTTGATATTGAGTGGGAACAGGATGAAATAGTAGCATATAAATATGCTAATGTTTGGGCAATTAGAAGGCCAACCTGGGAAGTAAATCCAACAAAAAAAATAGATGATTTCATCATGGATTTTTACAGAGATCCGGCGGATGCCGGTGGTCGTTTTGCCTGTAATCCTGTAGATTATAATGCGTCTGGATTCTTTAGAGATAAGGTTAAGATAGATGCTACCTTTGTTTTACAAAATGGTTGGGATAAAGAAAACGATCAGATTGTTATTAAGCCACAACACGATAAAGAATACTACATCCATGTCGACCTTGCTAGGTTGCATGACAATTGTGCTGTAGCTATGTCCCATGTTGAATCATGGAAACAAATTCAAATAGGTAACAAGCTAACCGAGCCTCAGCCATTTGTTGTAGTTGACTTAGTGAGATACTGGAAACCCACAAAAGACAAACCGATTGAATTTCCGGATGTCCGAGAATTCATTATTAATTTAAGAAGGTTAAACTTTAATATCATTAAAGTTACATTTGACCGGTGGGAATCATATGACACTATTAAACAACTAGAGGCTGTAGGAATCCCGGCTGAAAAATTATCAGTGGACAGAAACCATTACAACGAAATGGCATTAGTGATGGGTGAAAATAGACTAACTGGACCATATGAAGAAGTATTAATTAGAGAACTTAAAAACTTAATTACTTTACCAACTGGTAAAGTGGATCACCCCAATAAGGAAACAAAAGACTTATCAGACGCAGTGTGTGGATCGATTTTTAATTCATCTACTTTAACTTTGTCTGCTCATACTAATGATGTAGTGACATTCTCAGATATCGTCAAGGCCACTAGAGAGGCTGCTGTACAGCCCGTAGAGGACCGCGTAATTAGAGCACCAAGTAAAGACACCCCCAAAGAAATCCGGGAGTTTTTAGAGGGCATGAGACTGCTCTGACTTGACAACATCGTCCTTGCAAGGTAGGGTAGTAACATGAAAGAAAGGGAGCAGGTTGAATGATTTGAGAGCAAAGCCACCCCGGGAAATTAGAGAAGCGATAATTGTTGCTTTAGCAGAACGTGATGGATATGCCTGTTACATTTGTCCAAAAGTTTTTGCAGATAATAGTGAAGTAACAATTGACCACTTTTATCCTCTATCAAAGGGTGGATCTTGGCATATTGATAATTTAAGATTGGCCTGTCAGCCATGTAATAATAAAAAGGGTGATGCGGAACCTAATCCAGATGGAACTGTCAATTTTTTGCCTAGAAATCTCAAAGTTCCTAAGGCTCCTAGACCAGAAGTTTGTAATGAATGTAATTCTGGTCGTGCCCTACAGGCCGGTGAATCATGTAGCATTTGTGGCTCACTTCCTCAGCCATTACAATGGCCAAACTTTAAGAAGAAAATTCCAAAGAATTGTGATCACAACATTTACCATTGTTGGATGTGTGTGGCTGGCTTTGTCGATCGCAAACCCGTACTTAATGATCTATTAGGAGAATAACATGGAAAGAACACAAGAAGAATATCTTGAAGACTATCTCAAACTGGTAAAAAATGATCCAGATTTTGAAGTTCCTCAAATTGAGGCAGAGCCAGATGAAGATCTTGTTGAAGCAACTATGAAGTATCTTCAAGACAACAACATTTTTCAAGATGGAAAAATAAATTGGGAAAGATTTGAGCAATTTGATCCCAATTTATTTAAGGTTGTTTGGGCATCAGTTGCTGCTGAAACCCAATACACATTGGATAGCCTAATTGAATTGGGTTATGTTATGCAATCTGTTAATGAAGATGGCGAATTCATTTATGCAATTACAGCAGAAGGTGAAGAGCTTGCTAAGTCTTTAGGCATATGATATTATGCACTTATAGCGTTGTGGTCATATTGTGATTGCAACTGCTGGTCTCTGTATTGGTCTGGTTTCCGAAACCAAGATGCATAAATGGATGATGTGTGTTCGAGTCACACCAGGGACACTTGGAAATTACTTACTTTAGATATTATTATTTAGATCCACCATATGATTATTGGTGTATTGACTATTCTATAGATGGACATCCACCATATAGAATACATAAATCGGCCTGGGAATTTAGAGAAATACAAAAGGACCCGGTAGAAGCCGTATGTTATCTTTTACGAGCAAATTTAAATTGTATACCAATTAAAGATGATTATAGAAAGAATAAGAAAATTGGATAAAGATGAGGCCAAAAAAATTATTCAAGATGCAGCGCGGAGCGTTGATTGGCATAATTTAGGTTGCGCGATTGATATGCTTGGTGAAATGGATCTTGAATGGGGACGCTACATTAATGGTAAAATTCCCCCAAATTATGAAAGAGTTTATCATGATCATTATTGGTTAAAAAATAATGGTGAAAAATTAGCTCAAGCACTGATGTACATGCGAACACACAAGGATGTTGACAAGCCCCGCCCGAAGTGATAGAGTAGTTCTTGTCAGCAGGGAAGCAAACAACTACAGAAAGTCCAGAGTTGACAACTAGGTGTGCTTGTGATAATCTTGCTTCACACCATTTGCGGATAGGAAGGAGTTGGTTCTCCTATCTACTCTTATAAAGTAGATCTTCTGGGTTCAAATCCCAGTGTCCGTACTTAATGCAGGTGAATGGGATCACGAATTCACGTGGGCGACGGAACATTTTAAATGGTGTGTTTTCGAACTCGACGCGGCACCAGCCTGCATATTGGGGGGTTAGTTCTAATGGTAAAACAACGGATTTGCATTCCGTAGTCAGGGGTTCGACTCCCCTACTCTCCACTCGAAAGGTTAAAAATGATAGCAGCGTATAACGAGGGCTTTGATAAGCGTATGATCAAAGATCATGCAGAAAGCCTAGCAATGTTTCAAATGCGTAATGAAGACTATAATAAATATGATTTGTATATTTTGACAAAAGCAATTGAAACGGATCTAAATTACTTAATAGATCAATCAGATTAAAGGAAAATAATGACACTTAATACAACTGTTCTTATTGGCAAACCATGTGATGAAAAAGAAGTTTTTATGTTTTGCCGAGAATTACTAAATTGTCCAAAAGATATTCCTTTTACACATGATGAAGATTCAATTCGTAATCCCGGTGGCATTGGATTAGATGCCTGGCTTTGGATTAATTATGATAAAGATCCTAAAGCACATGAATGTGATTTTGAATGTGATGAAGATTGTTATTATGCAGAATCTCCAAGACACAGTGGTTATTCATATGTAGATGTATCTTTTGATACAGCCTATGGATTTCGCGGGAAAGATGGAGAAAGTTGCTCTGATCTTCATGCAAAATTAGTATATAAGCTAGGTGAATGGCTAGATTCAAAGGATCTACCATGGAAATGGCAAAATGAATATACTGGCGAGTGGTTTGATCGATATGATGGATTAGAAACACTCGGAAATTATCACGATAAAAATGTCAAAGAGTGGTTTGACAATGTTGTTCCGATGATCATGAAGTCAGCACTTGACAGCAATGAGCAAAGCTGATACGATCATATCAGTGTTGGACATAGGGCCAACTTTAACTAGACCTTCGGGTCTAGCCAATCTCCAATAGCTCAACTAGGCAGAGCAGACGACTGTTAATCGTCCGGTTGAAGGTTCGAGTCCTTCTTGGAGAGCTAGAAAGAATTGAATAATAATTCAACAAACATTATAATTATAGGAATTAAATTTCAATCTTTCTCAATTTTTATATGTTACAATTAGCATATGTGGAACACAATTACAGATTATGTATCTAATCCAAAATTTTTAAAGAAATTTCATGGATGGATGACCATATTGTGGATGACATTACTTATTCCGTCTTTAATATGGTGGAAAGAAAGTGTTCCATGGGTAGTAACAATGAGTGTTTGGGCAAATATTGCTGGGCACTGGTCAAGTTGGCAAGCAAGTCGAGTTGAAGTTAAAGAAGACAAAAGGGAAGGGTAAGCTCCGGTAGACCAATCGGTTAGAGTCACCAGCCTTTCAAGCTGGAGGTTGCGGGTTCGAGTCCCGTTCGGAGTGCAAGCAATCAAAAAGAAGGATCAAAATGCACAAGTCAAAAAGAAAATGGTTCTGTGTAGACTGCTCAAGAAATACTCAACATGAACACTATTTCGTAAAAAACGAAGTGTGGTTTGGTGAAGCAAAGATGCCAGAAGCAGGAATGCTCTGTATTCTTTGTTTAGAGGCAAGAATTAAAAGAACACTAATTCCATCAGATTTCACTGATGCATTTATTAATGATCCAAAGAAAAATACAATGTCCGATATTCTACGTAATAGAATTGTAGGTACAAATGAGCTTCAATTGGCATGAGCTTGAAGAAGGCTTTAAAAAGTGG
>Ga0209387_1000151_pt1 | contig 20933 bp, 14 predicted proteins | sample NCControl_FD_187515 | JGI IMG/M metagenome (GOLD analysis project Ga0209387, IMG submission 187515) | Agricultural soil microbial communities from Utah to study Nitrogen management - NC Control (SPAdes) (version 2) | ecosystem: Environmental > Terrestrial > Soil > Agricultural land | place: USA...
CAGGGCGGTGACCAGCAGGACCAGCCGGAGGCGGGTCGAGACCGCCCCTCGCCCGTCCGCCACGGGAGCGCTTACCTTCTCGGGTATGGAGCCTCCACAGTCAGGGTCCGCCTCGGTCCTCTTCAACCTGGGCGCCGTCCTGGCGCTCGTTCTAGCCAACGCCTTCTTCGTCGCGGCCGAATTCGGCCTGGTCGGCGCCCGGCTCACCCGTCTGGAAGAGTTGGGCCGGGCCGGGGACCGCAAAGCTACGCTGGCAGCGAAGGCCGTTCAATCGCTCGATCGCTACATCTCCGCCACTCAGCTCGGGATCACCCTGGCCTCGCTCGGACTGGGCTGGATCGGCGAGCCTACGCTGGCCCGCCTGATTCAGGGCAGCTTCAGCTTCCTCCCCGAGGGGGTCCGCGATTTCGCAACCCACTCGGTCGCGGTGGTGATCGCTTTCTCCATCATCACCGTGCTCCACATCGTGCTGGGCGAGCTCGCGCCCAAGGCGGTGGCGCTGCTCTTCCCCGAGAAGGTGAGCGGCTGGGTGGTGCTCCCGCTCATGGGGTTTGCCTGGGTCATGGCGGGCCCGATCAAGCTGCTCAATGGCACCGCCAACCTGGTGCTCCGCCTCTTCCGGATTCGCACTCCCAGCGGTCACGAGCGGGTACACAGCCCGGACGAAATCCGCATGCTGGTGGAGCAGAGTCAGGAGTGGGGATCCCTGGGCAAAGAAGATGCCCGGATGCTGGAAGGCGTCTTCGAGTTCAGCGAGAAGACCGCCGAGGAGGTGATGACGCCCCGGACTGAAGTGGTCTCCATTGCGGGCGACGCGACCGTGGAGGCAGCGGCCGACGTGGTGGCCGAATCCCGCCGCAGCCGCTACCCGGTGTACCAGGAGACCCTGGACGAGATCACCGGTATCGTGCACGCCAAGGACATTCTCCGGGCGGTGCGGCAGACACCGGGGGAGCGGGTGAGCGCCCTGATCCGCCCCCCGCTGTTCGTCCCGGGAACCCGGGAAGTCGAGGACGTGCTGGCCGACATGAAGCGGCTCAAGACCCACATGGCGGTGGTGCTGGACGAGTACGGCGGCACCGCCGGGGTGGTGACCATGGAGGATCTGCTGGAGGAGATCGTGGGGCAGATCGTGGACGAGTTCGACGCGGTGGAGCGGCCCCGGCCTCACGACGGCGCACCGGTGCTCGACGGGTCGGTCACTATCTCCCGCTTCAACGCCGACTACGACGAATCGCTGAGCGATACCGACTACACCACCATCGGCGGCTGGATCTTCGGCCAGCTGGGCCGGCTTCCCCGGGTGAGCGACCGGGTGGTCGCGGGGCGGCACATGTTCGAGGTGGCCGAGATGGAGGGGAGACGGGTCAAGTCGGTGAAGCTGGTGAGTCCGGAGCCGAAACCGGCACCGGTGAGCGGGGAGCGGATAGCGGGAAGCGGATAGCGGCAGAGCACGACAATTCCGCCACTCCCGCTTCCCTCTATCCGCTATCCACTCCCCCTCGACGCTGTCGGGCCAGCGTCACCGCGAGCTCCAGCGCCTGCCGCATCGACGCGGCATCGGCGATCCCCTTCCCCGCGATGTCGAACGCGGTGCCGTGATCGGGCGAGGTGCGCACGAACGGCAGCCCCAGGGTGATGTTCACCCCCCGCCCGAACGCCGCCACCTTGATCGCGGTCATCCCCACGTCGTGATAGGGGGCCAGCACCGCGTCGAACTCCCCCCGCATCGCTCGCACGAAGACCGTATCGGCCGGCAGCGGGCCCGCGATCCCGAGCGTCTCCGCGGCCGGCGCCAGGATCCGGGCTTCCTCGTCGCCGAAGAGCCCCTGCTCCCCGGCGTGGGGATTGAGCGCACAGAGGGCCAGGCGGGGCTCGTCGATGCCGAACCACTCGATCAGCGCCCGCCGGGTGACCCGTCCCGTCCGCACGATCCGGTCGGCGGTGAGGAGCGCCGGGACATCGCGCAGCGCGACATGGGTCGTGACCAGCACCACCCGGAGGGTGTCGGCCGCCAGCATCATGGCGACATCCACACCCCCGGCGAGCGAGCCGAGCCATTCAGTCTGACCGGGAAAGGGATACCCCGCGGCGTGCAGCGCGTGCTTCTCGACCGGCCCGGTGACGATGGCGTCCACCTGGCCTTCCATCGCGAGTCGGGCGGCCCGCTGTACCGCGTGCCCCGCGATCTGCCCGGCTCGGAGAGCCCGCGAGCGATCGCCCGAGCCCTGGCCCGCCCCGCCCTTCCAGCTTCCCACCGAGATCCGCGCCCCGGCGGGAATCGACGAGATCTGTTCCTCGGCGCCGATCACGATGAGGTCGGCGTCGAGCGGCATCGCGAGCGCGCCGGCCGCCACCTCCGGGCCGATCCCTCGCGGGTCGCCCAGGGTGACGGCAAGCCGCGGCCGCTGGGTCATTTGGTGCGGATATCCACCAGGGTGGCGCGTCGGAGTTTCTGGGTGTAGCGCTGGGTGGTGAGCTGTTCGGCGAGCCCGGTCCGGATCTGCTCTTTCACGTCCTCGTAGCGCACGTCTCCCGCCGGAGTGCGGTTGGTGATCAGCGCGATCACGTACTTGGACCGAAGCAGGTCGACCGGGGCGTCGAGCCGGAATACCGGGGAGAGCTTGCCCTGCGGCACCTCGGTCATCGCCTGCCCGTACGCCGCCGGGAGCGATTCCAGCGGCAGCGCGGGAATATCCCGCTCCTCCACCTTGTCGTGCCAGATCCGCTGCAGCGAATCGAAGTCCGCGCCCGCCACCAGCGCGGCGTGCACCCGCTCGGCGGATCGCTGCGCGCTGTCCGCGTCGGCGGTGTCGATGGCGGGCATGATGAGGATGTGGCGCACCTGGACCTCGGCCGGCTGGGAGCGCTCCACCTGGATCAGGTGAAACCCGAACGAGGTCTCGACCGGATCGGAGACCACCCCGGGACGAAGCGCGAACGCCACGTCCTCGAAGCGCTGGTCGAGACCGGTGCCGCGCCGGACCCAGCCCAGCCCGCCGCCCTGCTCCTTGCTGGTGGGATCCATCGAGAAGCGCCGCGCGCTCGCGGCAAAATCGGCGCCCTTCCTGAGCTCCCCCAGGATGGAATCCGCCAGCGTCTTGGCACGCGCCTTGGCATCGGGCTTGGGCTGGGGCGCGATCACGATCTGGCTGAAGGCCACCGTCTCCGGCCGCTTGGGAAAGGACTCCTTGTATTTGTCGAAGTATTCCCGGATTTCGCTCTCGGTGGGGGCGACCGGCTTGAGCTTGCCGCTCCCCTTGAGACCGGAGGTGAACTGATTGATCTGGAACCGGCGGCGCTGCTGGTCGGTGAGCCAGCTCCGGTACTCGTCCGCGGTTTCGAACCCCGCCGCACGGATGTCCTGCCGGTACGCCTCTTCGGTCGTGAAGCGCGCCCGGGTCGTCCGCATCAGCAGGTCCACCGACTTGGTGAGATCGTCCTCCAGCACCTTGATGGTGGTGTCCTTGGCCGCCTCCTGGACCAGCAGCTCTTCGTCGATCAGGACCTGGAGCAGGTCGTCCCGCAGCTGTTTCATCCCCTCCGGGGTGGTCGGCAGGTTCTTGCCCTGGGGGTGTTCCAGCAGGATCCGCTCCTCGATGTTGGACTTGAGGATCGCCTTCGAGCCTACCACCGCGACGATCCGGTCCACCACCGAATCGGCCGACGGCGCCTGCGGTCGGGCGGGTTGCGCCGCCGCCGCGCTCCCGACGAGGAGCGCGGCAAGCAGCGGAAGGACGAGCCGGCCGGTGGTCACGGGGTCCGGGTCGAATCCGGCGGAGGCTGGACCGGGGGGCCTCCCGGGGCCGGCTGGAGCCCGGGTGCCTGAGCCCCGCCCGCGGCGGCCGCGGCGGTCGAATCCTTGACCCGCTGGGCGATGATCAGCTCGCGGGCCTTGGTGACCCCCTGCTGGTAGATCTTGAAGTCTCCGTCGCTGCGAAGCTCGGCCGAGAGGGTGGGCGGGATCTGCCGGAACTGGGCTTCGCCCTTCACCAGCTTGTCGAAGTATTCGTTGACCTTGTTCGCGGCCATGGTGCGGCGTTCCCCCTCCGGGGTCTTGGAGGAATCGGCGAATTCCGGCCCGTTGAGGCCCATGGCCTCGCGCAGCGTGCCGATCACGGTGCTGAACTGGCTGGACATCTGCTGGAACAGCGCCGGATTGACGGTGACTTTGGCCGAATCGGCCTGCTTGAGCAGGATTTCATTCTGGGCCAGCGACTTCACGAACCCTTCCAGGATCGTGTCGTTGGCGGTCTTGATCTGGGCCGCGGACTGCATCGGCAGCGCTTCGAGCCAGGGCACCAGGTCCTTCACTTCGAACGAGCCGCCCTTGTAGCTCACCAGCTCCTTGCCGGATTTCCGTGCCGCGCTGGGATCGGCCGCCGCGGTGCGCACCGCCGCCGCCGCGCCGGGCTTGACCTGGAGCTCGCTCCGGGCGGTGAGATCGGCCATGTAGGCTGAATCCGCCTTGGTGACCTGCATCTGGGTGTAGAACGGGGTGATCCGGTCGCGCACTTCGGCCAGCGGAGGCCGGCGGATGATGTGGAACCCGAACTGGGACTTGACCACCCCGCTGATGGCGCCGGGCGCCAGCTCCCAGGCCGGCGCCTCGAACTCGGGCACGAACACCGGCCGCTGCGGGGTGCCGCGGGGACCGGGCGGGAGATAGCCGCCGTCGCTCTTGCTGCCGTCGCTGCTGTGCTGCTGGGCCAGCTTGGCGAAATCGCCGCCGCGGGTCTGGGCCAGCACCCGTTCCGCCTGGCCCCGGGCTCGTGCGGTATCGGCAACGGTCGACCCGGAGGGAATGATCAGGATGTGCTGGAAGAGCCGGATCTCCCCGGCGTTGTAGAAGCTGTCCACTTCGGCCGGGGTGATCGCGCTGCGCCGGGCGATGACCGAGTCGTGCCAGGCCTGGATCTTGGACTCGCTGATCTGGGGCCACATGAGCTTCGTCAGGGTGACCGAATCGGTCTCCAGCTCACCCCGGGCCACCCGGTCGGCGAAGAGCGCCATGTCCACCCAGATGCCGGTGATCAGCCCGGCCGCTTCAGGGTTGGCGGTGGGCCCGCCCAGCCGGGTGATGATCTCGGCCACCCGAGCCGAGGGGAGCTCGAGATCGCCCACCTTGGCCGCGGTGTCGGTGCGGGAGGTGAAGGTGTCCCGGAGACCGCCGCAGGCGGTGACTACGAGTCCAGCGGCTACGAGTGCGAATCCAGCGCGACGCATGACGATCTCTTCTGTTAGGTGTTGGACAACGCTCCGTGGTGGTGAGAGGTGAGACGTGAGAGGTGAGATGGACCTACCCCTCTCACCTCTTGCGTCTCACCGCTTACGTCTCACGTCTCACATCTCACGTTTTACTTCGCTTACCGTCACCAGCGCCCGGACCAGGGCCGGGATGATCGCCTCTCCGCCCAGCCGGGTGAGCCGGAGCGAAAGCGGCACGGTGCGGCGCACGTCCGCCGCCAGCTGCACGTTATCGAGGGCGGAGGTCAGTCGGGCCATCCGGGGCGACGCGCCGGCGCGGAACGTAACCCGGGCTTCGTCGCCCCGGACCAGTATGTGCTGGATTCCCAGCGCCCCGCCGAGCACCCGGAGCCGGGACAGATCGAGCAGCCGGTCGGCCTCCTCCGGGAGGGGTCCGAACCGCTCCCGCATTTCCTGCCGCAACTCATCAATTTCGCCGGATGAGACCCCCCGCGCCAGTCGGCGGTACAGATCGAGCTTGGTGTCGTCGTCGGCGATGTAGCGGTCCGGCAGGTGGGCCGGCTTGTCGAACACCACCTCCGGCGGCTGGGGTAGCCCACTTTGCGTCGTTGCGTCGTTGCGTCGTTGCGCCCGGAGGGCGGTCACCGTCTCCTCCAGCCACCGGAGATACAGGTCGAATCCCACCGCGTGGGCGTGCCCCGACTGCTCGGCGCCGAGCAGGTTCCCCGCCCCCCGGATTTCCAGGTCCTTGAGCGCAATCCGGTAACCCGCGCCCAGATCGGTATGGTGCTCCAGCACCTTGAGGCGCTCTTCGGCCACCGGATCGATCAGGTCCGGGGCGATGAGGTAGCAGTAGGCCCGCCGGTGGCTCCGGCCCACCCGGCCGCGCAGCTGGTAGAGCTGGGCCAGCCCCAGCCGGTGGGCATCGTGCACCACCATCGTGTTGGCGTTGGGAACGTCGAGGCCGGATTCCACGATCATGGTGGAGACGAGGATGTCGACTTCCCCGTTCACAAAGCCCCGCATGATCTTCTCCAGCTCAAGCGCCGGCATCTGGCCGTGGGCGACTCCGACCCGGGCCCGCGGCGCCAGGTGGCGGACCCGGGCCGCGATGGTCTCGATGGTCTCGATCCGGTTGTGGACGAAAAACACTTGCCCGCCCCGGTCCAGCTCCCGGGCCATCGCCTCTTCCAGCAGTCCGTCATCCCACGGCTCGACAAAAGTCAGGATCGGGGAACGGTCCCGGGGCGGCGTCTCGATCAAGGTGAGATCCCGGAGCCCGGCCAGCGACATGTGCAGGGTGCGGGGGATCGGGGTCGCGGTAAGGGTCAGCACGTCGATGGTGAGGCGAAGCTCCTTGAGCCGTTCCTTGTGGCGGACCCCGAATCGGTGTTCCTCGTCCACCACCAGCAGCCCGATCTCCTTGAACTGCACGTCCCGGGAGAGCAGCCGGTGGGTGCCGATGACGATGTCGGTCTTGCCCTCGGTGAGCAGTCCCAGCGCCTGCTTTTGCTCTTTCGCGGTCCGGAACCGGGAGAGGACCTCGACCTTCACCGGATAATCGGCCAGGCGCTCGGTGAAGGTGCGGCCGTGCTGATCGGCCAGAATGGTGGTCGGGACCAGGATCGCGACCTGTTTTCCGCCCTGCACCGCCTTGAAGGCGGCCCGCACCGCGACCTCGGTCTTCCCGTAGCCCACGTCGCCCACCAGCAGACGGTCCATCGGAACCGGCCGCTCCATGTCGCGCTTCACGTCCTCGGTGGCCTTGCGCTGGTCGGGCGTGTCTTCGTACAGAAACGCCGATTCCAGCTCCCGCTGCCAGCGGGTGTCGGGCGGAAACGCGAACCCGCCGCTCACGCTCCGGCGGGCGTAGAGGTCGAGCAGCTCGGCCGCCATCTGCTGAATCGCTTCGCGGGTCTTCTCCCGCTGCTTCTTCCAGGCGGTCCCGCCCAGCCGGTGCAGCTTGGGCGGGGCCTGATCGCCGTCCTCCGCGGCGGCGCGATACCGCTCCAGCTGGTCGAGCCGGTAGAGCGGCACATTGAGGCGGTCGCCGCCTTCGTACTCCACGATGGCGACTTCGATGGTGGACTCTCCCACCATGATGGTCTGGATGCCGCGGTAGATCCCGATCCCGTGATCGAGATGTACGATGTAGTCGCCGGCGGTGAGCGTCCCGGTGGCGAGGGACGGTGCGGCCTGACGGTAGCGCCGGGCTCGGCGGAGCCGGCGGGCCCGGCGGAAGATCTCGTGATCGGTGAGGACCCGGAGGCTCCGCATCACGAACCCGCCGTCCAGCGCGCCGACCACCAGCGTGGCGTTGGGTGCCCGGCTGTCTCCCTCGTGGAGCAGCTCGTCCAGTCGTTCCAGCTGACCGGCGTTGTCGCAGAGGATCAGGGTGGGTGGCTCGCCGCTCAGCAGCGCCCGCAGCCGGCCCAGGTTCCGGTCGACCGCCTCGGGCGGGAGGAAGCCGGCCTGCAGATCGGGATTCTCCTCGCGGAGCAGCACCCGGGGGAACCGAGCCAGCCGCTCCGACCAGACCTGGGGCTCGGCGAAGAGCTGATCCCGGGTAGGCGGCACTTCTCCCAGGCGCCGGGCGATTTCGAGATGATGCTCCGCCTCCCGCCAGGCCCGGGAGACTTCCTCGGCGTTGGGGTGACTGGACTCCTCGATCACGAGCGTCTCGGACGGGAGGAGATCGAGGAGGGTACGGCGGACGGGCGCGAGGTCGCGAAGACGCGAGGGCGCGTCCGTCCGCGTCGCCGCGTCATCGCGTCCCCGCGTCGCCCCAACACCGATGGGCAACACCGTGACGGAGCCCTGCTCCTCTCCGCTCCGCTGCGAGGTCAGGTCGAACGACCGGAGCGAGCTGATCACGTCTCCCCACCACTCCAGCCGCATCGGCGCCGCCATCCCGAAGCCGTAGAGATCGACGATCCCGCCCCGGACGCTGAATTCGGCGACCTCGGTCACCACCGGAACCCGGCGATAGCCCATCGCTTCGAGGGCGCCCACCACCGCGGTGAGGGGGCGATCCATGCCCACGGCCAGCTCGAGCCGGAGCCGGTCGAGTGCTTCGGGAACCAGGGTCTTCTCCGCGGTGGCGCGCGCCGTGGTCACCAGAATCCGGAGCTGGCCCCGGAGCAGCGCCTCCAGGGTCTCGGCTCGCTCACCCGCGATCTCGAAGTGGGGTTCTTCTTCGCCCAGCGCCTCGCGCTGGGGGTACAGCGCCGAGGGGAGTGCGGTCAGGGTGGCAAGGTCGGCCAGCCAGCGTTCCGCGTCAGCCGGCGTCGCGGCCACCACCGTGAACAGCCGCTGGGGAAAGTGCTCCGCCAGCCAGGCCACCAGCACCGCGCCGCTCGAGCCGGGCAGTCCCCCGATCCGAAGGGTCCCGCCAGCGCCGGGCACCCGGGGAATCAGCTCAACGGCGAACCCGGTGCGGGCGAAGGCGGTGAGGATGGTCTCGATCACGCTGCCCGGGCTCCCCTCCGGGCGCCCAGCCCGGCCAGCGCGGCATCGGCCAGCGCGAGCGCCGCGGCGAGCACCAGGAAAAACCCTCGCAGGTCGGCCCGGCCTCCGGCGGCAAAGGCCACCGACGTGGCGCGCTCCAGCGGCGCGATCCGGGCGCCGGGCCAGAGCCGGCGAATCTCGCCGTCACCGCTCCGCTCCAGGACGGATTCCCGGGGATCGGGATTCACCGCCACCGCTCCGATGGTGTCACGCCCGGCCAGGATGAAGTGCAGACCGGTCTCCCGCGAACGAAACGATCCTCCTCCCTCCACCGGGCGCACCTGGCCCTCCCGCACCACCGCGGTGGCGGCATCGGGCAGGAGAATGGGATCGCCCGGCGGAACATCAAGTATCGCGAGCTCGCCCCGAATGGCGCGGTTGGCGAGGAAATCCACGAAGGGAACGAACTCCGCGGAGAGAGGCAGCGCGGTCCAATCCGGCTCCAGCCGGCTTCCCAGCAGAATGAGGTTGTCCGATCGCACCACCCAGGGGAGACCGCCGGCGGTGGCGAGCACTCCGCGGGGCGAAGCGCCGGCTCCTCCGCTTCCCGCGGGCACCAGGGCGTAGCGACGGGCCACCGCATGGCGACCCAGCACCGCACCGCTGTCGGTCGCCGTGCTGCCGGGGGCCAGCTCGCCGAACCGCCAGCCGGCTCCCCGCGCGGCCAGCGCACGATTGAGCGCTCCGTGCTCGGCGGGATCGGCCGGGGGCTGCACGATGGAGGCGCCCTGGCCCAGGTTGCCGATGGAGAGATCGCCGCCGCGAATCAAGCGGCCATTGGAGAGCAGCACTTCGGCCGCAGTCGCAAGAAACCGGTCCTCGCTTCGCCACGCGGCACGGGAGGCATCGGCGACCCGGATTGCGGTTTCCCGAAGATCATCGAGCCGGAGCTCGTCGGGCTCCAGCTCGGTCCGCACCGGCCACCACCCCGCGGTCAGGGGACCGCTCCCCAGCATGATCGCTTCGTTGGCGGATGCGAGCTGGCGGCGGGCGGGACGGGTACCGACCCGGAGCGATACCGCCCCGCGCTTGCCCGGGGTCCCGGCCGCGTGGACCGCGACGCTGCCACCCTCCGGACCCCAGGGCTGCCGCCCGATCACCAGGGCGGCAAGGCCCAGATTGGCGACCGGATTCTCTTCGGGACGGAGGGCAACCACGGCCCCGCGGCCCGAGGCCTGCGCCAGCGCGCTCGCCTGCAGATCACTCACCACCACCACGCTGGCCGGGAGCGGCTCCGCCGCCATGGCTTCCCGCGCGATCCCGATGGCCGCGCCGAGATCGAGCCGGGCCGGAAGCGCCGTGGTCCGGTCCACGATCGCGGAGAGCTCCACCGCGCTGCCTCGTCGGGGCGGACCATCTGCGGTAAGCAGCCAGAGCGCGTCGCCCGGCCGGGCCGCGTCGAGAATGGCCTGCGCGGCTTGCTTGAGCCGCTCGACCACCGGCGTCCCCGCGACGGTGGTGGCGCTGGAGAGCGAGTTGTCCAGCACCAGGGTGACCGCGGACGGTGCGTGGGTCGAGGCGGGGCCTCCCGGGAGCGTGGGACCCGCCGCGGCGAGTACGATCGCGGCGATCAACAGGGTGCGGATGAGGAGGAGGAGCCAGTGCTGGAGGGTGAGCCGGCGATGGTGCGCGCGCGCCGTCTCGGCCAGGTAGCGGGTGGCGGGGAACATCACCGTGGGCGGCTCCCGCCGGGCGAACAGGTGCAGCAGTACGGGAATGCCGGCCGCGAGAAGCCCCAGGAGCACCCACGGCGCGGTAAAGCCGATCACGCGAGTCCGGTGGAACGGACCAGCGCCTGCCGGAGCGCCTGGCCGAAGGGCGTCTCCGTGGTCACCCGCTCGTAGGCGATGCCCCGGCGCCGGCAGGCGGAGCGCCACTCCGACACCGCGGCCGCCACCGTGCTGGCATACGCCTGGGCCCAGTCGGCCGGACGCAACACCACCGCCTGGCCCGACTCGGGATCTTCATAGCGCGCCTCGGCCGCGCCGCGCAGCTCGACCTCATCGGGATCCATGATGTGCAGTACGAGCACCTGATGGCCCCGGTGACGGAGGAAGCGAAGGGCGGTGAGCGCGAGCGGCGGATCGAAGAGCAGATCCGACACGAAGACCACCAGCCCCCGGCGGCGGAGCTGCTCCACGACCCGGCGCAGGGCCGGCTCCGCGGCGGTTCCCTTCCCCACCGCGGTGGATTGGAGCCCGCGGAGCAGCAGGTGCCACTGGGTGTGCCGAGCCCGGGGCGGCACCAGGGTGCGAACGGCATCGTCGAAGGTGATGAGACCGGTGGCGTCCCGCTGGCGCAACAACACCAGCGCGAGCGCCGCCACCAGGCGCTCGGCGTACTGGCGCTTGGTGAGCCGGGTGCCGGGCTCGCCCGACCAGTCCATCGAGCGGCTGCCGTCGAGGACCAGCATCGCCCGCAGATTGGTTTCCTCTTCGAACTGCTTGACGTAGAGACGATCGCTCCGGGCCAGCAGTCTCCAGTCGAGGTAGCGGGGCTCGTCACCGGGCTGGTACATCCGGTGCTCGGCGAATTCGACCGAGAAGCCCCGGCGGGGGGAGCGGTGCAGGCCGGCGAGGAAGCCCTCGACGATCCCCTCCGTGACGACTTCGAGGCCGCCCAGGCGGGCGACCTCGGCCGGGTCGAGCAGATCGAGCCGGGGTGTGGCGGTGGGACCGACGGCGGCGGGCATGCCCAGCCCAACGTAGGGCCGTGTCACCAGTGAGTCAACGCGGCAGCACCGGTGTCCGGCGAGGGGGACGAGCCGGCCCGACCGACTCCCGGGCACCGGCGTACAAGTAGCTGCCAGGACACGACTTCGCGTCCGGGAAGCCGGAGATCGAAGCTGGCACCAGCTGTGCATGTCCGGGGACTCATGTCACTGACCGCGTTACTCCTCGGACTCTCGCTGATTTCGCCGGTTGCCCAGGCCCAGGCCGATACCGGCAAGGCCGAGAAGCCCAAGCCGGAAGCCAAGGCTCCGGCGCGTCCCGTCAAGCCGGAACCGCGGATCGAGCCCAAGCCCGCGCCCCGGGTCAGGCCTCTGCCGCTGGGCGAACCCAAACTCAAGCGGCGCAAGCCCGATTAGATTCATCCCTCCCTGATCACCGACCACTGACCACTAACTCCTGAAGATATGAACCTCCGCATCGGCATCGTCGCGGCCGCCGCGCTCAGCGCGCCTCTCTCTGTCCGGGCCCAGGCGCCGGCCGTCACTCGTGCCGCCGGGACCATTACCGAGGCCGATGTGCGGGCCCGGATCGGAATCATCGCCCACGACTCGATGGGAGGCCGCAACACGCCAAGCCCGGGGCTCACCCGCACCGCGGAGTACATCGCGCGGGAGTTCAAGCGGCTGGGGCTCAAGCCCGGCGGCGACGCGGGCAGCTACCTGATGAAGTATCCGATTCAGCAGCGCAAGCTGCTGGCGGCGGAGTCGTTCGTGACCCTTGGCAACCCGAACGGCCAGACCGTGAAGCTGTCCTTCGAGCGGGACGCGGCGCTGACCGGACGGGGACTGCCACTCGCCGAAGGACGGGCGCTGCTCACGCTGGTCGGCGGCGCCGGGCGCCTCGACAGCCTTCCCGCGGCAGACCTGCGGGGCCGGTTGGTGCTGTTCGTCACCGACTGGGGCCAAGCCGACGCGCCCGCCCGGATGGCGCAGATCTCCCGGGCCGCGAGCCGGGCCGGTGCCTTGGGCCTGGTGGCCGTGGTCAACTCCGACAGCGTCTTCACCGCCCGCTACGGCAGTGCGAGAGAGCGGGTCTTCGAAGTCGCAGCCGGAGAGCGGAGCGGATTCTTCAACCTCGCGGTCCGGGAGAGCGCCATCGCCGCGCAGGCGCCCGCGGCGACCGCCCAGTTCGGCGCGCTGCGCGACGCGGCAGCCGCGTCGGCACAGGCCTCTTCCAGTTTCGAGGGCGTGATCTCGCTCCGCGATACCGTGCTCACCGAGGTGTTTGCCCCCAACGTGGTGGGCATTCTCGAGGGCTCCGATCCGGTGCTCAAGAAAGAGTTCCTGGTCTATTCGGCCCACATGGACCACGTCGGGACCGCGGGCCAGCCCGGGGCGGGCTGCCGGGCCCAGGGCGCCGACAGCATCTGCAACGGGGCCGATGACGACGCGTCGGGCACCGCGGGGGTGCTGGAGCTGGCGGAGGCGTTCGCGCAGCGGGGGGCCCGGCCCAAGCGTTCGGTGGTGTTCCTGACGGTGAGCGGCGAGGAGCACGGCCTCTGGGGCAGCGAATGGTTCGTGAACCATCCGCCGATGCCGCTTCCTCAGATCGTGGCGAACATCAACGCCGACATGATCGGCCGCAACTGGAGCGACACCATCGTGGCGATCGGCAAGGAGCACTCCGATCTCGGCACCACCCTCAACCGGGTCAACCGGGCGCATCCCGAGCTCCGGATGCACGCCATCGACGATCGCTGGCCGGAGCAGAACTTCTACGCCCGGTCGGACCACTACAACTTCGCCCGCAAGGGCGTGCCGATCCTGTTCTTCTTCAACGGGGTCCACGCCGAGTATCACCGCCCCGGCGATTCGGTGGAGAAGATCGATGCGGAAAAGGAAGCCCGGATCGTGAAGCTGTTGTTCTTCGTGGGGCAGGACGTGGCCAATGCGGCCAAGCGGCCGGAGTGGATGCCGATGAGCTACAAGTCCATTGTGACGCCGTGATGGTTTTGGACGGCTGGTCGGCAGGTCGGCTGGACGGCTGGTGAGGGGCGGTTACCAGCGTCGAGCCGTCGCTGCGACGACTGCATCACCTACCACGTGGTTCGCTGCCGGGAGGAAGGGGTGACCGACGAAGAGATCCTGGAGGTGTTCGCGGTGGGCCTGGTGGTGGGTGGCAGCATCGTCATTCCGCACCTTCGCCGGGCGATGGAGCGAGTTGAGGAGCTCAGAACCTTGTAGGGAACAAGGACCTCCCCTTCCCCCTTCCCGGTTCCCCCTTCCCCTGGATGGCCACCCACACGCCGGTGAGCACGAACGCCACACCCACGAACTGAAGCCAGGTCGGCACCTCACCCAGGGTGATCCAGGCCACCAGCATCGCCATCAGCGGAGTCAGGCAGTTGTAGAGGGCGGTCCGCCCGCTGCCGATGCCCTGCACCGCCCGGTTGTACAGCGGGTAGGAGAGCACCAGGGCGAACAGGGTGGCGTAGGCCACCGCGCCCCAGGTCTTGAGGGTCACCGCGCTCCAGTCCTCGCGGAGCATTCCCGGCGCGCCCAGGAGGAGAAGTCCCGCGGCGCCGGCGGCGATGGTGATGGAGGTGATCTGCAGCGGGTCGACACCCTTGCCGACCCGACGCACCCCCACGGTGTAGCAGGCCCAGCAGAGCGTGGCGAACAGCACCAGCATATCCCCACCCACGCCGGCCGAGCTCCAGCCCACCCCCTTGGCGCTCACCACCAGGGCAACGCCGGTAGACCCCAGGATCACCCCGAGCCACACCGCCGGGGTGGCGCGCTCGATGCCGAGGACCGTGCCGAGCAGCGCCACCAGAACCGGCAGGAAGGCGACGATCATCGCGCTGTTGGTGGCCGTGGTGACCTGGAGCCCGGTCATGAACGCGACCTGGTAAACGGTGTTGCCCACGATGCCCAGCCCGATCAGCCCCGCGAGGGTGCGCCGGGGCAGCGGGGCCCAGGACCCCATCCGCCGGGTCGCCGCGTAGAGCAGGCCGCTCGCCAGAGTAAACCGGAAGGCGCTGAACGACAGCGGGGAGAGCTGGAGCAGGGCGAACTTGCTGACCGCGAAGTTTCCTCCCCAGACGAGGGAGACGATGAGCATGCCAAGGTCGTGGGAGGAGAAGCGGCGAGGGGAGGATTGCGGCACGCGAGCAAAATAGTCGGTAAGCGGTGAGCAGTGAGCGGTAAGCGGGAAACGCCTGCCCGCTCACCGCTTACCGCTCACCGCTCACCTGCTCGTGCCCTTATATTGAGCCATGCCGCAGTCACACATCCGCAACTTCTGTATCGTCGCCCACATCGACCACGGCAAGTCCACCCTCGCCGACCGGCTGATCGAGACCACCGGCACCCTCGACAAGCGGCAGATGCGGGAGCAGGTCCTCGACACCATGGACCTGGAGCGGGAGCGCGGCATCACCATCAAGCTCAACGCGGTGCGGATGCAGTACACCGCGAAGGACGGCATCGACTACGAGCTCAACCTGATCGATACCCCGGGCCACGTGGACTTCACCTACGAGGTGTCCCGCTCCCTGGCCGCCTGCGAGGGAGCGATTCTGGTGGTGGACGCGTCCCAGGGCGTCCAGGCCCAGACCCTCTCCAACCTCTTCCTGGCGATGGATGCCGGGCTCGAAATCATCCCGGTGCTCAACAAGATCGACCTGCCCGGGGCCGAGCCGGAGAAGCGGGCCCGGGAAGTGATGGATCTGATCGGCTCGCGGCGGGAGGAGATCCTGGCCGTCTCGGCCAAGGAGGGGATCGGGGTGCCCGAGCTGCTCGAGGCCATCGTGGCCCGGGTGCCGGCGCCGCGCGGCAATCCCGCCGCCCCCCTGCGGGCCCTGGTGTTCGATTGCCACTTCGATCGCTATCGCGGCGCGGTACCCAGCGTGCGGGTGGTGGATGGCGAGGTCAAGAAGGGGATGGAGATCCGCTTCGGCTCCCACCCCGACGATGCTTATCATGTGGACGAAGTCGGCATTCTCCAGCTCGGCCAGCGGGAGTGCGAGTCGCTCTCCGCCGGCGAGGTGGGCTACCTGGTGGCCAATCTGCGGGGCGTTCGCGATGCCCGGGCCGGCGACACGATTCTCGACGACAGCCGACCCGCCACCGAGCTGCTGCCCGGCTACCGGGATGTCAAGCCGATGGTGTTCGCCGGGATCTACCCCACCACCACCGACCAGTACGAGTCGCTGCGGGACGCGCTGGAGCGGCTCCAGCTCAACGACGCCTCGCTGCACTACGAGCCGGAAACCTCCACCGCGCTGGGGTTCGGGTTTCGCTGCGGATTCCTCGGCCTGCTCCATATGGAGATCGTCCAGGAGCGGCTGGAGCGGGAATTCGACCTGGACCTCATCACCACCGTGCCCACGGTGGAGTATCACGTCTACAAGACCGACGGGATCATGGAGATCGTGGAGAATCCCTCCCATCTCCCCGACCCCGCCGCGATCGAACGAATCGAGGAGCCCTACGTGAAGGCGCGGATCATGGCCCCGGTCGACTACATCGGCGGCATCATGAAGCTGGGCCAGGACCGGCGCGGGGTGTACAACGGGATGCATTACCTGGATACCCAGCGGGTCGAGTTCCACTGGGAGTTCCCCCTGGGCGAGATCGTGCTCGACTTCTACGACCGGCTCAAGTCGCTCTCCCGCGGGTACGCCTCGCTCGACTACGAGCTGGGCGGCTACCGGGAGAGCGAGCTGGTCAAGCTGGACATGCTGATCAACAACGAACAGATTGACGCCTTCAGCGTCATCATCCATCGCGACAAGGCCTACGAGTGGGGCCGCAAGGTGGCGGAGAAGCTCAAGGAGCTGATCCCCCGGCAGCTGTTCCAGGTGATCGTGCAGGCGGCCATCGGCCAGAAGATCATTGCCCGGGAAACCATCTCCGCCCTCCGCAAGGACGTGCTGGCCAAGTGCTACGGCGGCGACGTCACCCGGAAGCGCAAGCTTCTGGAGAAGCAGAAGGAAGGCAAGAAGCGGATGAAGCAGGTCGGTGCCGTCGAGATACCGCAGGAAGCGTTTCTGGCAGTGTTACAGGTGGACTAGGGAATGGCGAAGCGCGAAGAGCGAGGAGAGGAACCACATGCACCCTCTTCGCGCTTCGCTACTCGCGACTCCCGAGTGGTTGTCATCCAGACCGCGTTCCTCGGCGACGTCGTCCTCACCACCGGCCTGCTGACCTCGCTCGCCGAGCGGTTCGGCCCGGTGGACCTCGTAACCACCCGAGCCGCGGCGGGGCTGCTGGAAGGCCACCCCGCGGTGCGGCGGGTGCTGGTCTACGACAAGCGGGGCGGCGACCGGGGAATCGGCGGACTGGTGCGAACGGCGCGGGAGCTCCGCTCCGCGGGTTATGCCCGAGCCTACCTTCCCCATCGCTCGCTGCGCTCGGCGGCGCTCGCGCTGCTGGCCCGGATCCCGGAACGGATCGGGTTTGCGGGAAGCCCCGGCGCGCTGGCCTACACCCGCGCAGTAGCCCGCCCCGCCGCCGGGCACGAGGCGGAGCGGATTCTGGCGCTGGCCGGCCCCGAGTTAGGCGGCGCGCCGGCCCGGGTGGCGCTCGGGCTCACCGCCCGGGACCGGAGCGAGGCGGCGGACTGGCTCGCGGCCCACGGGGTGGCCGAACCCTTCGTGGCGATGGCGCCCGGCTCCATCTGGGGGACCAAGCGCTGGCCGGGCTACGCCGAGCTCGCCGCCAGGATCCCGGAGCCGGTGGTGATCATCGGCGGTCCCGAGGACCGGGCGCTGGGGGAAACGATTGCCGCCGCCGCGCCGGGCCGCGTACAGGTCGCCGCGGGAGCGCTGTCGCTGCGCGGCTCGGCGGCGCTGCTGGAGCGGGCGCGGGTGCTGGTGACCAACGATTCCGCGCCGCTCCACCTCGGATCGGCGGTGGGCACCCCGATCGTCGCCATATTCGGCCCGACGATTCCGGGATTCGGCTTCGGCCCGCGGGGCGAAGCGGACCGGATCATCGAGCGGACCGGGCTCCCCTGCCGGCCCTGCTCGTCGCACGGCCCCGAGGTGTGCCCGCTGGGGCACCATCGGTGTATGAAGGATTTGTCGGTGGAGGTTGTTCTGAATGCGGTACGAGGGACGAGTGGTCAGTGATCAGTGGTCAGGGCAACAACCCCTGACCCCTGAACACTGACCACTGACCCCTCTCAATGGAGATCGAGCCTTGCGCTACGTCCTCGGCATCGACATCGGAGGAACCAACCTGGTCGTCGGCGCCGTGACCGAGGACGGTTCCCGCGTGCTCGGGCTCCGCTCCGAGCCGACCGGCGCGCCCGACGGCCCCGATGTGGTGATCGAGCGGATCGTGACCATGGCCCGGGCCACGATGGTGGAGACCCGGAAGGAGGACGGCGGGGCGGAAGTGCGCGGGGTGGGCATCGGGTCCCCCGGCCCGCTCGACCGCACCAGGGGTCTGGTGATCTTCACCCCCAATCTCCGCTGGAAGAACATGCCGCTGCGCGACCGGATCGGCACCGCGCTCGGGCTCCCTGCCTCGCTCGACAACGACGCCAACTGCGCCATGCTGGGCGAGCACTGGGTCGGCGCCGCGCGGGGGGCCAGCAACGCGGTCTGCTTCACCATCGGGACCGGGATCGGCGGCGGCATCATCGTGGACGGCAAGCTGGTCCACGGAGCCTCCGATGCGGCCGCCGAGATCGGCCACATCACCATCGACGTCAACGGGCGACGCTGCGGCTGCGGCAACGACGGCTGCCTGGAGGCCTATGCTTCGGGACCCGCGATCGCCCGGCGGGCCTGCGAGGCCATCGAAGCCGGCGCGATCACGGGCATGGTGGCGGCCGCCGGGGGCGACGCCTCCGGCATCACCGCGCAGACGGTGTTCCAGTGCGCCGCGGCCGGCGACCAGCTCGCCGACGAGCTGGTGCGCGACACCGCCCGCTATCTCGGGGTCGGCATCGCCAACATGCTCAACATCATGAATCCCGAGGTGGTGGTCATCTGCGGCGGGGTGACCCAGGCCGGTGATCACCTCTTCGTCCCGCTCCGCCGCGAGGTCATGCGCCGGGCCTTCAAGCCCGCGGTCGAGGCCTGCCGCATCGTGCCCGGCGAGCTCCCCGGCACCGCCGGCGTGGTGGGCGCCGCGAAGGCGTGGATGGACCAGGATGCCTAAGCTCGGGGTGATCGGCTCGCTGGTCTGGGACGAGATCCACGGACGGGATCCCGCCGCCCTTGTGGTGGAGGAGTGGGGCGGCATCGCCTACGCGCTGGCCAGCCTCGACGCCCACCTGCCCGACGGCTGGGAGATCGTGCCGCTCATCAAGGTGGGCTCCGATCTCGCGGGCGAGGCCCGCGAGTTCCTGGCCTCGCTCCGCCGGCTGGCCCCAGGAGCGCGCTGCGTCGAGGTGCCGGTCCCCAACAACCGGGTGGTGCTGTACTATCAGTCGGCCGAGCGCCGTTGCGAGCGGATGGCTGGAGGGGTGCCGGCCTGGAACTGGACCGAGCTCGGGCCGATGGTGCGCGATCTCGACGCGCTCTACGTGAATTTTCTGTCCGGCTTCGAGATGTGCCTCGGCACCGCCCAGTCGCTCCGCCGGGGATTCGGGGGACCGATCTACGGCGATCTCCACTCCCTGCTGCTGGGGATGCAGGGCGACGGGGTGCGAATCCTCCAACCGCTCCCCGCCGCGCAGAGCTGGTTCGGCTGCTTCGATGTGATCCAGGTCAACGAGGAAGAGATGAACCAGCTGGGTCCCGATCCGCTGGCGCTCGCGGCCGAGATGCTGGGCGCAGGGGCGAGTGCGCTGATCGTGACACTGGGGCCACGGGGCGCGATCTATGTGACCAGCGGGAAGGGAGTCACCCTGAGCGCAGCGAAGGGGCTGCTCTCCCGGCCAGGACCAGCCCCTTCGGCGGCTTTGCCGCCTCAGGGTGACTCCGGCCCCATCACCACGGCCCTGGTGGCCGGCGACCTCGTCACCGACCCAAGCGACCCCACCGGCTGCGGCGACGTCTTCGGCGCCGCGGTGTTCGCCCGGCTCCTCGCGGGCGACCCGCTCCCCGAGGCCATCGCGGCGGGCAACCGGGCCGGGGCCCGCAACGCGTCCTTCCGCGGCGCGTCGGGACTGGCCCGTCACCTCCGGGGCGAGCTGGTGGCACCCTGATGCGGGTCGTGACCGTGCCCAGCTCGCTCGACGACCGCACCCTCGATACGCTCGCGGCGGGTCTGGGTGACTGGCCTCCCACCGAAGGACTGCTGCTGGACGCCCGGGCCACCCACTGGGCCTCTCCCTACGGGCTCACCGCGCTGCTCTCCCTGGGCCAGGCGATTCAGGAATCGAAGCTCGCCACGCCGCGCCTCACCATTCCCGACAGCGACGACGTACGCAGTTACTGGGGCCGGGCCGGCTTCTTTCACGCCGCCGCCGAGTGCTTCGAGCTGGTCGGCAAGCTCCCCCGAAAGAGCAGCGACGCCCCCTCCGATGTCCTCCTCCCGGTCACCCCGGTGCGGGCGGCGGAAGACGTGCACCACGTGGTGGGCCGGATCCAGGAGCGGGCCCAGCGGATCCTGCTCTCCGAGCTCAACCTCGAGGCCAAGGCCACTATGGGGTTCGCCATGGCCCTGTCGGAGGCCTGCCAGAACATCGTCGAGCACGCCGGCACCGGCGGCTGGGTGGCGGTGCAGACCTACAACTGGCGCAAGCGGCTGGGCCGCAAGGTCGTGGTGATCGCGGTCAGCGATTCGGGGATCGGCTTCCGGCGCTCGCTCGAGCCCACCGAAGCCAAGAAGGTGGGCGACCGGTGGGGCGACGGTGCCGCCCTCGAGCTCGCCCTGCTGCACAACGTGAGCCGCTTCCGCGATCCGGGACGGGGGCAAGGATTAGCGGGCATTCGGCGTTACCTTGGACGGTGGCAGGGGAAGGTGTCGGTCCGGAGCGGCACGGCGCGGCTGGCCGTGGTACCCGCCTGGGATGACGACGTGCCCCTGGCAGAGCATCTTCCTTTCTTCCCGGGCTCCCAAGTCCAGATCACCATTCCCGCCCAGGAGGCCGACGCGCGATGATGCAGCGAATTGACCTGGCCCCACTGCTGCGCGAGACCGTCGCCACACCCTACTCCGATATGGTCACCCGCTCCACCGGCGCCGCGCTCCGGGACCGGATCGAGCAAACCATCGCGGGGGCGAGCCATCGCACCACCCAGCTCGACTTCACCGCCGTGGGGCTGCTCGATTTCAGCTGCGCCGACGAGGTGGTGGCCAAGCTTCTGCTCCGGGTGGCCACCGAGGACGAGCATTATGTGGTGCTGTCCGGGGTGACCGACAGTCACCTCGACGCCATCGACCATGTGCTGGAGCGGCACGGCCTCTCGGTGGCCGCGCTGACCGACGGGGAGAGCGCACCCCGGGTGCTGGGCGTCGCCACGCCCGACGCGGTCACCGCCTTCCAGACCATTCAGCGGCTGGGCGCGGGGGATGCCAAGCGGCTGGCCGACGCGCTGACCTGGACCGTGGAGCGCGCCGCCGACGCGCTCCAGTCCCTCGC
>Ga0209387_1000157_pt1 | contig 20550 bp, 16 predicted proteins | sample NCControl_FD_187515 | JGI IMG/M metagenome (GOLD analysis project Ga0209387, IMG submission 187515) | Agricultural soil microbial communities from Utah to study Nitrogen management - NC Control (SPAdes) (version 2) | ecosystem: Environmental > Terrestrial > Soil > Agricultural land | place: USA...
GAAGGTGTAGGAGCGTTCGATGGTGACGCCGCCCTGGGTGATGGTCGGGCAGACCAGCTTTCCGCTGGCCGCGTCGAAGGGGCAATTCGCGGGCCGGAAGTCGCCGGTGCCCGGCACGAAGCCGGCCATGGCCATGAAGAACACCGGCTCCCGCATCACGTCCACGTCTTCGGCGGTTGCGTCGGCGGCCACCTGGGCGATATCGGCGTCAAGCAGCGGCGTCGCCGCGTCGGGGCCGGTGTTATCGCTGTTGCAGGCGCCGAGCCCGATGGCACAAATCAGGGCGCCGCAACGGATTAGAGCACGCATAACAGTCCTCGTGAGATGGTTTCGATCTGGTCTGTCATTTCCAGTGGCCACCGGGAATGACGCATCCCGATCGGTACCGTTAAGCCTAACCGGCGCCGTCTCCTTGGACTGTGACCGCCATCACTTTTTTCGCTTGGGTTCCGCGCTGCCGGAGACGCCGCCCGAGACGATGAAGGCCATGATGTCGGGGGCTTCGGCCAGCACCGGCTCGACCCGATTGGCCGGGACGATGATGAGGTTGCCGGCGAAGTTGTAGGCCTGGGGGAGATACACCGCGACGAACCCCGGCATGGCCAGCCGCTCGGCGCCCTCGGCGGTGACGAAGCCCATGGTCCAGACCATCCCGGCCTCGTCGAGCTGGGCCCGCACCGGGCGGTTGAAACGGCGCTGCTCGCCGACGAACGCGTTGAGGAGATCTTTGGTGGAGGTGTACAGCAGTCGGACGAACGGGAGCTTCTCGAGCAGGCCTTCGATCTCGGCGACCAGCCCCCGGGTCAGCAGGTTCCCGGCGAGAAAACCTATCAGGGTGATGCCGGTCAGGGTCACCACGATCCCCGCCCCCGGAATCCCGACGTCGATCATGCGGTCCACCCGGCTCACGATCCACCAGCAGACGTAGAGCGTGAGGAACACCGGCGTGGTCACCACCAGGCCGCGGAGGAAGTACTGGACGATGCGTTTCACGCGAGAATTCCTTCGATCGCGGCGAGCAGGGCCGCGAGGTGGTCGGGGGTGAGGTCGCCCATGTGGCCGATCCGGATGATCGGCCCGTGCCGGGGATCCAGCGCGCCGCCCACCAGGAAGCCGCGTTCGCCCAGCGCTTCCATCACCGCGGCGGGGGGCCGGGTCTCGGGAAGCCGGAGGGCGGAGATCGCGGGGGAACGCTTCCCCGGCGCGGCCATCATCGCGACGCGCTCATGCGCGGCCACCCAGGTCTCCATGGTGTCGAGCATGGCGCGGTGCCGAGCGAACCGGGCCGGCCAGCCCCCCGAGGCGGCGATGCGGTTGAGCTGGACCTCCAGCGCGAGGAAGAGCGGGATCGCCGGCGTCCAGGTGGGAAGATTTTCCCGGGCGATGTTCACCAGCCGCCGGACCGAGAGATAGTAGCCGGCATCGTCCTGCTCGGCGGCCCGGGCGAGAAACCGCTGGCTGGCGGCGCCCAGTGCAACGCCCGGGGGGAGGGCAAGGGCCTTCTGCGAGCCGGTGCAGTAGTAGTCCACTCCCCAGCGATCCATCTCCACCGGGACCGCACCCAGCGAGGTGACCCCATCCACCAGCAGGAGCACATCCTTGCGGGAGCGTACCACCTCGGCGAGGGCCGGGATGTCGGCCAGCGCACCGGTGGAAGACTCCGAGTGGACCACCGCGACGGCGTCCACATCGGGGCCTTCCAGAAACTGATCGAGCTGCTCGGCCGTGATCGCGGCCCCGGGATGGACCTGGGCCCGGTAGGCCTGCCGGCCGCAGGACTCGGCGATGCGGGCCAGGTATTCCCCGAAGTATCCGCCCGAGGCCACCAGCACCCGGTCGCGCACCCCGCTCCGGATGGCCGCCTCGAGCAGGCCGGTAGCGGACGAGGTGGCGATGAAGACCGGCTCCCGGGTGCCGAAGCATTCCTGGAGCGCGGGCTGCATGGCCGCCAGCATGGCCTGCATCCGCGGGCTCCGGTGCCCGAACATCGGCTGGTTCAGGGCGGCGAGCACGTCGGGATGGACGTCGGTCGGGCCGGGAAGAAAGTTCTGTCCGAACCGGCTCATGCGGCGAGCACGCTCGCGCTGGTGACGAAGCGCACCCCGCGGGCCGCCCACTCCGCCAACAGCCCGGGCGCCGCCTCCGGGTTGATCGCACGGGTCGCGTCGGTCACCAGAGTCACCGAAATGCCGGGGCGATGGCGCCGCAGGCCCTCGATGGCGTACTTGTCGCACACGTCGAGCGCCACGCCGTACAGCACGACTTCCGAGGGCGCAAGCGCATCCAGCACCGGGAGCACGTTCGGATTGGTGAAGACGTCGAACCAGTGCTTGTGAAAGAGGATATCCCCGTCATGGGCCCCCACCCGGGCCGCCAGGGTCAGCGGATCCACCAGCTCGGGCTCGATGACCAGCGGATTCCGGAGCCGGGTCTCGGCGATCTTGGCCTGGCCCGGCGTGCCGCGCATGCAATGATCGGGAAAGGTGGTGACCCAGTCGGGGGTGCCGGAGAGCTCCCGGTGGCCGGCCTCGTGGTCGTCGGCGCTGGCGATGATCCGGATTCCGTTCCGGTGGGCGTACTCGGTGAGCCGGGCGAGCACCGGGATGATGGCTTCGCTGTCCGGCACGTACAGGCGGCCGGAGGCGTACATGAAGTCGACCTGGGTGTCGACGTCCCAGAAAATCTTCGTCATCAGGTCACCAGCTCCAGCCTCGGATTGGGCTGATACTCCCGCCCTACCTTGGCGCAGGGCTTGCCATCCCTCCGCACCACGTCCGCGGTGAAGTCGAAGCGGCCCTGGAAGAGCGAGCTGCCCACGCCGTAGGCATCCACCGGCACCTGCTGCCGCTCGAAGTCCTGGATCTTCTCCGCGGTGAAGCCGCCCGAGACGATGATCCGCACCTTCTCAAATCCGTGGGCATCGAGCGCCTGCCGGACGTTCCAGACCAGCTGGGGGCAGACCCCGGAGGGCCGGAAGCGCCCCATCTGGGGAATGACCGAGCGGTCCACCAGCATCTCGCTGGTGTCGATCCGCACCCCGTAGAGGCGGTCGCCCAGGGCGTCGGCCACCTGGAGCGCGGTGCGCACACAGTCGTTCTCGAAGTCCACCAGGGTCACCAGCCGCACGCTGGGATCGATGTGGTCGGCAAATTTGCGGGTGGCCAGCACACTGTCGCCGCCGTAGGCCGCGATCAGGGCGTGGGGAACGGTTCCCACTCCTTCGCTGCCCCACCAGGACGCCTGCGCGTCGGTGGACACCCCGATCGCGCCCGCGATGTGCGCCGCGTAGCCGTCACCGGTCTGCACCAGCCAGTGATCGTGGCGGGCGGGAAAGAACATCACTTCCTTGGGCCGGGCCGCCTCGACCACCCGGCGGGTGTTGGTGCCTACCCGGGTGCGCCGGGACAGGACGCCCAGGTACAGGGTCTCGAGGTGGGCGATGGCGTCGTAGGGACCCTCGACCAGCAGCACGGTTTCCCAGGCAGCGATCGGGTCGCCGTCGTACAGCGCCCGGACTTCGAGCTCCGACCATTCGATGGCGCAGAGCTTGAGAATCGCGATGGCTTCGTCGATCCCGCCGAGGAACCCGGGCGTCTTGCCGAACACCTGCATGGTGACCCGGGGACGGCTGCCGTCGGCGAGGAGAATCTCGCGGGCCCGGGTGAAGTACTTATCCGAGTAATAACCCGCGCGCATCTTCTCGACCGGAAGATTGAAGATCGCAGGATCGAGCCGGGGCCGGCGGGTCATACGGCGGGCGCCGGGAAGTGGCGTTCCCGCAGCGCGGCCAGCAGTCCACGCAGCTCGCGGCTCTGCCGCGCCTCGGGATAGCGGTCGATCAGCCGGCGCACCTCCACCAGGGCCCGGCCCGGGTCGTTGAGGCGCTGTTCGTAGAGCTCGGTGAGGGCGAGTCCCAGGCGCATGTCGTCGGCTGGGCGGAGCCGGTCCGCGTCCCGCTGGAGCGCCTCGAGCTCCGCGACCGCCGCCAGCGGCGTGCCCAGCGGCCCGGCCAGCAGCTCGGCCCGGCGGATCAGGGCCGGCACCCGGTCGCGGGGAGATTCCGCCCGTAACCGGTACGCTTCGGCCGCGGCGTCGGGGTGGCCCTGCGCGGCGAGGGTCTCCTCCGCCGAAAACCCTCCGCCCGCCCGGGTCAGTCCGACGTTGGTCAGGGCGGTGTTGAGGAACTCGATCAGCGGATCGAGCACTGCTTCGAGCATGCCGGACATGAAGCCGAACAGGGCCCAGAGCAGCCCGGCCAGCAGCAGCGCCCTCGGCTCCACGCCGGTGAGTCCGAGCACCAGGGCCACCACCGCCCCGCCACCCATGAAAAAGGTGATGACGCCCCGGAGGTACCGGAAGGGATCGGTGTCGAGGGTTTTGGCGCGGCCGCGCAGGCTTTCGGGGAGGAGCGACACGCTCCGAAGGTAGAGGCGGGCATGGGGCGCGGCAAGTTGACAGGAGTGGCGCCTCCCCCTGATTCTCTCATCTCCCGGCCGGATTCTTCATCCTGGAGCGACCCGTGTCCGATGCCGTCACCCGTCGTCACTTTCTCGGAACCGCCGTCCTCGCCGCGGCGGGCACCGCCGTTCCTTCCGCGCCGGTCGCCGCCGCCCGGGCACCCTGGGTGCGCCGGAGCCAGGTCGCGAAGTTCGCGGCGGTGGCATCGAGCAACGGGATCCGCGGCGTCGAGGTGGCGCTCCAGCTCATGACCCGGGGCACCGACACGCTGGATGCGGGAGTGGAGGGAGTCAAGATCCAGGAGCTCGACCCCAAGGACAACTCGGTGGGCTACGGCGGACTGCCCAACGAGGAGGGTGTGGTGCAGCTCGATGCCAGCTGCACCCATGGACCCAGCAAGCGGGCCGGAGCGGTGGCCTGTCTCGAGGGCATCAAGACGCCCAGCGAAGTTGCCCGGCTGGTGCTCAAGTACACCAATCACATCCTGCTGGTCGGCGAGGGGGCCAGGCGCTTCGCCCTCTCCTACGGTTTCCAGGAGGAGAACCTGTTGACCCCGGAATCGCGGGAGCTGTGGCTGCGGTGGCGGGCCAACCGGGGCGCCACCGACGACTGGGTGAACGTGGATCAGCGCACCCCGCCGATGGCGCGGCCGACCGGAACCATCAATCTGAATCTGGTGAACGAGAAGGGAGAGATCTCCTCGGTCACCACCACCAGCGGCCTGGCCTGGAAAATCCCCGGACGCTCGGGCGATTCTCCGATCGTCGGCGCCGGACAGTATACCGACGGCGAGGTGGGCGCCGCCGGCTCCACCGGGCTCGGGGAAGCAAACATCATGGTGTGCGGGGGATTTCTCACCGTGGAGCACATGCGCCAGGGGATGAAGCCCACCGATGCCTGCCTGGCCACGCTCAAGCGGGTGGTGGCGATGACGCCGCCGCGGCTGCTGGGTCCCGCGGGCCGCCCGACCTATCAGATCCAGTTCTACGCGGTCAACAAGGCCGGCGACTACGGGTGCGCGGGACTTTATCCGACCCGGTACGCGGCGTGCGACGACAGCAACGGCGCCCGGGAGCTGGATGGCGCGCACCTCTTTGACCGGCGCTGACCGGGTGGGTTCCCGACCTCTCGCCCTGGCCGCCCTGGTGGGCGCCGCGCTGATCACGACTCCGCTTGCGGCGCAGGACTCCACCGTCGCCCCGCCGGTTCCCGCGCCCTGGCGCACGAACTATTTCCCCTACCTGATCGGCAACCGCGCCACCGGGCTGATGCTGGTGGCCCACCTCGACTATTACCGGCAAGCCGACTACTTCGCGCGGGTCCCCAACGATGCCTTCGTGGCGGTGGACGGCGGGATCAGCGCGCAGGGCAGCCGGTTTCTCCTCGGCCGGTTCCGCGCCCCCCAGCTGGTGAGCGGGTGGCGGTTCGCCGTGGACGCCGGCGCCTCCCGGGAGTCGCGGTTCGGCTACTCCGGGTTCCTGCCCACCGATTCGATCCCGGAGCACAATGAAGACCGGGTCCATCGCACCCGCTATCTCATCAAGGCCGAGGTCACCCGGAGGATCAGCGGGCCGCTCTCCATCGCGGCGATGGCCGGAGTGGAGCGAACCCGGTGGAGCAGGCTGCCGGGTACCACGGCGTTCGCCGCCGATTACGGGGACGACCACATCGAGACCGGCGGGGTCGGCAGGCTCAGCCTGGTGCTCGACGCCCGGGATCGCGAGTTCCTGACCAGCAAGGGCATCCTCGCGGAAGCCGGCGTGCTCGTCGGCGGGGGAGGAGAGCATCGGGACGGGGATGTGGTCTCCCGCGGAGCGTATGGCGGGTGGTACGCGCACCTGCGGGGATACGTGAGCCCCCGCTCCGGTACCCTCGTCGCCGCCCGGCTGGCGGCCCGATCGGTGGGCGAGACGGCGACGCTCCAGGCCCGGAACACCCTGCCGGGATGGGAAGGCGATGTGGACGCGCTGGGGGGCCCCCATGCCCACCGCAGTTTCCTCCCCGGCAGGATGGCGGGCCGGGGGCTTCTGCTGGGAACCTTCGAGGTCCGCCACAACCTGCTCGATGTGGGTGACTACGGTGCGGTGACCGTGCTCGGATTCCTCGACGGCGGCCGGGTGTTCGAAGCCGATGATTTCAGCTTCACCACCACCGGGTGGAAAGTCGGCGGTGGGGGCGGGGTCGGGCTCCGGGTGCTGCGGTCGTCGCTGCTGGTGTTCAACTTTGCCGGTGGGCCGGCCGGATTCAGCTTCTCGATGGGGACGGGGTGGGCGTTTTAGCGGTCAACGGTCAACGGTCAACGGTCAACGGGAGAGCGGTCGGTAGCGCCGGCGATGATTGGTCCTCCAGAACATGTTGCCCACAGATTTCACAGATTGCACCGATTGGGCTCTTCCGGTCTGGGGCCCACGAATCGACGAAACTGGAGTGAACCAGCACCGAAATTCAAAAGCAGGCCCCGTTTGATTTGACTTGCGGACAGGTAGTTGATGACCTGGGAATCTTCCCGATCCGTCAAGCGCTCAACGGCCTTGAGCTCGACCAAAACCTCTCCAAAGCAGACAAGATCGGCACGATACCGAACAGGTAATGGGTGCCCCTTGTACAGAACAGGCATCTCGACTTCCCGGACGAACGAAATTCTCTTCGTATCGAGTTCCACTTCCATGGCTGCCTGGTAAACGGGTTCAAGAAACCGCGACCCCAAGTGCCGATGTACCTCCATGGCACAGCCAATGATGAGGTAGGTCTGCCGATCCCGCTCGTCGTACGCTCGGGATGGCCCAATCTGTGTCATCTTTGGAATCTGTGGGCGACCCGGCCAAGCACTTGGATCCAACCTCTGCGCCATGGAGCCGATCTCCGCGAAACAACCCTAATCCAGTTTCATCCTCCGCACCAATTCTCCGAATCGCGGATCGCTTCGAATCGGCTCCAGCAGCGGCTCCACGTTGAGATAGGTCATCCACCCGCGCCGCTCGGCGTAGGCCTGCTCCAGCCAGTGGAAGGTTCCGTCGGTGTCTCCCAGGACGATGTGGAGCCGGGCCATATCCACCGGTGACACGTAGCGGGTCCGCGCCAGCTCGGTGAGGGTGGCGAGGGCGCGCTCGGCGTCCTCCCGACGGCCTTGCAGCACGGCAAGGTGGCCCAGCGCGGCAAAGGCGTGGTGATTGGCGCCCCGCGCCCCGGCATCCGCTTCCCGCAGCGCACTCTCGGCCTCCTGGTAGCGACCGGCCTGGATGAGGGCGAGCCCCAGTACCCACTGGGTTTCCTCGCTCACCGGATTCATCGCGAGAGCACGCTGCAGCTGCTCGATCGCGTCCCGGGTGCGCTGGGCCACGTAGAGGAGCCAGCCCAGCGACCGGCTGATCGACACCGAGGCGGGATCGAGCTCGAGCGCGATGCGCCCCTGGGTGATGGCCTCGTCGGTCCGCCCCATGGCGATGAGCAGCCAGCCATACCACTGCCTCGCCGTGGCATACCGCGGATTGAGCTCGATGGCTCGGAGGAAGTGAGTTCCCGCCGCTTCCCATTCCCAGTCGTGGATGAAGAGGACCCAGGCCAGGGAGGTGTGGGCCTCCGCCAGTCCTTCATCGAGCGCGAGGGCCCTCCGGGCTTCCTCCCGGGCCCGGCGCATCCCCTCGGTGACCGGAGCGCCGCGATAGTCCACCTCCAGCGCGTAGCAGTCGGCCAGCCCGCTGTAGGCCAGGGCGTATCCGGGATCCTCCCGGGCCGCTTCCTCGAAGTACTGCACCGCTTCCGCGATACCCTCCCGGGTCCGCTTGTTCCAGGCGAACCGCCCCTTCAGATAGAGCTGCCAGGCGCGGAGGTTGTCGGTGTACCGCCGGGGGACCGGATCCCCCAGGTCGCCGAGGAAGGTGGCGCGGAGGGTACCCACGATGGTGCGGGCCATCTCCTCCTGGAGATCGAAGATGTCGTCCATCCGGCGATCGTAGCGCTCCGACCAGAGCAGCCGCCCGTCGTTCACATCGGTCAGCTGGGTGGTGATCCGGACCCGCGATTCGGCGCGGCGCACCGTCCCCTCCAGCACCACCGCGGCGCCCAGCTCGGCGCCCAGCACCGGCAGGCTCTCCTTGCGTCCCTTGAGCGCAAAAACCGAGGTGCGGGACGCCACCCGGAGGCCGGGAATGTTGGCCAGCGCGTTGATCAGCTCGTCGGTGAGGCCGTCGCTCAGGTACTCGTTCTCCGGATCGGGGCTCGCATTCACGAACGGAAGCACCGCCACGAACCGCTCGGGCCGGTGGGCCGCCGGGTATTCCGCGCTCGGCGCCATCAGCGCGGCGGCGAACTCGGCGGTGCCCCCAAACCGGTTCTCCGGCTCTTTGGCCAGCGCGCGGAGCACCGCCCGTTCCACCTGCTCCGGAATCGTGGGGCGCCGCTGCCGGAGCGGCGTGGGCGGCTCCACCAGATGACGGCTCAGCGTCCGCTGGGCGCTGCCTCCCGTGAAGGGAGGCTCCCCGGTCAGCGTCTCGTACACCACACAGGCCAGCGAGTAGAGGTCGCTGCGGCCGTCGAGCTCGCGTTCCGCCGCGGCCTGTTCCGGGCTCATGTAGGCGGGTGTGCCCACCGTGAGACCGCGCGCGGTCAGATCATCGGCCGCGGCCGCCGAGATCGCCCGCGCGATCCCGAAATCGGCGACCACCGCCTGGCCCTCGTGGAGGAGAATGTTTTCCGGCTTGACGTCCCGGTGGATCACGTTCTGCCGGTGGGCATAGTCGAGTGCGAGGGCAACCGAGCGCGCGATGACCAGCGCCTCCGCCACCGGAAGCCGGCCCTCGCGCGCCAGCCGCTGGCGGAGCGACTCGCCTCCGATGTAGGGCATGACGAAATAGAGGAATCCGTCGCGCTCCCCCGAATCGTGCACCGGGACGATCTGCGGATGGCTGAGATTGGCGGCGATGCGGATTTCGCGGAGAAACCGGGCGGCTTCGGCGCCCGAAGTCACCAGCTCGGGCCGGAGCACTTTGACGGCGACCTGGCGGGCATGCTTCAGGTCTTCCGCCAGAAAGACGGTGGCCATACCGCCGCGACCCAGCTCGCAGTCGAGCCGGTAGCTCTCGGCGAGCGCACGACGCAGACGATCAGGAACGGGGGACAGCGGTGCTCCCGAATGGGGGGACGATATCTAGTTTACCCCGTCCCCCCCGGCCAGACTATGGGGTGAAACTCACTCCGAGCGCAGCGCCGACACCGGCTCGGCCCGGGTGGCGCGGCTGGCCGGAATGAAGCTCGCCAGCAGCCCCACTCCGGCGATCACCGCCACCACCGCGGAGAACACCAGCGGGTCCTTGGGGGTCACCTCGAACATGATCAGCCCGATGATCCGGGTGAGCCCGAAGGCGAGCAGCAAGCCGACCCCCAGCCCGAACGCGAGCTGCACTCCCCCCTGGCGGACCACCAGCCCGATCACATCCCGCGAGCTCGCACCCAGCGCCATCCGGATTCCCATCTCCCGCATCCGGCGGCTCACCGAGAAGGACAGCACACCATACAGACCCACAGTGGCCATGAACAGCGCGGCAGCGCCGAAGGCGATGAACAAGGTGCCGAAGACGATGTAGAACCAGCCGGCCTGCTTCGCGACCCCCTCCATGGAATCCACGTCGTAGATCGGAAGGTTGGGGTTGAGGCTCTGGACCGCCGCGCGCACCGACGGGAGGATCCCGAGAGGATTTCCCGCGGGCACGTGGACCGCCAGGTAGGTGAACCGGATGTCCCGCTGGGTGACCGGTACGTAATAGCCTCTGGGGCTGGGCCGCTCGGTGTCGAAGCCCTCCATGCGGAGGTCGGGGACAATGCCGACGATCGTCTTCCAGGGCGCCAGACTGTCCCGGCCGGCCCGTTCCGCAAAACGCTGTCCCAGCGCCTCGCGGCCCGGAAAGAGATCGGCCGCAAACGTCTCGTTCACGATCGCCACCGGCTGGCTGGTGGCATCGTCGCTCGGGGCAAAGTCCCGCCCCCGGACCAGCGCGACCCCGAAGGTCGCGAAGTACCCGGGAGAGATCGTGGTGTTGCGCGCCACCGGATAGTCGCGATCGGCCGCATAGACCTGGCCCGCGACTGCGATATCGGTTCCGTTGCTCTCGACCGGGAGATCGGTGGCCAGCGCCGCCGCCGCGGCACCGGGCAGCGCGGCGAGCCGCTCGGCCAGGTCGGTGAAGAACCGCTGCCGGGCTTCGCGGGTGGGATACTCGGTGTCGAAGAGCCCCACCCGGGCGGTGAAGATGCTCTCGGTGCGGTAGGGAAACTCGAAGTTGCGGAGCTTGGTGATGCTCTTGATCATGAGACCGGCGCCGATCAGCAGCGCGCAGGAGAGCGCGATCTCCGCGGTCACCAGGATCTTGGTCAGGCGGATGCCCAGAATCCCCGAGGTGCCGCGCGATTCGTCCTTGAGGGTGGCATTGATCTCGGTCTTGAGCACGTGAAACGCCGGCGCCGCCCCCGCCACCAGCGCGGTGAAGAGGGTGATTCCAATCATGAACAGAAGGATCGGGAGATCGAGCGCGAACACCATGTAGTAGGGCTTGCCCACGTTCTGGGTGGCGCCGTCGAACATCCGGATGCCGGTCCAGGCGAGGGCGGCCCCCAGCAGCGCGCCGATCAGCGCCAGGATCAGGGTCTCCGCGAAGAAGGGGAGCACGATGCGGAAGCGGCTGGCGCCCAGCGCGGTGCGAACCGCGGCTTCCCGGGTGCGGAGCGTGGCGCGGGCCAGGAGCAGATTCGAAACGTTGGCGATCGCGATCAGCAGGACGAAGATGGTCGCCACCTGCATGGCGCCGAACACCGCGATCAGCTCGGGACCCGTGTCGTCCTCGGCGAAGGTCCGGAAGCGGACCGTGACTCCCTTGTTGGATTCGGGATACTCCCGCGCCAGTCGATCCGCGATGGCGGCCATTTCGACCGCGGCCTGGTCCCGGGAGACACCATCGCGCAGCCGGCCGAATGCGCTGAACCCGGCGCTCCGGCTGCGATCGGCGGTCTGACTCCGGCCGTCCCTCCGCACCACCCAGAGGCTCTGGTTCTGGGGAAAGCGGAACCCCTCCGGCATGACGCCGAGGATCGTCGCCGCCTCGCCATTCACGATGACCGACTTGCCCACGATCCCCCGGTCCGACGCGTAGCGCGTGGTCCAGACGTCATGGCCCAGGACCAGGGTGAGGGGGGCGCCGGGGAGCTCGTCTTCGGGGCGGAAGCCGGTGCCGAGGACCGGGCGAATCCTGAGCGCGTCGAAGACGTTGGCCGAGACCAGAGCGCCCTGGAACCGCTCGGGACCTTCCCGGCCGGCCAGGTTCACCGTGCTCCCGGAGTAATGCGCCAGCATCTCGAAGCTCTTCTGCTGGGCTCGCCAATCGTAGAAATCGTGCTCCCGCGCCGACATGAAATCGATATCGCGGGAAGGATTGGAGCGGTTGATGAGCAGCAGGCGGTTCGCTTCGGGGACCGGGTGGCCCCGGAGGAACACGCCGAAGAGCAGACTGAAGGCGATGGTACAGAGTCCGATGCCGAGGGCGAGGGTGACGCTGGCGATGACCGCGGAGGCCGGCTCCCTCCGGAGCGAGCGCACCGAGAGGAGAAGATCCTGAAAGAGCGCCCTCATGGAGTCGCCTGGCTGGAATGTTCTGGCACTACGAGGAGGCGCTGCTGAGGTTTCAAATAGGAACGTTTCACGGAGTGTGAAACGTCAAGGGCTTAGCTGCCGAGAGCGTCGAGCAACTCCCGAAGCGTGGAATCGCCCTTGTCGCGGGCGTACCAGCCCCGGGCATAGGTGTAACGCTGCGGGGTGGGCATGGTCTTCATGTGGGCCAGCATCCATTCCTGAAGCACCACCGGGCGGGGCCCCCAATGCCCCAGCTCCCCGAATTCGGGGTCGAGAGCAATCACCATCGGGATGGAGCGGGTGCCGTTGGTGAGATACCGGTTCATGACGTCGGGATAGCGGTCCCGCTCCAGGATCCGAAGCTCCATGCCGGGGATCAGATCGGCGAGTCGCGCCAGCACCGGGACGGTATTGGCCGCGTCGCCGCACCAGTCGGCGGCGAGCACCAGGAGCCGGCGGGCCGGCCCCCGGAGAAACCGCTCCAGGGCCCATCCCGGGATCAGGGCCCGCTCGTAAATGCCCCGCCACAACCCGGGCTGCTCCATCTCCGGCCGGAGATAGGCGGGCCACGGTACCGCCTCGGCCCAGAGCGCCGGGAAGTCGAGCTGCATTAGACCGCTTCCTCGATCCGCACGCCGAAGCGGGCCAGCCCATCGACATAGGCCCGGAAGGGGACCGCTTCGTCCGGAGTGTGCACCCCGGGACTGGCGATGATCCCGCCGGCCTGCATCAGTGCGGTCAGGGAGAGCGAGTATCCGGTGGTGCGCATCATCGCGCTGATGCCTAGCGCCGCGTCGTAGTAGTCGAGCAGCTCGAAGGTCACGGCTGCTGGACGGCCTCCCTTGTCGCCTTCCACCACCACCCTGAGCGCGACCAGGTCGCGCCCTTCCGGCTTGTACAGTTTGGGCTGCACCGCGGCGATGAAGAGGTCGCGGGGAACCACCGGCTGACCCTTCACCGGGATCGGGGTGTTGGAGATGAGCCCGAGCTCCCGGATCGGCCGCATGATGGCGACATGGCCGGGATAGCGCAGGGTCTTGTACTCCATGGTGTCGATGCGGCCCTCGAACGCGAAGGGCATGGTGCTGACGCCGCCGCCGGTGTGAAACGCTTCCAGGGTCCCAACCGGCGTGGGGAACTCCTGGGGCTCGAGCTCGGAGAGCGCGTCCACCTGCACCGCCTTGCCGTTGCGGAGCACCCATGACGGGGTGGTGTAGTAGTCGAGCGCGCCCTCGAGCGAATACACGATCTGGTAGTTGAGCGGCGGCTCAGGGTGCTGGGGCAGTCCCCCCACGTAGATCCGGACCGACCGGGCGTGGTCCACCCGGCGAATTCCCTCGGCGGCCAGGATGTTCACCATCCCGGGCGCGAGGCCGCAGTCGGGAATGACCGACACGCCCCGCGCCTCCGCGGCTTGGTGCAGCTTCTTCTGCTGGAAGACGATCTCGGTGTTCCCGCCCAGATCGGAGAAGTGGCAGCCCCCGTCGATCGCGGCCCGGGTCATCGGCTCGTTGAAGTAATAGGGCAGGGCGCAGAGCGCGGCGTCATGGCCCTTCATGAGCGACACCACCGCCTCGAAATCGCTGGCATCGAGCGGCACGGCTCGAAGCCGCTTGCCGAGGTAGGGCTGCAGGAAGGCCGGCAACCGGTTGGGATGGAGATCGGCGAGGGTCACCTGCTCCACGGTGTCGTGCTGGAGCAGGTTATGCGCCGCCGCGCAGCCCTGCAGGCCGGCGCCCAGAACCAGCATCTTCATAGCGACTCCGCCGAGACGTTTCGAGGGGAAGAGAGCCTTGAAAATTAGCCGGTCAGGCGGCCGCATTCAACGCGCGGTGCGTCCCGGATGATGGGTGAGATGGCGGAGTGCGGCGGGCTTGCCGCTCCAGTCGGGACGGCGGGAGGCACCGCCGGCCAAGGGCCGGACTTCGAATCCCCGCGCGGTGAAATACCCCAGCGAATCGCCGCCCCATCGAATGGCGCCGGTGTCGCCGGGATCGAGGCGGCTGGTGTCGCCATTCGCCGCGGTGATGCAGAGCTCGCCGGCTGCGCACTCGCCGATCATCGCCGCGGGCGGATCGCCCAGCTGCTCCCGGGTGGCCGAGTCGGCGGCGGCTTGCTGCGCCGGGGAAACCGGAATCAGGGAATCCTCTCCCGGCGCCAGGGTGAAATAGCTGCCGGCAAGGACTACGGCGGACCGGTCCCTGGCCCATCCGGTGCGGAGCGGCGGATCGGTACCGGGCGGGAGCGGCGCTCGGCGCTCCGCGCTGGTCAGGAGATCCAGGACCACCAGGGTCCAGCGCGGATTCTCGGCGCCGCCCTCGCGACGCACGAAGACGACCGCGGTGCCCTCCGGCGAGAGCCGGGGCAGTCTCTCCTCGGAGCGGGTGAAGGTGAGCCGGACGAATGCCCCGCCTCCGGCCGGAGCGGCAAAGAGATCGGTCATCGCATCGGATCCTTCGCCTACGCCGATCACGAACGGCTCCTCGCCGACCTGGATGCGGCGGGAGATGGGAGTCAGCGCGCACGCAGTGAACAGTGAACAGTGAACAGTGAACAGGAACAGCCAAGCCGTTGACCGTTGACCGTTGACCGTTGACCGTTCATTACTCACTGCTCCCCGCTCACCCTGAGAAGCCACCATCCCTGCGGGTCCACCTCGACCTTTTGGGGCGGCCGCTCGCCGGCCCAGTGGGTCACCACCCGGGTGACCTGGCCTCGCAGATCCACTATCACCGTGCGATCGTCGAGGCGGACCGCGAGGTTGGGAATCCGGAAGAGTCCCCAGGACTTCTTCTGGACCTGGCGGATAGTGAGCACCAGATGGCCTCCCTCGACCCGGGCGTCGAGATCGAGCATCGGGTAGCCGGGCTGGCGCAGCGCCTGGCGAAAGTACCAGCTCAGGTCGCGGCCGGCCGCGGTTCCCATGACCCGGCCGAAGTCGGCCGAGAGCGCGTTCCGGTGGAGGTAGGTGCGGACGTAGCGCCGGAGACCCTGGAAGAACGCGCTGTCTCCTACCAGACCGCGCAGGGAGTGGAGCACCCAGGCGCCTTTCTGGTAACTGTTGGTGTTGAGCAGCCGCATCCAGTCGGTGATCGCGGTGTCGATGATGGGGCGGTCCACCGCCGCCGAGGCGAGGACGGCGTCCCGCGCGCCACGCATGCTGGCGGCGAGGGCCGAGTCGCCGCCGGTATGCTCCGCCCAGAGCGCGGCACCGTAGGTGGCGAAGCCTTCGGAGAGCCAGACATGATGCCAGCTGGACTGGGTCACCGCGTCGCCGAACCACTGGTGGGCGGTCTCGTGGGCCACGGTGCCCTCGCTGAGCCGGCCTTCGTGGATCGCACTGCCGCTGTAAAAAATGGCGGTGGCGTTCTCCATGCCCCCGAAGATCGTAGTGGACTGGACGTGGCGAAGCTCCCGGTAGGGAAAGGGTCCAAACATCCGCGCGAAGAAGGGGACCATCTCAGCGGCCCGCGCGAAGGGGCCGTCGAGGGCGCGCTGGGCGTCCTCGGGGTGGGTCCACAGGGTTACCCGCACGCATGCAGTGTCGCAGGGAAGCGGAAAGAGCGGTGTGGTGGTGAGGACGCCCATGCCCACCACCATGGTGTACACCGGCACCGGCTCCGGGTTCAGAAACCGGTGCCGCAGCACGCCGTCGGGCAGGGTGTCCACCCCGACCAGGCTGCCGGTGGCCAGCACCGCGAATCCCGCGGGAGCCCGGATGCCCCAGGAGACGCTGGCCTTGTCGCGGGGGTGATCGTTGGACGCGAGCCAGCGGCGGGCGCGATCGGGCCAGTTGTCGGCAAAGACGGTGCGTTCGGCTCCGCTGCCCCGGATGACCAGCCCGTCCCGCGGTATCCCCGAATAGCTCAGCGCCGTGGTCACCTCCCGGCCCGCGACTCCGGTGAAGGGGAGCACCACGGTATGGCCGCGACGGCTCCAGCGCACCGGCCGGAGATTCACCGTCGCCGCGGTGATGGTGAGGGTGGAATCGAGATCGAGAATGACCGGGGCGGTCCCGGTCAGCCGCCAGCGGGTTTGCACCCGCGCGGTGAAAACCGAGTCGGCTGCCGGGAGGGTGAGCGAGACGTCGTAGTGGAGGGCGTCATGCCGCTGGCCGGTAAGCGGTGAGCGGTATGCGGCGAGCGGGAAAAGACTCAATATGAGGACAAGGCGCCTCACTGAGGATCCGGGCTTCCCCCGCTTACCGCTCACCGCTCACCGCTCACTATTTGAGGTTGTCACCGAAGAAATCCAGGATCTTCTTCCATGCCTTCTCGGGCTGGTCGGTGTCGTTGCCCCGGCGGCCCGGCTTGAGGAATCCATGGCCGGTGCCGGGATAGCTGTCGGGCTCGAACGACTTCCCGTAGCGCTTCATCTGCTCCACTACCATCGGGAGCTGGCTGTTGATCCGGGCATCGGCCTCGCCGTACACACCGAGAACCTTGGCGTTGATCCGCTGGAGCGAGAGGCTGTCGGGGGCCGGGCCGTAGCAGACCACCGCGGCCCTGAGCTTGGGGTTGTTGGTGGCGTAGCGGAAGGTCTGTCCGCCGCCCCAGCAGAACCCGATCACCCCGATCGCGTCCTTCTTTACCGCTCCGAGCCCGTTCAAATATCCATACACGGCATCGAGACTGGTGGTGACACCGTCGGGCGTGAGCCGCCCGATGTAGGCCCGCCCCGAATCGGCGGGATAGAGCCCGAACATCGCCGAGGGGAGGTCCACCGCCGCTGCGACGTAGCCCTGGCCGGCGAGCTTGTCAGCCACGGTGGGCTCCCAGGCGGTGAGCCCCTGGTTCTCGTGGATCACGATGATCGCCGGGGCCTTGTCGCGCTTCTCGGGATAGGCAACATAGGCCCGCACCGAATCGCCGGGGGGACGCTTGATCCAGACGTACTCGCCGTGGGTGGTGGCCTGCTCGTGGATGTGCTCGGTGGGCGCCGGGGAAGTTCCGGTTCGCAGGAGCCAGGTGCCCCCGAGGCCCGCCGCGAAGGCGAGGGCACCGACGGCGGCGTGAGATGCGAATCCGTGACGGCTGGTCATGAGTATCTCCTTTGGAGCTATCGGCTATCTGCTATCGGCTATCGGTCAGGCTATTCGTGGGTCCCGCTCACCGCTCACCGCTCACCGCTCACCGCTCACCGCGTCCAAGGCCTCGCCGAACTCGCGCATGGACTGATACCGCTCTCCCGCATCGTGGGCGATGCTCCGCGCGATCACCTGCTCCAGCGATTCGGACAGGGTCTGGCAGGCCTGGCGGAGCCGGATCGGTTGCCCGGTGAGATGGGCCAGCATGGTCTCCTGGGCGGTGCTCCCTTCGAAGGGAAGCCGGCCGGTCAGCAGCTCGAAGCCCAGCACCCCCAGCGCAAAGATGTCGCTCCGGGCGTCGAGCGGCTTCCCCCGGATCTGCTCCGGACTCATGAACTCGGGGGTGCCCAGCACGATCCCGGTGGCGGTGAGACGAGTCAGCTCGGGTCCGGCCACACTTTCCTTGGCCAGTCCGAAATCCATCACCACGGCCCGATCTCCCTGACCGGCTTCCTCCACCAGCATGACATTCTCCGGCTTGAGGTCGCGATGGAGAATCCCGGCATCGTGGGCGTGCTGGAGTCCATGGCAGAGCTGCTGGAGCAGGGGCACCGCGACGTCGGGAGGCATGGGGCCGTGCCGGGTTTCTCGTCGGGAAAGCGTCTCCCCCTCGAGGAACGGCATCACCAGATAGGGCATCCCCCCGGCGTCGCCCCAGGCGAGAATCCCGCAGACGTTGGGGTGATCGAGACGCATGGCCACCTGCGCTTCGCGTCGAAGCCGGGCCACCGCTTCCCGGTCCCCGGTGAGGCGCGACATCAGCACCTTGACCGCGACGCTTCGCCCCGACTCCCGGTCCCTGGCGCGGTAGACCCAGGCCATGCCGCCTTCCCCCACCCGCATCTCCATCTGGTAGCGTCCGTCGAGCACCCGCCCGGAAAGCCCGGACGCCGGGTCGCCTCGTCGGGCCGTAGGCAGCCTGGACTCGCCGGTGCGGTGCAATCCGAAGCTCTTGGCGGGAGAGGTGGTCGCGGCGCCTGCGGGTCCGAGAGGAAATCCGTCCTTGGTGCAGAACTTCGCTGGCGGATCGAACAGCGTGCCGCAGCGGGGGCAGCGGAGCTGGCTCAATCCCGGTACCGGTTGCGCCCGTCGGATTTGGCGCGGAGGAGGTTGCGGTCGGCCAGCCGGAGCAGTCCTTCGGCGTCCACTGCCCGCTCGTCGGGGAAAGTGGCCAGGCCGACGCTGATGGTGAGGGGAATCGGCGTCTCGGGCGGGCCAAAGGCCGCGAGGGAGACCCGGCGCAGGATCCGGTCGGCAAAGAGCCGGGCCCCGGCGATTCCGGTCTCCGGCAGCAGCACCACGAATTCCTCGCCCCCGTAGCGGGCCACCGTGTCCACGGCCCGCTGCTCCCGCCGGAGCAGCTCGGCGAACTGCGCCAGCACCCGGTCGCCGGCCTGATGGCCGTAGCGGTCGTTGGCCGCCTTGAAGTGATCGATGTCGATCATGACGCAGGTGAGCACGGTACCATAGCGGGTGGCGCGCTCTACCTCGCGGTGCAACCGCTCGTCCAGCGCCCGCCGGTTGAACAGGCCGGTGAGCGGATCGGTTTCGGCGAGCTGGCGCATGGCGCTCTCGCGGTGCCGGGATTCTTCGTGGTCCTGGGACTTCTCGATCGCGGCCGCCGCCGATTCCACCACCCGCGCGGCGAAGCGGAGGTCGGCATCGCCCAGGGGCGGATCGCCGGGGCCGGTGCGGAGGAAGAACACCCCGGCCCGCTCACCCCGGAGCGAGAAGGGGAGCACCAGCGAGGAGGTGGTCTGGGTTTCGGCGACCGACTCGTACAGCGGATGGGACATCGCATCCTCGACCAGCACCACCTCGCCGGTCTTGAGCGCTTCCTTGATCTCGGGATAGCGGTCCACGTCCACCGGCAGATCGCGGAGCATCGGATTCTCCGAGGCCGCGGCCACAGTGGCGCGGGTTCCGCCCGGCTTCCCGAAGATGATGGAACAGCGCGGGATGCGAAGGCCGGCCGCCACTTGGCGAACCAGCACCTGCAGCAGATCGCGCGACGGCAGGTTGGTGGTCATTTCCTGGAGCAGCTGCACCAGGGTGGCCTGGGCCCGCGCTTCGGCCCGGGCCTGGTTGAGCGTCCGGCCTGCCCGGAGGTGGGTGCGGATCCTGGCCAGCAGCTCGCGCACTCGTACCGGCTTGGTGATCACATCGGAGGCGCCGAGCCGAAGGGCTTCGACCGAAGTGTCCTCCGGGCTCGAGCCGGTGACCGCCAGAACGGGGAGATCGGCATAGGCCGGATTGCGGCGCAGCGACTCCAGCGCCGACCCGCCGGAAGGGCCGGGGAGAGAAAGCTCCACCATGACCAGATCCACCGGCCGGGTAGCGAGGTATTCCTCCAGCGCGATCGCGTTGGAGAGGCTGGCGGCCTCGTAGCCGTTCTCACTGAGCAGCCGGCAGAGGGTCCGGGTGAAGGTCTGGTCGCTGTCCACGACCAGCAGGTGAGGCGCGTTGGGGGCGCTCATGCTACGCGGTGAGTCGGGCGAAGAGTTCGGAATCCACGTTCCCCCCGCTCAGAATTGCCGCCACCGGTCCGCTGGGCCGGAATCCCTCGGTGAGCAGCGCCGCCACGGTCACGGCGCCCGAGGGCTCGATCCGCAGACCCATATCGTGAAACAGAAAACCCACCGCCCGGGCGATGGCCTCATCGGAGATACGCAAGGCTTCGTGAACCCGTTGCCCGATGAAGCGCCAGGGCACCTCGCCCACCGCCACCGGGAGGAGACCGTCGGCCAGGCTCGCGGTCTGGGCCAGGGGCACCGGCTTCCCCGCCTCGAGGGCGGCGGAGAGCTTGGCGGCCCCTTCCGGCTCCACCCCGATGAGCCGCACCGGATGCGCAAGGGCATTGGCCGCGACGCAGCACCCCGCCAGCAATCCACCGCCCCCGATCGGGGAGAGGAGCTCGGTAACGCCGGGCTCCCGCTCCAGGATCTCCAGCGCGCAGGTAGCCTGCCCCAGGATGACATCGGGATGCTCGAAGGGAGGGACCATGGCGAGCCCTTCGCGCGCGGCGAGAGCGTCGGCGGTCGCGGCCCGCTGGTAGCGATCCACCAGCACCACTTCGGCGCCCTCGGCCCGAACCGCGTCCACTTTCATGGCGGGGGCGTTGTCGTTCATCACGATGACGGCGCGCAGGCCGAGCCGGCGGGCGACCCAGGCTACCGCGCGGCCGTGGTTGCCGCTGGAGTGGGCGATGACGCCTGCGGCGCGGACCGCCTCGGGAATCCGGGTGACCGCGGTCCAGGCGCCCCGGACCTTGAAGGCGCCGATGGGCTGCCACTGCTCGCACTTGAGCCAGACCGGGACGCCGAGCCGGCGGGAAAGGCCGGAAGCTTCGATGAGCGGCGTCTTTACCGCGACGCCTTCCAAAGCGGTC
>Ga0209387_1000159_pt1 | contig 20491 bp, 18 predicted proteins | sample NCControl_FD_187515 | JGI IMG/M metagenome (GOLD analysis project Ga0209387, IMG submission 187515) | Agricultural soil microbial communities from Utah to study Nitrogen management - NC Control (SPAdes) (version 2) | ecosystem: Environmental > Terrestrial > Soil > Agricultural land | place: USA...
AATTCACCCGCCCCCTGTCAATGCTGCACCCGCTTGTATCGGTTCTGCTCAGCGTGATCCCCGTTCTGCTGCGGCGGAGACCCCGGGTCCGGCCGGTCTCACCGAGAGGCGGGCTCTTCGGCGGGTTCGTGTTTGTTCCGCTTTCCTCCGTTGCGGGTGCGCTGGCCGGGGCGGTGACCGGAATGCTCTCCCGGACTCAACCGTTCTGGTGGGTTGCGCTGCTATGGTGGGGAGTGGGCATTCTGCACGGCCTCATGGCCTGGCGGCTGGCCCGAACCGGATACCTCGTTCCGCCTGAGAGTATTTAGGCTGTTTGGAGGGTTCGGAAAACCGCCGTGCGGGTAGGTACCGCGCCCTTGTCAGGTGGCCCGCAGATTTCACCGATTAACTGCGGATGGATGGTCGCTTCACGACTCCCAACACATCCTGCGGTTTAATTTGTGACATCTGTGGGTGTATGGGCCAAGTACATCGACCCTTGCCCGCAAGGCTGTGCTTAGCGGCGGCCGCCGGCGCGGAAGGGGCTGGTGCGGGGATCCAGCTTGAAGAGCGCAATGGCGTTGTCCGCGAAAATCTTCCGCTTGTCCCGCTCGGGAATGGCGAGCTCGTCCATGAATTCCAGGTAGGATTCCATCGAGGAGATCGGCCAGTCGGTGCCGAACAGCACGTTGTCCGGCTCCACGCCGTAGAGCAGCATCTCCTGGACCTGCTTCCGCACATACACTTCGAAGCGGTCCTCGAACGCGCCCAGGGTAAGGCCGGAAATATCGGCGTAGACGTTGGCATTCTTGTACACCACTTCCATGCAGTCCCGGATCCAGGGATTCCCGATGTGGCAGATCACGAAGGCGACCTCGGGAAAGTCCACCGCGGCCTCGTCCACGTGCAGGGGGTGGGCGTACTTGAGCTTTCCCTTCGGCGTATAGGTGTCGCCGGTGTGGATCATGACCGGAATCTTGTGCTCGGCGGCGAATTCGTAGGCCGGGATCCACTTGGGGTCGTTGGGATAGAACGGCTGGTATCCCGGGTACAGCTTGAGGCCTCGCACCTTTCCCGCCTGCACGTGGTCCCGGAGCTCGATCAGCTGCTCCGGCGCGAAGCTGAAATAGTCCAGTCCCGCGACCACGTAGAGGTAGGGGACGTCCCGGAGCGCTTCCACCAGCGCGCGGGTGGACGGGCGGCCGGGCGTGACCTTGTAGGAGGAGAGGACCAGGGCGATGTCCACCCGGTTCCGGCGCATGGTGCGCTTGAGGTCGTCGAGACAGGAGTCCAGGGTGGACGCGGTGTCGTTTTCGTAGTTGTTGAGATGGACGTGACAGTCAACGATCATCGTTTGGACCAGGTCCGTTCCAGGATGGACTCGGCCCAGTTCCGGCCGCCCAGTCCGAACGCAATGGCGAGGGCCAGGCAGATCCCGCCGAAGGCGAGCTGAAACGCGGAGGCGAGCAGCTTCACATCGATCCGGAGCTGTTCCATCGCCAGGAGCACCACGAAGGCCACCAGCGCGCCCTGCACCAGATACCCGATCCGCTCGCTGCCCTTCACCCCCACGTTGCCAAGATAGGCGACCACCAGCCCCCGGATCAGCCGGGCGCCAAGCGAGCCGAAGATCAGCACCACCAGGGCGGCCATGACGTTGGGGACGTAACTGGTCAGGCGGGCCACCGACTCCTGGCTCATGGTGAGGCCGATGAGATTGAACACCGCCACGGCGAAGATCAGGATCAGGCCCCAGTAGAAGATCTCGCCGATCAGGGTCACCACCGTGAAGCGGACCCCGCCCCGCACCAGGAAGTCGTCCACCCCGGTCTGCTCCGCCGCGGCTTCGAGCCGGGCCAGCCGAAGCAGCCGGACCACCACCCGCTGCACCGTCCGGGCGATGAGCCAGCCCAGGATGAGGAGCACGATGGCGGTGAGTACCCGGGGAAGGTAGGCCGCGATCTGGAACCAGGAGTTCTGCAGCGAATCGAGAATCAGGTCGAATTGCTCGCGCATTGGTGCCTCCGACGGTGGTGGTCGCCAGCGATTTCCGGGGGAATCATGCCCGGGCAGGCAGATCGTCCAGGCGGATCTCGCCAATGAACGACCTCCCGTCCAGCTCTGCGAGCATGCGCCGGAAGGCCGGGTCCGACAACGGCTGCGCGATTCGGTAGGTCCTGCGCCAGAGTACGTAGAGGAGTTTCCGGATCTGCGCGCTCGGCAGCCGGTGCCGGACCCGGTCGAGTCCTTCGTAGTACATGATCAGGGGAACCGACGGCTCCCCCGGGCGAAGCCGAGGCTGGCGGTATCCGAAGTCGAGGGCAAGCACCTTGTCACGCCGGATCAGGGTCCGGAGCCAGGGATTGTCCCGCCGGATTTCTCCGATAATGGCCTGGAGCGGCTTCCCGCTCAGCTGGCGTGCGTCGCGGCGGAAGAGGTTCCGGAGCCGGGTTCGGAGCCGCGGGCCGACGCCGGTGCCCCGGGCGGCGCGGGAAACGGCGATGTACCCGATCACCGCGGTGTTGATGCTGCCGAGATAGGTGCCGGTGGCCACCCCGATCACCGCGCCGGCCAGCTCGGCAACCAGCAGATGCCAGCGCATGTCGGTCCACAGCCCCGCTTCCCGCTCGCGCAGCGAGTTGAGCCACTCGCCCCGTCCTACCGATTCCGACTTGTGAAAGGTGCGCCAGATCAGGCCGTGTCCCCTGGCCACCGCAGGGTCGGTCGAGTGCAGCACCTCACGGATTGTGGGGGACGGTTTCCCTGCCATAGGCTGCCTCGCGATGCCGGTCGAGCAATGTACCCCCGGGTGAGCCGAGGCTAAAACCCGCCTCCACCTCCGCCGCCTCCGCCGCCGCCCGAAGATCCGCCGCTGAATCCCGAGCCGCTCGAGCTGCGAGGCGAGGAGCTCATCGTGCTGCCGGCCTGAGTGGACATGGCCGAGAGCCTGCTGGAAAACACGCTCGCGTTGAATCCGTGCATGCTGCTTCCGGCGTACCAGGTCGGCGGTTCCAGATAAATGTCCCGGAACGCGGCCGCCCACTTCTTCTCCACCCCGAACGCCATGGCATAGGGAAGGTACCGCTCGAACATCTCCGGCGTTTTCACCACCGTCTCGAACCGCTCCTTGTCCACCCGCTCCAGGAATTCGGCAAAGCCGAGCACCTTTTCGAGGGTGCGTGCGCCGGCCACGGTGCGGGCGGGCATGTGGTATCCCACGATGATCACGATCAACCCGATGGCGATTCCGGCGACCACGAACGACACCGGGGCCAGGCCGGTCCCGGACGCCAGCGCGCCTCCCCCCATCGCGATGATGAGACCGAGGGCCACCCCGAGGCCGATCCACCGGCCCCGCACGTGATCGGGACGTTTAGCGTAGAGTCTCTGCTGCACCAGCCGGTTCATGATGCCCGACTTGATGTCGCCCAGGTGCTTGTAGAACTCGTTCTTCAGATCGGACAGCTCGACTTCCCGGGCCCCGTCCTGGAAGATCCCCTCGAGGACCTTGGACTCGTAGGGCTGCAGGGGCAGCTGAGGCGCCTTCGGTGCGGTGCGATGAAATACGAACTCCTTGTCCTTCACCAGCCCGAACAGCTTGGATTCCTCCCGTTCCTCGATCTTGAGCTGTCCCCGCACCGCGAGGTCCACGATCGTGGCGGTGATGTCGCGCATATCGGCCGACTCATCGGTCAGCGTTCCGGCTTCGGCGGGCGTGAGCCCGGGGGGCGGCTCGTACTGGACGGAGACCGGAAGCTGCCGGGGATCCCGGCCCCGCCGGGACCAGAGAAACAGCATCCCGAGCAGGACCGGGATCGGCAGCGCGAGCGGCCAGTTGGCTCCCAGGAATCCGGCGACCTTGTCGGCCTTGGTCGGCTCGGGGACCAGCCCCTTGTCCCATCCCACCACCGCGGTAAGCCCTTCGCGAAACTCCAGCTTGCGCGGCATGGTAATCCGGACCACGGTGCCCTCCATGGCCACGTCCGCTTCGCGCGAGGTCGAGCCGTAGACCCCGTTGAAGGCGGTGGCGCGGAGGCCGGTGGCGGCGGCGGGCAGCTCGATCGCCGCGCTGACATCGCCGAGGGCGACATCCCACTCGTCCCCGGTGACGTTCCAGTACAGCTCGTCGTGGTCCTCGAAGAAGCGGAGCGCATTCTTGACCCGGTAGCGGAGCACCACGCTGCGCACCGCGTCGACGGCGCCGGGGATCCACATCTTGTACTGGACGAAGTGCCCCTCGCGGCTGGTCTCGGTCCGCAGCGCCTGCCCCTCCGCGTCGGTGGCGGACATCAGCTCGACCCGGACGGTCCACTTGAAGCCCTGGGCGGTACGGTACTCCACCGGGACCTTGCGGTAGATGCCGTTCCAGGAGCCGGTGAATTTCGCCCGGATGGATTCCAGCACGTCGATGGTCCCGTCGGCATTCACGGTGATGCGGGCGTCGAAACGCTCGATCTCGAGTGTGCGCTGCGCGGCGGCCGGCGCCGCGATCCAGAAGAGCAGTGTGAGGAGCGCGCGCCCGGTCATACGTCCACCCGCGGCACCGCCGCTTCGGCGCGGTCCTCCAGCCCGAAGAATTCCTCGGTGCGAAAGCCGAACGGACGCGCCACCAGGCTGGAAGGAAACTGCTCGATCCGGGTATTGTAGTCCCGGACCACCGCGTTGTAGTAACGGCGCGCGTTCTGAATGTGGTCTTCGATCTCGGTAAGCGAGCGCTGCAATTCGAGGAAGCTCTCCCCGGCGCGCAGCTCGGGATAGGCTTCGGCCAGCGCCAGCAGGCGGCCCACCTGGCCGGCCAGCTCCCGCTCGGCGGCCCCCGCGGCGGCCGGTCCGCCCGCGCCCACGGCGCGGTTGCGGGCCTCGACCACCGCTTCCAGGGTACCCTTCTCATAACCCGCGTGGCCTTTGACCGTGGAGACCAGCACCGGCACCAGGTCGTGCCGGCGCCGGAGCTGCACATCGATGTCGGACCAGGCGTTGCGGGCCAGCATCCGGAGCCGGGTGAGGCCGTTGAAGGTGATGACCAGGTACACCACCACCGCCACGGCAACGGCGAGCAGGAGCCAGTCCATGAGGGACCTTGAGTTGGGGAGACCTTAGCCCTCAGCCTTCAGCCTTCAGCCCTCAGCCTTCAGCCATCAGCCTGCAGCAGACGCAGGAGGTCGTCGGGCGTTTCCAGCCAGTGATCCGGCGCGGTGCATTCCAGGTGTGCCCGTCCGAACGGCCCCCACAGCACCGCGGCGGTCTCCACCCCGGCGGCTCGCCCCGACTCCATGTCGTGAATGCTGTCGCCGACGTAGAGTGCGCTCGAGGCCGGCTCGCCCAGCCGCGTGAGCGCCAGGGTGACCGGCTCGGCATGGGGCTTGGGGTTCTCGACATCCTCGGCACCGATGATCAGCTCGATCTCCTCCTCGAGTCCGATCAGCCGGAGTCCCCGCAGCGCCCCCGGGGTGTTCTTGCTGGTGACCAAGCCGGTACGATAGCCCGCCCGGCGAATGGTCCGCACCATCTCCACCACGCCGGGGTAGGCGGTGACCCGGGTGTCGTGGTGGGCCAGATTGTACTCCCGGTAGGTTCCGATCATCGCTTCCAGCCGGACCGGATCGTCGGCCCAGGGGCGGAACTGGACCCGGAGCGGCGTGCCAAGGCCGGCGAGCCAGAAGTCGTCGGTACATGGCTCCTGCCCGTGACAGGCCAGGGTGTGGTGGTAGCTGTCCAGGATCAGGCGGACCGAATCGATGAGCGTGCCGTCGAGATCGAACAGCACGGTGGTGAGCCTGGGCATGCGGAAAGGTAGCGCGGCTGCTACTCCGGCTCCACTGTCAGCAGAGAGAAGAGTGAGACCTCGACCGCCACGGGCCGGGGCGCCTCGAGCGGAAGCCGGGCAAGCCGGTTCGTCAGACTCCGGTCATCCAGCCTGAGCCAGGTCTCCAGCCGACGCTCTTCGCCCGCGGTGAGTCCGCGGCTCAGGTGCCGGAGTCCTTTCGCAAACACCTCGAGCCGCCGGCTGTTGCGCTCGCGGGTCGCCCCGTTGGCGAGGGCCAGCAGGCGGCGTCGCAACATCCGGGCGCATCGCCCTCCCGGCGTGGTGCCCAGCTCGATGCCGTTTGCGACCCGGAGCAGGTGGGAGAGCCGTGAGGAGAGGCCCCGCACCGCGGCGCGCAACGCGGACGCCGGGAGTATTCCCGAGGTGCGGTCCCGGCCCGCGCCCGCGCTCAGCAGCCGCTCGATCGTGGCGGCGTCGGCGGTCCAGCCGCCGCGGCGGCGGGCCAGCACCAGCTCACGGGCGCTGCCGTCGCTCCACCGAATGCGGATGCCGGCAACCGCTCCGGCCTCCCGATCCCGCGCCACCGCGGTGCCCTCCTGCCTCGGCTGTCCACTCCATGAGCCCGCGACTCGAGCCCGGAGCCGCCACGCCGAATCGGGTCCCTGATCCAGTCCGACCAGGAGGGGCAGCCCGGCTTTTCTTGCCAGGATTGCTTCCTGCCCCAGCAGTGCCCTGAGCTCGCTGGGTGGGTCGAACCGGACGATCTCCACCTGCGGGTGACTGCTGCCCAGCCGAATGGCCCGCCCGCTCCGCTGTTCCAGCCGCACCGCGGTCCAGGGAAGATCGTAGTGCACCACCCGCTCGATCAGCGGCAAGTCGAGGCCTTCCGCGGCGACATCGGTTGCCAGCAACACGGTGGGCCTGGGGAATTGGCCATCCCCGGGCAGCTCGGCGCGGCGGAACCAGTCCAGCACCGGCTCACGTGGAAGCTCCGAGCCGTCGAGGCCGGCGCTGTGTCCAGTACACCAGGCGATGCCCTTCCTTCCGAGCCGCTTCCGGAGATGTGCCACGGTCGCGATGGCGGTGCTGAACACGAGTGTCGGTTTGCGGTCTGCCAGCACCTCGCCGAGTGCGAGCGCTTTGGGATCCGAACCGGAGCAGGCCTGCGCCGCCAGCCGCCCGAGCTGGTTCACTCGCTCGAGGTCCTCGAGGACCAGCTCGACGCGCTGGGCCGGCTCCGCGACCAGCGGCCAGAGCACCAGCTGGTCCGCGTCGGCGCCTACATACCGGCGGATCGCCTCCCGGGTGAGTCTGAACCCGCTCGCCGCCGCATCGCGGGCGTGGCGGAGGAGCCCGCCGTAGCGGGCGAGCGCTGCGGCCGTCGCCGCCGGACTCGAGGCCAGCGCGTGCAGGAGTACCGACCTTAGCAGCTCCGCCGTGGCCGGGTCGGTGGAGAGCCGGAGCTTCCGGCATTCCCGGAGCAACGTCCGCCACCCCGGAGTCGTGGCATGCCGGACCGCCGATTCGTGGCGACGGGGAAGCCATCCCGAACGGTCCTCGCCGGTCACCACCAGCTCCTCCAGTCCGGGGGGCGACCCGCTTTCCAGGGCCCGCCGGAGCGAGGACACCCCGTTCCAGGCCAGTGCGTCGTCGCGAATCACAAGGAGAAGCTGGTGGGCCAGGTCGGTGAGCCGGTTCACCACCGGCGTTGCGCTGAGGAGAATCCCTCGTCGCTGCACGCACCACGGCGCCAGGGTCGCGTAGCGGCGGGTTGCCGGGGTTCGGAACCGGTGGCTTTCGTCGATGATGACCGGACCGGCCCGGTCCGAAGGTGGGCGTCCGCGGCTCAGGGTTTCATGGGAATGGCTTACGATGGTCAGGCCAATGCGCGCCGCGGCCTCATGCCATTGGGAGCGGATGCCGGCAGGGGCAATGACATATATGGGACGAGCCGGTTCGATCGCCGATGCGACCGCGAGACCGATCCAGGTCTTTCCGGTTCCCACTCCGTCGGCGAGCAGGGCGCCTCCGTGCCTCCGGATTGCCGCCACGGCCCGGCGAAAGGAGAGCCGCTGGTCGGCGCGAAGCCAGGGCGGCGGCTGGTCCGGAGCCTCCGGCGGCAGCATCGCGCGGGCGAGTGCCGCGGCGACTTGATTCGGCGGCGCCGGCGGACCGGCCCGGAGCCAGGCCTCGAGCGGGCGCCGGATCCCAACCAGCGACTCAGCGACCAGGGACGGTGCCCGGGTCAGCCAGCTCGGCGAGCAGCCCACGCTCTCCGGAGGCGAGTCCCAGCAGTTCGGCGCAGCAGTCATCGAGATCGGCCTGCTCGAGCGTGCCCGCCACGCCTTGGCGCGCCAGCTCGAAGAGATCGGAGGATTGAAGGACCGCCTCGGGCAGCGGGAGCATCGAGACCACCCGGGCGTTGAACCGGGCAAATCCGCCGCTGGCCGGCTCCGCCCCGGCTCGGGCGAGTGCCCGCGACCATCCCGAGTTGAGCCAGGCGGTGAGCCGGAGGGCGACCCGACACCTATCCAGCGGAATCAGGTAGCAGCTGTTGAGCGCGATCGGGGTGGTGGCCGCGCTGCCGTTGAGCAGTGCCGCCTCGAGCCGGCGAGCCACATCGGACCAGATCACTCGATAAGGCGAGAGTGCCGGCCCGGTCCGGAAGATCTCCCAGGGCGGCCCGCCGTCATGGTCGGCACGCCGCCGCAGCGCTCCGTGATGAGGAGCGAGGTGCCGCGCCGCTCCCGGCGGAAGCCTGGGGAGAGGCCGGCCCGATTCATCGCAGGGCCAGAGGATGCGGCGAACCGGTTGCGCTCCGAAGGGGCGAATGTCCCGCCCTCGTACTGCCCAGCGCACCAGCTCCGGCTCCACGTCGCAACCCGGATCGAGGAAGGCCCGATTGAGCCCGGTTTTGACACCGAGGTGACAGGTGAAGCGCTCCCCCAGTGGTGGCCAGCGCCGCCCGATTCGCTGGATCAGGTCCCCGACCGCGCCGTGGCCGAGCACCCAGGGTCCCTGAGTGAGCTGCCGCTGGGGAACTCCGCCGGCCAGGTCGGGCGAGCCCAGGGTGAGCCGGACGACATGGTCCTCGGGCGGCGGTGAATTGGTGGTCACCAGCGCCATGGGATAGACGGTGGCGTCGAAGCCTGCGCGCTTGTCCCCGGCAAGGTTGGCGGCCAGCGAGATGGTGGTGCGCCGGGCCAGGCCGGCTCGCGCCGCTGCGGCGTATCCGGTTGTGGCGAGCTTTGCCGGCACCAGGTAGGCCACCACGCCCTGCGGCGCGGTGAGCTCGAGCGCGCGGGCCAGAAATGCTACGGCGAGATCGGGCTGGTGGGCGTATCCGCTGCCGCTGGTGCGGGCGCCCTTCATCCAGCGAAACCGTTCGGCCATCTGCCGACGAGTCTCCGGCGCCAGCGACTCGGCCCGCACCCAGGGAGGATTGCCCACCACCAGATCGAACCCTCCCCGGGCGAGGACATCGGCGAACTGGGTGGCATAACTGAACCAGGGCACTTCCCCGGAGCGATCGAGCAGGCGGCGGCGCTCCCGTTCTCGTCGGCGGTCCGCACGCAGACCCGCGAGGGTGTGGCACTCCTCGCGGGACAAGCCCCGCGCGCCGCCGAACAGCGTCGGACTCCGGGCCAGGTCGAGCAGCTCGGCGATGCGGGCATCGAGGCGCTCGATCGCGGCGCCGGCGGCGTCCCGCGCCAGGATCAGCTCCGCGCGCCGGAGCGCCCTCAGGGCGCCGGTCTTTGCCGGACCGACGCCATGCAGGACCGCTCGCCGCAAACCGGCGAGCTCCAGGGCGCGCCGCCGGGTCAGGCGGAAGCCGACCGTTCCGTCCGCCGGGTCCCGCAGGCTGTCGCCCTGCCGCACCAGGGCGTCGAGATTGGGGAGCGGAGCGACCTGCTCCGGTCGCTCACCGGGATCCGCGGACACTACTTCGAGCCAGAGCCGGAGCTCCGCGAGACGGACCGCGGCCGGGTTCTTGTCCACCCCGAAGAGTCCGCCCGCCAGCACCCGGCGAAGCGCCGAGGCCCGGCTGCCGCGCCGGGTGCCGTCGGGCCCGGCCAGCAGCCGGAGCGCACCCAGCAGAAAAGCGCCGCTGCCGACGGCCGGATCGAGCAGACGGACCCGGGAGAGGATCCGGCTGATCTCCGGGTCGGGGGAATCGAGCCGCGCCGCTGCATCGCTCCAGCCGATACCGAGTCGTCCGGCGAGCCAGGTGGCGAGTCCGTCGTGCAGGACGGCCCGGACCAGCGCATCGGGGGTGTAATAGGTGCCGGTGGCGTGGCGTTCGTCCGGCGCCATGACCCCTTCGAACACCCGCCCCAGCATGTCGGGGGCGATGGCCTCGTCCGGGGCCGCCGAGAGGGTGAAATGGAATCGCTCGAAGAGCGTGTCGAAGGCATCCCGAACCACCGGCGTCGGCACCGTAACCCGCCAGCGCCGTTCCAGCGGATGGGGCTCGAAGAGGCCGCCGTTCAGGAAGGGAACCGCGCCGTAGCGCCGGGCCAGCGCGCTCCGCTGATCGGCGGGCCGGTTCAGGGTTCCGAAAAAAAGAGGCCGGAGCAGATCGCGATGCAGGGAGCGGCGAGCCGACAGGCAGCGGTCCACTTCTTCGCGCAGGAACCGGGGGCGTCCCGCCAGCCATCCCTTGGCTTCGACGAAATAGAGGAAGAGGATGCGGGTTAGGAGGAGGAGACCTAGGCCGTGGCGGTCCAGCCGGGGGATGCCGGGCGGGAGCGCGGCGATGACCGCGTCCAGTACCCGCCGGAATCCGGCGAAGAAGCGCTGATCCACTCCCAGGCCGCCCAGAGCATCACCGATCCGCTGGGCCGCCGCGAGCGGGTGCTCGCCCGGGATGGCGGCTGCCCGGCGGAGCCTGGCGAGGGCGAGCGGCTCCGGCGCGTCGAGCTGAATGTCGAGGGGACGGGCCGCCCCGCAGGCGACCGTGATCCAACCGGCCCCCGGGTGAAGCCCCACCACCACGGCGGGAAGGCCCCGGGCGGTGAGCGCGCGGGCGGCTTTGACAGCCCCGGGGCTGGACGCCGGGATTCCGTACCAGCAGAAGTCGCCCAGCTGGCCGATGAGCACCGGCCGTCCCTCTCCAGGAAGCGAGCCGGATGGCAGCTCCCGCCACCTGGCTTCATATCCCAGGGCAGCCGCCAGCCGGGGAAGGTCTTCGACCCGATGAATGGCGCGGAGCAGCTCGGCGGTGACCATCGCGGATGCACGTTCGCGATGGACTTGGTGCGGGGTGGGACCCTATTGATGCGGGGTGGGGCGGTTGCTACGCGGCCGGCGCGATGGTCCGATCGAGCTCCGCCCGGATCGCGCTGAGTGCCTGCTTCAGGTCGGCGGGATCGGGGGTGCGCCGACCCGTGGAGCGGTCGCCCGAATCGGGGAGGATGCTGGCGACCATGGCATCGGTGTATCCCACCACCGCCATGGCCACACCTTTGTCCACCAGCCGATTGAGCCGAAGCAGCAGCGCCATCCCCTGACGGGGCCGCAGCGCGGCGATGGATGGGGCCAGGAAACGGATCAGCAGCTCGCGCAGGTACTGGAGCTCCTCCACCACTTCGCCCGCGGCGAGTCCGCGGATCGCCGCGTGGCGGCCATACTCCTCGGTAACCTTGACCCAGATGCTCTTGGTTTCCCGGCGGAGCGGCCCGACCATCGAGCCGAAGACGTCGATCAGGAGCGAAAGTTCCTGGCGGATGATGTCCCGGGGCACCGCGCTGCTCACCCACATGCGGTCGCCCAGCCAGGCGATCCATTGTTCGACCAGCGCCTCGCGTTGCGCGGCGATGGAGCGGCTGGCGGCGGCTAACGTCGGGTGCGAAGTCCGCAGAGTGAGGCCTCCGGAAGGGAGCAGCTCGGCGAGCGGGACAATACTAACCGGAGCAGCCATCAGGTCAATGACAAGTTAATATCCATCCATGAGACGGAAACTCGTCCTCGGGGCCGCCGTGCTGGTGGTGGCGTTGCTCGGCTTCGCGGCCTTTGCCCGCATAAGCGGTGCCGCGATACCGGGACGGCCGCTCCCGCCCCTGCCGGCCGAATTGACCGGTGGGGCACCCGGCGCAGATTCCGCCACCGTCGCCCGGCTGATCAGCCGGCGCTGCGGCCTCCTGGCCGGGGATCCGCGCCGCAAGTGCTTTGAGGAAGCGCTGCTCCACCTGGTGCGCCAGGACCGGGTCCGGTTCGCCATGCACACCCTGGACCTCCTGGGGCAGGAGCACGATCAGATCCGCAAGTTCGGCCACGACTACAGTCATGTCATCGGGATCAACGCGTGGGCGCCGGGCAAGGATGTGGGCGCGACCTATCTCCAATGCACCGAGCTGTTTCAGTCGGGCTGCTACCACGGCGTGATCCAGGCGGTGTTCGCCCATTCCGGTACCGACAGCGCGAGTGTGGTGGCGCTCTGCAACGGGAATTCCGAAATCCGGGAGAGCGCCTGGCTCCGGTTCCAATGTGTCCACGGCATCGGTCACGGCCTGTTGCAGACATACACCATGAACCTTCCCAGGGCGCTGCGCGGTTGCGACATGCTGGGGAATGCCTGGGACAGCGAGTCGTGCTACGGCGGGGCCTTCATGGAGTTCATCGTCGGCGGCCGGGGACAATCCCATCACGTGACCACCGACCACGGTGCCGCGGGCCACCATGAGGTGGAGCCGGACACCTTCCCGGCCTTCAAGGTCCGCGATCCCGCCGACTTCCTTTATCCCTGTTCGGCCCTGGGCGACCGCTACCAGCGCGCGTGTTATCAGATGCAGGCCGGCCTCATCGTCGAACGCACCGGACTCGATTTTGCCAAGGTGGCCCAGATCTGCGATAGTGCGCCCCAGCCGATGCGGCCGGTCTGTTACCAGGGGATCGGCACCTACGTGAGCGGGGTAACGACCCGCAACTCGGCGGATGCGATCCGGCATTGCTCCCAGGGAAGCATGCGGTATCGCCCCTGGTGCTTCGTCGGGGTGGTGAAGAATTTCATCGACGTCACCGCCAGGACCGAAGACGGCATCGCCTTCTGCAAGCAGCTGGTCCCCCAGGACATCGCCACCAGCTGCTACGTCGCGGTCGGGGAGCAGGCGGCGGTGCTGTTCCGCGACCTGGCTGGTCGGGAGACGGCGTGCTCCACCGCTCAGCCCGCGTACCTGCCCGCCTGCCGTTACGGGGCGGGCTTGAATCCGGAACGGCCTCCGGCGCTTCCCACCGGCTGAGTGGCGACTCCCACCCGCACCGCGCACCAGATCCCGGGCGCCGCCGGCCCCATCCGCATCGAAGTGTGTTCCGCCGCCCGAGCCGCGCAGGTGCCGGCGGTGATCTTCAGAGAGACCATCCTGCCGTCCTTCGCCGACCGGGTGGCGCGAGCCGGACTCAGCGCGGTTCGCTTTACTCCCAGCGGCAGCACAACCGAAATCGAAGCGGCGGACCAGGCCGCCGTGCTCGCCGCGCTGGAATCAGGAGCGCTGGGAATCTCAAAGCCCAGCTCGATCGCCTTCGTAAATGAAGACTCCGACGAGCTGATCGCCCGGCTCTGCCGCGAGCTTCGGTGAGCCGGATTCCCGAGCTCGCCGCGCGCCTCACGGAGCGGCGTGCCGTGCCGGTCAGCCAGCCGGACCGTCCCCGGGCGGCGGTAGCCGTCATCCTCACCCCCGATCCCGACAGCGTGCTGCTGATTCGCCGGGCCGATCGCGAAGGCGACCGGTGGTCGGGGCAGCTCGCATTTCCCGGTGGCCGGTGGAGTCCGGGCGACGCCGATCTGCTCGAGACCGCCCGTCGAGAGACCCGCGAAGAGGTGGGAGTCGAGCTCGATCCCGGCACCCTGATCGGAACCCTCGACGATCTGGCGCCCAGGACCTCGGTGCTTCCTCCCATTCTGGTGCGGCCCTTCGTGTTTGCGCACCGAAGCCGGCAGACCCTGGAATTGAGTCCCGAAGTGGCGCTGGCCTGGTGGCTCCCGCTGGAGACTCTGCTCAGCCCGGGCGTCTACGGGCCGGTGGAGTTCGAGCGCTACGGAACCCTGGTCAGGACAATGGGTTACCGGCTCGATGCCGGGATCCTCTGGGGGATGAGCGAGCGGATCCTCACCCCGCTCGTCAGACTCCTCTAGCAACTGCAGTTTAGGACAGCTTGACAAGTGATTTAGGCTTGCCTAATTTGTCCCAATGCCTCCCCAAATTGTCCGACAATCAATCACTCGCTCGGTCGAGGACTACCTGAAGGCGATCTACCTCCTTCAGGCCAAGGGACAGCCCGCCACCACCAGCGACATCGCCGAGCTGCTCGAGCTCTCTGCCCCCTCGGTCAGCGGCATGATCAAGCGGCTCTCCGATCAGGGCCTGATCGAACACGCCCCCTACAAGGGCGTGGTGCTGACGGCGTCGGGGCGGGGGGTGGCGCTCAAGATGCTGCGGCGGCACCGGATCATCGAGGCGTATCTGGTCGGCTTCCTGGGCTATTCCTGGGACACGGTGCACGACGAAGCCGAGCGGCTGGAGCACGCGGTGTCCGAGGTGTTGATCGAGCGGATGGCCACCGCCCTCGGCAATCCCCGCTTTGATCCCCATGGCGATCCGATCCCCGATCAGAACGGCGCCATGGACGAGCTGGTGTATACCCCGCTTGCCGAAATCCCCACCGGAGAAACCGCCGAGATCCGCCGGGTGGCCACCAGCCAGGCGGAACGGCTCCGGTTTCTGGAGCACTCCGGTCTCACTCCGGGGACCAGGGTCACCGTCACCGAGCATCAGCCTTTCCGGGGGCCGATCACCGTGAGCACCGAAGGGCACCAGCAGATCATCGGGCACGAGCTGGCCGAACAGGTCCTCTGCGTCCGTCCGGAGCCCACATGAGCGCGGTGCCGGTTGGTCCCGTCGTACCGGTCGAGGAGCTGCTGGAAGGCTGGCGGCGTCCCCGCACCCGGCCATCGCTCCCCGAGTCGTATCAGAGCATCAAGGTCCCCACCGGCGTCGGCTTTTTCCGCAAGGCGCTGGCGTTCGCGGGGCCGGGATATATGGTGGCGGTCGGTTACATGGACCCGGGCAACTGGGCCACCGATATCGCGGGCGGTTCCCGCTTCGCGTATACCCTGCTCAGCGTGGTCCTGCTTTCCAACCTGATGGCGATCCTGTTGCAGTCGCTGGCGGTCAAGCTCGGCGTCGTGACCGGGCGCGACCTGGCCCAGGCCTGCCGGGACCACTATTCCAAGCCAGTGAGCTTCGCGCTCTGGGTCCTCTGCGAGATCGCCATCGCCGCCTGCGACCTGGCCGAAGTGATCGGATCGGCGATCGCGCTCAACCTGCTGTTCGGTATTCCGCTGATCTGGGGCGTCTGCCTCACCGCAGCGGACGTGCTGCTGATTCTGCTGCTGCAGCACCGGGGCTTCCGTTACCTGGAAGCCTTCGTCATCGCGCTGGTCGCGACGGTGGGAGTCTGCTTCGGGATCGAGCTGTTCCTCGCCAAGCCGGATTTCGCGGCGGTCGGCCTGGGCCTGATTCCCCGGGGAGAGATCGTCACCAACCCGGCCATGCTCTACATCGCGATCGGCATCCTGGGGGCGACGGTAATGCCCCACAACCTCTACCTGCACAGCTCCATCGTGCAGACCCGGCATGTGCTGCCGAATGTGGAGGCCAGGCGGGAGGCCATCAAGTTCGCCACCCTCGATTCCACCCTGGCGCTGCTGTTCGCGTTCTTCATCAACGCGGCGATCCTCATCCTCGCGGCGGCGACCTTCCACCCCTCCGGGTACCGGGAGGTGGCCGACATCGGCGATGCCCACAAGCTGCTGGCGCCGCTGCTGGGCACCGGGCTCGCCAGCGTGCTCTTCGCGGTGGCGCTGCTGGCGTCGGGCCAGAACTCCACCATCACCGGGACCCTGGCCGGGCAGATCGTGATGGAGGGGTTCCTCAACATCCGGCTCCCCGCCTGGCTGCGCCGGCTGATCACCCGGCTGATCGCCATCATCCCGGCGGTCATCGTCACCGCGCTGTACGGGGCGCGGGGCACCGGCTCCCTCCTGATCCTGAGCCAGGTGATCCTGAGCCTCCAGCTTTCGTTCGCGGTGGTCCCGCTGGTGCTCTTCACCAGCCAGAAATCCAAGATGGGTCAGTTCGTCAACGGCCGGGTCCTGACCGCCAGCGCCTGGACCGTGGCAGTAGTGATCATGAGTCTCAATGGCTGGCTGCTGCTCGGTGTGTTCCGGGAATGGATGGCGTAAGATGAAAACCAGAAGTCATCGCGAGCGAAGCGAAGCGACCCCGTCGAGGTTGCTTCGGGGCCTCTGGCCCCTCGCAACGACAGCATTGCTCGCCTGCAACGCGGTGCTCCCCGACGCCCCCAGTGAGGACAGCGTGCTGGAAGGCCCGGTGGAGAACCTCACCGGCCAGCAGCTCGCCGCCTTCATGGCGGGCGACCGGGAGTTCAGCCGGCGCTTCGGCCCGATTGACGGACTGGGACCGATCTTCGTGGCCACCGCGTGCGAGAGCTGTCACGTCGGGGACGGGAAGGGTCATCCGCTGTTCAACCTGCGCCGCTTCGGACGGATGGGCGCGGGCAACGTCTTCGATCCGATGCGCCACGAAGGCGGGCCCCAGATCCAGAACCGGGCCATTCTCCACTACATCTCCGAAGTGGTTCCCCAGGGCGCCACCGGGTCCTCGATCTTTACCGCGCCGAGCGTGACCGGCCTCGGGTTCCTCGAGGCGGTGGAAGACGCCGCCCTCCTCGCCCTGGCCGATCCCGACGATGCGGACGGCGACGGAATCAGCGGCCGGGTCCAGCTGATCGATCCCTCCGAATTCATCGCCGAGCTGGTCCGGCTGGAGCTGCTTTTCGAAGAGGATCCGGACCGCCATACCCAGATCGGCGGCCGGTTCATCGGGCGGTTCGGCAAGAAGGCCTCGGCGATCAATCTGCTCCATCAGACGGTGACCGCCTACCGGGAGGACATGGGCCTGACCTCGGATCTCATCCTCGACGATCCGGTCAACCCGCAGGTCGGCAATTTCGCGGGCGATGATGTGCCCGATCCCGAAATTCCCTCCAATACGGTGAGCAACGTGGTCTTCTACCTCAAGACCCTGAAGGCGCCCCCCCGCCGGAATGAGGGCTCCGCCGATGTCGTGGCGGGCGAGGCCCTCTTCGGGTCGAGCGGGTGCGCCAAGTGCCACGTCGCCTCGATGACCACCGGCCCGTCGCGGATCGCCGCGCTCGACCGCAAGGTCTTCCACCCCTACACCGACCTCCTCCTTCACGACATGGGGCCCGAGCTGGACGACAAGTACACCGAGGGGCTCGCGCTGACGTCGGAGTGGCGTACCGCGCCGCTCTGGGGGATCGGGCTCGCCGAAAGCGCCCAGGGAGGGCAGGGGTTCTTCCTCCACGACGGTCGGGCTCGCTCCCTTCGGGCGGCGATCGACTTCCACGGCGGTGAGGCCGCCGCCGCCCGGGACGCGTTCCGCCGGCTCACCCCGGCCGAGCAGGAGCTGATCCTCGCGTTCCTGAGGTCGCTATGAACCGGCGCCAGTTTCTCGAGGCCGGGGCGGTGGCCGGGTGCGCCGGGATTTCGCTTTCCGGCTGCATCGGCTTCCACTACGTGAACTCCTCGCTGGCGGGGAACCGGCTCGCCATCCGCAAGGACGACTTCGGATCGGGGCGCTTTGCCCTGGTAGACGCTCCCGGGCTGGCGCTCCCCCTCTACCTCTACCGGCTGGATGACGGCAGCTTCTCCGCGGTCTCCACCCGCTGCATGCACCGGGGATGCCAGGTGGAGCCGGCCGCGGAACACCTGGTCTGTCCCTGCCACGGCAGCGAGTACAGCAACCTGGGCGAGGTCCTCAAGGGTCCCACCCAGCGTCCGCTGCGCCGGCTGCCGGTGACGGTGGAAGCCGACCGGATCCTGATCGAGCTTCCGCCCGACGCCGACCAGTGGTAAGCCGCGGCTGGGCGCTGCTCGCGGCGCTGGCGCTGGCTCCCGCCCTGCAGGCCCAGGACACCTCGATGGTGCAGGGCGGCATCTATCAGCGGCCCTTCCTGGTTTCGGCGGGGCGGACGGCGGTGGGCGGGTACGCGGAGGGGAACGCCAACTACTTCCGCACCGACGGGGTGAGCGAGGGCTTCTCGATGGAGCTCCGCCGCTTCAACATCTTCCTGTTTTCTTCGGTGGGACGCCGGCTCCGCTTCATCTCCGAGCTGGAATTCGAGCACGGCACCGAGGAGATCGCCCTGGAAACCGCGCTGCTGGACTTCACCGTCAACCCGTCCTTCGTGCTCCGGGCCGGGATCCTGCTGCCTCCGATCGGGGCGTTCAATGTCAACCATGATTCGCCCCGCTACGATTTCGTGGAGCGACCCCTGGTCTCCACCGGGATCATTCCTTCTACGCTCTCTGAGATTGGCTTCGGGGCCCACGGCCGGCTGGCCCCGCCCGGGTTTTCCCTTTCGTACGATGCCTATCTGGTCAACGGGCTGGGCGACGGGGTGATCCTCAATCCAACCGGCCGTACCGACATCCCCAGCGGGAAATCGGAGGAGCGATTCGCCGAAGACAACAACGGGTCGCCGGCGTTTTCGGGCCGGATCGCCGCCCAACACAGGACTGTCGGCGAGCTGGGAGTTTCGCTCTACCGGGGGATCTACAACACCTGGCGGATCGAAGGAGAGCCGGTGGACGAGAAGCGCAGCGTGTCCATTTTCGCGGTGGACTTCAACACCGAGGTCCGGGGCTTGAGCCTCCGGGGGGAGGCGGCCTGGGCCGGGGTGGACGTGCCGGGCGATCTGGCCGAGTTACTGGGGGAGCGCCAGTGGGGCGTGCATCTCGACGCGGTGCTGCCGGTCTGGCATCCGAGGATCCAGGGCCTGGCAGCGCCGGTAGTGAGCCTGGGACTCCGGCTGGAGCGGGTGGATTTCAACCGGGGGAGCTTCGGCTCCACCGGACTTACGATATTCGATGACGTCAATGCGGTGACCGGGAGCCTCAGCTTCCGGCCGGCGAATGGTACAGTGCTCCGGCTCAACTATCGCCGGGAATCGTCTCGTGATCCGGCGGGGAATCCTCCGTCGAAGACCGGGGGGTTTCAGTTTGGGTTCGCCACTTACTTCTGATCGGAACAGAGATGGGCACCTCGATGGCCGGCATCACCCGCCTTATCACCCGCATTCTGGTTGGGAGCGAGCCGGCCCCGGAGTTGACCACTGAAGATGGTTCGACCCTTCGCGTGGAACATCATCCCGCCCCGGGAGCCCGAGTCCGGATCCGGGCCCATCCATTCGACGGCGGCGCAGACATCACGGTCACTGCCTGGGCCCCTGCGTCTGAACGTCCCTCAACGTTCCCCGAAGACCTTCCCTTCGTTTTGGGGACGGAAATTGTCGATTTCATGTCCGCGAATGATGCTGCCCCAAGAAGTATCAGCTATTGGGGTGTTGAACCTTCTGATGCGATCGCGGCGGCCGTGATCGCCCAAAGCATCTCGACCGGCTGGTTGTTGGAGGCGCCACTCGACTTATCTTTTGCCGGAATGCAGATCGCGCGAATGCGGCGTGGGAATCGTGATCGAAGTATCCTTCCACTTGGCGACGCACCAACGGGCATTCTCCTGCAGGACATGGCGATACCGAAGCGGACGACTTGATCCTGGTTTGTGAACGACAGCGAGCCGTATGCGATGTCACATAGGTACGTTACTTCTCTCCTGTTAGTTGCACTCACCGGCCTGAGTCGAGGCTCGCTTGCGAATGGCCAGGCCGGCGAGCCTCAATGGACATGGCGGCTTGCCGACCGACCTCGCCTCGACCTGGGAGGCGAGGGGGCCGACTCCAACACGTCCTTCAGCCGAGTGCAGGCAGCCTTTCGGCTTCGCGACGGTAGAATCGCTATCGCCGAATTCAGCTCCCCACCTGCGATCCGGTACTTTTCGGCCGACGGGCGCTTTCTTATGCAGGTAGGCCGGCAAGGGAGCGGGCCGGGTGAGTTCCAGGCGATCGCGACTGTCTTCCGGACGCCGGAGGACTCCCTCATTGTTCACGACCCATGGCAGGGTCGTCTCACCTATATCACTCCGGCAGGGATGGTCGGCCGCCAGGTCAGGGCGGCACGTACCGGAGCACCTATGCGGCACGTCCTCCTGGGGCGATTCGCCGATGGGAGCTTCCTCGCGCGGAATAATGTCATGGGCCGGGCCGATTTCGGGCCCCTACGAAACACCCGGCCTGGCCCCCGCCGGGATAGCATCCCCTGGCTGCGAATCGGTGAGGATGGATCTGTGCTGGACACGCTGGTGCGGGCACCTGGCGAAGTCTACGATACCCCGAATGCCAGCACCTTCAGAATCTTTCGATTTACTCCGCGGCCGGCAGCTCTGGCGATAGGCGATCGGTTCTACCTCGGGACGGGTGACCAATACCGCATTACCGCATTTGATTTGCGCGGGACGGTCCTCCGCGCGTTTACCAAGCCGTCTCGTCCCGCCAAGGTGACCTCAGCCGATCTGAGGGCGTTGGAGGAGGAGACCCTGAACGCTCTGCCAGCTTCGATGCAGACCGCCGAGGCCCGGACCCGGTCTCGCGACCAACCAAGCATGGAAACCCTGCCAGCACACGACCGCTTCCTGTTGCGTGACCCCGAAGGAAATCTGTGGGTCCAGGATTTCACGGTCCCCGGGGCGCCACGAGTCACTTGGTAAGTATTCGCGGAGGATGGTCGCTTTCGGGGAACCGTACACT
>Ga0209387_1000160_pt1 | contig 20055 bp, 15 predicted proteins | sample NCControl_FD_187515 | JGI IMG/M metagenome (GOLD analysis project Ga0209387, IMG submission 187515) | Agricultural soil microbial communities from Utah to study Nitrogen management - NC Control (SPAdes) (version 2) | ecosystem: Environmental > Terrestrial > Soil > Agricultural land | place: USA...
GTTTGGGCGGACAGCCGGTCGGGCGGACAGCCGGGCGGGCGGACGCAACCACCGTCCGACCGTCCGCTTGACCGCCTGTCCGTCTATCCCTTCGTCTTCGCCACGATCTGTTCCGCGACGGCCTTCGGTACCTCTTCATAGTGATCGAACTGCATCGAGTACACCGCCCGCCCCTGGGTCATGCTGCGAAGCTCGGTGCTGTACCCGAACATCTCGGCCAGCGGCACATCGGCCGCCACCACCTGCGCGTCGCCCCGCTGCGTCATCCCGCCGATCTTGCCGCGCCGGCTGGAGAGGTCGCCGATCACGTCGCCCAGGAAGTCCGCCGGGGTCACCACCTCGACCTCCATGATCGGCTCCAGGATGATCGGGTGGGCCTGGCGGGCGGCCTCCTTGAAGGCCATCGAGCCCGCGATCTTGAAGGCCATTTCCGAGCTGTCCACGTCGTGGTAGCTGCCGAACACCAGGGACACCTTCACGTCCACCACCGGGTAGCCGGCCAGGACGCCGGTCTCCAGCGCTTCCTTGATGCCCGCTTCCACCGGCTTGATGAACTCCCGGGGAATCACCCCGCCCACGATCTTGTCCTCGAACATGAAGCCGGTGCCCTGGGGCGCGGGCTCCAGATCGATGACCACGTGGCCGTACTGGCCCTTGCCGCCGGACTGCCGGATGAACTTGCCCTCGATGTCGCTGACCTTCTTGCGGATGGTCTCACGATAGGCCACCTGGGGCCGTCCCACGTTGGCCTCGACCTTGAACTCCCGCTTCATCCGGTCGACGATGATCTCGAGGTGCAGCTCGCCCATGCCGGCGATGATGGTCTGCCCGGTTTCGACGTCGGTCCGCACCCGGAAGGTGGGATCCTCCTCGGCCAGCTTCTGCAGCGCGATGCCCAGCTTGTCCTGGTCGGCCTTGGTCTTGGGCTCGATGGCGACGTCGATCACCGGGTTGGGGAACTTCATCGCCTCCAGGATGACCGGGTTCTCGTCGTCGGAGAGGGTGTCCCCGGTCCGGGTGTCCTTGAGACCGATGGCCGCGGCGATGTCGCCCGCCAGCACCTCCTCGATCTCGTCCCGCTTGTTGGCGTGCATCTGGAGCAGCCGCCCGATCCGCTCCCGCTTGTCCTTGGTGCTGTTGTAGACGTAGCTGCCCGACTTGATCGAGCCCGAGTACACCCGGAAGAAGGTCAGCCGTCCGACGAACGGGTCGGTGGCCACCTTGAACGCGAGGGCCGCGAAGGGCTCCTCGTCGCTCGCCTTGCGCTCCACGTGGGTGTCGTCGTGCTGGGGGAGATGCCCCTGCACCGGCTTGATGTCCACCGGGCTCGGGAGGTAGTCCACCACCGCGTCGAGCAGCGCCTGCACGCCCTTGTTCTTGAACGACGCCCCGCAGAGCACCGGCACGATGGCGCCGGCGCAGGTGGCCTTCCGGATAGCGATGTCGATCTCGTCGAGGGAGAGGTCGGCGCCTCCCAGGTACTTCTCCATCAGCTTGTCGTCGAACTCGACCGCCGCCTCGATCACCTCGTGCCGGGCCTGTTCCATCCGCTCGACGTAGGCCGGCGGCACCGGCATTTCGGTGAAGGTCTTCCCCAGGGTCGCGTCGTCGAAGATGATCTCCACCCGCCGGAGCACGTCGATGTGCCCGGTGAAGAGCTCGCCCGAGCCGACCGGGATCTGGAGCGGAAAGGCCCGGCGGGTGAGCCGGTCCCGGATCATCTCCAGGCAGCGGTCGAAGTTGGCGCCCACCCGGTCCATCTTGTTGGCGAAGATGATCCGGGGCACGCCATAGCGGTCGGCCTGGCGCCACACGGTCTCGGTCTGGGGCTCCACCCCGGCCACCGAATCGAGCAGCGCGACGGCCCCGTCCAGCACCCGGAGGGAGCGCTCCACCTCGACGGTGAAGTCCACGTGGCCCGGCGTGTCGATGATGTTGATCCGGTACAAGGTGTCGTCCCGCTTCCAGAAACAGGTCGTGGCCGCGGAGGTGATGGTGATCCCCCGCTCCTGCTCCTGCTCCATCCAATCCATGGTGGCGGCGCCGTCATGGACCTCACCGATCTTGTAGTTCTTGCCGGTGTAGTAGAGGATGCGCTCGGTGGTAGTCGTTTTCCCGGCATCAATGTGGGCCATGATGCCGATATTGCGATACCGTTCGAGCGGAGTTTCACGGGCCATAGCGAATCACAATCCCATTCAACGAAAAAACGGGGCGACCGACCCGGACGATTCCGGTGGTATCGCTCCGCGCGCATCCGGGATTCTTGGTCCGCGGATGGGGGCGCTCCTGGAGCACCCCACGCGTTGTAATTAGAGGCTGGAGGTTCGCGCGCTACGCGCGCACACAGCCATTTTCTTTGGACGGTAGGTTGCTGGACGGTAATGGACGGTAGGTTGCTTACCGTCCTACCGTCCTACCGTCCTACCACCTGTAATGCGCAAACGCCCGATTGGCCTCGGCCATTCGATGCGTGTCTTCCTTCTTCTTGATGGCGTTCCCTTCGCCCTTGGAGGCGAGGATCAGCTCGGCCGCGAGCCGGTCCGCCATGGTCTTCTCGTTCCGGGCCCGCGCGAAGGAGATCAGCCAGCGCATGGCCAGGGCGGTGCGCCGCTCGGGGCGGACTTCCACCGGGACCTGGAGCGAGGCGCCACCGACCCGGCGGCTCTTCACCTCGAGCGCCGGCTTCACGTTGGCCACCGCCTGCTTGAACACCGTCACCCCGGGCTGCCCGGTCCGTTCCTCGATCAGGTCCATGGCGCGGTAGAAGATGCCCTCGGAAATGCTCTTCTGCCCCTCGTACATCAGATTATTGATGAACTTGGAGACCGTCTGGCTGTCGTAGCGGGGATCGGGCGGCACCGGCCGCTTGACGCTCTTGCTCCGGCGGCTCATTTACTTCCCACCCTTCCCGGCTTCCTTGGGCGCCTTGGCGCCGTACTTGGACCGGCTCTGCTTCCGCCCGTTGACACCGGCGGCGTCCAGCGTGCCCCGCACGATGTGATAGCGCACCCCCGGCAGATCCTTCACCCGGCCCCCGCGAATCAGCACGATGGAGTGCTCCTGCAGGTTGTGGCCTTCGCCCGGGATGTAGGCGATGACCTCGAAGCCGTTGGTCAGCCGGACCTTGGCCACCTTGCGAAGGGCCGAGTTGGGCTTCTTCGGCGTGGTGGTGTATACCCGCGTGCAGACCCCCCGCCGGAACGGGTTCGACTTGAGCGCGGGAGACTTGTCCTTGCCGACCGGCGACTTGCGCCCGTGGCGGATCAGCTGATTGATCGTGGGCATCCGGTAGTGCTTGGTACCTTTCGGGTGCTGCGATGTTCTTTAGAGGCTCCTGGAGGACCCCCTTTTTTGCGACAGACTCTTAAGCTATCAGCACTTGCGTGCTGGGTCAACCCACGGCCTCAGGAGGTCGGCTGGGCCCGATTCTCGGACCCTTTCCGGGTTTTCAGACTCCTGTTACCGTATGCCAACACTGGCCACTCCGGCTGGTGGTCCGGTCGATCGGCGGCAGGTGCGCCGAATGGCGCGGGCGGTGGTCCGGCGGCTCGTCGAGCCCGGGGCCCCGCCCGCTTTGCGTTGATGCCTACTTGCCCGCGGGACCGAGGTCCCGCTGAGAAAGGACGTTCCCATGAAGCTCACCTCACTGGACAAGCTCTTTCATCATGAGCTCAAGGACCTGTACGACGCCGAGCATCAGGTCGTGAAGGCGCTGCCCAAGCTCGCCGAAGCAGCCTGCAATCCCGAGCTCGCCGCGGCCTTCGAGGAGCACCTGGCCCAGACCCAGGAGCACATCAGCCGGCTGGAGACGATCTTCGAGGAAATCGGTCAGAGCCCCACCCGCGAGGCGTGCGCGGGCATGAAGGGGATCATCGAAGAAGGCCGGAAGATCCTGGACGAGGACGCAAGTGATGTGGTCAAGGACGCCGCGCTGATTTCGGCCGCTCAGCGGGTGGAGCATTACGAGATGGCGGTCTACGGCACCCTGCGCACCTGGGCCAGGATCCTGGGGTACGAGGATTCCGCCCGGTTGCTCGAAGAGACCCTGGACGAGGAGGAGGGCACCGACAGCGCGCTCACCGGCATCGCCCAGCAGATCAATCCCGAGGCGGCTTCCGGCGAGACGTCCGGGGAAGCTGAGGACTCCAGGACGGAGACCGGCCGAAAGACAGCCACCACGGGAACCGGGAACGCGACCGGGAGCCGGAACGCCACCACCGGCAAGCGGACGGGGCAGCGTCAGCGGACGCCCTCGAAGAGCACCACCAGGCGCTAACCCGCGCAAAGCGGTGAGAGGTGAGTGGTGAGAGGTGAGAAGGCCCTCTTACCTCTCACCTCTTACCGTTTTACCTCTCACCTCTTACCGTTGGGGGCTGGCCCGTTTTTGGCCTGTGAATGAGGAGGCGCGCCACGCGTCTCCCACGCCGAGTTCGACACTTCCCTCGCCCGACCGAATATCATAAGCTTGAGAACACCCCAGAGGTTTCGTGGTCTGATGAACGCTCCTTTCCGAGTGCCGGGTGCCCTGTGGGCGCCGGTTCTCCTTTCGGTGGTCGCCGCCTGCGGCGAGAGCCCGGCCGAGCCCCGAAAGCCCACCAAGCTCGAGGTGGTGAGCGGAAGCAATCAGGTGGGTTCGGTCGGTGAGGCGCTGCCCGGAAAAATCATCGTTCGCGCCAGCGACGCCCAAGGTCCCCTCCCCGACGTGGTGGTCACCGTTGCGATCGAGTCGGGCGCCGGGGGCTCTGCTTCCCCCGCGAGCCTCACCACCGACGCCGATGGGAACGCGGAGACCACCTGGACCCTGGGGAGCAAGATCGGCACCCAGACCCTCACCTTCGCCACCACCGGCGTGCCGCCGACCGCCGTAACCGCGGCGGTCAGCGCGGGCAGTGCCGCCCTCATTTTCCCGGTGAGCGCAGGATTCCAGCTCACCGTAGTGAGCCGGGCGGTGAGTGTGATTCCGCGGGTGCAGGTGACCGACCTCTTCGGCAACGCGATCGCGGGCGTCCCGGTGACCTTCGAGCCCGAAGGGGACGGGACGGTAACCGGCGCCAATCCCACGACCGGCGCGGATGGCACCGCCTCGGTCGGGTCCTGGACCATCGGACCCGACCCGATCACCCACGTCCTCAGGGCCCGGATCGCGGGCGGGACCGTGGCCACCTTCCAGGCCCAAGGCATTGCGGCAACCTTGGTGGCCGTGGCGGGGAACGGTCAGACGGCCAACACGGGGACCGCGGTCGCGACGGCCCCCGCGGTGCGCGCCGGCCGGGACGACGGCTCCCCCCTGCCCGAGGTGCTGGTCGGCTTCGTGATCACCGGCGGTGGCGGGATCGTTCAGGGGAGTACCGCCATCACCGGCGCCGATGGCATTGCGCGGGCGACCCGCTGGATTCTTGGCGCCGCGCCCGGTCCCAACTCCGTCGAAGCACGAGTCATCGGCAAGGACGCCGTCGGCTTTCAGGCGACCGGGACGCTGGCGGTTCCCGCCTCCGCCGTCGCCGGAAGTCCCACCAGTCAGAGCGGCTTCTTCGGCAATTTCGTGAACGCCGTGCCGTCGCTCAGGGTGAACGACAACCAGGGGAATCCGGTAGCCGGAATCCCGGTGACCTTCGCTACCAGCCAGGGTGACGGCCTGCTCACCGGGGCGATCGCCATGACCGACTTCGACGGTCAGGCGCGGCTCGGGGCCTGGCGGCTGGGGAACGCGCCGACCCACGTCGTCTCGGCCACATCGGGGGCCCTCCCGCCGGTGACCTTCAGCGTGACTGCCTCGGCGCCCCCACCCAGCAGCTTCACCATCGACGTGCGCTTCGTCACCACCGCGCCGGCGGTGCCGCCCAGCCCCGCCCAGCAGGCCGCGTTCGACCAGGCGGCGGCCCGCTGGAAGGAGATCCTGATCTCGGGCGATGCACCCTACCCGGTCAACGAGCAGGCGAGCTTCTGCTTCCCGGCGATGAATGAGACGGTTCCGGGAGTGGTGATCTTCGCCAGGCTGCAGCCGATTGACGGCGTGAACGGCATCCTCGGACAGGCGGGACCCTGCATCGTGCGGGACGACCCCGGCTACCTCGCGGCGGTGGGCGTGATGCAGTTCGACACCGCCGACCTGGTGGGACTCGAGACTACCGGCCGGCTGAACGCGGTGATTCTCCACGAGATGGGGCACGTGCTCGGATTCGGCACCTTGTGGAACTTCCTGAACAACGACCTGCTCACCGGCGCCGGCACCTCGGATCCCGTCTTCATCGGTAGCTCGGCCCGGGGGGCATTCCTCGCCTCGGTGGCCGCGGGCTCCACCTTCACCGGGAACCCGGTCCCGGTGGAGAACACCGGCGGCGGCGGCACCCGGGACTCGCACTGGCGGGAGGCCACGGTCAGCAACGAACTGATGACCGGATTCCTCAACCAGGGGGTGAATCCGCTCAGCGCCTTCACCGCCGCGTCCTTCCGCGACCTGGGCTACGTGGTCAACGACGCCGTGTCGGAGCAGTTCACCTTCCAGGCGTTTCTGCAGAGCGTGCTCCAGCCCTCCTTCCAGATCGTGGAAGGAAAACTTCCCGGACCGATCCTGGTAATCGACCGGCGGGGCCGGGTGGTGCGGAGGGTGGAAAGACAGTAATGCCGTGAGAGGTGAGTTGTGAGACGTGAGATGGACGTCTCACCTTTCAGGACTCACCTCTCACGTCTCACCTCTTACGTCTCACGGCTTACGGGCAGAAAATGATCCCGTCCACGGTGCTGCCGGCGCCCGCGCCCACCTGCACGTGGCACTGGGTGATGCCGGTGCTGATGGTCGGGTTGTTGAAGGTCATCGTGTAGCCATTGCTCGCCGCGACCGAGCCCTGGTTAGCATTGCCGGACGACAGCGTGAAGTTGCTCGCCAGCTGGAGATTGCCGAACGTGCCGTAGGTCGCGTAATCCGAGAAATACGCTTCCTGGGCCGTCATGCTGTTGCGCAGGTCGGTCTTGACCGACGCCAGCTTGGCCTTGTCCTTGGTGGCCGCGAACTTCGGAATCGCGATGGCCGCCAGAATGCCGATGATCACCACCACGATCAGCAGCTCGATCAGCGTGAAGCCCTTCCGGTTGAACATGCGTCCTCCTCTTCGGGTGAATGATGCGTCGCCGGGCGGCGGCCCCCAGGGTTCTGCCAAAGCGCTTATGTGTGGAGTTCATTACGAAATAGCAAGAATCGGTCCTTAATGTCCCCGATCAAGGGCGTCATGTGCAAACAATTGCCCTGAAAGAAGTTGGAATCAGGCACTCGGCTCTCCGAAGCAGGACCGGTGCCCCATGCGGGCGCCGGCACCGTAGTACGGGCTCAACAGTTCATAACGAAAATGATTCGAAAGCCGAGCCAAGGCCCCACCGGATTTCTCCACCACTCCCATCATTTCACGCGGTCGCAAAGGAAAGCGCCCGGACACTTGCCCGGGCGCTTCTTTTCCCAGTCTTCCCCGGGTCTTCCCCGGTTTCTCCTCTATAGCACTTCGACTTCCTCGGTGAGCACCACGGCCGGCTGTTCCGCTTCCGGCGGAGCCGGCGGCGGGGGCTCGAAACCCGGAGGCGGCTGAATTTCCAGATCCACGTAGCGGTAGTGACCGGTGCCCGCCGGGATCAGGTGCCCGATGATGATATTCTCCTTGAGGCCGCGCAGATCATCCTTCGCGCCGCGAATGGCCGCGTCGGTCAGCACCCGGGTGGTCTCCTGGAAGGAGGCCGCCGAGATGAACGACTGCGTGGTCAGGCTGGCCTTGGTGATCCCGAGCAGGAGCGGCTCGGAGATCGAGGGCTTGGCCTTCCGCTTGAGGATCCGCTCGTTTTCCTCCCGGAAGCTCAGCTTGTCCACCGCCTCGGCCTCCAGGAAGCTGGTGTCGCCCGGATCGGTGACCCGCACCTTCTGGAGCATCTGCCGGACGATCACGCCGATGTGCTTGTCGGCGATCCGCACGCCCTGCAACCGGTAGACTTCCTGGACCTCGTTGAGCAGATACTCCTGCACCGCCCGGGGACCCTTGATGAGCAGGATCTCGTGGGGGTTGACCGGACCTTCGGTCAGCCGGTCGCCGGCGCGAACCCGGTCTCCTTCGTGGACCCGGAGATGCTTCCCGGCCGGGACTTCGTAGACCTGGGCCGCCTCGCCCTCGACGATGCTGCCGTCCTTGTTCATCGGGTAGACGAAGATCTCCCGCTTGCCGCGCTTGATCTCCCCGAACTTCACCACCCCGTCGATCTCCGACATGGTGGCCGGATCCTTGGGCCGCCGGGCTTCGAACAGCTCGGCGATCCGGGGGAGGCCGCCGGTGATGTCGCGGGTCTTGTAGGCCTGCCGCGGCATCTTGGTGACCGAGACGCCCTTCACCACCTTGACCGGGGGCGACAGGTACACCGTCTTGTCCCGGCTTTCCTTCTTGGACTTGGAGGGCCACGCCTCGCTCACCGGCCGCTCGTCCACGTGGTACTTGGACGACCAGGGGTTTGCCGCGTCAGGCAGATCGATTGCCCGGCTGACCTGGTCGGTCGGTGAGCCGAAGATGATCCGGGATCCTTCGGCCAGGGTGTACTCCTGGGGGTCCTTCCGGTTCGGGGTGTAGACCAGCACCGAGGGGTGCAGCTCCCGGTCCGGATCGGCGGTCACTACCAGGGAGCGGAGCCCGGTGCCTTCGTCGAGCTCCTCGCGGAGGGTGACGTCCTTGACCAGGTCCTTCCAGCGCAGCTCGCCGTCCGACTTGATGATGCTGGGATCGTTGTAAGGGTCCCAGGTGTAGAGAATGGTGGCCCGCTTCTCGGAATCGCCCCGGGTGACGGCCTCGCCCTCCCGCGCGTGCAGGATGGCGCCTTCCGGCACCGGATACCGGCTGAGCACGTGGCTGGGATCCTTGGGGTCCATGACCAGGATGCCTTCCTTGGCCTCCTCGTCGGCGGACTCGTCTTCCCGAGTGAGCACGATCCGGATCTCGCCCCGGGTGCCGTCTTCGTATTCCACACCGAGGTCGGTGAATTCCAGGCCCTTGGTGTATTTCACGACGCCGTCCGACCGGGCCCGGCGCTCGGCTTCTTCCGCGATACGGGACGAGGTCCCGCCGATGTGGAAGGTCCGCAGGGTGAGCTGGGTTCCCGGCTCGCCGATGGACTGCGCGGCCAGGATCCCCACCGCCTCGCCCATGTCCACCATGTCCATGGTGGCCAGGTTGCGGCCGTAGCACATCCGGCAGATGCCCCGGCGCGCTTCGCAGGTGAGCACCGAGCGAATCTTCACCTTCTCGATGCCGGCCTCCTCGATCGCGTCGGAGGTCTCTTCGTCGATCAGCTGGCCGGCCTGCACCAGCAGCCTGGCGTCCCCGTGCTCGTCCAGCTCGTGCGGATCGAAGACATCCTCGCCCGCCACGGTCCCCAGGATCCGCTCCTTCAGGGTCTCGATGATGTCCTCGCCTTCCTTCAGCGCGGCGCTCTCGAGTCCCAGAATCGTTCCGCAATCCTCCTCGGTGATCGTCACGTCCTGCGCCACGTCCACCAGGCGGCGGGTGAGGTACCCCGCGTCGGCGGTCTTCAGCGCGGTGTCGGCCAGACCCTTCCGGGCGCCGTGGGTCGAGATGAAGTACTCGAGCACCGACAGCCCCTCACGGAAATTCGACTTGATCGGGCTCTCGATGATCTCGCCGATGCCGCCGGTCAGCTTCTTCTGCGGCTTGGCCATCAGGCCGCGCATGCCGGCCAGCTGGCGGATCTGGTCGCGGCTGCCCCGCGATCCGGAGTCGAACATCATGAACACCGGGTTGAACCCGCCGCGGGAGACCCGCATCGAGTTGACCATCGCCTCGGCCACGTCGTTGTTGGCGTGGGTCCAGGCGTCGATCACCTTGTTGTAGCGCTCGCCGAAGGTGATCTGGCCGGTGTTGTAGGCCCGCTGGAAGCGCTCCACCCGCTTCTGGGCCTCCTCGAGCAGCTGGGCCTTCTCCCGGGGAATCTCCAGATCCTCCACCCCGATGGACACGCCGCCCATGGTCGCGAAGTCGAACCCGAACCGCTTGAGCCGGTCGAGGAACTCCACCGTCTCCTTGAGGCCGGCCCGGCGGTAGCTCTGGAGCACCAGCTCCGAGAGGTTCTTCTTCTTCATCAGGTCGTCGCGGAAGCCGAGCTCCGCCACCAGCCGGCGGGGCAGGATGTTGTTGAACAGCACCCGGCCCACCGTGGTCTTCACCCAGCGCGCGTCCCGGTCCGCCGCCTCGGGGGGCGGGATGTACCAGAAGTGGATCTGGGTGTGATAGGACGTCTTCCCGGTGAGCAGCGCCATCTCCAGCTCGGCGATGCTGCCATAGAACTTGGCGTCCTTCCAGAGCCGGGCCTTGGCGACCTCGGGCTTCCCGGGGGCCTTGCGGAGCTCCTCCTCGAGCCCGCGGGGCAGCTTGGTGAGCCAGTAGGACCCCAGCACCATGTCCTGTGACGGCTCCGCCACCGGCCGGCCGTCGGACGGCTTGAGGATGTTGTTGGAGGACACCATCAGCAGCCGGGCTTCGAGCTGGGCTTCGAACGACAGCGGCACGTGCACCGCCATCTGGTCGCCGTCGAAGTCGGCGTTGAAGGCGGCGCAGACCAGCGGGTGAATCCGGATCGCCTTGCCTTCCACCAGCTTGGGCTCGAACGCCTGGATGCCGAGCCGGTGCAGGGTCGGGGCGCGGTTGAGCAGCACCGGATGATCCTGGATGATCTCCTCCAGGATCTCGTACACCTCCGGGCCTTCGCGCTCCACGATCTTCTTGGCGCGCTTGACGGTCTCCGCGATGCCCTTCTCCACCAGCTTGTGGATGATGAAGGGCTTGAAGAGCTCGACCGCCATCGCCTTGGGCAGACCGCACTGGTGCAGCCGCAGTTCAGGCCCGACCACGATGACCGAGCGGCCGGAGTAGTCCACCCGCTTGCCCAGCAGGTTCTGCCGGAACCGGCCCTGCTTCCCCTTGAGCATGTCGCTCAGGGACTTGAGCGGACGCTTGCCCCGGCCCCGGATCGCCTTGCTGCGGCGGCCGTTGTCGAAGAGCGCGTCCACCGCCTCCTGGAGCATCCGCTTCTCGTTCCGGAGGATGACCTCCGGGGCGCGGTGCTGGATCAGCTTCTGGAGCCGGTTGTTGCGGTTGATCACCCGGCGGTAGAGATCGTTGAGGTCGCTGGTGGCGAAGCGTCCGCCGTCCAGCGGCACCAGGGGCCGCAGGTCCGGCGGCAGCACCGGCACCACGTCCATGATCATCCAGGTCGGGTTGTTGGGCAGATCCTGGGCCTCCCCGGAATACAGGAAGGCGTCCACGATCTTGAGCCGCTTGAGCATCTGCTTCTTGCGGTGCTGGCTGGTCTCGGTCGCGACCGAGGCTCGGAGCTCATCGGCCAGCTTCCGGACGTCGATCCGCTCCAGCAGGGCGCGCACCGCCGGCGCGCCGATGTCGGCGCGGAAGCCGGTGTCGCCGTCCTCCCGGGCCTTGGCCCGGAGGGCGAGGTACTCGTCCTCGTCCAGCAGCTGCTGGAACTCGACGTCCTGCTTGCCCGGCTCGATGACCACGTAGCTCGAGTAGTAGATCACCCGCTCGAGGTCGCGCAGGGTCATGTTGAGCAGGTTGCCCATCGGGCTCGGCAGCGTCTTGAAGAACCAGATGTGCGCCACCGGCACCGACAGCTCGATGTGGCCCATGCGCTCGCGCCGGACCTTGGAGAGCGTCACTTCGACGCCGCAGCGGTCGCAGATCACCCCGCGATAGCGGATCCGCTTGTACTTCCCGCAATGGCACTCCCAGTCCTTGACCGGACCGAAGATCCGCTCGCAGAACAGGCCATCCCGCTCCGGCTTGAAGGAGCGGTAGTTGATGGTCTCGGGCTTGGTGACTTCGCCCCAGGACCACCAGGAGCGCAGGCCCTGGAGCTCCAGGCGCTCCCGTTCTTTCGGATCGCGGGGACCCCGGATTTCCTCCGGCGCCGCGATGCGAATCGCGATGTAGTCGAAGCTCGAATTTTTTGGCTCGCGCCCGCTGCGGAAATCGATCATTTACTCCTCGCCCTCGGCGGTGGTCCCGAGTGTGACTTTCAGACCCAGCGCCTGCAGTTCCTTGACCAGCACATTGAAGGATTCCGGAATCCCCGGTTCGGGGAGGTTCTGGCCCTTCACGATTGCTTCGTACACCTTGCTGCGGCCGTTCACGTCGTCCGACTTGACGGTGAGCATTTCCTGGAGGAGGTGCGCGGCGCCGTAGGCTTCCAGCGCCCACACTTCCATTTCGCCGAACCGCTGGCCGCCGAACTGGGCCTTGCCGGCCAGGGGCTGCTGGGTGACCAGCGAGTACGGCCCGATCGAGCGGGCGTGGATCTTGTCATCCACCAGGTGCGACAGCTTGAGCATGTAGATCGCACCGACCGTCACGTCGCTTTCGAAGGCCAGCCCCGTCCGGCCGTCGCGCAGCCGCACCTTGCCGGCCGGCGTCAGGCCCGCCGCCCGGATCAGCTCGTCGGCGGCGGCGCTGACCTCGGTGACCGACGCCTTGCCCCGGAGCAGGGCGGCGAGATGGGGCCGCCCGGAATCTTCCAGCGCCGACGGCGCGTCGAGCGCGGCCAGCTTTTCCAGTTCCTTCAGGGCCGCGTCGCGCCCCTTGCCGGCCACCTCCGCCGGCGACTTGTGGAAGGCGACTTCGTATCCCCGCTGCGCTCCCTGCCGGGCGGCCAGCTCCTGCGCCGCGGCCGCCAGGTACGCCTTGACCTCTTCGTAGAGCGCCTTGGTGCGGGGACCGCCCTTGGCCAGGAGCTCGATGCCCGAGGCGTCGAGCGTGGCGCCCTCGACCCCGGTCTTCTTCAGATCCGCGATCACTTCATCGATCAGCGCCGCCCCGGGGGTAGGGGCCTTGTGGGCCAGCCGCAGCCCGTCGCTGGCCCAGTTGAGCCCGGCCAGCCGCATCAGCACGCCGATCTCGGCTTCGTCGGCGCCGCGGAAGACCGGGGTCTTGGCCTTGAAGCCCAGGATCTGGGCGCACCAGCCCAGGTGGGTCTCCAGGATCTGGCCCACGTTCATCCGGCTGGGCACGCCCAGCGGATTGAGCACGATGTCCACCGGGGTACCGTCGGGGAGGAACGGCATGTCCTCCTCGGGAACGATCCGCGCCACGATGCCCTTGTTGCCGTGGCGGCCGGCCATCTTGTCGCCGACCGAGATCTTCCGCTTTTCGCCCAGGTACACCTTGACCAGCTGGATCACGCCCGGGGGCAGCTCGTCCGGCTGGAGGATCTTGTCGATCTGGTCTTCGGCCTTCTCCTCGACCCGGGCCCGCTCCCGCGCGGCGGCGTCGATGGTGGCCCGGATCCGGTCGTTGGCGGTGCGGTCCTGGACCCGCAGGGTCTTGAGGTCCACCTCGGTCAGGTCGATGCCCCGGAGCCGGTCGGCCGTGAGGGTCGCGGCCGCGGGGAGGAACTCCTCGACCGTGCCGGCCTTGAGCATGAGCGCGACGGTCTGCCCGGCCAGGAGCGCCGAGAGCTCGTTCAGCATCACCTCGTTGATCCGGTTCTTCTCGTCGTGCTCGATCCGGCGCACTTCGCCGATCCGTTCGCCCCGGTCCTTCTCGACGACCTGGTCCTCGATCCGGCTGAAGATCTTGACGTCGATGACGGTGCCCTTCATGCCCGGCGGCACCTTGAGCGAGCTGTCCTTCACGTCCTTGGCCTTCTCGCCGAAGATCGCGGTGAGCAGCTTCTCTTCGGGGGACAGCTCGGTCTCGCCCTTGGGGGTGATCTTGCCCACCAGGATGTCGCCCGGCTTCACATGGGCGCCGATCCGGATGATGCCGCGCTCGTCGAGGTCCACCAGCGCCTCGTCGGAGACGTTGGGAATCTCCCGGGTGATCTCCTCCTGGCCGCGCTTGGTGTCGCGGACGTGGAGCTCGAGCTCCTGGATGTGGATCGACGAGTACACGTCGTCCTTGACCAGCCGCTCGGAAAGGACGATGGCGTCCTCGAAGTTGTGTCCGTACCAGGGCATGAACGCCACGGTGACGTTGCTGCCCAGGGCCAGCTCGCCGGCCTCGGTGGCGGCGCCGTCGGCCACGATCTGCCCGTCGGCGACCCGCTCGCCCTCCTGCACCAGGGGCCGCTGGTTGAGGGCGGTGTCCTGGTTGGTCCGCCAGAATTTCTTGACCCGGTAGCGGTCCACCTGGGCCAGCCGGGTGAGCGGCTGCGGCCCGATGGGCGACTGCCCCTCCCCGCTGTCGATGATGATCTCGTCCGCCGTAACCCGGGTGACCACCCCGCCCCGGCGGGCCGCGATCACCGACCCGGAATCCCGGGCGACCTTCTCCTCGAGCCCGGTTCCCACCAGGGGGGCCTGGGGGAAGAGCAGCGGCACCGACTGCCGCTGCATGTTGGAGCCCATCAGCGCGCGGTTGGCGTCGTCATGCTCGAGGAACGGAATCAGGGCCGCCGCGATCGAGACCAGCTGCTCCGGACTCACGTCCATGAAGTCGATCCGGCTGGGCGGCAGCAACGGGTAGTCGTCGCCCTTGCGGCAGAGCACCAAATTGTCGGTGAACTTGCCGGCGGGGTCGAGCTGGGCGTTGGCCTGGGCCACGGTGTAGCCCTCTTCCTCGCTGGCCGAGAGCCACCGGATGTCGTCGGTGACCCGGCCGTCCTTCACGATCCGGTAGGGCGTCTCGATGAAGCCGAGATCGTTGATCCGGGCGAAGGTCGAGAGGCTGGTGATCAGGCCGATGTTGGGGCCTTCCGGCGTCTCGATCGGGCACATCCGGCCGTACTGCGAGTAGTGCACGTCACGGACTTCGAACCCGGCCCGCTCCCGGGTCAGGCCGCCGGGACCGAGGGCGCTGAGCCGCCGCTTGTTGGTGAGCTCGGCCAGCGGATTGGTCTGGTCCATGAACTGGGACAGCTGGGAGCTGCCGAAGAAAGCCTGGATCACCGCCGACACGGTGCGGGCGTTGACCAGGTCGTCGAGCGAGATCTTCTCCGGATCGGAGTTGATGCTCATCCGCTCCTTGACCAGCCGGGCCATCCGGGAGAGGCCGACCGAGAACTGATTGGCGATCAGCTCGCCCACCGAGCGGATCCGCCGGTTGCCCAGGTGGTCGATGTCGTCGGTGTGGCCCCGCCCGTCGTTCAAATCGATCAGGTAGCGGATGATCGCGATGAAGTCCTCTTCGGTGAGGACGGTGTGGTTCGGGTCGGTTCGGAGCCCGAGCCGCTGGTTGATCTTGTAGCGGCCCACCCGGCCCAGGTCGTAGCGCTTGGGGTTGAAGAACAGCCGCTGGAGCTGCTGGCGGGCCGTTTCGAGATTCGGGGCGTCGCCGGGCCGGAGCAGTCCGTAGATCTGGTGCAGCGCGTCGGACTCGCTCTTGGTCGGGTCCTTGGCCAGGGTGTTCTTGATCAGGGGAGACTCGGCCCGGCCCGGGGGCAGCAGCACGTCGGCCTTGACCACGCCGCCGGCGATCAGCCGCTGGCGCAGCGCGTCGGTCAGCTCGAGGCCGGCGTCGGCGAGCACCTCACCGGTCTCCGGGTCGGCCACCGCGAACGCCAGGATCCAGGTGTGGCGGTCCCGGGTGGTGGTGGGCTGTTCGTCCTCGCGCAGATCCAGGGTGGTGTAGCCGGCGAAGCAGGAGACCGCCTTCACCCCCACGTGGCGCATCGCGTTGACCCGCTCGGGGGTGAGCTCGTCGCCCACGCTGCCGAGCGGCGCGGCGGCGGGATCCTCGGGATTGGGCACGTCGGCGGCCAGCAGCGCGCCGATCACCTCCCGGCGTTCCTGCCGTCCCTCCAGCTTGCCGGTGATGTTCACCGTCTTGGTGGCGAAGAAGAGCCGGAGAATGTCGGCGTTGGTGCCGTAGCCGAAGGCGCGGAGCAGGGCCGTGGCCGGGAACTTCTTCTTCTTGTCGATGTGGACGTAGATCACGTCGTGAATGTCGATGGTGAACTCCACCCAGGAGCCCCGGAACGGAATGATCCGCGCCGAGAAGAGCCGCTGCCCGTTGGGGTGGGTCTCCTCCTCGAACACCACGCCGGGGGAGCGGTGCAGCTGGCTCACCACCACCCGCTCGGCGCCGTTGATCACGAAGGTGCCCAGCGGGGTCATGATGGGCAGCTCGCCCAGGTAGACCTCGCGCTCGATCTGGTTCTTGAGCCGGCGCTGGCCGTCCACGTCCTCGAACACGTTGAGGAGGAGGGTGGCCTTGAGGGGCGCCGCGTAGGTCATGTCGCGCTCGATGCACTCCTCGACGGAGTACTTCGGCTCGCCCAGGGCGTAGCTCTTGAAGTCGAGCTCGTACTTCCCGTTCACGTCCGAGATCGGGAAGAGGTCCCGGAAGACTCGCTCCAGCGACACGTCCTGCCGGTCGCCCGACACGTCGTCGGGGACCAGCAGCGACTGGAAGGCGCGGGTCTGGATGTCGAGCAAGTGCGGCATGGGCATGCCGCCCTCGCGCTTCGAAAACGAAATCAGCGGTCGGGTCTCAGGCATCGATTTCCCCGATGGAGCGCAAAAGAGGTACGCCGCGGCAACCGTCCGCCGAAATGCGGAGGGTCGCCCCGGAGCGGGTACAGGACTGTTGTTGCCGAGCGCGGTCGATAGCTGGCATGCCGTCTCACCGAAGTAGGAGTAGGTCCGCCCCTTCGCCGGCCGGGCGCCTTCGCGCCCGCCGGCTCAGGGTAGGGCTACGCCCTACTTCAGCTCGACGACCGCGCCCTGGTCTTCCAAACGCTTCTTCAGCTCTTCGGCCTCGGCTTTGGAGACCCCTTCCTTCACCGTCTTGGGGGCTCCGTCCACCAGGTCCTTGGCCTCCTTGAGGCCCAGCGAAGTGATCTCGCGGATCACCTTGATGACCTGGATCTTCTTGGCGCCGCCCTCCTTGAGGATGACCGTGAACTCGGTCTGCTCCTCGACGGCGGGGGCCGCGGCCCCGCCCGCGCCGCCGGCGGCCGGACCGGCCGCCGCGACCACGGAGACGTTGAACTTCGACTTGAAGGCCTCGATCAGGTCCGCCAGCTCCACCACGGTCTTGTTGCCGATGGCTTCGAGGATCTGGTCGTTCGTCATGGTAGTCATTCTCGTTCCTTCTCCGTGCAGTTAGGAGGCTTCCGCCTGACGCTTGTCGCGAAGCGCCTCGAGGGCGCCGACCATCTGGTACAGCACGCCATTGAGGCACCCGGCGAACTGGCCGAGCAGCGCCTCGCGGCCGGGGAGCTCCCCGAGCCGTTTTACATAGGCCGGATTGACGGCCTTGCCGTCCACCAGCCCGATCCGGACCTTGGGCTTCTGATTCTCCTTGGCGAACTCGCCCAGGACCTTGGCCGCCGCCAGGGGATCCGCCCCGGCCAGCACCAGCCCGGTGGGTCCGGCCAGGTGATCGTCCAGCTCGCTGATCGCGTTGGCGGCGAGGGCGCGCTGCGCCAGGGTGTTCTTGACCACGACGTAGCGGGCGCCGGCCGCGCGAAGCTTGCGGCGAAGCTCGGTGATCTTGCCGACCGACAGCCCGGTGAAGTCGGTGACGTAGATGTTCTTCGAGTCCTTGAGCCGGTCGGTCAGGGCGGCAACCTGGGTCTGCCGTTCGATCTTGCTCATCGGTACACCGCCGTGTCCAGCCGGACGCCCGGGCCCATCGTGCTCGAGACCGTGGCCGACCTGAGGTAGATGCCTTTGGCCGCCGAGGGGCGGGCCTTCACGATGGTGTCCATGAAGGCGGCGAGGTTTTCCTGGAGCTGCGCCGCGCTGAAGGACACCTTCCCGATCGGGGCGTGCACGTTGCCGGTCTTGTCCACCCGGAACTCGATCTTGCCCGCCTTGATCTCCCGGACCGCGCGGCCCACGTCCATGGTGACCGTGCCGGCCTTGGGGTTCGGCATCAGGCCCCGGGGGCCCAGGATCTTGCCCAGCTGGCCGAGCTGACCCATCACGTCGGGAGTCGCCACGATCACGTCGGCATCGAGCCAGCCGTCCTTGAGCTTCTGGACGTACTCGATCCCGGCGTAGTCGGCGCCGGCCGCCTCGGCTTCCTTGACCCGGTCGCCCTGGGTGATCACCAGCACCTTCACCGTCTTGCCGGTACCGTGGGGCAGGACGACGGTGCCGCGGACTACCTGGTCGGCGTGCCGGGGATCGACCCCCAGCCGGACGGCGATGTCCACGGTCTCGTCGAACTTGGCGAAGGAGGCGCCCTTCACCAGCGCGACCGCCTCGCCCAGGGTGTAGGCGCGGGCCCGGTCCACCGTGGCCACCGCGGCGCGAAACTTCTTTCCGGAGGTCTTCATCCTTCGGCGACCTCCAGGCCCATGGAGCGGGCGGTGCCGGCGACCATCCGCATGGCGGAGTCGAGATCGGTCGCGTTGAGATCGGCCATCTTGATCTCGGCGATCTTCTTGAGCTGGGCCCGGGTCACCTTGCCCACCTTGGTCCGGTTGGGCTGGGCGCTGCCCTTCTCGATCCCCGCCTCTTTCATGAGGAGGTTCGCGGCCGGCGGCGTCTTGGTGATGAAGGTGAAGGAGCGATCCGCAAACACGGTCACCACGACGGGGATGACCATCCCGGCCTGGGACTGGGTGCGGGCGTTGAACTGCTTGCAGAACTCCATGATGTTGACACCCTGGGGCCCGAGCGCCGTTCCCACGGGGGGAGCGGGGTTCGCGGCTCCAGCGGGACACTGGAGTTTGACGACTGCGACGACCTTCTTGGCCATACGTCTCCTGGTGTCGAAAGCGGTCCGCGGCTCACCCGCGACCGGCATTTCTCCCGCAAGACTCCGTGCGGTGGCGGTGAGACGCGAAGTCGCGGGGACGCGGAGGCGCGAACTGCATTCGCGTCATCGCGTCTTCGCGCCCTCGCGTCCGTCTAGTGCCCCCTCAGCTGCAAATAGTCCAGCTCCACCGTCGTCGGCCGCCCGAACAGGGAGACCGAGACCTTCACCTTGCCCTTGTCCGACAGGACCTCTTCCACCGTGCCGCTGAAGTCGGCGAACGGCCCCTCGGTGATCTCCACCGCCTGGCCGACCAGGTAGGGGATCTCCTCGGTGGGCCCGCTGTCGGCGGTTTCCTCGGCGATGCCGAGCAGCCGGTTGACCTCGTCCTGCCGGAGCGGCTGGGGCAGCTTGCCGGTGCCGACGAACTTGATCACGCCCTGCACGCTGTTGACCAGGTGCTGGGCTTCCTGGCTCATCGTGGTCTCGATCAGCACGTAGCCGGGATAGAGCTTCCGCTCGACCACGACCTTCTTGCCGTTCTTGATCTCGATCGCCTCCTGCACCGGCACCAGGGCCTGGCGGACCAGCTTCTGCTCGGCGGGACGGGGATCCTCCTCGATCCGTTTGGCGAGGAGCATGCGCACCTTGTTTTCGTGTCCCGCCGTGGTCTGCACGGCGTACCAGCGATACTCCATGGGTCCCCCGCCTAGCGTGCGAGCGCCGCGACCCCGTCCACCAGGATCAGCTGCAGCAGCCGGTCGAGGAGGCCCAGGATGACGCCGATGATCAGAGACAGGATGACCACCATCCGGGTGGCCTTGACCAGCTCCGCCTGAGTGGGCCAGCTCACCTTGGCGAGCTCGGCGCGCACCGCGACCAGGAAATCCCGGACGGTGCGGAACCACTGCGCCACCCGCCCGCCGGCCGGCTCGACCGCCTGGGTCTGCTCCATTACTTGGACTCTTTGTGCTTCACGTGCTTGTTGCACGTCGGGCAATACTTCTGGCGCTCGACCCGCTCGGGATGAATCCGGCGGTTCTTGTCCGTGAAGTAGTTGCGGTTTTTACAATCCGTGCACTCTAAGATGATCTTTTCTCGCGGCATCTTTCCTCGACAGTGGTCAGGGGTCAGTGGTCAGTGGTCAGAAGGTCTTCCTCTGCGCACTGACCACTGATCACTGATCCCTACTTAAGAATCTTGGTCACGACGCCCGCGCCCACGGTCCGCCCACCTTCGCGGATCGCGAACCGCAGCCCGTCGTCCATCGCCACCGGGGCCACCAGCTCGATCGACATCTGGATGTTGTCCCCCGGCATCACCATCTCCACCCCCGCCGGCAGCTCCACGCTCCCGG
>Ga0209387_1000164_pt1 | contig 19900 bp, 18 predicted proteins | sample NCControl_FD_187515 | JGI IMG/M metagenome (GOLD analysis project Ga0209387, IMG submission 187515) | Agricultural soil microbial communities from Utah to study Nitrogen management - NC Control (SPAdes) (version 2) | ecosystem: Environmental > Terrestrial > Soil > Agricultural land | place: USA...
GCGGAAGATCCCGCAACCGGCAGTGCCTGCGGCGCGCTGGGAGCGTATCTCATACATCACGGGGCGTTATCGTTGGAACCGGAGGACGATCGCTACAAATTTGTGATCGAACAAGGCGATTTCATTCACCGTCCGAGTCGAATCAATCTCGACGTCAAGGGAACGGCGCAGGCGGTGGAAGAAGTCAAAGTTGGTGGACCATCAGTGCTCGTCGCGCGAGGCGAAGTCGTTTTCTAAACACGGATGATGCTGGATTTATTAATCATCGGGGCTGGACCAGCGGGTCTTTCCGCTGCTGAAGCTGCTTCGCTAGAGCGTCTGGATTATTTGGTAATCGAAAAAGGAACGATTGCCAACACGATTCGACAGTACCCGGTCGGACGTACAATGTTCTCCACGCCAAACGAAGTGGAGATGCATGAAGGCACCTTGAAACATGTGCTTGAAAAGCCGACGCGCGAAGAATTGCTTTCGCATTACGTTCACTTTGTTCTCGATCACGATCTGCACATCAACACCGGAGAGCGAGTCGAGTCAGTCGCTGGCGATTTGAACAACGGGTTTGTTGTTCGCACGGACTGTGGCGAATATCAAGCCCGCCGCGTGTTGTTTGCGATTGGCGCGATGGACCACCCCCGTCACTTGAACATTCCCGGTGAAGATTTACCCAAGGTCCATCATCGCTTTGTTGATCCGTACCCGTACGTCCGTCGTGACGCGCTCGTTGTCGGCGGAGGCAATAGCGCCGCCGAAGCTGCGTTGTACCTGGCGGAAGAAGGCGCGCGCACCACGATGGCAATTTGGCGCGAAGACTGGGAAAATCGTGATCCGAAAGCCGGCGCGATGAAGCACTGGGTGCGTACGCCGCTCGAAGAACAAATCAAGCTCGGGCGACTCAACGTCATTCTCTACAAACAGCTCGACGAGATTCGTCTGAAAGAAGTCGTGCTCACGAGCGAAGCAGGCGAATCGATGACCGTGCCGAACGACGTCGTCTTCGTCCTCACCGGCAGCGACGCGGATCTAACGTTGCTGAAAAGATTGGGAGTAGAAACGGAACGGGGGAAACTCACAGCGGTTCCGGTCTATGATCCTGAAACTTTTGAAACGAACGTGCGTGGAGTCTATGTCGCTGGTCATTTTACGCACGCGCGTCACATTAAGGCTGCGATCGACGTTCCCCGCCGCATCGTGCCACTCATTGCTAAAGAATTACGGGAGAAATCCTGATGATCCGTGTTTCCCTGCTTGTCGCGTTTACGCTCTGCCTGGCATCGGCAGCAATCGCCCAAGCGCCTAAACAACCAACTGCAACTTCGGCTCTCTGCACGCGAGCACACGCGATCGACAGCACTAAAGAACAGATACTGTTCACGCGCACGTTTGATCGCACTGTGCAACGAATCGCAGTGTTGCTGCGTGCAGCGGATCTGCTGTGGCCACATGATCAGGAACGATCGTTGGCGACGTTCATGGAAGCTTTCGATCTCGCAGTGCAGGACTTTAAAGAACAGGGCGATCAGATTCGCCGCACCTCACAGAGTCAATATGCGGCGGTTATAGCGTTGCCGGATCAACGGTTCAAAGTGATCTCAGCGCTGGCGCGGCGCGATCCGGCCAGGGCGCGCAAGTTGACGGAACAGGTACTCGACGAAGCGGCACGAGAAGCTGCCGACAAACCCGCCGCCGATCCCCGGTCACAGTTGACGACTGCGGAGAAATTGTTGACGTTGGCTCACGGGCTGGCGGCGACTGATGTGGCAGCAGCGCTGAGTTTCGCGCGGCAGAGTCTTCGTTACCCGGCCACGCTGCATCTCAACACATTTCTCTACCAACTCGCCCGAACGGATCAGCGCGCTGCCGATCTCCTCTGGCAGGAAGCGCTCGTTGCATACCGAGCAGCGCCAATGGACCAGTTTCTCTATCTCTCCGCCTATGCGTTTGGTAACACGCGCGATGCAGGCGAGATGCCGAGCTACACGATCTACGCAGTTCCCGAAGGTTTCAGCGTGAACGTCGCGCTGCCAAATCTTTTCACGAAGCAGTTGTTGGCGAGAGCCCAGGCTGGGCTCGACAGTGGTGTCGACGCAGCGGCACAACGTCTCTCGGACAACGCGCAGATGTGGCTCGCGTTGAACCGTTTGGAACCACAGATTCGAAACTTTTTTCCCGCTCTGACTGATGAAGCGGTTCAAGCGAGAGATCGCCTCTTCGCGGTACTCACTCCGCCTACGCAAGGGCGTGTCACTACTACGTTCGCGGGCGATAACCTTCCTAAGAAGACGTTCGACGAACTGATCGAAGCCGCTGAAAAACGTTCGGATCCTGGGAACCGCGATCGCGAGTTGACATTCGCGGCGCTCCAATCGTCGAAGAACCAACCGACGGAAAAGGTGCTCAGCGTCATCGACAAGATTTCCGATTCAAAGCTACGCGACGGCGTGCTCATGTGGTTTTACTTCTTCAACACGCAGTCGTTGATTAAAGATAAAGAGGTGGTCCAGGCGAGAAAGTCAGCGGCGAAAGTGGCAGACCTTGATCTACGCGCGTATTTGTTCTCGCGCATCGCTGAAGAGTCGATCAAGGATTCGGAAGATCAGACGCAAGCGCGGGAGTTGCTAAACGAGATTGCCGATGCCGCGGCTAAAGCGCCGAAGACGATCGTGTCCGCGCGCGCCCTGCTCGCGCTGGCGAATCTCTACGCGAAACTTGACGTCAATCGCGGCATTGAGGAACTCGGAAATGCAGTAAAGACGATCAATGCGATCGAGTCGCCGGACTTCTCGCAGCAGTTTACGATGATGAAACTCGAGGGGAAGACGTTTGGGAGTTTTGCGTCGTTTCCGACGCCGGGTTTCAATCCCGAGAATGCGTTTCGCGAGATGGGGAAAATCGATTTCGACAATTCACTTCAACAAGCAACTGCGTTTGCGGATAAATCACTGCGCGCACTAACGACGCTCGCGGTCATCGAACCGTGCCTCGAACTGCCCGCCAAGCCGGCGCCGAAAAAAGCGAAACAATAGTTTTTAAATGGGAACGACGCTAATTTGTTTTTTCATCAACTTTTGAACGCGCGACGCCAGTCTGATACGCAGCCACTTCAACTTCACGCGCTACTGCTTCCGCCACTCGCTTATCAAACACTGACGGAACGATGTACTCGGGGTGCAACTCGGCACCGCTGATGACGCCGGCGATCGCGTTTGCCGCGGCGAGTTTCATCTCCTCGTTGATGCGTCGCGCGCGACAACCGAGTGCGCCGCGAAAGATGCCTGGGAAACAGAGTACGTTATTGATCTGGTTCGGGTAATCGGAACGCCCGGTCGCCATCACTGCAACGTAAGGCGCCGCAGCCTCAGGCATGATCTCCGGCGTCGGGTTGGCCATCGCAAAAACGATCGGCTCATCGGCCATGTTCTTCACGTCGTTCTCGTCGATCACACCGGGTACTGAAAGTCCGAGAAACACGTCTGCGCCCTTGATCACGTCGTGGACCGAACCCAGTTCGAGGTTCGGATTCGTGTTTTGCGCGTACCAGTCTTTCACCCAGTTCATGTTTTCAGAGCGGCCGCGATAGATCGCTCCGGTCTGATCGCAACCGATGATGTTTTGCACGCCGGCCGCCATGATGATCTTCGAACACGCAACACCAGCAGCGCCAACGCCGTTCACAACGACTTTAATCTCGCCCACCCCTTTGCCGACGATCTTCAGCGCGTTGATCAGTGCGGCAAGCACGACCGCAGCGGTGCCGTGCTGATCGTCGTGGAACACAGGGATGTCGAGTTCCTCTTTCAGTCGCTCTTCGATCTGAAAACAACGAGGCGCGGAGATGTCTTCGAGATTTATGCCGCCGAACGTCGTCGCGATTGCTTTCACAGTCCGGACAATATCATTCGGATCTTTCGTGTCGAGACAGATCGGAAACGCGTCGACGCCACCGAATTCTTTGAACAACATCGCCTTGCCCTCCATGACGGGCAGCGCGGCTGCTGGTCCAATGTCGCCCAACCCCAGAACAGCAGTCCCGTCGGTCACAACGGCGACGGTGTTCTTCTTGATCGTCAGCGTATGGGCCTTATCAGGATCTTTGTAAATCGCGTCGCAGATGCGCGCAACGCCGGGCGTGTAGGCCATCGAAAGATCGGCGCGAGTTTTCAACGGCACCTTCGAAACGACTTCAATCTTGCCGCCGAGATGCATCAGGAACGTCGGATCGGAAACCTGAAGAAGTTCAACACCGTCGATGTCTTTGACGGTCTCGACAATCTGTTCGCCGTGCGCACTCGACGTGGAACTGACGGTGATGTCGCGAACGATGTAGTTGTTGCCGACAGTGACGATATCGATCGCGCCAATATCGCCGCCGGCGCGGCCGATGGCCATCGTTAACTCCCCAAGCGAACCGGCGCGAGACGAAAGGCGGACTCGTAGAGTCAAACTGTAGCTCGCTGTCGGCGTGGGTTGTTGCATTTGCCCTTATCCTATCAATCTCTTGATCCGTTTCACTACCGCCGGATCGAGTCGCGAACCCGCGAGGTCCAACGACCTAAGGCCAAGCAACCGGTACAGATCGAGCGCGGCCTGATTGTTTTTCAACGAAGCGAGATGGCGCTTAACCGTTTCGAGATCGCCGCGCGCAAACGTACCGGTGAGGGCGGCAGACGGATCGAGCACCTCGAGGTTTCTCACGGCGCTCGCGAGCAATGGCATCAACGCGCTTTTTGCGTGGCGTCGCGTCAAACCGCACTCGGCCAACATCTCGATCGCCACATCAAACAGTGCCGTGACGTTACCTGAGGCCATTACTGCGGCGGCGTGATACAGCGGTTTGTTTTCGGAAGTGATTGAAAAGCTCTTGCCGTCGAGATCGCGAACGATCGTTTTGCCTAGCCGGATAGCGCGTCTGTCGCCTTCGACACTCCAGAACGCGCTTCTGAGTAGTCTCGCGCCTGCCTTCGGCTCGCTCACCGAAACCAACGGATGAAGCGAACCGGTGCTCCAGCCTTTCTTTCGCAGCGGCGACAGGACGGACGCGGACAAGGCACCACTGGTGTGCAGCACCGTTGAATTAGGGCTGATGTCCCAGTCCAGTTTTGCAACGGTTTCCGCCACATTTGCGATCTGATCGTCCGGCGTGGCGATAATTAGAAGCGCCGGAGGGCGCAATTTGGCTAGTTCTTTTACAGCCAATACACGGGTCGATCCGTCTAATAAACGGCCTGGCAAAGCTGCTGCTCGCCGCACACTTTCGCGGCGATGAGCTACCAAAGCGCCGATTGAATAACCTTCCTCGGCGAGTGCGATAGCGAGAGCGGTTCCGAGCCGGCCTGTCCCAATGATGGACACTTCCGGTTTGGGCTTTTTGACCTTAGTCATGCGTGTTCCCGTTTTGTTTACTCTCCGGTGGGATCCGCGTATATTTGGAGTGTCAAAACGCTAAAGAATTGCTGCAGTGCCGCGCAACCTGTCCGCTGAACGCAAGCATCATAGACTGCGCGCCGTTCAAGCGTAAAATGACATCAATCCCCTGGCCTCAGGTTCTAATTGTTTTCTTTGGAGGTTTCCGAGATGAATAACTTCTCCCGCGCCACGAGTGCTTTGGTAGTAATGGCATCGCTGCTGCTCAGCTCAGTGGCTGCGGTCGGGCAAACCACTACTCAGACGCCGCAGGCTGAGCCGCCTGCCGTACCGGTCCTCAAGAAGACGCCGGCTCAAGACACCAAGACGCAGACTCCGACAACGGCCACGCAGCAGGCTGAAAAGAAGACGGATCGGGCCACACCGAACATCACAACCGCTAAGAAACCGTTATCAACAAACGAAGATCCCGCAATGATCGGCAAGCGGAACATCAACGGCGGTTTTGTCGGGAAGATAAGCGGTGGAACGGAGAAGGAAGTCCGCATGGGACGCGAGGCGGCTGCCGAAGTCGATCGCCAGGCGAAGTTCATCGACGACCCAATCATCACCGAGTACGTCAATCGCGTTGGTCAGAACATCGTTCTGCATTCCGACGCCAAAGTGCCCTTTACTATTAAAGTCATCGATTCCGATGAGGTAAATGCTTTCGCGCTTCCGGGTGGTTTTTTCTACGTCAACAAGGGATTGCTTCTCGCCGCTGACAATGAAGCGGAACTCGCGGGTGTGATGGCGCATGAAATCGCGCACGTCGCGGCTCGTCACGCGGTTGAGAACCAGGCCAAGGCGAGCTTGCTTGAATACGCGGCCCTTGGCGCATCGATTTTCCTCGGCGGAATTCCTGGTCTGATTTACCAGAACACCGCGGGTATCGGTTTGCTCGGTATCTTCATGAAGTTCAGCCGTGGCGCTGAGGAAGAGGCTGACAAACTCGGCGTCCAGTACATGTATGCCGCGGGTTACGATCCGGGCGCAATGGCGACGATGTTTGAGAAGCTCGAAGCCAAGAACAAGAAGAAGCCTGGTTTCATCTCGCGCGCTTTCGCAACACACCCCGCGCCGCCGGACCGTCGCGCTGCCTCGCTGGCGCTGGCTGCGAGGTTCCCGGAGCACGAGGAATACGTAATTAGCAGTTCGGAATTTCAACGAGTTAAGGGCCGGCTGTTGCGGCTTTCCAACGCGCGTGCCGCCACTACCGGCGCGATCGCTGCGGGTGAGGACGGCGGAGCGCCAGGACGTCCGACTTTGAAACGACGTCAACCAACGCCGGACGACAGCACCACGACAACACCGGACGGCGAGCAAAAGCCAGCCGAGTCGACGGCGCCGCCGAAACTGAAGCGTAACGACGTGCCGAAGAATCCTGATCCCGATAAGCCATAACATCGGTTACAATCCGAACTAACCAAGGCCCTTGGGCACTCAGCTCGAGGGCCTTTCAATGTGTCGTCCGCGAAAGTCCTGTCTGGGTTCAAAGGCGGAACGCCGATATTTTTCAAATCCATGTGTGGGTCGCCGGAGGTCCTGTTAGAGTCTAACCGGAACGTGCGACACTGCGGCAAGCCGCGTTGCTTGACAACGTTTTCGAGCCGAAGGTATTCTAGCCGTTCGCGTTTTATTCGCTGAAAACAGAGATAGTTAACTATGTCGACATACTTCCCCAGCGGTAAGGAACTCGCTGGAAGACGAAAATGGTACGTGGTTGATGCGAGTGGCCAAACGGTGGGCCATCTCGCTTCTGAGGTTGCTTCGATCCTGACGGGCAAACGCAGTCCCGAATGGACTCCGTTTCTCGACACCGGTGATCACGTCGTTGTGATCAATGCTCGCAACGCAGTATTGAAGGGAAACAAGGTCGATCAGAAACTCTATCGCCATCACACTCGGTACCCCGGAGGTCTAAGACAGACCACCGCACGGGAGATGATTGCCAAGAAACCCGAGCGGGTCCTCGAGCTGGCCATTAAGGGCATGCTGCCGAAGAACAAGCTCGGCAAGGCGATGGCGAAGAAGCTTAAGGTTTACGCCGATGCCGAGCACCCGCACTCAGCCCAGCGCCCGCAACCACTCGACCTTACTCACAAAGCAAATTCAAAGTAAACGGACCCGAAAGATAAGAAGGAAAGATTACTGTGGCTGAAATTCAGTATTACGGAACGGGACGGCGGAAGTCGGCAACCGCGCGGGTCTATTTACGACCAGGCGGCGGTGAAGTTAAGGTCAATCACAAACCTTTCGATCGCTATTTCCCCAACGAAACGCTGCGCATGATCATTCGTCAACCGTTGCAGTTGACGGAAACGACGAACAAGTTTGATTTGGTCGTTAACGTAAGCGGCGGTGGTCCAGCCGGACAGGCCGGCGCCATTCGTCACGGCATTACTCGCGCGCTGCTCGAATTCAATGCCGACCTCAGGCCGGCACTCAAACATGCCGGTCTGATCACGCGCGACCCCCGAATCAAGGAACGCAAGAAGTACGGACAGAAGGGAGCGCGGAAACGCTTCCAGTTTTCCAAGCGGTAACAAAGGTAATTTCGAAATTCGAATTTCGAAATTCGAATTTTCAATCCATTGCCGTGGCACGATTGGTTGCTTACGCAAAGACGAAGTCGAGTCTGCGGCGAGTACATTAAACCAATTAACGAGAAGGAGAGTTCAGTTTGGTTTCGGTAACCATGAAAGAGCTGCTGGAGGCCGGTGTTCACTTCGGTCACCAGGTACGGCGCTGGAACCCAAAGATGAAGGAATACATCTTTGGTGAGCGCAATGGCATTTACATCATCGACCTGCAAAAAACGCAGCGTATGTTTCGCGAAGCGATCAGCTTCGTCACCAACCTCATCGCTGAAGACAAAGGCAAGACCGTTCTCTTCGTCGGCACCAAACGCCAGGCCCAGGACGCGATTCGTGAAGAGTCGGAGAAGTGCGGCCAGTACTTCGTCAATCAACGATGGCTCGGCGGCCTCCTCACAAACTTTCAAACGGTCCAGAAGTCGATCAAGCGGCTCAAAGATCTCGAAAGCATGCAGACGGACGGCCGTTACGAAAAGCTGACCAAGAAAGAGCGCATCAAGCTCGACCGCGAACGCGAGAGCTTGAACAAAAACTTGTCAGGCATCAAGGGAATGTCTCGTCTTCCCGACGCCATTTTCATCATCGACGTTAAGAAGGAAGAGATTGCAGTCGCCGAAGCTAATCGACTCGGTATCCCGATCGTCGCCGTCGTCGATACGAATTGTTCCCCCGAAGGAATCGATTACGTGATTCCCGGCAACGACGACGCGTTACGCGCCGTTCGCTTGTTTGCCTCGCGAATCGCCGATGCGATCGTCGAGGGCAATCAGATCGCCACCGAAGGCGGCGTCGTCAGTACAGACACGGGCGAAGAAGGTGCTGAAGCTGCAGGCGCTGGTGGCTTGGGAGCCGCTGCAGCCGAGTTCGCATCAGACGGTGTCGATACCGATAGTGGCGGCGTAAACAGCCGGGAGGCGCAATCCGAATCCACGACAACGCCGGGCGCAAACGCTGAAGCAGCGCCCGATGAAAGCCCAGAGTCAGTCGTGGCAGCGAGCTAAGCAATATTCTTACTCATCGGTAAGCGCAGCCTTCAAGCGGACCCTCCGCTCGGCTGCGTTTTTCGTTGAAGAATCAAATTAATCAGTCCGGAGACATTGGCAATCATGGCGGAAATTACAGCAACGGCAGTCAAACAGCTTCGGGAAAAGACCGGGGCTGGAATGATGGAGTGCAAGAACGCACTCAGGGAAGCAGACGGAAACGAAGAGAAAGCAATCGATATCCTGCGCGCGCGCGGACTCGCGTCGGCGAAAAAGCGTGAGGGTCGCATCGCGGCGGAAGGCATTGTTGGTTCGTACATCCACATGGGTGGAAAAGTCGGCGTGCTAGTCGAGTTAAACTGCGAGACTGATTTCGTTGCGCGCGGTGATGAATTTCAACAACTCGTGAAAGACATTGCGATGCACATTGCCGCCGCCGAGCCGCGCTACGTTTCGCGGGAAGAAGTGCCGGCGAGCGTGCTTGATAAAGAGCGCGAGATCGCGACGGCCCAGGCGAAGGGCGATCCGAAGAATGCGAACAAGCCCGACCAGGTGATCGAGAAGATCGTCGAGGGCCGGTTGAACAAGTTCTACGAAGAGCAGGTGCTGCTGGACCAGCCATTTGTGAAGGCTCCGGAGAAAACGGTTGCCGAGTTGGTGACTGAGAAAGTTGCCAAGACCGGCGAGCGAATCGCCGTTCGCAGATTCACGCGTTACAAGATGGGTGAAGGCCTTGATCGTCGTGCTGATGACTTCGGCGGCGAGGTCGCGTCGCTGGTTGGCTAATTTCGCCGGGTAATTTCGGCAGCTAAATTCGATGACTACCGCTCAGAAAGAATCCAACTTAGCTTATCGCCGAGTGCTCTTGAAGATCTCGGGCGAGGCGTTGATGGGCGAGCAGAATTACGGCATCGACGTCGACGTCGCTCGCAGTGTCGCCGAGGAACTGAAAGCTGTGCACCAGATGGGTGTGCAGGTGGCAGTCGTCGTTGGCGGCGGCAACATCTTTCGCGGTGTGTCGAAGAGTGCGGGCAACATGGACCGCTCGTCGGCTGACTACATTGGCATGCTCGCGACAGTGATGAACGCCGTCGTACTGCAAGACGCGCTTGAGAAGATCCAAGTCGATACGCGAGTGCTTTCGGCGGTCGACATCCCGCAACTGGCGGAGTCCTTTATCAGGCGTCGCGCCGTCAGGCACCTTGAAAAAGGGCGTGTCGTGATCTTCGCGGCCGGCACCGGGAATCCGTACTTCACAACTGACTCGGCTGCGGCGTTGCGCGCTTTGGAGATCAAGGCCGACATCATTCTCAAGGCGACAAAAGTTGACGGTGTTTACTCTGCGGACCCCGTGCTTGATGCAACCGCGGAGTTGTTCGACGCGATCAGCTACCGGCAGGTGCTCGAAAAAGAACTCAAGGTGATGGATGCTTCGGCGATCTCGTTGTGCATGGACAACCAGTTGCCGATCATCGTTTTCAATATGCGGCAAGCGGGAAACATCAGGCGTGTGGTTATGGGTGAGGCAGGCGTCGGCACAAAAGTCGGCTAACCAATTCTTTCAACGGAGTTCGGCAAGATGAGCGAAAAGGACGTTATCAGAGAAACTCGCATGCGAATGGATGCGGTGATTGAAGACTTCAAGCGCAAGATCGCGGGTGTCCGCACCGGTCGTGCCGTCGTGAGCATATTGGATTCAGTGCTGGTTGATTACTACGGCACGTCGACGCCGCTGAACCAGATGGCGTCGGTCCATGCGCCAGAGCCGCAACTGCTGACGGTCCAGCCGTGGGACCAAACGCAGGTCGGGCCGATCGAAAAGGCGATTCGCGCTGCCGATCTTGGACTCAATCCGTCGAACGACGGTAAGCTCGTGCGCGTTCCGATTCCGCCGCTCACGGAGGAACGTCGCAGGCAACTCGCCAAACAACTTCACGATGTCGCGGAAGATCATCGCACGGCCGCGCGAAACGCTCGACGCGATGGTAACGATCGTCTCAAGAAGATGCTGAAGGATAAGACAATCTCTGAAGACGCCGAACGCGACGCGCTGCAGGAAATCCAAAAGCTCACCGACGGCTACATCGCCAAAATCGACGAACTGCTTAGGATTAAGGAAAAAGAGATCACCAGCGTCTAGCGCGCTCAGTCAACGAGCGTCGGCGTAGTATCCTAAGGTCGAGGTGTGTCATGGAATTCGAACTGGATAAAGCGAAAGAAGTCTTGCGGCGCACGCCCGCGACGCTGAATACGCTGCTCAGCGATCTGCCCAACGACTGGGTGCTTGCGAATGAAGGCCCGGAAACGTTCAGCCCGTATGACGTCATCGGGCATTTGATCGAGGGCGAGGAGAATGATTGGATCCCGCGCGCGCGGATCATTCTCGAACAAGGCGAAGCACGTCCCTTCGACAAATTCGATCGCTTTGCGATGTATGAGAAGTCGCAAGGTAAATCGCTAAGCGAGTTGCTAAACCAGTTCGAACAACTACGCGGCGAGAGTCTTCGTCAGTTGGACGAGATGAACCTGACTCCGGAGCTATTGCAGAAGCAAGGATCGCATCCGGCACTCGGCGTTGTAACATTGAGCCAGTTGCTGTCCGCGTGGGTGGTCCACGATCTCGGCCACATCCGCCAGATCGTCCGAGTGATGGCGAAACAGTATCGCGAAGCTATCGGCCCCTGGACCGCTTACCTTTCAATCGTGGAAAAGTGACGCGGGGACGCGGTGATCATCTCCGTGTCACCGCGTCTCCGCATCACCTCGTCAAGAACTAGCGCGGAATCGCAAACGCATCGTCGCCGAGCGGTTGATTGATCTTCACGTCCTTTGCGCTGAACTCCGCAAAGAATGCACCCATCGGCATCTCGAACTTCTGCGAGAAACTCCACGGCACCAGCACGCCTTCGATCTCTTTAAACTTGCTGTGCTCCGTTCCAAGCGTGAACCCACCGAAGTAAAGCAGAAAACTCATTACTCGCCCGGTCGTGGGATCGATGTAGAAGTCGGTCGTGTAACCGTCCGGGTCGACAATCCGAAACGCGCGCTGCTTCTTCTTGTTCGCTAAAGCAGTGATCTGAAATCCAGGCTGATCGTACCGAGCCAGCGCACCCAGACCAAACTTCGTGAGTGGCGGCATCTCAACGTTCGGCATCGAGCTGTAAGAATTCTGCCCGTCGAAGATCTGCTTGAAGACGATCGCGGGTCGCGCGTCAATCTCCATGCGCAATTTCGGTCCCGCAGTCACGAGCGAAAACGATCCAGGAATCGATTGCACGCTGTTCGGCGGATAAAGCTGCACCGATCCGCGCATCACGACATTTTGCAGGTTGCGAAACTTCTCGCCGCCAAAGGCCAGAAACGCAGCGCGAGCGAGTTCGGTTGGCGTGCTCTCAGCAGTGATTGTTATGGCCGGCGTTGGTGTTGCACCGTGCGCGGGTGCGGCAGCGGATTTCTGTTCCTGCGCACAAACGGGTGCGACTAAGAGAAACATTGCAAGTAACGCAACAACAAACGTCTTCATTTCCCCAAAAACCTTTCTCGTTAGAAGTTCAAGCGAAGCTGCGCATAAATGCGACGATTTCCGGCTCCGGCGCTTCCCGCGGCGCCCGGTCCACCGAATTGCGTAGCGGTGGTGCTGAGACTCAGCGACTCGCCAAAATTCGGCGAGGACAAGTTCCCTACCGGCGTCCCAAGATTCACATGATTGAAAATATTCTGAATGTAAAGCGAGACGTTAAGATTAAATCGCTTCTCGCTCGGTGCACCACTCGGCCCCTGTGGACCACCTGGCCCAACAGCCGCTCTCGGTCCGCCGCCGCCAGCCGCTACCGCCGTTGGACCACCAGGCCCACCGGGACCTCCAGCCGCAGGTCGGGCAGCGGCAGCATTGCCGCGGTTGACAGAACCAAACGAGAACATACGGCCGATCCGCAGATTCACGACCACGGAACTAGGAGACTTTCCAAAGTTTCGCGGAATAATTTCCTCACCCGGAAGCGGCTGGAGATTGAAGTTTCCAAAACGCGTGCACCTAATGGGAAGGACACAAGGTGCATTTGCACTAGCAAAGCTCGGCCGTTCGTTCGTCTGACGGTCGAAATTCAGATCCTGCCCGGTAATGATATTGAACGGTGGACCACTGTTCGCCACGAGGAACGGATTGACTACGATCTTCCGCCACGGCAGATTGATCGTGCCGAAGATCGTGAACCGATGACGAATATCAAATGAACCGCGGCCAAATTCGCCCGACGTGTCATACGAGTTCATCGGGAACAGCGTGCTACCCTGACCGTCCGTGTCGTTCGTCGTCTTGCTCAGCGAATAGTTACCGTTTAGTTGGAACATCCTGCTGAGCCGGGTATTGAAGCCGATGAAGAACTGTCGCTGGTTGAACTGGCCACTCGCTTCGAAACGATAGACATCACCGCGCGTCGGATCGGGTCGAACGCCGAGTGGCGTCAGTTGTGTGATGGTCCCCGGCAACGGCGCGTTCACGTCGCGTGCGCGTATGACGTGGACGATTCGAATGTTGTAGAAGCCCGCAAACATCGTTATGTTGCGCGGCAACTGGCGCTCAACCTGGATTCCTGTCGCAAACACTGTCGGGTTCTGGATATTCGGATCCTTCTCCCAAACGATCTGCTGGTTGAGGGGAACGCCGCTGAGATTAGGAATGGTCGTCGGACTAAACTGGTTCAGGACCGCATAGGTGGCGCCGACGCTGGGATTCAGCTGTTCGGCAACGGTCCGGGGCTCAGGTCTTCCCGCTTCTTCTACCACGAAGACTTGCCGCAGGTTCACGCCGTTGTTGCGATTGACCGTCAGCGTCGAACCTTCGCTGAAACGGTTGTAGAAGAAACCGGTGCCGAGGCGAATCACCATCTTTGGCGGTCGGGCGCTGTTTGCTGCACCCGGCGACCATGCGACAGCCACGCGTGGCGCAAAGTCATACCGGCTGGCCGTATTAGTTTGGACCTCGTAACGCAGACCGTAGCTGAACGTAATGTTCGGTCGCACGCGCCAGTCGTCCTGCAAGAACACGCCAAGATCGGTTTGGCTCACATCGGCGAATGGATTTCCGGAGTTCATACTGAACGACGCGGCGCCACCTTTGGCTGCGCGAATCTCCGCGGGCGTCAGCCCTTGCTCTTGCAACCTCAACGTTAACTGGTAACGCTCGATGCTGGTCAAACCGAAACCACCGGTGAACGTCCACGTGCCGCCAAAGTTGTTTTCGTTGTTATCGTCAAGACTTATATGACGAACGCGTCCGCCAAACTTGATCGCGTGCGTTCCCAACTGTTTGGCGGTGAAGTTGTTAAGTTCCCAACTCTTGCGTTCGTTGAACGTTTGGCCGATTTGCGAACCGCCCGAGTTGAACGAGCCACTGACATTCAGCGCCGGGATGGAATTATCTCCGGTGTTTTCGTTTCGCCCGGCCGAAAACTGGAAGCGTGTTTCGTTGACGGTGGTTGGGTTCAGGATCGCGGTTTCCGTCAACTGGATGGTGTGGTTCGTCGAGACTGTGTTAAAGCCGCGTTCTGGCAGGTTGAATCCGCCAACGCCCTGGTTCTCGAACGTGAAACGATTGAAGTTGTAACGCGCGACGAGCGTGTGATTGGTATTGATCGCGTAGTCAAAGCGCGGACTGAAGAACGTGTTGCGTTTAGGTGTTAGAAACGCGTTACCGACTTCCAGCGTGTTGAGGTTCTCGTCGAGCACAGTCGCGCGAATCAGTTCGTTATCGTTGGTTTCGAGACGTCCGAAGTTAACGAAGAAAGAAGCCTTCTGTTTCACAACGGGCCCGCTCAGGTTCAGGTCGTACTGGCGTACCTGAAACGGCGCTCGCTTGCTGGAAGTGATCGCGAACGGGTTACGCGAGTTCAAACTCTCGTCAGTGAAATTGAGCGAGCTGCCGCCGCGGAACTTGTCTGTTCCGGGTCGCGTCAGAATATCGATACGACCTGATGGCTGATCGTTCTCCGCAGCGAACGGGTTTTGGTTGATGCGGATCTCGCGAATCGAATCTTTCGACGGCATGTTCCCGCCGGTGAATCCGTCGATGAAGATCTGACCACCGTTTGGTCCAACTGATGGTCCAGCCAACGCTTGCAACGCAGCCGCGAGTTCGTCTGGATCGTCGGGCAACGCATCCAAATCTTTTCCGGCTATCACTGTTTGATTCGCATTGGCCGTTGCTTCTGTGCTGACGGCAGTCTGATCAATTGTAACCTTCTCCTCGATCGTCACTCTCAGCGTGACGTCAGCAGACTGGCGTCCGGGAGTTACGTCGATCTCTTTACTCTCCGATGGTGCAAAGCCCGGCGCAGTCGCCGTGAGCGCATATTTTCCCAGCGCAAGGCCGGCGAACGTGTAAATACCTTCGGCGTTTGTCGTCGTCTTCTTCTGTACTCCATTAGCGTCGGTTAGGACAACGTTAGCGCCGACGATCACGGCGCCAAGTTCGTCGGTGATCGCACCGCGCAGTGTCCCTCTGTTCTGTTGCGCCGCAACGACGAGCGAAGCCAGGAGGATAATCAGACTGGTGACGAGAAGTTTTCGGGGGAGCAGCCGGGTAGCATTCATTGCAGAAACCTTTGGGGAAAAGGCTAAGCCTTGGATTGGGGATAACCAGGCTTTCGACACTCAGGTAGAGGCGAAAGCCTGGCGTTTTCGGAGTTATGGCAAGCCGATGCCGAATGTGATACCGCTACTGCCGAGGCCGGCGGCGGGATTTGGCGTTGCCTGTCCCGCTTGCGGACGCGGCGCAAGCATGGCAAGCAGAGTATCGGCGCCCGCGACCAGCGAAATTGCGGTCAGTCGGGTCGGATCGACACCCTGCGTACTGGAAACGATGATAGTGTCGCCGACCTTAACATCCGCGACTGAAATAACCGGCAACCGCTCAAGCATGTCGTTGATGTTGAATCCACCACCCGGACGACCACCCGGTCCACCCGGACCCTGACCGGCCGCACCTTGGCCCTGCGGACGTGCACCAGGTTGACCCTGCCCAGCCGGCGCTTGTCCTGCCGCAGGTTGGCCGCCTCCGGGAGCGCCACCTGGTCCACCCGGGCCACGACCGAAGCCACCCATCATTGCGCCCATATCCGCCGGAAATCGTCGCAGCACGGCGTCCTGCTTGATGATGATGGTCAACGGAGTCTTCTTCTCGAGTTCGTTGATCTTGATTTCGCCAGTGGCTGGATCAATTGCAGTCACAACGCCGCCAACCGTGCGGAAACTTCCAGTTACAACCTTTTGCGGATTGAAACGAAGCGGGTCTTGGGTTCGATCGCCGAGCGCACGCAACTGATCGCCAACCTTCAACTCGGCGAAAGTACTCGGCTTCGCATCGCCGAACTTGATTGAATCGGGAGCGTAGCGTTTCATTTCTGTCGTATCGCTGACGGGAATAACAACCGACTGTGTTCCGGCCATCGTACGGTTATTGATCGTAATCTCTTTCGTGTCGGGCTTAAGTGCGGTGATCACGCCGAGAATTCCACGACGGCGCCACTCGAGTCGTTCCGCTTCCTGCTTCTTCGCGAGGTCGCCCTTGGTCATGACGATTATCTGAACCGCCGGCACTGATTTCTTGTCTTCGGAAACAGTTCCTCTCGCCATGATGCGATCGCCTTCCGTAAGTTCCGCGAAGGTAACGTCTGTGGCGTTCGTAAGCGTCGTTTCCCCGGGCGCGAGTTTCTTGTACGTGGTCTTTTCTGTTGTAGAAACGGCCACCACAGAACCCGCATCGGTCTTGATCGTCACTTGTTTCGTCGCCGCGTCGATGGTTTTCACCTCGCCAATTGCATGTTTGGCGGCAATCGACGGATCAGTCTGAGCAGCGACTGAGGTTGCAAAGGAGAGTGTAATCAGTGATATGGCAGTGAAAGCCAGCGCTCTCGTCATATGTCCCTTCCTTCTTCTAAACACCACCGGATACGATTTTATGGAGATTTCTTCAATCCAAAGATTACACGGATTTCCAGCCAACCCGATAACGCGCAGTGAGGGCCAGGCCAATACTAATGATCAAAATGGCCATCGCCAAAAACGGCCAAACGTAAGGAAGTGAGGTCAGCACCACCCAGAAACTTGTTCCCAGCAATAACGCCACGGCTTCGGAGTTTTTACCGAACGTGACATATTTCCGCTGTAGCCACCGACCGGTAGCAGCATAAAGAATCACACGGCCGAACACGCTCGCCACAATCAGCAACAACAGCGCCAACAGACCAACCAAAACTCGAATTGGTTCGGGCATGATCCAGAGCGTCAAAGCGACGCTCGCGAAAAGAACAACGACTCCGATTAGACCGATCGTCGCTACGCGCAAACTCGTCAACTGCAATCTCGCCACGCCGCGGCTGACCGTGCCGGGCATTACTGCCGTCAACGCCAGGGAGACGATGAACCAGAACAGCACGACCAGCAATCTCGTTCCCAAAAACGTCGGAGACCAGCGCGGGCTGAGTAAACCAGTGGGGTCGCGCATCAGGTCGCGCAGCTCCTGCTGGTAACCGGCGTACATGATGGTCTGAGCACCTTCAGTGCGCTGTGCCGACGCCTCGGCGTGGTACGTTCCACCCAATACAATTACGTCACCGCCAATTCTCGACCCTGCACGCTGAATGACGTTGCCTCCGATGGCGGCGACGTCGCCTTCCACGACGCCCTCGACGATCACGTCGCCGCCGAACGACATGGCTCCCTGTTTGACCGTGCCGGTAACGCGCACTGAGCTCCCGACTCCGAAAACGGTGCTATCGGTGACTTCATTAACAAGGACGACCTTTTCTTCGGCGGTTGGAGTGGTGGAGGTTTGCGCGTACACAGCGCTCATCAGCACAAGCAGCCAAACAAAAAGCGCAAATAGACGTGTTATCCCAAACTTCCTGAGGGTGACAGGGATATGGGGAACGGGAGTTGGAAGGTTGGCTTGTACGTGAGTAGTAACCATTGCCAACAGGCGACCCTTCTTACTCGGTTGCGCCAGTGCGGTGATAGTTGGAGATCATGCGCGAGAGAATCAGAATGGCGACGACCAGCAGGACCAGGAGTGGAACCAACGACCCGCTTTCGACGATTAGCTTCCTGCTCAAAACGCCAAAAACTACCGCGACAGTTGCGCCGGCATCGTAGACGACACTCGACAGGAATTCGCCGATGCTAACTAGCCCGCCGACAAAGTTTCTGCCGATCGCAAATATCGCATCTCGTGCCGACGCCCCCAGCAGAGCAAAACCGCCGAGCGCGAGGACCATACAAATGCCCAACGCCTTGCGATGTTCAGGACGCGTGCGCACGCCACGCATGTCGGTGGTTGCGCGTGCCGCCACCATTTTTGAAAAACCTGCCGGCACCGAAATCTCAACGCTGTCCGACATCGCCGCGTCGAGTTCGCATACGAACAGGCGATGTGCCTGCAGTTCCGCGCGACAACCGGCACAGCCCTCGAGGTGTTGTTCAAAAAGAAAAGTCAGATCCGCGTCGAGCTCGCCATCAACGTACGACACGCACAAGTCTCTTTCGCAGATTCCTTTTTGACTGCCGGTCGGCATTTAAATTCCGGTAATTCCCTTCTCGACAAACTGCTGCCGCATCATTTCGCGGGCGCGAAACAGCCGGTTCTTGACGGTGCCAAGCGGCAGCCCGGTTACGTCCACGATCTCTTCGTAGCTGAGGTCCTGCGAGTGACGGAGGATGATCAGTTCGCGATAGTTCGATGGCAGAGCGCGTACGACCGTTTCGATTTCGACTCGCCGTTCACGCTGTTCGCTCTCCTGTTCAGGACTCAACCGCGTTGACTCGATCGGCAAGTCAAACTGATCGCCTTCCGGTCCGACTAAGAGCGACTGTTCGCGAGTCGCTGTACGGCGAAGGTGATCGACGGCCGCGTTGTGAGCAATTTTGTAAATCCAGGTGGAAAACTTGAACTCGGCGCGATAGCGTTCGAGCGAGCGGTAGACCTTGATGAAAATTTCCTGCGTCAGGTCAAGTGCCGACTCATAGTTACCCACCATCCGGTAGACGTAGGCGGAAATCGGACGCTGATAGCGGCGGACGAGTTCCTCAAAACTTCCCTCGAGGCCACTTACGGCGGTTGCGACGAGATCGCGGTCGGCTACGGACGCAAGATCGCGGGAAAAAATAGTAGAAACGGAGGAGGCAGCAACACTCATGATACCAGGGTGTTACGTTCGGGTAACACGTATTGTTTCAAGGTTCCCGCAAAGGCGCAAAGGCGCTAAGAGAATTGTCCTTGCGAGTTTAGAGTCCGCAGACTTTCGGACAGGCTGGGAAAGGATTCTCTTAGCGCCTTTGCGCCTTTGCGGGAACTTACCAGGAAAGAGTCGCCAATCCGGCAGGCGCCGCGATGGAGTCGAAACTGAATTCGCGGCTGGGTAACTGAAGACCCAGATCGTGTGCTTCCAGGGGCCGCAAATCTCCGCCGGTTGTCTCGTTAACGATCTCGCCCGCGCGTTCCCTCGTGATTCCCTCGCCCATAACCAGCAAGCGGGACAAACGGGAACCGGCCTCGACACCCTCGGGCAGGCTGCGGTCGCGGTAAAAGAGTAGAAAACGGTAGAACTCGTCTTCAAATTCGTCCGGCGCGCACGTCACTGTGCGAACGATCAGCGGATGTTTATCGCGAAAGATCACGCCGGTGAATCCCTGGCCAAAACCGCTCAACAAGAGCGAATCGCCGCCGCCGCCGTTTCGTACCAGCCACTGGGCCTCGCCAAGATGACGCGGCAGAATCAAACCGGTCCGCCATCCGAGTGAATGAAGCACCGATTCATATTCCACCAGTACATCTTTCCTTACCGCGACGACAAGGTAACGATCCCGTCCCTGCGGATCCTTTTGGATCTTTTCTCTCGAGACAGAAAGCTCTTCGAGCGGCGC
>Ga0209387_1000168_pt1 | contig 19487 bp, 15 predicted proteins | sample NCControl_FD_187515 | JGI IMG/M metagenome (GOLD analysis project Ga0209387, IMG submission 187515) | Agricultural soil microbial communities from Utah to study Nitrogen management - NC Control (SPAdes) (version 2) | ecosystem: Environmental > Terrestrial > Soil > Agricultural land | place: USA...
GAAGGTCGCGCAGCTCCTGGGGATTCCCGCCCCAGCGAGCCACCGCAGAGGCGCGGAGCTGGATGCCGCGGAAGCCGAGCTCGCTGATGTCGTCAATGGCCTGGGGGTCGTTACCGCCCCAGGTAAGAGCGGCGTAGCCGAACCGGATCGGACTTGCCGGCGCCTTCCCGGCCGGGGCGGGCCAGCCGCGGAGGGCCAGGGTCGCGGCGACGGTTCCCTGCATGAACTGACGACGCTTCATGGCCGCGCCACCACCTTTCCTCCCAGCATCACCCAGCTCACCCGCTCGGTCGCGGTGATGTCGCGGAGCGGATCGCCCGGAACCGCGACGAGGTCGGCGAGTTTCCCGGTTTCGATCACTCCCCGGTCGCTCACCCCCAGCACCGCCGCCGCGTGGAGGGTGGCCGATCGAATCGCCTCGATGGTCGTCATCCCGGCCTTCACGTACACCGCGAATTCTTTGGCGTTTTCGCCGTGCGGATAGACGCCCGCATCGGTGCCGAACCCGATTTTGACCCCCGCCGCGATCGCTTTGCGCAGACTCTGCCGCGCGATGGGAAGAATCGTCTCGGCCTTCTGCCGCACCAGCGGGGGCAGCACGGCGAGGTTGATCCGGTCCACCAGGTAGGAGGTCGGTACCAGCCAGGTGCCCCGGGCCTTCATCAGGGCGATCGCCTCGTCGTCGAGCTGCGAGCCGTGCTCGATCGACGCCACCCCGGCTCGCACCGCCGCCTTGATACCCTCCGTCCCGTGGGCATGCGCGGCCACCTTGATCCCGTGACGGGCGGCTTCGTCCACCATCGCCTTGAGCTCTTCCTCGGTGTACTGCTGCGCCCCCACCGGACCTTCCAGGGAAAGCACGCCCGCGGTCGCGCAGGTCTTGATGACCTGGGCCCCGTGCTTGATCTGGTAGCGCACTGCCTGGACCACTTCCCAGGGGCCGTCGGCCACGCCGTCCTCGGGCCGCTGCTCCAGCACCCCCGGGGCAAAGCCGGTCACGTCGCAATGCCCTCCGGTAATGCCCAGGGAGTTCCTGGCCGGCACCACCCTCGGCCCCACGATGCTGCCGCGGGCCACCGCCTTGCCCAGGGCCACGGTCACATTGCCGCCGAAGTCGCGCACCGTGGTGAAGCCGGCCCGCACCGTCTTCAGGGCGTTGGCCACCGCGTTGAAGGCGCGATCGGACTCAGTGAGCCGCACCGGCTCGGTGAATGAGGTCGCCGAGATCTCGCCCCCCAGATGGGTGTGCAGGTCGATGAAGCCGGGGAGCAGGGTCACGTCGCCCAGGTCCAGGGTGCGGGCACCCGCCGGGACGGTCGTGGGATTGACCCCGACGATCCGCTCGCCATGCACCAGGACGACGGCGTTGCCGAGGATCCGGCCGGTAGAAACGTCCAGCATCCGGGCGGCGCGAATCACCACCACCGAGGTGTCCTGGGCCGGGAGGGAAGCAGGAAGCAGTAGAACGGCGGCCAGCAATAGTCGAGTAGGCATGGACTCTCGGAACTGACGGGGGAATAACCAAACTACTGGCGTTTCGTGAGAGGTGAGATGTGAGAGGTGAGACGGAACTGCCATCTCACGTCTCACCTCTCACGTCTCACGTCTCACGGCATTCCGTGCGCCAGCCGGCGCTGCACCAGGGCCCGGTTCCGGAAGAACAGCACCAGCACCATCCCCGCCACGAATCCCGCCGCGTGGGCCAGGAACGCCACCCCGCCGGTCGCGCTGGAGATCCGGGGCACGCTGCTGAGGAGCTGGAGCAGGAACCAGTACCCGAGCATCAGGTAGGCCGGCACGACGATCCGGGTGATGAACACGAAGAGAAACACGATCATGTGTACCCGGACCCGGGGATAGAGCACGATGTAGCCGCCCATCACCCCACTGATGGCACCCGACGCACCGACCATCGGAATGGCGGAGAGGGGATCGGCCGCCGCCTGCGCCAGGGCTGCGATGATCCCGCAGAGCAGGTAGAACACCAGGAAGCGGAAGTGCCCGGTCGAGTCCTCGATGTTGTTTCCGAAGACCCAGAGAAACCAGACGTTTCCGATCAGGTGCATCCAGCCTCCGTGCATGAACATCGAGCTCAGCACGGTAAACCAGGCCGGCAGCCCGCCCAGGCTGCAGGTCACCCCGTATCCAAGGGAGATCTCGGTGTTGGCCGGGATCCCGCCGAAGAGGTAGCCGGGAATGAAGCCGAGTCGGCAGACCGAGTTGGGGAGGGCGGGAGCGGTTCCCATCCCCTGGATGAACACCCAGACCGCCACGTTGGCGGCGATCAGGGCGACGGTGACGACCGGGGTGGTGAATGTGGGGTTTTCGTCCTTGTAGGGAAACACCGACGATCAACGCTCCGGCCGGTCCGAACCGCGGTCGGGTCTCCCCTTCTGGATCTGCTCCTGCTGCCCCTGGTGCCAGGCCTGGGTTTCCAGCCATTCGGGCCGTTCTCGTCGCCGGATCCTCCGGGCCCGGACCAGCAGCAACCCCGCCGCGACGCCGGCCACGACGACCAGACCAATCCCGTACCGAATCAGGTCCCCGGAAGGCTCTTCCCGGGCCACGCTGATGACGATGAGCACGACAGCCGCCAGAACGGCGGCGCCCACCAGGATCAGGGCAAGCGTCAGGGTGTTTTCGGGGTGGCTCTCGGGACGTTTTGGCATCTTCCCCTCCCGCTGGTGGTGGGATACCGGTCAACGATACGGCAGGGCGCGGGGGCGCGGAAGGCGCGAAGACGCGGGAGTGAAACGATTTGGGGCCCGCCAGCGTCAATACCTGTAATACCTCGCGCCTTCGCGTCCCCGCGTCCTCGCGTCCTTCGCGTCCTGCGCTCTCCACCTCCAAACCGGACCCCCCGCATGCGCCGTCTTTTCGTTCTGCTCCTGGCCGGTCTGCCGGCATCCGCTCTGGCCCAGCAGCCCCAGCAGCCCGCCGGCGCTCCCGCCGGTGCACCGGCCCGCCCGCCCGGCGGCTATCGACCCTTCGCCGAGCTCACCAAGGACGCCGTCGTCCGGACCGGCTACTTCGACACCTACCAGAAGGAAGACAAGCTCTACTTGGCCATTCCGAAGGACCGGCTGGGCAAGGACTTCCTGATGGAGATGAAGATCGCCCAGGGCATCGGCGCCAACGGGCTCTTCGGCGGCACCATGCTGAGTCTCTTCGAAGCCAACGTGGTCGCGATCGAGCGGCATGGCGAGCAGCTCTTCCTGGTGCAGAGGCCCCACCGGTTCACCGCTCGGAGCAATCCGGCGGCGGCACGTGCCGTCGATCTCACCTTTGGCTCCTCGGTGCTCGAGGTGGCCCGGATCGAATCGTTCCGGGAAGATTCAGCGGTGGTGGTCGATGCGGCCAACTGGTTCGTGGGGGACCTGTCCGGCATCGGCCAGGCGGTGAGGTTCGCGGTCTCCACCACCCCGGGCCGGCCTGGCGCAGCCACCTTCGACCGGTCCCGCAGCTACCTCGAATCGGTCAAGGCCTTCCCCCAGAATCTGAACATCCGGGCCAAGCTCACCTTCCGGCCTCAGGAGCCGGTCGGCTTCGTCTCGGTGCCGGACGGGCGTTTCCTCCCCATCGCCATCCACTACACGCTCGCCGGCCTGCCGGCGCAGCCGATGACCCCGCGCTACGGCGACGATCGGGTGGGAAACTTCTGGACCGTTCACAAGGACTTCTCCCAGGAGGACTCCACCACCTTCGTGCGCATGGTCAACCGGTGGCGTCTGGAGCCCGGTGACCGGGTGGGCGACAAGTTCCGTCCCCGGCAGCCGATCACCTACTACATCGATCCCAACGTCCCGGAGGCCTACCGCGCCGGATTCAAGGCCGGGGTCGAGGCCTGGAACTCGGCGTTCGAGGCGGCGGGGTGGGTCGGCGCGATCCGCGCCCTCGACCTGCCGGCCGACGCCGACGCCGAAGACATCCGCTACGCGACGCTCCGGTGGAACGTGTCCGACCAGCCGGGATACGGCGCGATCGGCCCCTCGACCGTGGATCCCCGAACCGGGGAGGTGCTCGACGCCGACATTCTGTTCGAATCCACCATGTTCGGAAATTTCCGCAACAGCTGGCGCAACATTTTCGGACCCTCCTCGACCGCCGCCGCGCTGGAGCAGGCGCTCGGCGTCGGTGCCTTCGAGCCGAAGGAGGGGCAGCTCGAGCTCACCGGCTTTGCCACCGCCTTTGCCGAACAGGGTGGCTTGCTGAAAGCCGCCCTGGTCGCCAACGGCACCATCGGAGCCAGGGATCCGGTTCCGGCGCAGTTCGTGGATCAGGCGGTCAAGTGGGTGGTGATGCACGAGGTCGGCCACACCCTGGGCCTCCAGCACAATTTCCGCAGCTCGGCCAGCACTCCGGTGGCCAAGCTCCAGGACGCCGCGTGGGCCACTGAGAACGGGGTGTACAGCTCGGTGATGGAGTATCCCTCGGTCAACATCGCGCCCAAGGGGAAGCAGACCGGTCCCTACTACACCCCTGGCGTGGGATCGTACGATCGCTGGGCCATTTCCTATGGTTACACTCCCGATGAGGCCCGGGCCCAGGCGCTGGCGCGCCAGGTGGCGGACCCGCGGCACCTGTACGGCACCAATGCGGAATCCGGCGGCGCCGGCGCGCTCGACCCGACCATCAACCCTTACGATCTGGGCGACGATCCGCTGGCGTGGGGCAAGGAGCGCACCGCCATTCTGCTGGAGCTGCTCAACGATCTTCCGGCCAAGGTGCTGGCCGACAATTCACAGTACTCCGATCTCGCCACCGCGTTCAACGGCATCATGAACGAGTATGCCCGGGCGGTCGCCCCGGCGATCAAGCACCTGGGCGGGTCCTACATCAACCGGGATCACATGGGCGACCCGGCGGGACGGCTGCCGTTCGTGAATGTGCCGCGCGCCAAGCAGCGCGAAGCGCTCGACTTCATCGTGGAACGTGTCTTTGCTCCCACCGCGCTGACGGTGGCGCCGGCCACCCTGCAGCGGTTGGGGTCCAACCGGTGGCTGCATTGGGGCACCAACACTACCTACAACGGGCGACTCGATTTCCCCTACCACGAGGGGGTGCTCGGCTTCCAGGCGGCGACGCTGGCCAATCTGCTCAATCCCTTCCGGCTGGCCCGGATTCGCGACGGGGAAACCAAGTACGGCGCCGCGACGATGGTCACCATCCCGGAGCTGATGGGATCGCTGACCCAGTCCATCTGGACCGAAGCGTGGGGTCCCACGCCCCGGGCGACCTCGGCGGTCCGCCGAGATCTCCAGCGGGCCTACATCGACCAGATGACCCAGATCGTGGTTCAGCCCGCCCCGCGGACCCCCGCGGACGCCCGGTCGGTGGCGCGGTCTCAGCTCCGGGATCTCAATCGCCGGATCGGCACCGCCGTCGCACGAGGCACCACGCTCGACGCCTACACCCGGGCTCACCTGGAGGAGTCGAGCGCAAGGATTCAGAAGGCGCTCAGTGCTGGGCTGGAGGCGGAACGTCCTTAGGAGGGCAGGTTGCTGGACGGTAGGACGGTAGGGTAGGCAACGGGCAGCAGGCAGCAGGCAGCAGGGGATTCTCTGTTGCCTGTTGCCTGTTGCCTGTTGCCTCCCCCCACTTGCGGCCCCGCTGGTATTGCGCGTCCTTACTGATCTACCTCAAAATACAGGCTCCCCGTGACGAGACGTGCGCTGGCATCGCTGGCATTCGTTCTGTTCGCTTCCCGCCCGGCTGCTCCGCTCCCCGACATCGAGCTCAACGACAATCTCCACGCCGCCGGCCGAATGGTGCGCGGCGTGCTGGTACTCGATCTCGAGATCCGGCAGGGCAGCTGGCATCCGCTCGGCCCGGGGAAGCCGTCGATCAGCATTCCCGCCTTCGCCGAAGCCGGGAAGCCGCTTCAGAATCCCGGCCCGATGATCCGGGTGCGACTCGGCACCCCGATCCGCGCCAGGGTGATCAACCGGAGCGACACGACCCTGGTGGTCCGAGGGCTGGCATCCCGGCGAAGCCTCGCGATGGATTCGATGCTGCTCGCCCCTGGGGCATCCGCCGAGGCGCGCTTCACCGCCGACGCCGAGGGCAGTTTCTACTACTGGGCGGGGATGCCGGGAACGGGGATGACGGGACCGAACCGCACCAAGCGATGGTACGAAGACAGCCAGCTGAACGGAGCTTTCATCGTGGACCCGGCACCCGGAACGCCGCTCCCCAAGGATCGGGTGCTGGTCATCGGCCTATGGACCGGCGGCCGCGATTCTGCCGGCCTTCCGGATTTGAACGATCAGCTCTACCTGATCAACGGGCGTCCCTGGCCCCACACCGAGCGAATGACCTATACCATGGGCGACTCGGTGCGCTGGCGGGTGCTCAACACGTCCTCCGATGTGCATCCGCTGCATCTCCACGGCTTCTACTTCAGGGTCGATGCGCGGGGCGATATGGCTCGCGATACCATTTACTGGCCTGCCGAGCAGCGCATGGCGGTAACGGAAAGGCTCCTTCCCGGCGCGACGATGTCGATGGCCTGGACCCCCGACCGGCCCGGCGGGTGGGTCTTCCACTGCCACCTCACCTTCCACGTCGTCTCCAATCCCGGTCTCGGGGCCGACCGTCTCGATGCCGCGGAGCGAAGACGGGAGATTCGCGAGGGACATCCGGACCACGATCCCCAGAACCATGTCGAAACGGGGATGGGCGGCCTCATGATGGGACTCTATGTCCGTCCGGCGCCCGGCTGGTCGCCGGATACCCGCCCCGCTCGAACGATCCGCCTCTTCGTCAACACCGATTCGACTGCCGCCGATACTGTTCGCCGATTCGGATACGTGGCGCAGGAGGGCGAGTCCGAGCCTCGCCCCGATTCGATCACGACCCTGGGTTCGACTCTGGTGCTGCGCCGCGGCGAACCGACCGCGATCTGGGTCATCAATCGAGCCCTGGAGCCCACCGCGATCCACTGGCACGGCATGGAGCTGGAGAGTCCCTTCGATGGAGTGGTGGGAGTGGGCGGCTACACGGGCAGCCCCACCCCCACGATCATGCCGGGAGACTCCTTCCTGGTTCGGATGACGCCTCCGCGCGCCGGGACGTTCATGTACCACACCCATGTCAACGACGTTCGCCAGCTCAAGGGCGGGCTCTGGGCCCCGTTGCTGGTGCTGGAACCCGGAGAGTCCTACGACCGGTCGAAGGATCTGGTGTTCATTCTGGGTGAAGCGACCCGCGGCCCTCCGGTGCTGAACGGCCGGAGAGAACATCCGCCGATTTCGTTGAAGTCAGGCCAGCGGTACCGGCTCCGCCTGCTCAACGTCACCGCCGCGACGCCCAACCTGCAGTACTGGCTGGCCGGGAGCAGCCCGACGGTCCTCTGGCGGCCGCTTGCGCGTGATGGCTATGATCTTCCGGTCCACCAGCGGGGGCTCCGGCGCGCCGAGGAGTTCGTGGCCATGGGTCAGATTGCCGACTTCGAGTTTGTCGCGCCGCCCACGGGCCCATTGGCGCTCGAGCTGCGCAATGGCGTCGGACTCCTGCTCACGAGGCAACCGTTCACCCTCACCCGACCATGAGACCATTCCTGTTCCGTGGGGTGCTCTGCTCGCTGGTGGCGGCCGGAGGCCTCTCCGCGCAGACCCCCGCCCGCCAGACCTCCGCCGGCGAATACACCCGCTACGAGCTGCTCGCCCCCGGCAGCGGGAAGTTCCGGATCCTCTACGAGGTGTGGGCCACCACTCCCGGGGCGCGGTTCTTCTTCAACCCGATCCGCAAGGGGAGCATCGCCAGCAACGAGTCGGTCACCGACCTCGCCACCGGTCTTCCGCTCCGGTTTCAGGAGGTGGACGGCACCGCCGCGCTGGCGAGCGGGCTGGCCGGAGCGGACACCGGAACCCGCTACATCCGGGTCGAGCTGCCCCGGCCGGTCCCTTCGCCCGGGACCGTCCGGATCCTGATCGACAAGACCTACGAGGACCCCCGGAGTTACTTGGTGGACCAGGGCGAGCTGGTCTTTACCCGCTCGCTCGGCATCAAGCGCAACGCCGTCGTGCTGCCTCCGGGTTATGAGCTGGTCCGGACCAACGTGCCCTCGCAGGTGCTGACCGGCGCGGACGGGCGGACCCTGATCAGCTTCATCAATGCCGGGCCCGACGCGGCCGCGCTCCAGCTCCGGGCCCGCCCCGCCCCCGGCGCCGGTGCCGCACCCGGTGCGCGGGCCGCCCGGGTGAGCGAGCGGGCTACCCAGACCCGCGACATCGTGTACTTCCTCCAGCAGCCGGAGACCCACGCCTTCGATCTCTATCACGACTACACCGAGTCGCGGGAAGGGGTGGACAAATATGTGAACGTGGTGCGGGCCGGAAGCACCGTCTCCAACCCCTCCGCCTTCATCCTCGACACCGGTCAGCCGCTGGAAACCCGGTTTCTTCGCGGCGCCGAGATCACCCGGGCCGGACTCGATATCGGCGAAGCGGTGAAGCCGGAGACCGAAGTCGTGGTCATTCCCTTCCCGAAGGTAGAGAAGGGCCAGTCGGTCCGGCTCAGGATTTCGGAGACCTACACCGACTCGGTGCGCTACCGGCTGGAGGGCGAGGAGCTGATCTGGGACCGCAGCTTCGGACGTCCGGCCAATGCGGTGGTGCTTCCCACGGGCTGGTCCCTCACCCACAGCGCGGTGCCGGCCACCGTGTCGCTCACCCCCGACGGGCGGGTCCGGCTCGATTTCGTGAATCCCCGGCTCGATGAGATCCAGGTGCTGCTGGTGGCCCGGCGCCGCCCGGCGCCGTGAGCGCGATCTTCAGCGGGGAGCAGGTCGCCGAGCTGCTCCGCGAATGCGGCTTCACCCACGTGGTTACGGTTCCCGATTCCACCCTGGGCCAGTGGGAGTCCGCCATCGAGGAGACCGGGATGCGGCTGATCCGGGTGTGCCGCGAGGGCGAGGCCTGGGCCATCGCGGCCGGCCTGTACCTCGGCGGGGCGCGGGCCCTGGTCATGATCCAGTGTACCGGGCTGTTCGAGTCCGGTGACGCGCTCCGCAACGTCCTTCACGACTGGAAGCTTCCGATTCCCTCGTTCATCGGATACCGGAGCTATCTCAATCAGGACACCCTGCCCGGCGACACCTGCCTCGCCTTCACCGAGCCGATCCTGAACGCCTGGCAGCTCGACTACCGGCTGGTGAAGGAGCCGGGTGACTTCGAGCTGATGGCGGAGCACCTGCGGGCCTCGCTCGCCGCCGGGACGCCCGGAGTGGTGCTGATCGCCGAGGGGAAGGCGTGACCGAGTTCCGCATGTCCAGCCTCGACGTGCTGCGCCGGGTCCGGGCGGTGCGGAAGGATTACGACATCGTGGTGTCGGCGATGGGAGCCGCCCGGGACTGGATGGCGCTGGGAAGTCACCCCCGGGACTGGGTGTTCGTGCCCTCGAGCATGGGTCAGGCCACCGCGCTGGGACTCGGCCTGGCCCTCGCCCGCCCCGACCTCCGGGTGATCGTGCTGGGTGGCGACGGCGGGCTGATCATGAACTTGGGCTCGCTCATCACCATCACGGCGCAGCAGCCGGCCAATCTGTTTCTCCTGATCCTGGACAACGGGGTGTACGAGGTCACCGGCGCCCAGCCCACCCCGGCGTCCGAAGCAGGCCGGGCAAACGCTCCGCCGGTGGACCTGGCCGGGCTGGCCCGGGCCAGCGGGTTCCGGGCGGTCTACCGCTTCAACAACCTCGACGCGTTCACCCAGGAACTCGAGGGGCTGCTCGATGCCCGGGGGCCGGTCTTCGCCCTGCTCGAGGTGGCCCCCGTCCCCGACGCGCCCGGACCCCGGTCTCCCGGCCCGGCACCGGAGCGCGCCCGGGCCTTCATGGACGCGCTGGGGCGAGTGGACGCGAAGACGCGAGGGCCAGTGGACGCGAAGACGCGGGGGCGCGAAGACGCGAGGTGAACACCCCCGCGACCCCGCGTCCCCGCGACCCCGCGCCCAGCCCCGCGCCCAGCCTCCACCGCGCCATCCGCCTCCCCCACGCCACCGCGATGGTGATCGGCACCATCATCGGCGCCTCGATCTTCGTGCAGCCTTCCGAGGTCACCACCAGCGTGCCCTCGGTGGCCGGCGTGCTTGGCGTCTGGCTCCTGGCCGGAGGGATCACCCTGATCGGTGCCCTGATCACCGCCGAGCTGGCCTCCACGTTCAGCCGGACCGGCGGGGTGTATGTGTACCTCGCCGAGGCATTCGGCCCCTGGCTCGGCTTCCTCTGGGGCTGGGCGATGTTCTGGAGCATGCACTCGGGGATCATCGCCGCCATCGCGGTGGTGTTCGCGCGCTATGCGGGTTATGTAGTCCCTCTGGGACCGGTGGAAACCAAGGCGGTGGCGATCGCCGTGATCCTGCTGCTCTCCTGGATCAACTACCTGGGGGTGCGCCAGGGCAGCCGGCTCCAGACCTGGTTCACCGCGGGCAAGCTGCTGGCGGTGTTGCTGATCGTGGGGATGGGGCTGCTGCTGGGCGGGCGGGTTCCGGAACACTTCGTCGGCCCGGCGGCCGCGACACCAGTCAGCCCGCGCGAGGTGCTGACCGGCCTGGTTGCAGGGCTCTTTGCCTTCGGTGGCTGGCACATGGTCACCTACACCTCGGATGAGACAGTGGAGCCCCGGCGAACCATCCCCCGCGCCCTGGCCATCGGCACCCTGGTGGTCACCGCGGTGTACCTGGCGATGAACGCGGTCTACCTCTACGTGCTTCCGATGGACACCGTGGCTTCCTCCAGCCGGGTCGCCGCCGACTTCGCCGACGCGCTGCTGGGGCGGAGCGGCGGCTCCGCGATCTCCGCCCTGGTGATGTTCTCGACCTTCGGCGGACTGGCCGGCATCATCCTGGCCGGACCCCGGGTCTATCTCGCGATGGCGCAGGACGGGCTGCTGTTCCGCTGGGCGGGGGCCATCCATCCCCGCCATCAGACGCCCCATCGCGCCATCCTGCTCCAGGCACTCTGGGCCTCGGTCCTGGTGGCCACCGGCACCTTCCGGACCCTGTTTACCCTGGTGGTCTATACCGAGTGGATCTTCTTCGGGCTCATGGCCATCGGGCTCTTTCGGCTCCGCCGCCGGGCCGATCTCACCCGGCAGTATTCCGTCGTAGGATATCCGGTGCTTCCCGCTCTCTTCGCGATCGCAGCGTTCGCGGTGGTGGTGAACCAGGTGCTGGCTGATCCGGCCAGCACCTTCAAGGGACTGGGGCTGGTGCTGCTCGGCCTCCCGGTCTTTTACCTTCGCACCCGCAAAACCTCATCCAAGGCCGCCGCATGACGGTGATCGACGTCCACAACCACTACTATCCCCCCGCGTTCATCGATGCCCTGCGGACCGGGAACAGCGAGCTCAAGGTCAAGGACGATGCCGAGGGGAATCCGGTGCTCTATTCCCCCGGCGACGCCAACATCGCGGTGCCGGGACACCGGGACATCGCCTACCGGGAGACCGTGCTCGCGGCCGAAGGGGTGGATCGCCAGCTCATTTCGCTCACCTGCCCCGGGACCGTGCTGGAATCACCGGACCGCTCCGCCAACCTGGCGGCGCTGGTGAACGATGCCTTCGCCGAGGTGATGGCCACCCGGGGGAACCGGTTCACCGCCCTTGCCACCCTGCCGCTCAACGATCCCAAAGCGTCGCTGGCCGAGTTCGACCGGGTGCGGACCATGGGATTCAAGGGGTGCATGCTGATGGGCAACGTGAACGGCGTCCCCCTGGCCGACCGGCGGTTCTGGCCGCTCTGGGAGCGGGCGAGCGACGCAGGGGCGGTGATGTACATCCATCCCACCTTTCCGCTGGGCGTCGAGGCGATGCAGGAGTACTGGCTGATGCCCCTGGTGGGATTCCTGTTCGACACCACGCTGGCCGCGGCCCACCTGGTCTTTGCCGGCATCCCGGAACGGTTTCCCGGCATCAAGTGGGTGCTTGGGCATCTGGGCGGGACGATTCCCTATCTGGCGGAGCGGCTGGACCGGGGCTTCCAGGCCTTTGCCGAGTGCCGGAAGGACTTGAAGCTGCCGCCGAGCCGGCACCTCAAGACCTTCTACTACGACACGGTCAACTTCGATCCGGCGGCGCTCCGGCTGGCCATCGAGTTTGCGGGGGTGGAGCAGATCCTGGCTGGGAGCGATTATCCCCACCAGATCGGCAGCATCCCGAAGATGCTGGGCGCCATTCGGGGACTGGGACTTCCCCCGGCGGACGAAGCGAAGATCCTGGGGGGGAATGCGGCCCGGCTGCTGGGCGCGTAAAGACGCGGAAGACGCGGAAGACGCGGAAGACGCGGAAGACTACGCGCCCTTCGCGTCCTCCGCGACCTTCGCGTCCCTCCCGTCCTTCACGCGCACAACTCGCCACGCGAGCAGAATCACCACCACCCACAGGTATCCGAGCCCCAGGACCCAGGGGGCGAACAATTCTGCCGATGCAATTGCAGTAGCAAATCTGTTTCCGGAATCGGCAACTGCGAACGAAAGGACGGCATAAGTCACGACGCAGACGATGAAGAATGAAATGGGTGCAAGCAGGACCGCCACGCGCATCCGGTGAATCGGTTGCTTGCGCAGCCACAGGAAGATCAGTAACCCCCACACCGCGTACGGCAGGCCCATATAATTGAGAGACATCGCCATGACCCCGAAGACGGGGCTGGGCAGAATCGCGAGTACCCCGTGTCCCACGATCGGTGCTGCCAGCGCCCCAACGTAGAAGGCCCGTTCTCGCCGGTCGTCAGCCAAGGTCACCTCTGGGTATCGATTATCATCCTACGGTCCATGCACCCCTGTACTGCAATATGGCCTGCCGATACTCCCCCTTGCGAAGGCAACAGCAGCGCACCAGTCTAGGTGCTGCAATCTCCATCCCGAGGAAAGCGTCCATGTCCGCACGCGGACAAGACCAAGGCACCGTGATTTCACACTCAGAACGGAGGAAGGGCACCATGGGTTCGTTATTGCGGAGCGGTGCGGTTGCGGCCGCGTTGACGGTTTCGCTGGCGGGTCCGGGATCGGCCCAGAGCGACAAGGTCATGGCCGACCTGGTGCAAGCCGTGAACAACGTGGAACAGAAGCTGATGGCCCTCGCCAAGGCGCTGCCCGATGCCGCCTTCATCTGGCGGCCCGGCGAGGGTACCCGGTCGTCCGCCGAAGTCTTCCAGCATGTCGCGGGGGACAACTACTACCTGCCGGTCCTGGTCGGTGTCCCGGCGCCGGAAGCGACCGGCATCAAGTCGGAGTACCCGACGGTCCAGGCCTACGAGACCCGCAAGATCAGCCGGGACGCGATCCTCGCCGACCTCACCACATCCTTCGCGCACCTGAAGCAGGCGATGGGGAAGACCACCCCGGCGCAGCTGTCGGAGATGGTGAACATGTTCGGGCAGAGCCGGTCCAAGCAGCAGGTATGGATCCTGACCACCACCCACCTGCACGAGCACCTGGGCCAGATGATCGCCTACGCCCGGGCCAACAACATCAAGCCGCCCTGGAGTAACTGAGGATGTCGCGCATCCGGGAGTGGGGTCGCGCCACGGCGCTGCTGCTCACTCTCGGATGCGCACCCGGCGCGGCGCCTTCACCGGATGCCGCGCTGAAACAGCGCCGGGTGATTTTCGTCAGCTTCGATTCCATGAACGAAGAGCGGGCCCGCACTACGGTTGATCCCGCCGCGATACCCAGCCTGCTTCGGCTGTTCGACGAGGCGAGCTGCGCCGACGGGTCGCGCCCCATGTGGCCCAGCGTCACCGCGGCAAGCCACGCGGCGCTGTGGACCGGCGTGTACGGCAACGTCAACGGGGTAGTGGCCAACTCCATGGCTCCCCTTCCCTGGAGCGAGTTCTCCCTGCTCGACGAGCTCTCCGGCTTCGAGCCCAGGCAGCTCAACGCCGAGCCGATCTGGATCGCCGCGGCCCGCGCCGGGCGGAGCGTGGTGGGGAATTCGGTGACCCACGCTGGTCCGCCGGGGCGGTGGAAGCCCCTGGGAGGCCGTGACACCGCGATGGTGCGGCGGGACAGCGCCGTTCTGGCCGACCCCCGGCTGCTGGTGATCACCGGCTACACCAGCGGACCGGCCGGGAGACTGCTCACCGCGCAACAGAATCCTCCGGGTCCCGCGAAGACCTGGCGGAACGTCGCGAGCCTCGGCCCGATAGGGGTTCCGCTCCGGGAGATTGCCTGGGCGGTGGGAGGGGATTCGCTCTTTGCGCTGTTCTTCGGTACGGACCGCTACACCGGCGCCGTGGTGGGCCAAACCCGCGATGTGGCGGGCGCGGTCCGGGTCACCTCCGCACCGGCCGAACGAGCACCAATCGACGGCGGCCGGGAGCTGGCCCGGCACTTCTCCGAGGTGCTTTGGCTCACCCCCGCGGAAGGCCGGGCCGGGGTCTACTTCCGGCTCTGGGATCTCGCGCCCGACCTTTCCTCCTTTCAGCTGTTCCAGAGCGTCGGCCGGATCATGCGGGGGAATCACGCCGCTCAGCTGCGCAGCTTCGAGGACGCGGTCGGCGGGTTCGTCTCCAACCCCGCCGACCTGGTCCTGCGAAACACCGGTGCCCTGCTGGAAGCCGGAGGCGACGGCACCGCCGAGCTCAAGTTTCTGGAGACCGCCGAGCTGCAGACCCGCCAGGCCATGCGGGGGAGTGAATGGCTCTGGAGGAATCGCCGGCCCGATCTCCAGACCGAGTATTTCTCGCTGGCCGATGGGCTGGATCACCTCTGGTACGGGCGGATCGCGCCCGAGGTGCCGGGACGGAATCCGGAGCTGGCGGCCCGGATCAACGCCATGCGGAGCCGGGGCTGGGCGATGGTGGACCGCCGGCTGGCTCACCTCTGGCAGCTGGCCCGCCAGGAGAATGCGCTGCTGGTTGTCGCCGGCGATCACGGGATGCGGGCGGTCTGGCGGGTGCTCTACGTGAATACCGTACTTCGCCGGGCGGGATTGGCCGTGGCCGACGGAGAGGGCCGGATCGATCTCTCCCGGAGCCGGGCCCTCTCCCCCAACGGCCCCTACGTCACGGTGAACCGGGTCGAGCGGAAGGGCGGCATCGTGCCCCCGTCGGAGGTGAATCAGGTGGCCGATTCGGTCATCCGGGCCCTGCTCGCGGTGCGCGGTCCCGATGGCAAACCGATCGTGACCGGAACCTGGCGTCCGGCGCCCGACGATACCATGGGGATCGGTGGACCGACCGGTGGCGACGTGTACTTCGGCCTGGCACCGGGGTACTACTACTCCACCGCGGCCGGGGATTCACTCACCGGAGGGCGGGCTCCCGGTGGAAGCCACGGATTCCCCAGCATCGAGCCCGACATGCGGACCGTGCTCTGCGCCATCGGTCCCGGCGTCGGCGGCCGCCGGCTTCCCACCGCGAGGGTGATCGACGCAGCCCCCACGGTGGCAGAGTGGCTCGGGATTCCGCCGCCGGGGGAAGCGAAGGGCGTCTCGCTGTTGGGGGCAATGAGAGGGCGGTAGGTTCTAGGACGGTAGGACGGTAGGGGACGGTTAGGACGGTAGGTCGACCTCCCGCCTTACAACCTACCGACCGTACCTGCCGCCCTACCGTCCAACAACCTACCGTCCCGGCTATCATGCCCGACGACAACGCTGTCCCCGAGCTCGCCTCCCTTGCCAGCTACGCCGACGCAGCCCGGATCGGCTACCCGGTAGAGGAAAACGTGCGCCGGCTGCTCAGGTACCAGTGGACCGAGCGCCGCCTGATGCGCGACTTGCTCTCCCACCTGACTGCGGAACCCATCTGGGAAGCGAAGTGCGGGTACGCCCTGCATCAATGGCAGGATGCCGAGCACGTGGACCGGCTGCGGCGGCGGATCAGCGAGATGCGCCACCCGGTTCCGCCTCTCGATGAATCTCCCGACGCCGTGCTCGATGCGCTGCTGGAGGAAGCCTTGCGCTCCAGCGACGCGGTCGAGCTGCTGGCCGGGAGCTACGCCGTGGTCCGCGAGGCCCTGGCCGGCGCGTATCGGGAGCACCTCGCCACCACCAATCCGCTGGTGGATCATCCCACCCGCCGGATCCTCCGCTCGGCGCTCGCCGATCACGAGGAAGCGCTGGCCTGGTCGGAAGCAGCGCTCGCGGCCCTGACCCGCCACGACCCTGCGGCCGCGGCCCGCGCCCTGGCCTGGCAAAATCATCTCCGGGCATACCTGGACGCGGCGGGAGGGATCGCGGGCCCGGCGCTCGAGGACCCCGCCGCGCCCCCGCCTCCTCGCGCCCTCGCGCCATTCGCGCCGGATTTCCATCCCCGGCGGGACGCGCGCTTCACCGGCCAGTACGCCTTCGAGTTCCCCCCCCACGTGATCTACAACGACCCCCGGGTGCCGGCCGACGAGCGTAACCTGGCCCTGCTCTGCAAACGCACGCTCGAGATGGATGTCCCCGAGATGATGGCGTCGATCATGATCGAGCGCAGCGACGCCCCCTGGGAGTTCCACTACGATTTTTCGCGACAGCTCTGGGACGAAACCCGCCATGCCATGATGGGGACGGTCGCCCTGACCGCGCGGGGAGTGGACTGGACCCGGATTCCGCTCAACGTGGGGTTCGCTCTCCGCCTGAACCTCCATGCCACTCCGCTCGAACGGCAGACCATGCTGTATGCCATCGAGCAGTCGCTGATGCCGGGAGAAACCGGGAAGCGGTTCGAGTTCCACACCGCGGAAGACGCCGCCGACCCGCTCTCGGCCCATTTTCACGATTACGACTGGGCCGACGAGGTGCTTCACGCCCATATCGGCCGCCGCTGGCTCAAACGGGAAGGAATCGGCACCGAACAGGCGATGGAACGGACCCAGGCCATCCACGAAAGGACCTGGGCCGCGCTGGACCGCTATCGGAGCGACCAACCGGCGGAGGACTGGTGGGACGGCCTGGTGCGGCGCGTGTTAGGCCGGCCCAGCGCCCTCCGGCCCGAGCAGCGCGGCGACCTCCGGATCCTGGCGGAATAGCGGCCCATGCCCGGCCGGTCTCCCGCCCTGACTTTCCACCTGATCCCCCACACCCACTGGGACCGGGAGTGGTACCTCACCCGCGCCGCCTTCCAGGCCCGCCTGGTGCCGGTGCTCGACGAGGTGATCGCGCAGCTCGAGCGGGATCCGGAAGCCCGGTTCGTGCTGGACGGCCAGACCGCGCTGCTGGAGGATTACCTGGCGGTGCGCCCCGGGCAGGAAGGCCACCTCGCCGCCCTGGTGGACCGCGGCGCGCTGGAGATCGGGCCCTGGTACATCCTGTCCGATTTGCTGATTCCAGCCGCGGTGTCGCTGCGCCGGAACCTGGAGCTGGGGGCGGGCGACGCGGCGCGCTTCGGGAAGCGGCTCGAGGTGCTCTACAGCCCCGATGCGTTCGGGCATCCCGCCGAGCTGCCGGCGCTGGCCGCGGAGTTCAACCTTCGGCGGGCCGTGGTGCGCCGCGGTCTCGGTCGCCCCGGCGGAGAGGATCGAGATCTTTTCCGCTGGGAAGGCCCTGGAGGGAAGAACCTGCTGGTGTATCACCTTCCCGCCGGCGGGTATGACCTCGCAATCGGACTGGCCGGTTCGGACGAGCTGGAGGCGCGGTGGGCGGCGGTGCGCCAGGAGGTGACCGGCCGGGCGGTAACCACCCAGATCGCGGTGTATCTGGGCGCCGATCACCACGCGATGGTTCGCGACCTGGCCGGCCTCCGCGCCCGGCTCCAGGCGCTGGAACAGGGTCACGAAGTGCGGATCAGCGGATTGACCGAATACTTCGCGGCGCTGGAGAAGCTGCGCCCCCACCCACCCGTGCTCCGGGGCGAGCTCCGGCAGAGTGACGGACACACCTGGGTGCTCCAGGGCGTCCACTCGGCTCGTGCCCGGATCAAGCGGCGGCACTCCCGGGCCGAGTGGATGCTCTCGCGGATCGCCGAGCCGCTGTCCCGGCTTTCGGCCGAGCGGGGCGGCGTCGATCGCGCGGGCCTGGTGCAGCTGGCCTGGAAGACCCTGCTCCAGTGCCAGTTTCACGATACCCTGGCCGGCACCACCAGCGACGCGGTGCAGCGCGAACAGCTGGTGCGCCTCGACACGGTGGACACGCTGGCCGCGGAAGTCGCCGCAACGAGCCTCTCCGAGCTCACCGGGCACGATCCCGACCTGGCCCGCGAGCGCCCTGCCGAGCATCCACCCCGCCTGGTCTTGTGGAACCCTTCCTCCCGCACCCGGTCGGGACTGATGACCGCGGAGGTGACCTTCTTCAGAAAGGATGTCCCGATCGGGCCGCCACCCCTGCCGGCTCCCCGGATTGGCGGCGGCTATCGCCCCTTCGTCCTGCAGGCGGGCGATGGCGGAATGATACCGGTGCAGGTACTCGCGACCCGGGCAGGTGAGAGCCGCTCGGCCGGAATGCGTCACTACCCCGACCAGGACGAAGTGGACCGAGTCTGGATCGCCTTCCGCGCTCCCGCCGTCGCCGCCCTCGGCCTCCGGTCGCTCTCTCCCCGGGCCGGGGAACAGCTGGTGGAAGAATCCGGCGTCGCGGTCGAGCATGGGCAGCTCGCCAATGGCCTGGTCAGCGTTCGGGTATCGCGGAGCGGCATCCTCGCGCTGGAGGATCATCGCACCGGAGAGCGGTACACCGAGCTCTGCGACCTGGAGGATGAGGCGGACCGCGGGGATCTCTACACCTTTTCGCGGGGCCCGGGACGGTCGGTGCGGGGCGGACGGACGATGTCCCAAACCATCGTGTGCGCCGGTCCGCTGATCGGCGCCATCGAGACCCGCTGGTCCATGCGCTCCGCGGGCGAGGGGGAAATCGGGGTGAGACAGCTGGTCGTGCTCGAGGCCGGCTCCCCGGTCGTGAAGGTCCGGCTCGATCTCGACAATGGCGCGGTCGATCATCGGCTGCGGGCCAGGTTTCCGGTCGGGGCGGGAGAGGAGAGTATCGCGGGAACCGCGTTCGGCACAGTGCGGCGGCCGGTTCCCGCGCCGGCGGATGGGGCCGCTGAAGTGGAGTGGCAGGTTCCGACCGCACCGGCGCACCGCTACGTCGCCGCGGGCACCCGGGCACGCGGACTCGCGGTGCTGTCCCCCGATTTCTTCGAGTACGAATGGAGCCATGCGAAAGCGGTCTCGGTGACCCTGCTCCGTGCGGTGGGCGAGCTTTCCCGGAACGATCTGCCCGAGCGTCCCGGCCACGCGGCCTGGCCAACGGCGACGCCCGACGCCCAGGAACCGGGAAGACACACCGTTCTCCTGGCCGTCGCGCCGCTCACCGATATCGAGGGGCTGGAGAGAATGTGGGAGGAGTGCTACCTGCCCATCCAGGCCATGTTTGTTTAGGTGAGAAGTGAGACGTGAGAAGTGAGACGGAACCACATCTCACGTCTTACGTCTCACGTCTTACGTCTCACCGTCTTTCCCTGACGCCGTCGGCGACCAGGGTGCACCCGATTACCACCAGCACCAGGGCGATGCCCGGAGCCAGGCCGACCCACGGCGCATTCACCACGGTGTCGCGTCCCGAGGCG
>Ga0209387_1000169_pt1 | contig 19380 bp, 16 predicted proteins | sample NCControl_FD_187515 | JGI IMG/M metagenome (GOLD analysis project Ga0209387, IMG submission 187515) | Agricultural soil microbial communities from Utah to study Nitrogen management - NC Control (SPAdes) (version 2) | ecosystem: Environmental > Terrestrial > Soil > Agricultural land | place: USA...
AGGCGCTGAGGTTTTCTTGAGTAACGTCCCGCAGCACGAAACAGTAATAATACTTGACTTCGGATCACAGTACACACAACTAATAGCCCGGCGCGTTCGCGAAGCCGGCGTATATTGCGAGATCCTTCCGTTCAACGCTTCGATCGAAGCCATCAATGCCCGATCGCCCAGAGGTTTAATCTTCTCGGGCGGGCCTTCATCTGTTTACGACGCGAGTGCGCCAAAGCCGGATCCAAAACTACTCGATTCGATCGATTGTCCATCACTCGGGATCTGCTATGGCTTTCAGGTCTTCGCACGCGAGCTTGGCGGTGCTGTCGTCGCTTCGCCTAATCGAGAGTTTGGTTACGCGCGCCTAAAAGTCCTCGACGTTACCAGCAGGCTCTTTCAGGGTCTGCCAGCTGAGATGGACGTTTGGATGAGTCATGGCGATCACGTGACGGAGATTCCGGAAGGCTTTCATGTGACGGCGTTGACCGACGACGCGCTGAACGCGATGGAGAACGAGAGCCGCGGGATCTATGGTGTGCAGTTTCATCCCGAGGTTGCCCACACGCCGCTCGGTGCGCAGGTGTTGCGCAACTTTCTGTTCTCGGTTTGTGGTTGTCGCGGCGACTGGTCACCTGAAGCCGTGATCGAGGAGCAAGTCGCGCGCATTCGCCAACAGCTCGGCGACAACGGACGAGTAGTGTCGGGGTTGTCTGGCGGTGTTGATTCGACGGTGGCGGCGGCGTTGGTCCATCGCGCCGTCGGCGATCGTCAGACGTGCATCTTTGTCGACAATGGATTGTTGCGCGAAGGTGAGTTTGAGTCGACGCTTGCGCTGTTGCGGCAGAGCATGAAGTTGAACATCGCAGGCGTTCGCGCTGGAGAGTCGTTCCTCGAAGCTTTACATGGCGTGACCGATCCGGAAGAGAAGCGGAAACGCATCGGTAAGGTTTTCATCGACGTGTTTGAAACAGAAGCACGACGACTTGGCGACGTCGGTTATCTGGTCCAGGGGACCTTGTACCCGGACGTGATCGAGTCTGTTTCAGTGCGTGGTCCGTCAGCGGTTATTAAGAGCCATCACAACGTTGGCGGGCTGCCGGAGAAGATGAATCTGAAACTGATCGAGCCGCTGCGCGAACTGTTTAAAGACGAAGTGCGATTGATCGGAAGAGAGCTTGGCGTGCCGGAAGACATTCTGGGTCGACATCCGTTTCCTGGTCCGGGGCTCGCCGTTCGGATCCTTGGTGATATTACGGAAGAGAAGATTCGTCTGGTCCAGGCCGCCGACAGGATTCTCGACGAGGAGTTGCGCCGTGCCGAGTTGTACAACTCAGTCTGGCAGGCCTTTCCGGTTTTGTTGCCCGTGTCGACTGTCGGTGTCATGGGTGATGAACGAACCTACGAGCGTGTCGTTGCCATTCGTGCTGTCACCAGTGTCGATGGCATGACTGCCGACTGGGCGCGCCTGCCGCACGATCTCCTGGCGCGAGTTTCTGGCCGAATGGTTTCTGAAATCCGAGGTGTTAACAGGGTTGTTTACGATATAAGCTCAAAACCACCGTCAACCATTGAATGGGAATAAGACCACATACAAATGCAGGATCGACAATTCGTACACCTACACCTTCATACTGATTACAGTCTTCTTGACGGCGCCATTCAGATAAAGCCCCTTTCCAATCGCCTTGAAGAATTGGGAATGCCGGCGTGTGCCATGACGGACCATGGAAACATGTTCGGCGCGATCTCTTTCTACAACGCGATGAAGAACAAGGGCGTGAAGCCGATCATCGGTTGTGAGACCTACATCACGCGCGGCAATCGGAAAGAAAAAGCCGCGAGCGCGCCGGGTGAAAAAGCAAACTTTCATTTGATCCTGTTGGCCCAAACCTACGAGGGTTATCAGAACCTCGTGCGCCTCACGTCGAAAGCTTACACGGAAGGCTTCTATTACAAGCCGCGCATCGACAAAGAGTTGCTGGCCGAACATAGCAAAGGGCTTATCGGTCTCTCGGCGTGTATGTCGGGCGTGCCGTCGGCGATGCTGGCACAGGACAAATGCGATGAAGCTGCTAAAGCGGCTATCGAGTTTGAAGAGATACTCGGAAAAGGGAACTACTTTCTCGAGATCCAGGAACACGGGCTTGAGCCTCAACGCCGGATCCGCAAATCGTTAGTCGAGCTTTCGAAGCGCACCGGTGTGCCTTTGGTCGCTACGAACGATGCGCATTATTTGATGCCCGACGATGCGCGCGCTCACGATGTGCTTCTGTGCATTGGGTCAGGCAAGACAGTCAACGAAACTAATCGCCTCAAGTATGGCACTCCCAACTTCTATGTGCGCTCGGCTGAAGAGATGTGGCGCATCTTCGGCGACGAACTTCCCGAGGTGCTCACGCGCACGGTCGATATCGCCGAACGCTGCGAGTTGAAGTTGCCGACGGACATCAACCATCTGCCGCAGTATCCGATCCCGCAATCAGGAGAAGGACTGTCCGAGGATGCGTACTTCGAGAAGGTCGTGCGCGAAGGTTTTGAACGCCGGCGCCAACAGGTCTGGGATCCGATCGCGGCGCGCGGGGAACTGAAACAACCGCTCACGGATTATCAGACGCGATTGACGAGCGAGATTCAGATGATCAAGCAGATGGGGTTCCCGGGTTACTTCCTCATCGTCTGGGACTTCGTTCGTTATGCTAAGGAGCATGCGATCCCGGTCGGACCGGGACGAGGTTCCGCGGCAGGGTCCCTCGTCGCTTACTGCCTGGAGATCACGGACGTCGATCCTCTGCAATACGATCTGCTGTTCGAGCGTTTCCTTAACCCAGGCCGCGTCTCGCTGCCCGATATCGATATCGACTTCTGTGTTCGTGGCCGCGGCGACGTCATCAACCACGTCGCGGATCTCTACGGCCGCGACTCCGTCTGCCAGATCATCACGTTCGGGACGCTCGCTTCGAAGGCCGCCATCAAGGACGTCGGCCGCGCGCTCGAAGTGCCTTATGCGGACGTTGAGCGAATCGCGAAGCTGATCCCCCCTCCCGTTCGTGGCCGTAATGTCAGCATCAGTCAGGCACTTGAACAAGTACCTGAACTCCGCAAGGAAATTGAGACTAATCCGCAGGTTAAGGAAATACTTGAGATCGCCCAACGGCTCGAAGGCTGCGCACGTCACTCGTCAGTTCACGCCGCCGGTGTGGTGATTTCGCCGCTGCCGCTCCAGGAACTGATCCCGATCGCCGTCTCAGGGAAGGAAGAACTCACTACCCAATATGTCATGTCGGATCTCGAAAAGACCGGCATGCTTAAGATGGATTTCTTAGCGCTTACCGCTTTAACTGTTATAAATGACTGCTTAATTAGCATTAAGCAGTCGCTTGGGGAAGAGATTAAGTGGTCCGATATAGCGCTTAACGATGCTAAAGCTTTAGCGGTTTTTGCTGAAGGAAGGACTGAAGCGGTCTTCCAGTTTGAGTCGTCAGGCATGCAGGAGATCTGCCGGAAGCTGAAGCCAAAAGGACTCGAAGATCTCGCGGCGCTCAACGCGCTCTACCGTCCTGGCCCTCTCGACGGCGGCATGGTCGACGAGTTCATTCTCCGACACCACGGCAAGAAGAGTGTTCGCTACATCACGCCGGAGATGAAGGAGATTCTCAATAACACCTACGGCATCATTGTCTACCAAGAGCAGATCATGCAGCTCGCGCAGAAGCTTGCGGGCTACACACTTAGCGAAGCCGACCTCATGCGCCGCGCGATGGGGAAGAAGAAGCGCGAGGAAATGGCCGTCCATGAAGTGAAGTTCATTACGGGTGCCGTGGAGCGCGGCATCAAGCGAGAAAAGGCCGAGAAGATCTTCTCGCTGATGGCCCAGTTTTCGGATTACGGATTCAACCGGAGCCACAGCGTCGCCTACGCCTATCTCGCTTTTCAGACCGCGTATTTGAAGGCACACTATCCGGAGCATTTCTATGCGGCGGTGCTCTCGAACGAGGCCCAGGACGCGGCTAAGGTGTTTAAGTACTCGAAGGAGTTAAGGGCGCAAAGAGTGGTCCTGCTTCCGCCGGACGTCAACGAGAGCAATTCCGGTTTTACCCCTTTAAGCGGCGCGATCCGTTATGGTCTGACCGCGATTAAGGGGCTGGGCAACTCGGCGGTTAAAGCGATTTGCGATGCCCGCGGACCCGGTCCATTCCGCTCGTTCTTCGATTTTGCCGAGCGCGTGGACTCTGCTACCTTGAACAAACGCGTCCTGGAGAGTCTGATAAGCGCAGGCGCCTTCGACTCGCTGAATGACGGGCGGCCCGTACATGCATGGCGCGGAGGCCTGCATGGTTCGATTGATGCCGCGTTCGCGCGCGCCGAGGGTGCAAAGCGTGATCGGATCCGGGCCAGCACCGGCCTATTCGGCTCGATGGCGGAAGAAGTTGATTTCACCAGCGAACTCCCGGCAACGCTTAACGGCTGGACGCCGATGGAAATGTTGAACGCGGAGAAAGCGGCGCTTGGGTTTTACATCACGGGTCACCCACTCGAGCGCTACCTCGAGACGCTTCAGAACTTGAAAGCCGTTCCGTCTTCGGAGCTGCCTAACGTGACGAGCGGAACTCGGGTGACCTGTGGCGGTATCATTGCCGACGTCCAATTGAGGACCACAAAGAAGGGCGACAAGTTTGCCCTGCTGCGTTTGGAAGATGAGGCAGGTGGCACCAAGTGCGTGTTATGGCCCGAGGTTTACCGGAAGCATTCGGCGGTGCTGCAAAATGATCTGCCGGCAATAATCATGGGCCGGCTGGAACTCAGTGAAGACAATCCGCCGACGATCATCGTCGATCAGGTGCAAAGCATCGACGCATCCGTGCGGCAGAACGAGTTCATGGTCCTGCGGCCGCCGCAGGAGGAAGATATTTCAACGCTCTACGATTCCATATTGAGCGTCTTGAGTACGAACCCTGGTGACACCGATGTTGCGATCGAGACCAGGACCGACGACGGGCTGGTCGTTCGCATCCAGGCGAACAACGCTTTACGCGTGAAGCGATGTAACGAACTGGAAGAGGCCTTGAAGAAGATCGGATGTGTTATCAGTTTCGAAAAAGAGACGCAGATGAGTAAGAGTCTAAGATGAGCTCTCCAGAGATGCGAAAGAAAAACAAAGAAGAAGCGCCTCCGAAACCGGTTGAAACGCGGTCTGCGTTTGAACGTGTACAGCTCGCGCGACACGCCGATCGGCCTTACACGCTCGATTTGATCGAGCGGCTGTTTGAGGATTTCGTCGAGCTCCATGGCGACAAGCGTTTCGCTGAAGATCCGGCGATCGTGTGCGGCCTCGCGCGTTTCCATGGCTTGCCGGTGGCCGTCGTGGGCCATCAGAAGGGACGCGACACGAAGCAACGTAGTTATCGCAACTTCGGCATGCCGAAGCCCGAGGGCTATCGAAAGGCGTTGCGTGTGATGAAGCTTGGGGAGAAGTTTGGCCGGCCCATCTTTACTTTCATAGACACGCCCGGCGCGTATCCGGGGATCGACGCGGAAGAACGCGGGCAAGCGGAAGCAATCGCTTACAACCTGCGCGAGATGGCGAAGATCAAGGTGCCGATCATCGTCACTGTCATCGGCGAGGGTGGATCTGGCGGAGCCTTGGCGATTGGCGTGGGCGATCAGGTACTGATGCTCGAGAATTCGATCTATTCCGTAATTAGTCCGGAAGGTTGCGCGGCGATTCTCTGGAAAGATTCAACTAAAGCCGATCGCGCAGCGGAAGGTCTGCGACTCACCGCGCAACATCTCCACGAATCGGGCCTCATCGACAAGATCATCCCCGAACCCGAAGGCGGCGCCCACAACGACTACGATCAAACCGCACGCTATCTCGATTCTGCGTTGAGCGAACGATTGGCGGAAGCAGTCAGTTGCTCAACTGAGGACAGATTAAGTCGCCGCTACAAGAAACTCCGCGGCTTCGGTCGCTGGGGCACGAGCGTCGGTAAAACAGTCTAAGCTATAAGTGCGACACAACGTTCGGCATTCGTAGAATAACCGCCCCGCCAACGCACCAACGCATTTTCATTGACTTTCATCGAGCTTTCGCATAGAAGGTCTCCGTCCTTACATCTACACTCGTCCTTGGAGGTCCTCAGAATGAAGAGGGTCTGACCACGTCATCAACCAATAACAGAACCGAGATTGGCGACGTCGAGCCCGTTTTATTCGTACAGGAAGCGAAGAACTAACACCGCCTCCTGATCTTATCGAGGTCAAAATATTGCTAGTAACGTGGCGGGCGAGAGGGGTTGCTATCGACAGGGGGCTGTATGGCAGACGAACCTAGACCACGCGTGGCTGTAGTCGGTGGTTTCTATGACTTGGACGCTGATCCGAAGTTGGGCCAGGATGCGCGCGAGTACGCGGAGGAGCTTGGCCGCTCACTTGCCGAAACTGGGTTTGGCCTCGTCGTTTACTTCTCGAACGACAAATCGCTTGAGCCCCACGTAGTGCGTGGGTTCGTAGCAGCACTACCTCCTGGCGATCAGCTCCCTGCATTGACGTGCGCTACTCGGAAGCTCAGCGCGGGCAGGTGAGATTTGACGAACAAGACACGCATCCCCAGCTCTTTTACGAGGATCCCTTTCCGGGTTCGAACTGGGAGGCCCCGTTCTATCGTTCTCTCGCGGCACGTGACAGCGTGCAAGCCGCGCTGCTAATGGCAGGGGGTACGTCGACGCTGAACGCCGGCCAGGTTGCCGTAGGCCGCGGACTGCCTCTACTGGCCATCGACAAGTACCCGGGATCGGCGCGGATACTACGCACCGAGTTGGCCACGCGAATCAACGGGTACCCATCTTCGCAAGGTTCGAGTTTGGCTCAGTTGGTCGCATGGCTTCGCGAACAGCAGTTAAAGGAAGCCGATCGCCTTCGTCAAGATCGTGATCGCGAGCGTGAGTTCGCGCGCATGAAGGGGCAAAGGCGCGGGACAGGTTGGTTTGCAATCGCGTTGATGGCTCTCTTGGTCACTCTGTGCATGGGCCTGCTCGGCGTCGATACCCCGCGTTGGTTCCTGGTGAGCATGGTTGGGACGCTCGTCTCGGCGGGCGCCACGGGCGCTCTTGTACGGGGCTTGACCACTACCACGATGACTCTCGAACCGCGGCTTGCTTCGATGCTTGGAGTAGCAGCGGGCTTAATGGTCGGCGTCGCGTATCTCATTCCTCAGCTGATTGGTGCCCCTCAGCTACTGGAGCCAGACGCGTCAGCGGTGAGAGCGACGGACAAGATCCAATTTTTGTCGGTGGCGCTAGTCGCTTTTACTGCAGGAATCGGTTTCGACGTCATCTTCCGGAGAATGTTGCAGGAGGCCGAAAAAGTTTCGGTGGGCGTCACACGTAATACGTCCTAAGTTAATCGGAGTTTAGACAAATGGAAGAGAACAAAGATGTGTTTGTCATCATGCCTTTTTCCTCAACTACAACGTGTAACGAGGAACAATGGACAGACATTTATGAAAACGTGTTCAAACCAGCTATAGAGGAATCCGGGTACTCTTGTGAGAGGGCCAAGCCTAAGACTGGAAGTCTCATTAAGAGCATCATTGAGAAATTGAGAAACGCTCGAATCGTTTTAGCGGATATAACCGATCGAAACCCCAATGTATTTTACGAGTTGGGAGTGAGACACTCACTTAGCAAGCGCACGATCATACTAGCTCAAGGTAATCGACATGCTCCGTCAGACTTGCTGGGGTATTGGTTCATCAACTATGGAACAACACCGGGCAGAGTAACTGAAGTCAAAAGAGAAATAAGGAGACTAATTGCTGAGATTGAGGAGAATCCCGACAAGAACGATAACCCGGTGTCTGAATATTTGGCACAGGAGAGCATAAGTTTATTTAGTCAGGTGAATACGGAAAACATTAAGAAGTTGACAGCCTTGTACACCGAGCTTGGCGGAAATGTGATTACGCTCGCTGAATTACGAGGAGTCCGATCTTCCGAAGTGTTTCTTTCTCTGGATTGCCTGAAACTGTTTTTGCAAACGATTTATATCGATCCGGGCCCAGGTTTATTGAAGAAGTTATATGAGCTTCATAATGCGTTGATGAGGATCGACCGTACGCCTAACCACGAGATGATTTCGCCCTCGTTTTTGGGCCAGACAATCGAGGATTTGAACCTGATAGCCGATAGAGTACTTGAGTTAAAAAATCGTCTAACCCGAGGATTGTATAAAGAACCACCCACAATCTCGACGATGGTTTGGAACGCCAATAGTCTGTTATGGCCGCCCGGCTGCGACCCTGATTACTTTAAACCACGGTTTGAGTAAGCATTAGAATCGACGTCCAAAGGCTGAAACGCGTCAGAACGGAATGTCGTCGTCGGATAGATCGCCTGGTGGTTCGGAGGGGCCACCGCCGGCGCTTGCTGATGCCGCGCGTTCCGCGACCTGCTCATCGCCTCGACCGCCGATGAACTGCATATCAGTTGCCGTGACTTCCAGCGACTGTCTCGGCTTTCCATCACGATCGACGTACTCTTCCACGCGCAAGCGTCCTTCGATGTAAACCTGACGACCTTTTTGCAGATACTGTGAGGCAGTTTCCGCCTGGCGGTTCCACAGCGTAACGCGGAACCACGTCGTGTGATCCTGCAGCTCGCCGTTTCGATCTTTGCGGCGCTCATTCGTGGCCAGGCTGAAGGTACAAACTGGGGTACCTTGCGCCGTGTAACGCAACTCCGGATCGCGACCGAGATTTCCCACGATAATTACTTTGTTAAAGGACATGAGGAACCTTTCTTTTTTCGGGAGATTACTAACGGCGCGATACTACTAGCGCAGCGAAAACGGGTCAAGCGACGCGTAGTTTTATAAGAGGGTCTCATGACATTCATCTTCATAGATCGATAAAAGTCTCACTATCGCGTTTGACAAATGATTTCTGGTAGACTGTCGGCATTGTTGCATCGGTTTTTCAGCGAATGAAGCCGCGAGTCTATATCGAAACATTCGGCTGCCAGATGAACGTGGCCGACTCCGAACGCGCAGCTACCGGTTTGCGCGCCTCCGGCTACGATCTCTGCGACTCAGCAGACGATGCCGATGTAGTACTTCTGAACACTTGTTCCGTACGCGAGAAAGCTGAACGAAAAGTCTACACGCGCATCGGTGAGATTCGCGCCGCGCAAGCAGGGAAGTCATTTCCGCTCGTGGGCGTGATGGGCTGCGTGGCCCAACTTGAAGGCGACTCAATCTTTGAACACGCACCATCGGTCAACATGGTGATCGGCACTCGTGCAACCGATCGCATCTCGTCACTGATCGAGCGCGCCCGCGAAGGCGAACGCCAAGTTATCGATCTCAACGAACGAGGCGAGAACGATGCGTGGGAGGTTTCTCCCGTCGAACGACACTCGCCGCACGTTGCGTTTATTCCGATCATCGAAGGCTGCAACAAGTTTTGTTCGTTCTGTATAGTTCCGTACTCACGCGGGCGTGAGCGCAGCCGCCCGGCAAGCGAAATCGTCGCCGAAACAAAGAAACTCCAGTCACTCGGCTACAAAGAAATTCACCTGATCGGCCAGAACGTCAACAGCTATCGCCCGCGCGTCGAAGAAGGTCTCGAAGGTTTCCCTGGCGCTACTCCTTTCTGCCGTTTGTTGCGAGCAGTCGCGGCGACCGGAATGCCGCGCATCAAGTTCACCACATCGTTTCCTCGCGATTTCCATCCAGACATCGTTTCCGCAATCGAAGAGAACACGAACCTCTGCGACTGGATCCATCTTCCAGTGCAGTCGGGAAGCGATCGCGTTTTGAAGCTGATGCGGCGTGGCCACAAGCGCGATGATTATCTGGAACGGATCCATCGCATCAAGAGCTCCACTCGTCGTCTGGCTTTGACGAGCGACATCATCGTCGGCTTTCCGGGCGAGACTGACGACGACTTCCGCCGAACGGTCGAACTCGTCGAAGCATGTGAGTACGACAGTCTTTACATTTTCAAATACTCGCTTCGCGCCGGCACGCCCGCGGCAAACTTCGACGACAATGTATCGGAGAAAGAAAAGAAAGACAGATTCCTTGAACTCGAAAAGGCGCAGCGACGAACTCAGGACAAGATTTATCGTTCCTACGTTGGCCGCACGTTGAGTGTGCTGGCGGAGAAACAGAGTTCGCGATCGGAAAGCGATCTCTCCGGACATTCGACCTGCCACAAAGTCGTGAATTTCGCGGGCGATCGTAGTCTCGAAGGTGAAATCGTGGACGTGTTGGTGACTGGAGCAAAAACCAATAGTCTTTACGGGCAATTGGCAGATCGGGCAGCGTAGTGTAAGGGGTACGTATGGAAATCGAAGTAAAGATCCGAGCCTTGATGATGGATCCGAACAGCGGAACTCCGATTATCATCCTCAAAGATGTGCAGAGCGACACGATGCTACCGATCTGGGTGGGTGCTTACGAAGCAAATGCTATCGCTTTGGAAATTGAAAAGATTGCGCCGCCGCGGCCGATGACTCATGATCTGTTGCGAAACCTGATCGTCCAGCTTGGTGTGCAGGTTGAACGAGTGGTAGTGACGAGCCTGCGCGACAACACGTTCTTTGCCGTGATCGAAATGCGAAACAGTGAAGGGAACCGGATGGTGCTCGATTCACGTCCGTCAGACGCCATTGCGTTGGCCCTGCGTGCTGATTGTCCGATTTACGTGGACATGGAAGTAATCAAAGCGTCGCGCAACACAATACCTACCGAAGATGCAGAAGAAAGTGAAATGACTTCGACTGAAGAGGAATGGCCCGACGTCATCGGCGAAGCCGGCGACCTGCCGATGTAACCTGGGCCAACGTTGCTTTATGGACCACTGGAGCCTGAGATTGCCACTGTGCAGCGAATGGTAATCGCCATCGCCAATCAAAAAGGTGGGGTAGGGAAGACCACTACCGCCATCAATTTGGCTGCCGCCTTTGCCCGCAAGGGAAAACGTGTCCTACTTCTCGACCTCGATCCTCAAGCCAACAGCTCAATCTCCTTTCTCGATCCGGCCAACGTCGAGCGATCTGTCTACGAATTAATGACGGACGGCCTGGCGCCGGTTGAGCAGTCGGTATATGAGACGCCCGTGAAGAACCTCGACGTCGTTCCTGCGCGAATCAATCTGGCTAAGCTGGAGTCGAAACTGGTTGGGGACTTCGACGCGCCGTTTCGTCTAAAAGATCGGCTCGAGCCGTTTAAGCAGCAGTATGAAGTGATCGTGATCGACACCCCGCCGACACTGGGCTTGATCACGGTCAATGCGCTCGTCGCCGCCTCGCACGTTTTGATTCCGATTCAGTCGTCGTATTTCGCGCTCGAAGGCACTGACGATCTGCTCGAGACGATCGAGAAGGTCAAAGCGCGGCCGAATCCGAATCTGGAACTACTCGGCGTGCTGGTTACGCTGCACGACAAACGCACCACGCTGGCGCGCGAGGTGCACGAACAGATCCGCAACGTGTTTGGTCCAAAGTTGTTCGAAACAGTGATCACGAAGAGTGTCAGACTCGAAGAGTCGCCCGCGTACAAGGAATCGATTTTTAGTTTTGCACCCAATTCGTCCGGAGCAATTGAGTACGGAAAACTTTGTGAAGAGGTAATTAGCCGTGTCTAAAAGGGGACTTCCGACAGGACTGCAAATGCGCCACGATGCGCACTACGTCGAGGAACTTTCACAGCACCGGCCGGCGCAAATCGGCAGGATGATACCGGTGGACAAGTTGGACCCGAACCCCGAGCAGCCGCGCACTGAATTTGGCGACTTGACGGAGTTGACGGCGTCTATCGCCGAGAAAGGCGTACTCGAACCGTTGCTCGTCAAACCAAATCGACTGACGGGACGATGGATGATCATTGCCGGCGAGCGTCGTTGGCGTTCGGCGCAGCGAGCGGGGCTGAAGGAAGTGCCGTGCGTTGAGATGGAAGTCGACGCTGGCACGGTAGCCGAGATCGCGCTCATCGAGAATATGCAGCGCAAGGACCTCACAGTCTGGGAAGAGGCCGACGGGTTACTGGCATTGTGCGAGAAGTTTGGTTACACGCACGATGACGTGGCGCGCAAAGTTGGTAAAAGCAGGAGCACGGTTACTGAGGCATTGGCGATCGCGAGGATTCCCGAGGACGTGCGCGAAGTCTGTCGCTCGGCTGAGATAAACGCGAAATCGTCACTGCTTCAGATCGTTCGCCAGCCCGATGATGAGTCGATGCGCCGGTTCGCGAAGCAGATCGCATCGCAGGGTTTGAAACGTAACGATGCGAGGGAAGCGCGTCGACAGGAAATGGGACCACGCGTGGTCTCAGACTCGAAACCTTACTCGTTCAAATACGCTTCACCTGACGGGGATTTCAATGTCGAGGTTCGTTTTAAGGCGACGCAAGTGAGTGATGCGGAAGTGGCCTTGATCCTGCGCGCTGTCGCGGACGAGATCGACGACGAACCCACCCAAACCTAGACCTTCGTACTTAGTGCTTTGTACTTTGTCGAACGCTCCGCGATAACACCAAAAACAAAGTACCAAGTACAAAGAGCCAAGCACCCGATAAGTTATTTCGAAGCCAGGCTCTTCTTTTTCTCAGTCGCAGCACGCTTCTGTAACGTTTTGGCCCAACGCTCAAACGTGGGCTGTAATGGCTTGAACAACCTCGCACGGAAGCTGTGCTTCTTCTCGTTCCACTGCTTCAACTGCTTCTCGGTATACAAGCGAATCGCCGGCTCGAGCTGTGTCTTCTTGAGCGAGTGACGCAGCGTCAGATGATAGTGTTGGCCAACGAGTGAAAACACCAGCGCCACCAGGTTGCTCTTGAACGAAAGTCGCGGCACTAGTCGTTTGTGAAACGGTTTGTTAGCGGGCAACAGGACGTTGACGGCGATCTCGAACCATGGTCCCTTCGGTCCCTGCCGTGGGTGATAGAGTCCGGGTAATTCCGTGGTCTGAAACGGACCTCGGATCCGCGGGTCGGTTATGTACGGCACGAGTCTGATGCGCTCGATTCCGCGCGTGTGTTCCCGCGGCAAGCTGTCGAATGCTTCTTCGATCTGTTCTACCGCGCCTTTCGGCAGTTTCCCCTCGTACTGGTTCTCAATGCGTATCGCCACAATTATCGTTTCCTGTAGGCGGATGAATTCTATTTGGAGCCAGTCACTTTAGAGGGAAGGTGACGGAGGGTCAAGTGAGGTCAGTGACTGCGCCTAAGCTTGCACTGGAGACGAGTTTGGCGTACTTCGCCAGCACACCTTTTTCGTACCGTGGCGCTGGCGCACGCCATTCTTCGAATCTGTGGGTTAACTCTGCGTCCGGAACGTTCAGTTGCAACAAACCGCGTTCGGCGTCGATCATGATCGAATCACCTTCGCGGACCAGAGCGAGCGCGCCACCCACAGCGGCTTCAGGCGCTACATGGCCCACAACCAAACCATGTGTTGCACCAGAAAAACGCCCGTCGGTGATCAGCCCTACCGCGTCGCCGAGACCTATGCCGATGATTGCCGACGTGGGCGCAAGCATCTCGCGCATGCCGGGTCCACCCTTCGGACCCTCATAACGGATCACGACGATGTCTCCGGGTTTGATCTGCGACGAGAGTATTGCCTGAAGACATACTTCTTCAGAATCGAAGACCCGCGCAGGTCCGGTGATGGATTTATTCTTCATCCCGGAAATCTTCGCGACCGCGCCTTCCGTGGCCAGGTTGCCGCGCAGGATCGCGAGGTGCCCCTCCGGATAGATCGCGTCGTCCCACTGATGGATCACATCCTGATCGCGTCGTGGGTCCTCCGGGACGTTTGCCAAAACCTCTTCGATCGTTTTGCCGCTGATCGTCATCGCGTCACCATGAAGCAGGCCGCGATGCAACAACATCTTCATCACCTGCGGAATCCCACCAGCCTTGTGCAGATCCGTTGCGACGTACTTGCCTGACGGTTTTAGATCACAAACAAGAGGGACTCGTTTTCTGAGTTCCTCAAAATCGTCGAGAGTTAGTTTCACGTTGGCAGCGTGAGCGATTGCCAGAATGTGCAAAACGGCATTAGTGGAGCCGCCAACAGCCATCACGATGGCGATCGCGTTTTCAAACGCTGTACGGGTCAAAAGTTGGCGAGGAAGAATCTGTTGCTCAACGGCCCGCGCGAGAGTACGTGCCGACTCAGCGGCGCATTCGGCGGTTTCCGCGTCGGTCGCAGCCATCGTAGACGAATAGGGCAAGCTTAAACCCATCGCTTCGATCACGGCCGACATCGTGTTGGCGGTGTACATCCCACCGCACGATCCGGCGCCCGGACACGCTCGACGCTCGATCTCAAGCAGATCGCTTTCGCTGATCTGTCCAGCGCAGTACCGGCCGACGGCTTCAAAGGTGCTAACCACCGTCAGATCTTCGCCGTTGAAATGACCTGGTTTGATGGTGCCGCCATACACGAAAATCGAAGGAATGTTGAGACGCGCGATCGCGATCATCGCTCCGGGCATGTTCTTGTCGCAGCCACCGATCGCCACCAACCCATCGACCGACTGCGCCTGGCAAACAGTTTCAATCGAATCGGCAATCACCTCGCGCGAAACGAGCGAGTATTTCATGCCTTCTGTTCCCTGCGAGATACCGTCGCTAACTGTGATCGTTCCGAAGACTTGCGGCATCGTCTGCGACTGCCGAAGTGCTTCAATCACACGCTCGGCGAGGTGATTCAAACCGGCGTTGCAGGGTGTAATCGTGCTGTAGCCGTTGGCAATCGCGATGATCGGTTTTTGAAAGTCGGCATCTTCAAAGCCGACAGCGCGGAGCATCGCGCGATTCGGACTGCGCTCCACGCCGCGAGTAATGACATGGCTGCGAGCGTTCGAACTCTTTTGGCTGGGGCTAGACAAGGAAGTTACGTTTCAGTTCGTGTTCTTGTCGACGAGACGTCCCTCTGATAACCACGGCATCATTTCGCGCAACCTTGCGCCCACTTGCTCAATTGGATGTTCACGAGCTTCGTCGTCGAGTCGTTTAAATAACTGCCGGCCATTTCCGGCTTCCTTCATCCAGTCGTTCGCGAAAGCGCCGGACTGAATATCGGCAAGAAGCATTTGCATGCGACGTTTCGTCTCGTCGTTGACGACGATCGGACCGCGGGTCATATCGCCAAACTGGGCGGTATTGGAAATCGAGTAGCGCATTTCGGAGATGCCACCTTCGTACAGCAGATCGACTATGAGTTTCATCTCATGCAAACATTCGAAGTACGCCATTTCGGGTGAATAGCCGGCCTCGGTCAAAGTATCGAAGCCTGCTTTGATGAGCGAGGTGAGTCCCCCACACAGCACCGCCTGTTCACCGAACAGATCGGTTTCTGTTTCTTCACGAAAGGTCGTTTCGATGATGCCGGCGCGACCCCCTCCGATTGCCGAGGCATAAGATAATCCGATCAGCCGTGTATCGCCAGTTGGATCCTGATTCACAGCAAGCAAGCAGGGAACTCCCGCTCCGCGCTTGTATTCATGCCGCACGAGGTGACCCGGACCTTTTGGCGCAACCATGAACACGTTTGCGTCAGCCGACGGCTCGATGAATCTGTAGTGAATGGAGAAACCGTGCGAGAAGGCGAGATATTTACCCGGCGTGATCGACTCGGCGACCTCTCGTGCGTAGACCTCAGGCGCGAGTTCATCCGGCACAAGCATCATCACTATATCCGCCTCGGCGGCGGCCTGCGCTATCGGCAACACCTTCAAGCCCGCCTTTTCCGCCTTTTTCCAGGACGCGCTGTCAGGACGTAAACCGACTACCACATTGCAACCGGAATCGTTCAGGTTATTCGCCTGCGCAAATCCCTGACTGCCGTAGCCAATGACCGCGATCTGTTTCTTGCGCAAGAGTTCAAGACTCGCGTCCTTATCGTAAAAGATGTTCATGCGTATTCCTTTCCTCGCCGGCCGCAAGCCGGTTAATAGCGATATGTCCAGTACGTGTTATGTCAGCTATCCCGAGCGGGCGTAGCAACTCGATAAAGGTGTCGACCTTCTCCTTATTGCCTGACGCCTCGACGATCAATTGTGAGTGTGAAATATCAACTACCTTCGCGCGAAACACGTTGACAAGACTCAAAACCTCCTGGCGCCCAACGCCTGCCGAAGCATCCACCGTAATCAACGCCATCTCTCGCTCGATATGAGGTCGAGTGGTTACATCGTGAACTTCGCGAACGCGTGCGAGGCGTTCGCACTGTTTGACGATCTGCTCGATGGTCCGATCGTCGCCGCGCGTAACGATGGTGACCCGCGACCAGCGCGGGTCCAATGTTTCACCCACCGAGATAGTCTCAATGTTGAAGCCACGAGCGCTAAAAAGACCGACAATCCGCGAAAGCTCACCAGGCTGATCGGCAACGATAATAGAGAGTGTGTGACGCATGGAGTGTTCGATCTCTTACACGCCTTCGGTCTGTAAAATCATGTCGCTCGAATTGGCACCCGCCGGCACTATCGGGAAAACGTTTTCCTCTTTTGAAACAACGACATCGATTACAACCACGCCTTTGTGCGCGAGTGCAGCGGCGAGCACGTCGTGAAGCTCGTCCGGCCTCTCGGCACGTAAGCCTAACGCACCAAACGCCTCGGCCAATTTCACAAAGTCAGGGGCAACGGAGATGTCCACTTCTGAATAAGTGCGGTCGTAAAACATTTCCTGCCACTGCCGCACCATACCCAGGTAGCCGTTGTTCATGATCAGAATCTTTACCGGCAGCTCATATTGGACCGCCGTTGCCAATTCCTGATTCGTCATCTGAAAGCCGCCGTCACCTACGACTGCCACAATCGGTTGATGTGGGAATGCGACTTGAGCCCCAATCGCGGCGGGCAGCCCGAAACCCATCGTCCCCAGGCCACCACTAGTAATCAGTTGTCGTGGTCTCTTGAATGGATAGAATTGGGCCACCCACATTTGATGCTGGCCCACGTCCGTCGTAATTATCGCGTCACCGTTAGTCAAACGGTGCAGCTCGGTGATGACCTTTTGTGGTTTGATCTGACATAGCGAGCCTGTGAAGCGAAGCGGTTGTAACTGCTGCCACGCGCGGATCTGTTCCCACCAAACTTCTCTTGCGTCGAGAGCCTTTTGAAGTTCCTGTTGGTCCTGTTCACGACTTATGGCCAGAAGGCTTAACAGAGCCTGTCTCGCATCGGCGGCGATCGACAGGCAGGGAGCAACGTTTTTTCCAATGTTTGCGGGATCGATGTCGATGTGGATCACTCGTGCCTGCGGCGCAAATGTCGCCAGCTTCCCGGTCACGCGATCGTCAAACCTTACGCCCACCGCAAACAGCAGATCACTTTGCGCCACAGCCATGTTTGCCGCGTATGTTCCATGCATCCCGAGCATGCCCAGCGAAAGTGGATGAGCAGACGGAAACCCGCCGAGACCCATTAATGTCGGCGCTACAGGTAAGCGTAAGGTCTCCGCGAACATTTGCAGCGATTCGTGAGCGCCGGAGTTCGCAATTCCGCCGCCCACGTATAGCACGGGCCGTTTGGCATTCAGCAGGCCTTCAAGGGCCCGCTCCAGCGACGCTCGATCGACCAGCGATACGTCGCCGGAGAAGGGAAAACCAACATGGTCAAGTCTCGAATAGGATGTCTTCGCGGCGCTGACGTCTTTCGGAATGTCAATGACGACTGGGCCAGGACGGCCTGAACGCGCAAGATAGAATGCTTCACGAACAATCCCGGCAATGTCGCTTGCTTCGCGAACGAGGTAGTTGTGCTTCACGCACGGCCGCGTAATGCCGACGGTGTCGACCTCCTGAAATGCATCTGTTCCAATCAGGTGTTTGGGTACCTGGCCGGTTATCACGACGAGTGGCGTGGAGTCCATGTAGGCATTGGCAATGCCAGTCACTGCGTTGGTAGCTCCCGGCCCTGACGTGACAAGCGCAACGCCGACGCGCCCCGATGCACGCGCGTAACCTTCCGCCATATGAACAGCGCCCTGTTCGTGTCGGACCAGGTAATGAGTGATTCGATCCCTGGCCCGCCACAGTTCGTCATAGATGTGTAGTACAGCTCCACCTGGGTAGCCGAAGATCGTATCGACTCCTTCGTAGGTGAGCGTGTCAATCAGGATCTCAGCTCCTGTGGCCCCTTCGGCGAGCGGCGCGACCGGAGGCTGCCTTGTCGCGATATTCTCAATTAATGTTTCGGTCGTCATCTGTTTTACTCGGGGGCGAAGAATTTAGCGCCCCGACACGAGGTTTGTACAATTTATTGTTTTTACAGAATCATAAATTTTGTTCGTCGACTGGTGGAGCAAATTGTGGTAAAACAGCGATATGGAAATGGCCCAATTGGAATATTTCACGATGGTAGTGGATGAGAAGAGTTTTTCTAAAGCTGCCGCGCGGGTGTTTCGCACGCAGCCCGCTATCAGCATCGCCATACGCCGGCTGGAAGAGGAGATCGGGTTACCACTGCTTGAGAGAGACCAGAAAGTACCAGCCCTCACTGAAGCAGGCCAGGTCATGTACGATTATGCCAGGCGGATTCTTGGTTTGCGTGGAGAGGTGGGCCAGGCAATTCAAGAGCTGCAAACTCTGAAATCCGGTCGAGTCCGCGTGGGAGCGAACGAAAGCACGTCCTTGTATTTGTTGCCGGAACTGATTCTTGCGTTCAGGCAGCAATATCCGGACGTGAAGGTGGAGATATATCGACATGTGTCGAGCCGCCTCCCACGGGAGCTGCTGGACCGCCGCATCGACTTCGGGTTGATGGCCTTCGAACCGATTGATCGCGAACTGGAAACGTTTCCAGTTCTTAAGGACGAACTGGTCTTGATAATGAGTCCCAGGCATCCGTTAGCGGGGCGTTCGGCGGTGAAGGTCAGGGAACTAGCAAACGAGCCGTTCGTGGCGCACAATGTTAATTCCACCTCTCGCGCAAAAGTGATAGAAACTTTTGCCAGACAGCACACACCGCTAAATATCACTCTCGAGCTGGCAACCATTGAGACGATTAAACGATTTGTCCAGAAGCGGGTCGGACTGGCTTTCGTACCTCGCATGTGCGTTCGGGAAGAGCTGGCGCGAGGCGCGCTGGTGAGCGTTCCGGTGCGGGGACTGACGCACAATCGAACTCTCTTTGTCGCACATCGCCGTTGCACCAACCTCTCACCAGCCGTAGCCGCATTCCTCGCGCTGCTCCGCACCGACACGCAGAAGTTGTAAGCCACCGCTTAACGACGGTCTAACTCCGCAAGCATATTTTTTTGCACTCTCGGCCTGAACAGGATCAAAGGCTGAATTCAACTTCGCGGCGGCACGAAGATGCTGAGCTGCTTTATCTCGAATGTTCAGAGTCTCGTAGAAAGGGAAGATTGGAGTCGTAC
>Ga0209387_1000172_pt1 | contig 19286 bp, 17 predicted proteins | sample NCControl_FD_187515 | JGI IMG/M metagenome (GOLD analysis project Ga0209387, IMG submission 187515) | Agricultural soil microbial communities from Utah to study Nitrogen management - NC Control (SPAdes) (version 2) | ecosystem: Environmental > Terrestrial > Soil > Agricultural land | place: USA...
TTCCGCCGCGGACGGCGTGAGAAGTTCCGCGGCGGTCTTATGATGACGTTGAAAAGTTTGTTCGAGTGACGCGATGGCTTCGTCGGCGCGTCCTTCGCCGGCAGCAACAGTGGCCGCGAGCAAATTGTCTGTCACACCACTCATCGCCGAAACAACGACGACGGGTGCGGCGCCGCGTTGCGAACCGACGATCCGAGCTACGTTTTCGAAAGCGTGCGCGTCAGCGACCGACGTACCGCCGAACTTCATGACTGTGGGCATAGGTCAGGCCCACAGATTACACGGATCTGTTTCTCCTGCCTACTTCGATATTTGCGGCGACACGTAACGCACGAATTCGAGTTCCGGCAGCAGCGCGAGTTTGTTGATCGGGATTCGTCCGATCATTAGATTCGAACTAGCGTGATCGAGCACAACCTCGAATCCCAACTCTTTCAGTTTCGCCTTTGTCAGCTCTGACTTTTCCGTCAACCACAATTGCACTTCAGCTTTTCGATCATGCACGAAGCCGCCATGATTGACGATTTCGGGCTGCTGTTTTTGAGCAAGGCGTTGAACGAGGGCCAGGATCTCCGGTTGCAATTTCATAAGAAGTCGAGCTGCTCGCTCTTCCACGGATGTTGCTGCCGCCGTCACGCTTACGCTCGGCGCCATGTTTGGTGGCGGTGGCATACCTCCGCCCATGTTTCTGCCTGCACCCGCACCTCGAGCACGACCGTCAGCAACTCCGGAGGCTTTAACATTTCCGCCTGATTTACCCGATGCCGTAGGCGGATTCCCGCGTCTGCCCAGGTTGAACTGCGCGATGTAGCCAAGCTCATTTGATTTGTAAACGGTGAACAGACCTGTTGGACTTCCTCCCACACCGCTGGCGATCAGGCCATTGCGGTCCATACCTTCCGGCACATCCACTGGCACGTCGATCCTTCTTAGCGTTCCGCCGTCGGCGACGTTGATCTCTTCGACGGCAACGAACGAAGTGAACTGCGTCATCAACCTGAACTCCATCCCGAGTTGAGTAATCGTGTTTTTCAACTCATCTCGCATTCTTCCCCGAAGAGCACCCAGATAGTCTTCACTCATGACGCTGTCGATCCGCGCGCGCGCCCACAGCGGGGCCAACACATCGTGCAGCGCCATCGTTTCCGGCAGCGAGACTTGAATCTCACGCGTGAAAGGGTTGCCGGCCATGTTTCCTTTCAGCTTGATGGTCCCGCTACCTGGCGCAGTGTAACGGCCGGTCAGGAACACGGGCTTCGCGCCGAATAGATCCGGAATGCGTTTGGGATATACGTCCGCGACGGGCAGCTCACCCCAGTCGATCGAAATGTCCGTCAACAGTGGATTGCGAACGCGTTGATGAAAACGTTTCGCGGCCGCGGAGCCGTCGTCGTTCAAGCCAACATATTCGACTTCGCCGCGTCCGGCAGTGGCCATGTTTTCGAGCAGGAAGCGATTCACGGAACTGCCGACACCGAAAGCGAAGACGCGTGCGTTCTTGTACTTCTGCACCTCAGCGATGATCTGCATATCGTTGCCGACGAAACCGTCAGTCATGAAACAGACGATGCGCACGTGCGACTGATTCTCAGACGGTTCGAGCGCGGCTTTGATCGCGCTCATCATCTCGGTGCCTCCGTACCCGGAGGTCGACGCAAGAAAATCCTGCGCCCGCTTTAGGTTCCGTTTGGTCGCCCGTACCGGTTGATCGAACAGTATGCGCGTGTCGCCGGAAAAGGTGATGAGGTTGAATGTATCGTCGGGATAAAGATTGTCGAGCGCGAGACTCATCGTCTCCTTCGCCTTCTCGATCGGAAAGCCGGCCATCGATCCGGATGTGTCGAGAACGAAGACAAGTTCCTTAGGCGTGACATCGTCTGCGCCAATGCGCTCCGGTGGTTGCAGCATCAGGGTGAAGAAGCCGCCTTTGTCGGAGCGATGAGTCAACACTGCATCCTGAATCGTTTTTCCTGCGACGTTGTAACGAAGAATGAAATCCTTGTTGGGAATGGTCGCGCCTCCTCGGAGTCTCACGTGCGCGCGCGTGGGACCTGGCCGCTCGATGTCAACCGGATGTGTTTTGGCTTCAAGGTTGTCGACAATTAGACCAGCGTCCAACGAAATTTCGAAAGAAATGTCGTGACCGCTTCGCTCGGCCGCCGCCACTGGTGGGGCGATACGCGACGCATCGGGAACGTTGCGGGGGATGTACCGCGGTCCCACCACCATCGGAAACACAAACTCGTATGTACCGTCTTCGTAACGAAGTGTTTCGACGTAGCTGATCGTGATCGTTACCTGGTTGCCGGGGAGAATGTTTGCGACCGCCTGCGTGAAGATGTTCGGCCGTTCCTGATCGAGCAAACTCGCGGTGTACCCGCGCGCCTTTGCTCCTTCGTAAACAGCCTGGGCCTGCTCGCGCGGCAGAATCTTTCCGCGAATCGTTCGGTCGCCGATGATCATCGTCATGTCGTCGACGGCGGCGTTCTGCGGCAACGGAAATGTATAAACCGCCTCGATTCGCTCGGTGAATGGATTCTCAAATTGCTGCGTCACCACCACGCGCGAGATCGAACCGCTGATTTCCGCTTTCACGCTGGTGTGCTTTAGAGGACACGGTAATTTCGTTTTGCTTTCGCCGACCACGGCCATCAGCGATCCCGGAGTCTCCGGTGCTTGTGCGTAAGCAGTGTTTTCTGAGGCGTAATGGGCAATCAGTATCGGAAGTACTGCAACCACTACGAGTGGAAGAAAAATGAGGGATCTACGAATGCAGACCATGGCGTGTCCTCCAGGTATTTTGTGATTTGTAATTTGTTCTCGGTGTTGTAATGCGCTAATGCCGTGTTGGCACAACCCAGTCTGATTACACGAACAACCAACTACAAAGTTCCAAACACAAAGCTCAATAAAGATTGAAATTGTATTCCAGCTGCATGTGGACCGACACCGGGCGCCCGCCTTTCATTGCGGGAAGGAATTTGATCTGACGAGCGGCCGCGATCGCTCGTTCAGTCAGACCAAACGGCAGCGTTCGGAGGGCGTGTATTTGAACAACGTCTCCCGTGCTTGAAAAGACAACGCGCAACATCACTGTTCCGCTTATCTGGTTGCGCCGTGCTTCCTCCGTGTAGTGTGGCTCCGGTTTCGACAACAGCCTTGCTCTTTGTTCCACTTCCCGATTGGTGAACGTTGCATCGGATCCACGACCAGCACCTGGTCCACAACAACCATTCTCGGGATCGCCTCCACCCGTATTTCTCTCGTTTCCTGGGCCATAGCCATTGCCGTTGCCGCCTCCTACTCCGAGTCCTCTATTAGTACCTATGCCTCCGTCCTCGCCCGGTCCCTTTGACGGTATGTTCGAGTCGGAGCGGGGATCACCATAAACAGGCGCTTTCAAATCTTTCCAGAGGGCCGGGTCGATATCGATACCGGCCGCGGGAAGACTCGGCGGGTGAACGGGTGGAGCTTTTGGGATCGCAGCGACGATGGATGACGGCGGCGGGAGCTTGCCAGCTTGAGGAGGCAGTGGGTCGCGATCACCGCCGCCGCCGCCACCGCGGGCCGGTTTGGGGGTGACCCCGGAGCCTTCACCTGTGCCGTTGTTAAAACCGACTCGTCCCTTGCCGTCTTTACCGATGCTGGAGTCGGGTTTGGTTTCAGGTTTCGAAATGGGCTGATTTGAAAAATCGACCATTACGATTTCAGTTTTAGAACCGTCGTCGTTTGCGGCTGTCGATTCAGTTCTCCTGCGATCGACGAGGAGTGCCAGGGTCACCGTTAGACCAACGACGATGAGCGCGATTGAGGTTGCCGGTATCGCGTGGACAATGACGCGTGATCGTTTGAAAAAATCGTGAATTGTTTGATTTGCGAACCGTTTAGGGTGTGCCTGGAACTCGAGCCAGGCGTGTTCTAGTTCGGTTCTGAGAAAGTCGATCTGGAGCGCGAGTCGACTGAGAAGGAGTCCGCTTTCGATTATTGTTGGCTGGTATTCATTGGCAAACCTTGCAGTAGAGTGGCGTACGTTCATCGTAAGACCTCGCTTTCATTTGGACAGACGAAACGAGAGTTGGCCGGAACGTGGGGAGCCTCTATTGCTTATTACCGCAACCAGCGAAAAGGTGACGCACTGAGGAGCGCTGTTCGCGCCTTGTGATGAGTGAGGGCGGTCCAGGGATGTCTGGGATACTCCGAGTTTGCGGAGAGGTTTTACTTGATTTGGTTGAAAAGCTTGGTCGCGCGCGCCGGGTCGACGCGCTGCAGAATTCGATACTGCTCGAGCGCCGCGTTTCGATTGCGCAATGCGATGAACGACATGCCGAGGTTGTAATGCGCGGACGCGTAATCAGTCTTATTCCTTATTGCTGACTGGTACGCCTGCACGGCTTCGGCATAGCGGCTCAACTGGTGCAACGCATAGCCCATCTCATTGTAAGCTTCCGCGTAGTTAGCTCGCAGACTGACTGCCTTTCGCAATTGTTCGACTGCTTCGGGGTAGCGTTCGAGATCGTTGTAACACCAGCCGAGATTGTAGAGCGCGGTGACATTGTCCGGTCGAAAACGAAGGCCTTCCTTGTACGACTTGGCCGCGTCAGCATATTGCTTCAGGCTGTAATAGTAGACATCGGCGAGACCGAAGTACGCGAGGCCGAAATCGGGCTTGATACGAATCGCTTCCTGATATTCCTCAATCGCCTCAGTGTTGCGCCCAAGGTAGCGCAACGCGTAACCGATCTCGTTCCGTGCTTCGGCGTAGTTGGAGCGATGCTGCAATGCGAGTCTTAAACTCCTGATCGCTTCGTTATAGTTCTTCAGATCGTTGTAGATCCAACCGATCTCGTAATGAGCCGACGCGTAATCAGACTTCGCTCGTACGCACTGTTGAAACGCCGCCAGTGCTTCGTTGAAACGTTCGAGCTTCTTGTAAGCGTAGCCGAGTTCGAAGTGCGCGGCGGCGTTGTTGGGTTGGAGCGCGAGCGAGCGTTTTAAGGGATCCACTGCATCTTCGTATTCTTCGAGATCGTTATGAATCCAACCGATGCGGTAAAAGGCTGAACTCAGCGACGGATTGAGTTCGCTGGCCCGGACGTATGGATCGAGTGCCTCGCGATACTTTTTCGCATTGTAGAGTGCTTCGGCTTGTTGGAAGTAATAGTCGGCGGTGGAGGTTGAAGTTCCGGTGGTTCCGGTGTTTGGTCTATTCGATCCGGTCGGAGGATTCGTTGTCGACGTTGTTCCCGGTTTCTTTGTTGGGGTTGTGACGGGCGGCTTCTTCCTCGTTGGTGTTGTTGATGTCGACTTGGCCGGTGGTTTGCTCGTCGGCCGCGACGTGCTGCCACCGATCATCCCGCCACCCGTCACTCCGCCCTCATGTTGCGCCCATGCCGCGCTCGCGCAAACAAAAAGAAGCAGGACGATAAACACGAATCGGAATGGAGGGGTATGCGGGGTAGTAGACAACATGGGATTCTCTCCAGTGTTTGAAAGCAGGCGTTTCAGTCGTAGAGCAGGGTCGGAAACGGCTAACGGATTATAATGCGGGAACTCTCACAATCGTAAGCGGATTTACGTTATCGAGTGGTTGAATATCGTGTTATTTGTGGTCAGGCGTAGGTGTTATTCGAGGTTGCAAGAGTAGGTTGTCAGCTTGCAAGGCTACGTTTGACAGCGGCAATTCACTACGGTAACTTAACGCGCTTGCCGTAACGTACGAACACCCCAGCATGCGTCCCGTTCGTCTAGCGGCCTAGGACACCGCCCTTTCACGGCGGCGACACGGGTTCGATTCCCGTACGGGACGCCAAACTTGAATCCCCTTCCGAAATTTCTCGCAAGTAAACTGAATACAAATGCGGTCGCAGGGGTTCCAAATCCGAGGCGTTATATCGTAATCCCTAGAAATAAGATGCTCTGCAATCGTAGTTTCTGTTCTTGCGAAGCGTGATTGCAAAACGCCACCAAGTTCGTTAACACTCTATTTGCACAACAAAGAACATCACGGCGGCACGATGGGCTTGTCAGTGAGGGCGCCGGGCGTCGAGGGCGGCGGGCTAAACCCACAGACTCGCCGCTCTCAACTTACCTGGGCTCTCGCTCTTGCCTCCCAGTACCAGCGACCAGCTTCCTCGTTGTCGGGATACAGATCCCAGGCATGGTAGAACCGTCTGGCGGCGGCGTTGAAATCCTTCTTCTCCCAATCAGTCATCGCAAAGGTGTAATACCAGTTGGCGAGGTCTTTAATGCACCACTGTCCCACTCTATATGATTGCTTTTCGGCTGTTGAGGCGACCACCTTGGCACTAAAACGATTGGCGAGTGCTTCCTCGTCTGCAATGTCTTCCCCCTTCTCGAAGACATACCCGCGGGTCGCGACCAGATGGTGCGCCACCTCGTGGGCCAGCGTGCGGAGAATGCGCAGCGTCGGTACGGTGGTCCACCAAAGAAACGAGGGGATGGGCCTGTAGATCGGTCTGGCATAGAGAATGATAGATGCTGGACCATCCTGTTGAGCCAGCGCATACCAACCGTTCACATACGCGGTATGACCAACTGACCGCACAGGCCTAGCCCACTCAGTCTGATCAAGCCCCTCCGCCGCTTCGGGCATCTCGCTTTCAATTTGGATTGAGCCTAACCCCTTCAGAAGAGAAGGATCGAGCCAACGTAGGCTTCTCCGAACCTGCCACTCGATTCCCCAAGGTGGTTTGACACATTTATTGATCAACTTCACAGACACTACAGTAGATGAATCTTCGGGTGTCACCCTTCGACCTAAGCCTTAGTCAACTCAGTGAGTGGGCGAACTCACTTCATTCCGGGGTAGCTCGAAGCGGTTAGCTCGAATACGCCGAATGCCTCCTCGATTCGCTTTTTGCACTTCTCTGACACAGATTAACGCTAGCGCTCCGGTCCAACGCGTTATGGACGCCAGCAAATCTCCGACGTCAGCTATCGAGATCCGGTTCCAACTTGAAAGCTAAATAGATTCGGTTAGAAAACAGTGACGGCGATCACCAAATTATCTTTGTAGTGCAACTAACAATCGTTCCCGAGCAAGACGGATCGAAACCTGCAACGTCTACTGTTGCGGTGATATTCTCAAAACCATTAGCGCCGGTGGTAGAGACCTCGATTTCACGACTATTCTGACCCTTCATAATCCTTCCCGCGTTAATCTTCCAATAGAAGGACGGTCGTGTTTGATCCTTCGCTTTCTCTTCAATAGTTGCAGAAAAAATAAAGGATTTCGATTTGTGCATGTCATCAGGACATGACACTTTGATCTTGGGACACGGTGGAGGCGGCGGATCACAACCGGGCGCATCGGTTGTAGTTACTGTCAAGGTACCAACGACTTTGCCTCCCTTTCCGTCTGTGACCCTAACGCGAACCTCATGTGGTCCTCGTTTCAAGCCGTTCAGATCCCAAAGTACGGATCTGCCTTCACCTGAAATAGTCCCTTCGGTAGTTAAATACTCATAATGCAGTGAATCCCCATCGGGATCGTTTGCTGTCACAACCAACGTCACTTCGGGTTTATCGGATACTGCGGCAGACGGCAAGAATGGACAGATCCGAATCGTCGTCAACGATGAAGTAAACGAATCTATGGATGGCGGTCGGTTAGGCTGTCGCCTCGCCTTCTGCTCCAAACCTGGCAAGATTCCAACAACTGGAAAAACTAGGGAAAACGAAATGACCAATAGAAACTCAGATTTCGGATTCGAATAACTCATGTGAATGACTTTGGTCTCGAACGCCAATAGTAACGGCAACGCCGAGTTCAGGCAGCAGCTTGGCGCAGGCTCCATTTCCAACTCACTGTGGGAGAGATGTTACGCAAAGCAAGGGCGATTTTGCGAAGGTTTGTGCGATCAGGCTACATTTTGAGGGAGCGTTTCCATTTCCCTTAACCAACAGATAATGCGGTTCCAACTCGGAATGCTTTGGGGACGCCAGCCCTCAGTTTCCGTTGATTCCAATCAATCATGGGATGATTACCTAGAACTTAACTTCGCGCAACCAGCGGCAAATCTTATAGTTCAGGTGGCAATTTGCGCAGGCTTTCCATTTCCTTTAACCAGGAAATAATCTGGTTCCAACTCGGAATGCTTTGGGACGCCAAATTCACACAAACACTAAAGGTCACAGTTGGCAGCTTCGATAAACGCCCAGCAACTCCGCTGGTTGCAACTAGCGAGGAGCCCGGCAGGAACCGGCGGGGATTAGACATTCGACTACAGGTATCAAGAGGTGCTTCAGAATATTCAATTCCTTTTAGACCGTACTGTCGTAATGTATGAGCAAACTCAAACGCGATCTCAAGAGGCAAGACTGGTGGACGTTCAGGTAACGAATTCGGTCACTGTCGTCGACCAACACAATGTGGGCTGGGAAACGTCAGGCCAGTAATCGCTGAATCTAACCCGCTTTTGAACGCGGCGCGATTTTTCGCGTGACAGTGCTCGATCTGTAGGGCAGTATCACTGACCGCGAATCAAACCCGGGGTTGGAGGAGAAGGTTGCATGAGGCAAGTGTCGAATCTCTGGACGAAGCTGTCGTTCGCGCAGTTATCCACCACTAGTTTGATGGTCGCTGCACTTGCGTTCATTGCTGTGATCGTCACGCCGGCCCAGGCGCAGAACGACAAGATGACTCCCATCGCTACGCCTTCGCAGCCAAATGCGATCGAACTCGGGACCGGTCCGTTGCCGGGTGCGAAGAACCCGGAGTCCTGGCATACCCAGTACGGCAGTCGATTCGCGCGCAATGTAACGATTGCAACGTTGACACCCTTTCTGCCGGAGCCAGCCAAGGCAAGCGGTGCGGCAGTCATCGTCGCGCCCGGTGGCGGTTTTCGCACCTTGTCCATGGAAAATGAAGGCTGGAATGTCGCGCGTGCACTCGCGGAAAAGGGTGTCGCCGCGTTTGTCCTTAAGTATCGCTTGAACCAGACCCCCGTGGACATGGCGGAGTTTGAGCAGTCCATGCGGGAAATGTTTTCGGGAACGGCGCGGCCGCCGCGCCACGACCCTGAGAAGGCGATGGCCGCTCTCGCGCCGCAGATCGCCGACGCCCGCGCTGCATTTGCACTGATCCGCAAGCGTTCTGTCGAGTGGCGCGTCGATCCTCACCGGATTGGCATGGTTGGCTTTTCCGCCGGCGCGATGTTAACAATGGCGACCACGCTCGCAGGCGAGGATGCGAAGCCAGCCTTCATCGGCAACATCTACGGTCCTCTCGCGCCGCTTACAGTTCCGGCCGGCGCGCCGCCTCTGTTCATCGCCCTTGCTGCCGACGATCCTTTCTTCGCGAACGGTGGCTATGGCCTCATCGATAGCTGGAAGGCAGCGAAGCACCCCGTCGAATTCCATCTTTATGAACAGGGTGGCCATGGCTTCGGGATGTATCCGAAGGAAACGACGAGCACGGGTTGGTTCGACGCCTTTGTGCGCTGGATCGGGATGCACGGAATGCTTAAGCCGGCAGTGTCAGCAACCGGCGGTGCTGCAAACTAGACGGCTAAATCTGAAAAGTTTCCGTGAGACCGAGCGATTGAGACCTCCGGGCGCATGAGCGTATCTGAGGCGGCACACAGATTGTCAGGATTCCAATCAAGTGAGGGATGGTCTATTTCTGCCGGTTGCGTCGGAGAACGTGCCTTGTGCAGATACTATTTGTGCGTTTTTGCGAAACGTTTCCATCTCCTTTAGCCAGGAAATAATCCGGTTCGAAGTCGGAATGCTTTGGGACGCCAAAGCTATCAATCATTTACAAACTCCCGCCATTTTCCCGCGCGTCCTGAAGCGTCCATTCACGAACTGCGTAAGATCGCCTGTTGTAGAATTCAACGGTATACCGGGTTCGCGGCAGATCGCGACTAGTGCCCCTAGAGTCAATAGATCTCAAGTTGATTCGAGGTTACACATTCGATCCCACCTCAATCAATTCATTAAACGCCGCAAATACTTCCATGCGAATCCCTGCCGACCCGTCTCGCATATGAAATTTCGCCTTTGTCGCACAGACACATCTATAGGGCGTCGGAAGTAAATTATCTGGGTACGGAAAGAAATCACCAAACCGATCTCCCTCCTCGGTACCATCGTTGCGTAGCAATAGGGTGATCATCGGTGTGCCTAGCCAATAGGCTAGGTGTGAAGTACCGGTATCAGGCCCAATGTAGCACACAGCACGATTAAATAAACCAATCAGGGACCTGAAAGAGAGTTGGTTTATTGATAGAAGGATGCGCGCTTTCCTAGTTCCACTGGCTCGCCCTTTTTCGATCAAGCACTGCAGCTCGCCGATCAGATGTGCTTCAGCTGGCCCACCGGTAAAGCAGACCGCATAGCCACTGTTGGTGATTTGATAAGCCAGGCTCACCCACTCAGACAACGGCCACATACGGGCTTCATGCTTGGCGCCGGGATTAAGAATGACAATCTGATCCGCAAATATTGGGGACTCGGTTGGGATAACAAATGGTTCGACTTCGAGGTTTGCATCGGGGTATAGGTGATTGAAAAAACTCCGCATTCTCTCAAATGCGTGCGGTACCTTACGTTTGTATTCGCAATAAACATCTATTGATGTGGATTGAGGAGTGAGAGGAGGAAGAGCCGGGATTATCCGTGTCATTTTGGACAGATAGAAGTCAAAAGCCCATGGATACCATCTCAAATTGAGAAATGGCAGCTCAGAAACTATCTTTCCTTGGCCTGCGGAGACATAGACCAGCGCGTCATCCCTCATTTCCAGGCGGTGATGCATAAAGCAGATTGCGGTGTGATAGTTTTGGAATCTAAGCCAGAGACTGATCTTAATTCGGTAAGTGATGTCGGTCCGGAAGCGTCGCTCGTCAATGTACTTGGTAGCAAGGTCGTTATAGATATTGTCTTTCAATACCTCCCAGCTTCTATCGCCTAAGACCATGAATGGCTGCCCTTTGGCGACGGAGGATTGGAGTGCGAGCACTAACGATCGGCTTACGATGGCATCACCGAGGCGATTCACGAGTATTACAACTACTCCGGATTTAGGTCGCGGAATGGGAAACTTGGCTATGAGAATGTCGGATAGCACGAATGCGCACCATTTCCAGGGGTGGCGAGAGGGTGAACGAGGGTCCCTGATCCCTAAGTTGTTCATTAAGAACTTGAATGCTGTGCGAAAGGCTTCACGCATGACTTTGTTCCTTCACTATTGGGTTCGCGCAGTTGCGGGTGCGCCTCAGCAGTTGGCGTTGACGCTCCCGGAGGACGGCGAAACAGAACACTAGCCAAGAACAACGAACAGCATTCTCTTAGGCGCGCTTATTGGAATCTGCAGAACCTGCCGTTGTAGACAAAGGCGTCCACGCCGTGCGTCTTGCAGTAGCTATAGAGGTCGCTGGTCCGGTTGATGAAACCGCTGCCATGATAATTGAGGGACGTGTTGCAAAGAACTCCTGTCTCGGTCTTGTCGCGAAACCGGGTCAACAGCGCGTGAATCATCGGATTCTGGTCCTCCCGGACCGTCTGAACACGCGTCGTATTGTCGACGTGGATAATGGCTTCGAGATTTTGATCTCGCACCTTTTGAAAGTAGAGCATGTGAGAAGAGGGCCCACTCCAGTGGAAGTGCTTCTCGACATCTTCCTCTAGACAGATGGGCGCGATTGGCCTGAAATCCTCACGCTGCTTAATTTGGTTGAGGCGCGCCTTCATCTCAAGCTTGAACGGCGCTGCCAGCAGAGATCGGTTGCCCAACGCCCTGGGACCGATTTCGCAGCGGCCGTTCGTCCAAGCCACGACATGGTCGTCGACTAGGAAGTCGGCAACCTCTTCGAAGTCCAAGTCGCGGACCACCACATCCGACATCTCAGGTCCATCGTCGACGAACTCCTGACCACGATAGGCATCCCAGGACACCTTCGCCCTTCCGGTGAACTCCCGCATGGCGTCGATCGCCGTTCCTATCGCTGATCCCGTGTCATTGGCACAGGGCGGAACGAAGACGTCTTCAAAGATGCCGGTGGACTTCCAAGCCGAGTTCCAGTCGCAGTTCAGGCCACAGCCCCCTGAGATGAGGAGCGGATATCCCTTGGTGAGGTTGTGGCGTGCGAAGCACTCGAAACGGTGGAACAACTCATCGGAAAAACGCTTCGCCAGCTGTGTGAAGGCGGCCGAGCGAATGCCGATATTGTAGTACGGTGAGTCGCGAAGGTCGTCCTTGGCCAAACTCAAGAAGCTGGTGTGATTGAGGAGGAGGTCGATGAGTTCCCATTCCTCGGCGTTTGGTTTACCTGATTCACCGTAGGCGCACAACGCCATCAGCTTTCCCGGATCCCCATAGCGCACCTGGCCCCTAGGCAGAGTGAATGTGGGGTCGGCCAGCGCATAGAGAAAGGAATACTTATTGCCCGGTGTCTTCATCACCTGTCCAAGGTGATGGACTTCGAGCTGAGCATCTATTTCGAAGAAATCCCCGAGTGCTCCCTCCCAGACCAGCGCATAACAGGGCTTGCCCTGACTGTAAGGCGACATTCCATAGGAACTCCAGATGTGCGATAGGGCGTGAGTCGAAGAAAATATGATCACTTTCTGGCCGAACACAGAGGCCCAGCGGTTGTGGCGATCACTTCGGTCTACGCCATTATAGCCCGCGCCGATCGAACAATTGGCCGCCAAACCGCCTTTGCTCCAACCGCTGATGGCGAAAATCTCGGGAAAGCGATCGAGCCTGCCTGCCGCCTCCAGCATGTTGACCGGGTTGAAGACCTCGTAGCGAGGGAAGCTGTCCTTCTCCGCCTCATATGCTAGAAGCAAATCTTGCGAATCGCTGTCAACGATCGCAACGCCACCATCGTGGTCCGGCTTCATCGAATAGATAAGCATATGGAACTGCGCCCTCCTAAACGTTCAGCTTGCATTCAGCGAACCGATGGCTGGCTCTCTCGTCTCGCCTGCCGCACGCGCTCAATGGTCTTAGCACACCGGCCGCATTCGCTTGCATTCGACGAAACGCCTGTATGGACGTTCTGCGCCAGTGAGCTTATTGATCGCTGAGTTTCAATCTGGCATCCGTTGAGCAGTCCCTCACGGCAGAATTTCAAAAGCGCTGCAATGCTTTGGACGGATCAATTGGAAGTCGCGACGATCAAGGGTGAGAACGCGTGTGATGTTCAGACGTTCCGCAATAGCGACGATCATTGTGTCTACAAAATCGAGCTTGGCATCGGAATACTGCCGGAGAATCTCTGCGGAGCGAGAGTAATCTCCTTGACGAGGAATCTCGAGAGTTAGTTGTGTTGCCGCAAGACTCGCGATGAAATCCGCAGCGGCTTCGTTACTGATATCGCGAGCTAGGAGGTATGCAACTTCGGTAATAGCTGGAATGGGTAGAACAATCGGTTCGCGAATATTTCCCAAAACATGAATTGTCGCTTGGTGTTCTGATTCTGATGCATTGAGCGATGCGAACAGAAATCCAGAGTCGAGCAGGACCGCCATCACTAATTCGTCGTCAACCCACGCTGCTTATCAACCTCGGCGCGGAGGATCTCATCGGCACGGGTGGCAGTGTTACCCGGTCCACCTGAGTAACGACCCGCCATTGACAACAACCATTTCGCTGCCGGTGAAGTTTGATCTCCATTAGTTGATGGGGGGTCGGCTTCGCCCTCTTCGAGCAGGCTTTCTTCAAGCAATCGAAGCACTCGGCGGCGTTCCTCGGTTGGCAACTTAAGCAACTCTTCGATTTTTTCTTTCTGGATCATGGTAATGGATATTTTACTTGACAGAAGGATTGTTGAACAGTTCCCCCACGCGTCCATTAAGGGTCCAATAACGATCCCTTAGAGTTCTTTTGAGTACCTCAGGGTGCTATCCATGCCGCAGGTTTCCTTTGAATTCCTGTCTACGTAACCGTCGAACCCCCACTCACCACGCAAGATGTCGCCGAGCAGATTTGTAAATCGCTTCTCTTTCACGGCGGCGACACGGTTGCGATTCCCGTACGGGACGCCAACAACGGTACCATAAAATATTCAGTCAGTCTCATCACTGCGGCTCCTTGAAAGTTACCCTAAAGCATCTCTCGTTCTCATCCCAAAACAATCTGTCGCGATATTCTCGGCAAAGCGCTTGCCACCGGTCTTTTATCGCTTTCCTGCCGTGCTTTGAAATGTAATTCCGTAAAACCTGCTCACCTGTGAGATTACGGTTGACCCCGCGTTCCAGGAACTCATCCCAGCCAACCCCAGGTACCGTTGTATTTTGCCAACTGCTATCAGTGAAAAAGTCAGTCAGAATAATTAGCGCCACATCAGCGACGCGCACTTCCGACCAATAATCCATAACGTGACCTTCAATTCTAGTTTCGTCGTCCAACTTGCTGATCAGGTAGGGAATCGCTTCCTTGCCCTGTTGAATTAGCCTCTTAACAACATTCAAATCATTGTACTCACTGTCCTGCACTCTTCCTTTTGGCGCGATACTGCCGATTGAGGCGAGATTAATATCAGAAACAGGAACAACTGAGGGGCGTGACTCCTCTTTTACCGGCAAGCGTTCTGTAACCCTAGCTGAAGGCGCCCGCGAGCAACCCGTCGGAAGTGATAACCCTACAATAAGAAGTAAGTTGCTTACCTTGTCCATTTCAGTATTCAGCGGTTCCAATCAAGACTGGGATTGTACCGCTTGAATTCTTCGAGTTCTTTAAGACACCTGCGAATGGGGGTGTGCATAAGGGCGCAGGGTTTCGATTGATTTCAACCACTGCACAATCCGGTTCAAACTCGGAATGCTTTGGGACGCCAAACGCTTCGTTAACAAATGTCTCAAACACACCACTTGTCCACGATAAAGCCCCTTTTTATCGACTCTCGACCAGCTGGATGTTTAGGCCTTGAATCTTCGACGAGTCAATCGTAACCCTTTTTGTCGTAACAGGACCGAGCAGGCCTCTCTCGCGCAGAAAAGCCTTCGCCTGCGGCAATGAAAGGACGCTTAGGATGAGTCCTTGAAGCTTATTCTCGGTCGCACGAACGACACGTATGGCTGGGCCGTCGCCTACGGGCCACAAAGTAGGTGCGGACGGCCGGTTCGGCTCCAATAACTTCTTCCAGAGCCTCGTAGCTGCGTTCAAATCCGTAGCGCCGACGATAACTTCTTTCACCCCGGTAATCTTCAGCGGTCCGCCGCCCGTCTCCTGCAACTCTCTGCGTAGACGCGCCCGGCGCTTCTCGACATCAACATACGTCGCACTGTATTCACTCAGGAATATGTGTATCGTTGCGTCCACGGGCCTGTCAGCATCAGAAAACTGCCGCAAAGTGACGTTTGTGAATAGCGTCTTCACCCTTCCGTCTTGTTCAGTTACGACAAAGGGTCGAGGTTCGCCATACGTGATACCTCTCCGGTCTAATTCATCCAGGCATTCAGCCAAAGGCGATGGCTCGAATCCAAATCCGACCAGTTTCGCGTGCGACGGTTTCTGGCCAGGAAATTGAATCGCTTCGATGTTCGTGTTGCCCACTCCAACAGCTCCGCTAGTGACACCTCCACGTGTGGCAAGCGGCCAGGCGACCGGCAGAAGTAGTGTCTTAGTGAGGAACGCATAAAACTTGTCAGGATCGTCCATTCTTACCATGATGTGGTCTATCCGGCGGACTGGAGGTGCGGGTTCTTTTACCTGAGCCCCAGGGTGGACGCTGCTAAATACGCCAAAGAAAGTAACCACCGCAACAGCAGTTGTTATTCGCCTGCTCATCATCTTCGTCGGCCGACTGCCCAATGCCGTGAGCGTCTTCCCAGTTCCAATCTAACTTGGGAGAGATGAACGCAAAGAAAGGACAGCATTTTACGAGATTTTTTAGGCCATCACCATGAACTCCGCCGCAGAGTTTCCATCTCTTTTAGCCAGGCTAAGATGCGGTTCCAACTCGGAATGCTTTGGGACGCCAGCAATTTTCAACAACCTAGTGCCGCCCTAGAGATGGCTGTATTTGCGAGTGGAGAGGCGACTCTTACGGCAACCGTCTAACAGCGTCTTTAATTGAAATGAGTTGCCGTTCAATCTTTTCAGTTTTTGCGCAACCTAGGGAGGGGCTGCGACCAAACGGCTCTTGGCCGTCTGAGCGCTGCCCTTCCGTCCGGAATGCCTAAGGTTCAAGTTTTACCGGCGAGCCCCTACGTCATGCAGCTCTCAGAGATGAGACGGCATCGTTCGGGATCGCAAAATCACCAACAAACTCGTATTGGCCCGGGCCGAAAGTGCGTCCCCCAACTTGCTCCACAAAGTTCGAATGCCGGAAAAGACTCCAAGTACCCGATAAGACAACAAACGATGACATCCGATCGTTGAGAGTATTGTCCTCGCCGTTGTTGAGGTTTGCTTCTTGACCGAAGATGTGTCGATGCCGGCCCCTGAAGTCCCGATGCTCAAAAATGATTATCTGTTCGTCACGATGTGGCATTGTTAATCCTCCGATTTCCGCGGACCGTTCATAATGTACGGCCTGGAATCGATTCTCTGTTGGTAATGATTAAAGGCTTCGATTTCGTTTCAGTTCGAAACACTAGAGAATTTCCAATCTGTGATTTCTATCTGCGTAGATGAAGTGCGTTTCCGGGTGACGGCTCCTCGGCAATCGAAGCATTTTCAGGGTTCCAATCCAACATGGGATGGAAACAGACTCCTGTCATTGATTCGCCATTCAATCGCTTTACGCATTCTTTACGTCTTTAAGCCGCATGTTAGTCGAGGTCTTTCATTTGCTTTAGCCAAGCAATTATGCGGTTCCAACTCGGAATGCTTCGCAGACAAGTGGCATCAATTCCAGCTTGAATGAATTGTTCAGCCATCCCGAATTTAACGAGCGAAAGAAGCGACCGCTTCGTTTCGCATCTTCTCAAGTTCTTTTTTGGACAGCCAACGGCCTCTACGCGCGATGCTGTTCTTCCACGACGCGCTTTGCCTCCGCAGGTGTGGAAACAACGGTGCTAACGCTCGGAAAGATCGCGGGACGGCCGTCTAGGATTCGCCCCGTAGAATAAACATTTGGTCCCAGCACTTCTTCGGCGCTGATTCTGCGACGCAAGGCGAGCACATCGGATACATTCCCAGTAGGTCCGGCCATGCACAATCGTAGTTACACCATGAGCCAAATAGGAGAGGAGTTCACTTTCGTCTCGCAGATGTACATGAAAGTCTACCAGTCCGGGATGAGATACTTTTCGCGCCCGTCTATCTGTGACGCGTTGCGAGGAAGACGAATTGAAGCGGATGGGCCGATGCGAGTGATCTTACCTCTCTCGATGACGACGGTCTGATCTTCTATGAGGCCGCTTTGGGTCATGGGGATTACATTCACATGAACAAAGGCCAGCGGCTGGTGATCTTGTATAGCTGCCGTTGGGGGTGAGACAGATGAGCAACTTACAAGAACACAAATTCCCAAAAGATTAATCAACATGTTATGAAGCCGCATGATTCTTTTCTCCCGTACAAAGATTGCATCGCCAAGCTACAATCTGGTTCCAACTCGGAATGCTTTGGGACGCCAACGTTTAGTCGTGCATAAAAGACTCCGGTATGAATTGTCGGTCCGTACTACCGTCGAAATATCGTGTGTAACAGCCAGCGTCAGAAAGAAACCGCGCGGGATCTGACAACGCACGCTCAAAGAAGAGTTCCAAATTCTCTCCCCAAACGCGATCGTCCCCGCCGTCATGATCCGAGTAATAGACTGTTCCCTCGTGAACAACAAAGAAGTTAGCGCTAGCTGCTATGGAAGCGAAAGCCAGTCCTTCTCGTTGGAAGTCATACAAATCTTCTGGCTCCATATCTTGAAACCATTCGCGCCATTCGTTATTAAGTGTTTCCAGCTTATCGATCGAGGCGACAATTAATCCCGCCGTGTCGCCATGTCGATGGAAGATGATTCCATTGAACTCGGAATAGAACGGTAGCAACCACTCCGCCGCGCTTCCGGCAACCCGGCGCAATTCATCAAGCTCAGTACGTTTAGCCGGACTTCCAGCCGCATGGGACAATGGCACGATTAATTCGTAATGCTCCGCTGTGTCGCGACATCGGAAGCGTGGGTTTTTTAGTGAGAGGTGTTCTTTAATTATCCTCATGAAAAACTTTCCCGAAGACCTCACGACGCTATACTCGCAAAACTATAGTGGGTGATCCTTGCAGGTCACCCGTTCTTCACGTTTTGGAGCGTCCGGACCCGGAACACAGTAGGAACGGCAAGTTTAAGATTTCAATCAATTGGAAGTAATGATAACGCGAAGTCCAACCACATTCATGAGGTCTTTCAGTGAACCATGCGGCATTGACGTAGCGTTTGCATTTCCTTTAGCCAAGTAATGATGCGGTTCCAAGTCCGGAATGCTTTGGGACGCCAGTAGCATTCAATTTCATTTATACCAGGGCTTCGCGTGCTGGAGTACACCGCCGTCAGATGCGTTCTTCTTCTCGTAATACTTACAAATCGCTGAGCCAATACAATGGAGGATGAAAGCATTTATCCCGGCAAACACAAGGTACATCACAGTAAAGAACTCAAGTCCGGCTCCGTGAATTAGTGCCCACATGAAAAAGACAGAGACTATGCTCCAAGGGAGGGTGAGGCCGATGAGCACGAGTACCCACTCAGAATTGATACGTCCCGTGAAGTCAAAAGCCAGCAACACGCACACGATAACAGCGAGCAGATAGATCACCGGCAGAATGAAAAGAAATTTTGATTTGAGGAGATTCACAAACGAATGTCTCTGCTGTTTTGATGTCTACTTCTTACTGAGGCTCAAATAGCGAACGTCAAACCGAATCGTAAGACGAGCTCCATACAAGCCGCGTATCCTCCACAGACAGTCCACTCTTTTGCTCCCGCACCATTAATTGCCGCCGTCGCACTAACGGAAAGTCGGTGGAAACTTTGGTTCTCATGATTCTAATCAAACGTGGAATGATCGGTTCGGGATCGTTTCCGCAACCATCTGCCAAACCGTGAAACTTCAGGCAGCAATTTGCGGAGGCTTTCTATTTCCTTCAGCCAGGAAATAATCTGGTTCGAAGTCGGAATGCTTTAGGACGCCAAACTTGACTTACCACCGGACCCATCCCAGCAGGTGATCTAATTTCAATCCGGGTCAATTTCGACAGCGATCCAGGTCTGCTTAACTTTGCAAAGTAGCTCGCCTTTCTCTCGATAGGGAGAAGACACGGGTCTGAATACGGCGAGCAAAAGTGAACTTGACGCTTGATCAAACAGTACGCTGTT
>Ga0209387_1000174_pt1 | contig 19012 bp, 16 predicted proteins | sample NCControl_FD_187515 | JGI IMG/M metagenome (GOLD analysis project Ga0209387, IMG submission 187515) | Agricultural soil microbial communities from Utah to study Nitrogen management - NC Control (SPAdes) (version 2) | ecosystem: Environmental > Terrestrial > Soil > Agricultural land | place: USA...
AACGGTGGCTGAGCATGACGGATCTGCGCCACTTAGCGATGCAGTTGCGGTAAGTCCTCGGCGCTCGGTTTCGGAAGCGCTGACCGTTAGGGAGATGGTGAGGCTTTAGGTGCCGTTGCGGATGTAGCAGCAACAGATCGAGATGCGAAATCCGATGGCGTCAAACACACAAGCACACCGAACAACCGAACAAACGAACAACGGGTTTCCTCAAAAGTCGGTGTTGCCCCCAAAGTAGGTTTCCTGCCCCAAAAGTCCTTTCCGACCCTCATCTCATCAACCAACCCGAACGGCTAATTCGGCGTCGGCTCGATTGAGTTGTTGTGTTGCGGCTTGGTTTCATTTGGCCGCGTTGACGAGAACGCCTTGCTTGAACCGTAAGTGAATGTCTCTGACGTGCTCGAAGTTTTCCAGCGGATTGCCGCGCAACACTATGAAACTAGCTTCGTAGCCTTCGTGCAGGTGTCCAATTTTACGATGCGGGAAAATGGTTTGTGCTGCTGTTACGCTCCACATCTTGAGCAACTCACCATTATCGACAACGTTAAGCGACTTCAAATACATCGCCTCTTCCACCGAAGTACCCGCATAGTTGTCGCTGCCGATGGCTAACCGGACCCCGCTCTGTTTCAATAACTGCAAGTTTTTTCGTAACGCGGACTCCACATTTGCGAGGGCCTCGCCTTTGGCATAAAGCTGTGCGATACCGGCAGTTGTCACGACAACTATGCCTTGTTTGGCGGCGCGTTTTGCGTCTTGGGTCGCGATTAAATAATCAGCTTCACTGGTGCCGGGCGCGAAGTTGAGGCCGGGCAGGTGATTGATTTCGTCCACTCCTGCGCGCACGGCTGTGGCGAAGTCTGCGGCTGAGTTGATGTGAGTCGAGACACGCAAACCGGCGGTGTGTGCCTGTTTTACTATGAGCGGCAAGAGTTTCGGATTGAGCCCGTTGTATCCGAACAGATTCGGCGTCTCGCGCCTTTGTGCGAAGTTCTCGCTATGAACGAGAATTGTCTTGATGAAGTCTGGTTTGCCCGCAATTATTTGCGGCCATTTGGCAAGTAAATCCGCTTCATTTTCGATTGTAAAGAAACCCGTACCTTCCAAATCCTCAACTTTCGGAACAGCCGCGCCCGCTTGTTTGAATGAATCCAGCGTCATGCCGATCGGGTGTCCGTCACGGCTGGTCAAAACGCCGTTCGAGTAAGTGACATCAACCGAATTAGGACGATTGACAAATTCTCGTCGGAGAATCGCTGCATTTTCCGAGGAATTGGCCGGAATCTTGACATAGAAAACACCGGCGGCAAGATAACGCTGGATCATTTTTTGGGTAAATTCACGATTCAAATAAATAGCGCTACCCAAATTGTGATTGTGCGCTTCGGCAAATGGTGGCATGACAAACTTGTTGGCAAGGTCAAGTGTTTCCGCGTCACCTCGCGGCTTCTTCTTGGTTAAAGTGCCGTCAACTGAATAAAAAGTTCGAGGCTGGAAGCTCTTGCCGTCGAACCATTGCCCGTTAATGAACTTGTAAATTGAACGACTTGAATTGTTCGATTGAGTTTGAGAAAAGACGTAAATCGAATGAAAAGCCAAAATCAACAACAAAGCCAGGAGGATAGCCGTTAGCTTGGATAGGTTCTTCATAAACTGTATCTTAAGCATAATAATCAGAAAAGCGGGTATCTCAAATTGATCCGTACCGGAACCTTGAATCACAGATAGTAGAGTTCAGACGGACCAAAGTGTGTTTCAAAGTTCTGAAGGGCCAGCCAACCGAAAAAAGCGGTCAAAATGCTTTTTGGCGCAGAAAGGCTGTTTGCCTCATAAGTCGACCCATAATCCGACTTTTGAGGCAAAGCCACGAACAAACGAACAACGAACAACGGCTTTGCCTTAATAACGCTTTCTGCCCTAAAAATCAGACTGACCGATTATAAGGTCTTTCTTGAGGGTGCTTAAGAATCGCTCTGCTTGCTGTTCCACTCTCCGCAGTTCAGCGTCCGGCATTTCGCTTTGCAGTTGATCCCAAATAGCTAATCCAGTTTTTAGATCGGCATGATGCAGGAGTGTCAACGCTTGTTCTTGAGTTAACGAACCGTTTGCTATGAGTGCTTCGATTAGGGCGCGTAGAACGGACGCAAGGGCCGCGAGTTGGCCCTTGATCTCAGGTTCACAGGTCGGAAACAAGTCTAGTTGAGACGTTATTTGGGTGCTTCCCAGTCTTTTGGGTCGTCAAACAAAGTCGGTGACTCTGGATACACTGGAGCGATCTGATCCAGTTGCTTGTGGAAGGCGTCATAGTCAGTGTGAAGCTTCATTAGACCCACGACCATTCCAAGGTGCAGCAATAGTTCCGGCTTGCCGAGGTTTTCACTTGTCCATTGAAAGAGCTTATTGCTTGGGCGTCCGCGTTCTTCTCGCCGCTCTTTCAAAGCCTTCAAGAGTCCCGGTGCAATCCTTCGCCAAACAAGGTCATTTGTGATGTGCCCAAAGTACTGCGGCAGTTTCATGTCCGGGCGTAGTTGAACGCCTTTTAATCTGCACAGATGCTTGAAGTAGTCGCCCGGAAATGTTCTTACCCAACGTCGAAGGCTGTCTGAAAGAAACTTCTTAAGATATTCTTCAAGGTCTCTTCGTGGGCGCTCATACTGATAACCAGTAGCCTCATCCACAAGGGCGATGATTCCCACGCTGGCGAATCCTCGAATTAACAGCATTGCTTGTTCCGCAATATGTTTTTGGTTAGCAACCAACACTCCCGCTTTATCCGCGTCTAAAAACACGCCGCAGATTTGCGGGAGCAGTTCGGCACGATAACCAAAGGCTTTATGACCGCCCATAGCCCTAAACTCTAACTGGCTTGACGTCACCGTTAAATCCGCAGGAATAAACGGCTTAAGGTTCTTTGCGGTCAAAAAGGCAGGTAGGTTGACGTCAGAGTCGTAATACTGCCTGCCCTTAGCTTGTCTAGCTCGCCCAAGAGCGACCATTACGCCGCTTTGCGTTAATACTCTTGTCCCGTCCTCAAGTACCGCGCACGGGATTTCCATGTCCCCGATAACCAGAATTCCCTCATTCGTTGCTTTCGGTAAATCTTTTGCCCATCGGGCATCGGCAGCATTACGCGCTATGGCCTTTCGTTCTTCCGCTGATAGCTTTTGGGCGCGAGCGCGGCCTCCCTTTCTTTGCAGGCTATTATTTTCAGTCGTCATCAGAATTACCTCCGATGCTTACAGTACAGCATGACGAAAAATACTGCAAGCATAGACTGCAAGCATCTTGCTTTTACTGCAAGCATGCCCTATACTGCATGGGTCTTAAGACGACAACGGCCCTGCCAGTTGCTTCTAACAACCGACAGGGCCACTTGAAAACCAAACGCGATTGCTCGCACTTGATCTCCGGTAAAGACATTGTGAGCCATCGCCTAGCTGAAAGGCAAGCGCAATGTCTGACAACCAACTAACTCCGCGACAAATCAAAGCACTCCAGATCGCCGCTACTTCACAACTCAAACGCAAGGGCAACGTATGGATTGTTCCGTCTCAAGTTGGGCACGGCGAGTACACGGTCAATCCAAATCCTGAATCACCGAACTGCACTTGCCGCGATCACGAATTCACCAACGACCGATGCAAGCATATCTTCGCGGTTGAATACACGATCCAGCGTGAACAGACCGCCGATGGTCAGACCATCACAACCGAAACGGTCAAAGTCACGAGAAAACGGTATTCGCAGAATTGGCCCGCATATAACGCCGCTCAGACGCAAGAGAAGTCGCGGCTACAGGCTTTGCTATACGAACTTTGCCGGAGCATTCCTGAACCAGAACAGCAACGCGGTAGACCGCGTTTGTCGCTTGCTGACATCATCTTTGCGAGCACGTTTAAGGTTTACTCCACGGTCTCAGGCAGACGCTTTCAGAGCGATCTACGGGAAGCAAAGCGACGGGGGTTTCTATCAAAGATGCCGCACTACAATTCAGTGTTTCGTTACTTAGAATCGGAAGCCCTCACGCCCTATCTGTACGAACTGATCAAGGCGAGCAGTCTACCGCTCAAGTCAGTCGAATCAGATTTCGCTGTTGACTCCAGCGGGTTCAGCACAGGTCAGTTTATGCGCTGGTTCGATGTGAAGTATGGCAAGAAAGAAGATCGTCGCATGTGGCTCAAGCTGCACCTAATGACAGGCGTCAAAACGAACATCGTAACAAGCGTTGAAGTGAGCGACGCTTACGCCAACGATCACAACTACTACAAAGCTTTGGTAGACCAGACGGCAGAGAACGGATTCAAACTCGCTGAGGTATCAGCGGACAAAGCCTATCTTAGCGGCATCAACTTTCTAACCACGTTGCGTCATGGCGCAATGCCTTACGTTCCATTCAAGATCAACTCGAAAGAGCAGACCAACTATGGCGTGAAGTCAACTGTGTGGACTAAGATGCTCAGGTTCTACAATGAGCACCGCGCCGAATTTTTAACTCACTATCACAAGCGGTCAAATGTCGAAACCACGTTCCACATGATCAAGGCAAAGTTTGGTCAGAGACTTCGCAGTAAGACTCTCATCGCTCAGACCAACGAATCGTTATGCAAGGTGCTTTGTCACAACCTATGCGTAGTGATTCAGTCACAGCATGAACTAGGTATCGAAACTAACTTCACGAATGAACTAGCAGCTTGACTCACACGGAGGGCTTCAGAAATGTCTCACAAATTCAGAGTGAAAGGGCTATCCGGTTTCAGTCTCAAGTCAGACGGAACCGAGATAGTGCTGGAATTCAAAACGGCACAGCGTGAAAAATTGACCCTCATCCTGCCGGGGTCTCAATCAAGACAGTTTGCCTATGAAATGATGCAGTTTGATCGGCAAGCGCAAATCAAAAGAGACATAGCGAGTGATATCGACACGCCATCTATTGAGTACACGTCGCCGCCTATTCTTGTGACCGCTCCGAACGGTCTATCGGGAGTTGTGCGTCCTGACTCGGGGTGGCTCGATCTACAGGTTCGGGATATTCACGGCAATGAAGTTCAGGTCTCACTGATGCCGGAACACGTGAAGTATCTATTCGACTTGCTTTTGAGATTCCAAGAGTCACCGGATGAAAAGCCGAATTGAAATGCTGGTCTAAGATTCGGGTTTGCGCGTTCGTTAGATTGGAATAGGTGATAGTCATAACGCCGAGAAGATTAGAGGCTTTTCGGCGTTTACGTTTTGGCTCAGGTCTTAAGCAGTCAAAATGATTTTTGAGGCAAAAGAGGCTTATTCAGGACTTTTGAGGCAAAGCCACGAACAACATAATATGTATTATCAGACGCGAGGGTGATGACATCCCCTCTCAGATAGAGCCGGGCAATTCCACGTTAGTCGCACAGATGCTGTAGTCGCACAGATTGCTGTAGGCAGTAGTATGAGTTCTCTTTCTTCTGCTGCGAGAGACGGGATTCGCCAAGGGCGACCGTTTTCACCTCACCGTATTGGCGTGGTGCTGTCGAGCTCTTCGCCAGGCATTTCGATCCTTCGTCCGATCCTTCGATTGAAAAGCCGACGGCGGCCGCGCTTCGTGAATCTCGCCATTCGAATCCAACCCGTTATTGCCACTGTCGATGCGTTTTTGAACGCAGATCTAGGAAATGTTAAAGTGGCTCACTTCTGAGCACACAACCTATTCCATCATTCACAGGAAACGATAATTGTGGCGATACGCATTGAGAACCAGTACGAGGGGAAACTGCCGAAAGGCGCGGTAGAACAGATCGAAGAGGCATTCGACAGTCTGCCGCGGGAACACACGCGCGGAATCGAGCGCATCAGGCTGGTGCCGTACATCACCGACCCGCGCATCAAAGGTCCGTTCCAGACGACCGAACTACCCGGACTTTACCATCCACGGCAGGGACCGAAAGGACCCTGGTTCGAGATCGCCGTCAATGTCCTATTGCCGGCCAATAAACCGTTTCACAAACGAATCGTCCCGCGGCTTTCGTTCAAGAGCAACCTGGTGGCGCTGGTGTTCTCGCTCGTCGGCCAACATTACCATTTGACACTGCGTCACTCGCTGAAGAAGACACAGCTCGAGCCGGCCATTCGCATGTACACCGAGAAGCAGTTGAAGCAATGGAATGAAAGGAAGCACAGCTTCCGCGCACGGTTATTTAAGCCGTTACAGCCAACATTTGAACGTTGGGCCAAGACGTTGCAGAAGCGTGCGGCGGCTGAGAAGAAGAAGGGTCTCGCTTCGAAATAACGTATCGAGTGCTTGGTTCTTTTTACTTGTTGTTTTTGCTGTTATCGCGAATCTTGGACGAAGTACAAAGCACCAAGTACAAAGCACAAAGCTCCCACGCTCCAAGTACAAAGCTCTAAATCTGCGCGGGTTCGTCGTCGATCTCGTCCGCGACGGCTCGCAGAATCAACGCTACTTCCGCATCACCGACTTGCGTCGCCTTAAAACGAACCTCGACATTAAAATCCCCTTCGGGAGAAGCATATTTGAACGTGTAAGGTTTCGTCTCTGAAACTATCCGTGGTCCCATTTCCTGTCGGCGGACTTCCCTCGCCTCATTGCGCTTCAAACCCTGCGATGCCATCTGCTTCGCAAACCGCCGCATCGACTCATCGTCGGGCTGGCGAACGATCTGAAGCAACGACGATTTTGCGTTGATCTCAGCCGCCCGACAGACCTCGCGTACGTCGTCAGGAATCTTCGCGATCGCCAGTGCCTCGGTTACGGTGCTCCTGCTCTTACCAACTTTGCGCGCCACGTCGTCGTGCGTGTAACCAAACTTCTCGCACAAGGCCAGTAATCCGTCCGCCTCTTCCCAAACGGTTAGATCCTTGCGCTGCATGTTCTCTATGAGCGCAATCTCCGCCACCGTACCCGCGTCGACCTCCATCTCGACGCACGGCACTTCCTTCAGCCCGGCTCGCTGCGCCGACCGCCAGCGACGCTCGCCGGCGATAATCATCCATCGTCCCGTCAGTCGATTTGGTTTGACGAGCAACGGTTCAAGTACGCCCTTCTCAGCGATCGACGCCGTCAACTCCGTTAAGTCGCCAAACTCAGTGCGCGGCTGCTCGGGGTTCGGATCCAACTTATCCACAGGAATCATCCTGCCGATCTGCGCCGGCCGGTGCTGTGAAAGTTCTTCGACGTAATGCGCATCGTGGCGCATTTGCAGTCCTGTCGGGAGTCCCCTTTTAGACACGGCTGATTACCTCTTCACAAAGTTTTCCATACTCAATTGCTCCGGACGAATTGGGCGCAAAACTAAAGATCGACTCCTTGTACGCAGGCGACTCTTCGAGTCTGACGCTCTTCGTGATCACTGTCTCGAACAACTTTGGACCAAACACGTTGCGGATCTGTTCGTGGACCTCGCGCGCCAGCGTCGTTCGTTTGTCATGTAACGTGACGAGCACGCCTAGCAGTTCCAGATTAGGATTAGGTCTTGCTTTGACCTTCTCGATCGTTTCCAACAGGTCGTCGGTTCCTTCCAGCGCGAAGTACGACGATTGAATCGGAATCAACACGTGCGAAGCGGCGACGAGCGCGTTGACTGTGATCAGCCCCAATGTCGGCGGCGTGTCGATCACGATTACATCATAATGTTGTTTAAACGGCTCGAGCCGATCTTTGAGGCGAAACGGCGCGTCGAAATCGCCGACGAGTTTCGACTCCAGCTTGGCCAGATTGATGCGCGCAGGAACGACGTCGAGGTTTTTCACCGGCGTCGCGTAAACCGAATCTTCGACCGGCGCCAGGCCGTCCGTCATCAGCTCGTAGACAGACCGCTCGACCTTAACGGGATCGAGAAACGATATTGAACTATTTGCTTGAGGATCGAGGTCGAGAAGTAGGACGCGTTTTCCCTTGCGGGCAAAAGCGGCGGCCAAATTGATGGCGGTAGTAGTCTTCCCTACCCCACCTTTTTGATTGGCGATGGCGATTACCATTCGCTGCACAGTGGCAATCTCAGGCTCCAGTGGTCCATTAAACTACATTCGACCAACTACATCGGCAGGTCGCCGGCTTCGCCGATGACGTCAGGCCATTCCTCTTCAGTTGAGGTCATCTCACTTTCTTCAGCATCTTCCGTAGGTATTGTATTGCGCGAGGCTTTGATTACTTCCATGTCGACATAGATCGGGCAGTCGGCGCGCAAAGCCAGGGCGATGGCGTCTGACGGTCGCGAATCAAGCACCATGCGGTTCCCTTCACTGTTGCGCATCTCGATCACGGCAAAAAAGGTGTTGTCACGCAGACTCGTCACTACCACTCGTTCTACCTGGACGCCGAGCTGAACGATCAAGTTTCGCAACAGATCATGAGTCATTGGCCGCGGCGGCGCAATCTTCTCGATCTCTAAAGCTATGGCATTTGCTTCGTAAGCACCCACCCAGATCGGCAGCATCGTGTCGCTCTGCACATCTTTGAGAATGATAATCGGAGTTCCGCTGTTGGGATCCATCATCAACGCTCGGATCTTTACTTCGATTTCCATACGTACCCCTTACACTACTGCTGCCCGATCGACCAATTGCCCGTAAAGACTATTGGTTTTTGCTCCAGTCACCAACACATCCACAATTTCACCTTCCAAACTCCGGTCGCCGGCGAAATTTACGACCTTGTGGCAGGTGGAATGTCCGGAGAGATCGCTTTCAGATCGCGAACTCTGTTTTTCCGCCAACACACTCAACGTTCGTCCAGCGTATGAACGATAAATCTGGTCCTGAGTTCGTCGCTGAACCTTTTCGAGTTCCAGAAATCTATCTTTCTTTTCTTTCTCCGATACGTTGTCGTCGAAGTTCGCGGCGGGTGTGCCGGCGCGGCGAGAGTACTTGAAGATGTAAAGGCTGTCGTATTCACAAGCCTCAACGAGTTCGATCGTTTGTCGGAAGTCGTCGTCAGTCTCGCCGGGAAAACCGACGATGATGTCGCTAGTCAAAGCCAAACGACGACTGGAGCGCTTAATGCGTTGAATCCGTTCCATATAATCGTCGCGCCTGTGTCCACGGCGCATTAGTTTCAGGATGCGATCGCTGCCCGACTGCACCGGAAGATGGATCCAATCGCAAAGATTGGCGTTCTCTTCGATGGCTGAAACGATGTCTGGATGGAAATCACGCGGAAAGGATGTGGTGAACTTGATGCGCGGCATTCCGGTCGCAGCGACTGCTCGCAGCAGACGGCAGAAAAGAGTAGCGCCGTGGAAGCCTTCGAGACCGTCTTCGACGCGCGGGCGGTAGCTGTTGACGTTCTGGCCGATCAGGTGAATCTCTTTGTAGCCGAGTGACCGGAGCTTCTTTGTTTCGGCGACGATCTCGCTTGCGGGGCGGCTGCGCTCACGGCCGCGTGAGAACGGTACAATGCAAAACGAACAAAACTTATTGCAGCCTTCGATGATCGGAATGAACGCGACATGGGGCGAGTGTCGTTCGACCGGAGAAACGTCCCACGCATCGTTCTCGCCTCGCTCATTTAGATCGATGATTCTGCGTTCACCTGCGCGGGCGCGGTCGATCAATGAAGAGATGCGATCGGTTGCGCGCGTGCCGATCACCATGTTGACCGATGGAGCGTGTTCGAAGATCGAGTCGCCTTCGAGTTGGGCCACGCATCCCATGAGGCCAACGAGCGGGAGCGACTTCCCTGCTTGCGCTGCGCGAATCTCACCAATGCGAGTGAAGACCTTTTGTTCAGCCTTTTCGCGCACCGAACATGTGTTCAGAAGTACTACATCGGCATCGACGGCTGAGTTGCAGAGATCATACCCGGAAGCGCGCAAACCGGTAGCCGCGCGTTCGGAATCGGCAACATTCATCTGGCAACCGAAGGTTTCGATGTAGACTCGCGGCTTCATTCGTTGAAAAACCATCGCAACAATGCCGACAGTCTACCAGAAATCATTTGCCAAACGCGATAGCGAGACTTTCATCGATCGATGCATGCGCATGTCATAAAACCCTCTTATAAAACCACGCCTCGCTTGACCGGTTTTTGCAGCGCTAGTAGTATCGCGCCGTTAGTAATCTCCCGAAGAAAAGAAAGGTTCCTCATGTCCTTTAATAAGATAACTATCGTGGGAAATCTGGGTCGTGATCCTGAGTTGCGTTACACGGCGCAAGGTACCCCGGTTTGTACCTTCAGCCTGGCCACGAATGAGCGGCGAAAAGATCGAAACGGCGAGATGCAGGATCACACAACGTGGTTCCGCGTTACGCTGTGGAACCGCCAGGCGGAAACTGCCTCACAGTATCTGCAAAAGGGTCGCCAGGTTTACATCGAAGGACGCTTGCGGGTGGAAGAGTACGTCGATCGTGATGGAAAACCGCGGCAGTCGCTGGAAGTCACGGCAACTGATATGCAATTTATCGGCAGTCGAGGCGACGAGCAGGTCGGGGAACGCGCGGCATCAGCAAGCGCGGGTGGCGGTCCATCCGAACCACCGGGCGATTTGTCCGACGACGACATCCCGTTTTAGTAACCACGGTTTTTAGGGATTTGCGGTTTCGCTGGTGCCCCAGCGACCAAAGCCGCGGAGCTTTTTGTAGCGGCGACTTAGTCTGTCCTCTGGTGAACAACTGACCGCTTCTGCCAATCGTTCGCTCAATGCCGAATCAAGATAGCGTGCTGTTTGATCGTAGTCGTTGTGTGCGCCGCCTTCGGGTTCGGGGATGATCTTGTCGATGAGTCCTGCTTCGTGGAGATGTTGCGCTGTGAGGCGCAGGCCCTCGGCCGCGCGATCAGCTTTCGATGAGTCTTTCCAGAGAATTGCCGCGCAACCCTCCGGACTAATCACTGAATAGATCGAGTTCTCCAGCATTAGCACTTGATCGCCGACACCAATCGCCAATGCTCCGCCAGATCCCCCCTCGCCGATAACAGTAACGATGATCGGAACTTTAATCTTCGCCATTTCGCGCAAGTTGTAGGCGATTGCTTCCGCCTGTCCACGTTCCTCGGCGTCAATGCCGGGATACGCACCTGGCGTATCGATGAACGTGAAGATCGGCCGACCAAACTTCTCGCCAAGCTTCATGACGCGCAATGCCTTCCGGTAACCCTCGGGCTTCGACATGCCGAAGTTGCGATAGCTGCGCTGCTTCGTGTCGCGTCCCTTCTGATGGCCCACCACCACCACCGGCAAACCATGGAAACGCGCAAGACCGCACACGATCGCCGGGTCTTCAGCGAAACGCTTGTCGCCGTGGAGCTCGACGAAATCCTCAAATAGCCGCTCGATCAAATCTAGTGTGTAAGGCCGGTCGGCATGTCGCGCTAGCTGCACTCGTTCAAACGCAGTCCGCGTTTCAACCGGTTTCGCAGGCGCTTCTTCTTTGTCTTTCTTTCGCATCTCTGGGGAGCTCATCTTAGACTCTTACTCGTCTGTGTCTCTTTTTCGAAGCTGATGACACACCCGATCTTCTTCAAGGCCTCTTCCAGTTCGTTACTGCGCTTCACGCGCAAAGCGTTGTTGGCCTGGATGCGCACGACCAGTCCATCGTCGGTTATGGTCTCAATCGCAACATCGGTGTCACCAGGATTAGTACTCAAGACGCTCAAAATGGAATCGTAGAGCAATGAAATATCTTCCTCATGCGGCGGACGCAGGACCATGAACTCGTTCTGCCGCGCGGACGCGTCGATGCTTTGCACCTGATCGACGATTATCGTCGGCGGATTGTCTTCACTGAGTTCAAGCCGGCCCGTTATCACCGACGGAAGATCGTTTTGCAGCAGCGCCGAGTGCTTGCGATAAACCTCGGGCCATAAGACGCATTTGGTGCCACCCGCCTCATCTTCCAATCGCAGCAAGGCAAACTTGTCGCCCTTCTTTGTGGTCCTCAATTGCACGTCGGCGATGATACCTCCGCAGGTGACTCGAGTTCCGCTCGTCACGTTGGGCAGCTCCGACGACGGAACCGCTTTCAAACTCTGCAGCGTCTCGAGGTAGCGCTCGAGTGGATGGCCGGTGATGTAAAACCCAAGCGCCGCTTTCTCCGCGTTCAACATTTCCATCTGTGTCCAGCCCTTCAGCGTTGGCGAGATCTCGTTAGCGTAGTCAACCTCTTCAGGCATCGAGCCAAACAGTCCGTTCTGACCCTGAAGGCGATCCCTTTTCGCGCGTTGCGCCCGCGACAGCGCCGCATCGATGGAACTGTGCAGGCCGCCACGCCAATCATGGGTCGGGCGGCCGTCCTTCAAGGAGTCAAAGGCGCCTGCGCTTATCAGACTCTCGAACACTCGCTTGTTCAAGGTAGCAGAGTCGACCCGTTCAGCGAAATCGAAGAAGGACCGGAATGGTCCTCCCTCGCGGGCCTCACAAATAGCTTTAACCGTAGACTGACCCAGTCCCTTAATCGCGGTCAGACCATACCGGATTGCTCCGCTTAAAGGGGTAAAACCGGAATTGCTCTCGTTCACGTCGGGCGGAAGCAGGGCCACTCTCTGCGCCCTTAACTCCTTCGAGTACTTAAACACCTTCGCGGCGTCCTGGGCTTCGTTAGAGAGCACCGCCGCGTAGAAATGCTCCGGATAGTGCGCCTTTAAATAGGCGGTTTGAAAGGCGAGATAGGCATAAGCGACGCTGTGGCTGCGATTGAACCCGTAGTCGGAAAACTGAGCCATCAGCGAAAAGATCTTCTCAGCCTTCTCGCGCTTGATGCCCCGCTCAACGGCGCCCGAAATGAACTTCTCTTCATGGACGGCCATCTCCTCGCGCTTTTTCTTGCCCATCGCGCGGCGCATGAGATCGGCCTCGCTAAGTGTATAGCCCGCAAGCTTCTGCGCGAGCTGCATGATCTGCTCTTGATAAACGATGATGCCGTAGGTGTTGTTGAGAATCTCCTTCATCTCCGGAGTGATGTAGCGAACACTCTTCTTGCCATGGTGACGAAGGATGAACTCGTCGACCATGCCGCCATCCAGCGGACCAGGGCGGTAGAGCGCGTTGAGCGCTGCGAGATCTTCGAGCCCCTTGGGCTTCAGCTTCCGGCAGATCTCCTGCATGCCCGACGACTCAAACTGGAAGACCGCCTCGGTCCTCCCTTCAGCGAAAACCGCTAAAGCTTTAGCATCGTTAAGCTCTATGTCCGGCCACTTAATCTCTTGCCCAAGCGACTGCTTAATGCTGATTAAGCAATCATTTATAACAGTTAAAGCGGTAAGCGCTAAGAAATCCATCTTAAGCATGCCGGTCTTTTCCAAGTCCGACATTACATATTGCGTCGTGAGCTCTGACTTCCCCGACACCGCAATCGGGATCAGTTCCTGAAGCGGCAGCGGCGAAATGACGACGCCAGCGGCGTGAACCGACGAGTGGCGTGCGCAGCCTTCGAGACGCATCGCGATTTGAAGTATTTCTTTAACTTGCGGGTTGGTCTCAATCTCCTTTCGGAGCTCAGGTACTTGTTCAAGTGCCTGGGTGATACTGACATTCCGGCCGCGTACCGGAGGCGGAATCAGCTTGGCGATGCGCTCAACATCCGCATAGGGCACTTCCAGCGCGCGACCGACATCCTTGATGGCGGCTTTCGAAGCGAGCGTCCCAAAAGTGATGATTTGACAGACTGAGTCGCGACCATAGAGATTAGCGACGTGGTTAATGACGTCGCCGCGGCCGCGAACACAGAAGTCGATATCGATGTCAGGCAGAGACACGCGCCCAGGGTTAAGGAAACGCTCGAACAGAAGGTCGTATTGCAGGGGGTCGACGTCGGTGATATCCAGGCAGTACGCGACGAGCGACCCCGCCGCGGAACCTCGTCCGGGTCCGACTGGGATCGAGTGCTCTTTTGCGTAACGGACAAAGTCCCAGACGATGAGGAAGTAACCCGGAAACCCCATTTGCTTGATCATCTGGATCTCGCTGGTCAGTCGCGTCTGATAATCCGTGAGCGGTTGTTTCAGATCTCCGCGCGCGGCTAGTGGCTCCCAGACTTGTTGGCGCCGCCGTTCGAAACCCTCCCGAACGACCTTCTCAAAGTATTGGTCTTCGGATAGTCCTTCTCCCGATTGCGGGATCGGATATTGCGGCAGGTAGTTGACGTCGGTCGGCAGCTTCAACTCGCAACGTTCCGCGATTGCGACGGTGCGCGTGAGCACCTCCGGTAGTTCGTCGCCGAAAATGCGCCACATTTCTTCCGCGGAGCGCACATAGAAGTTGGGAGTTCCATACCGAAGGCGATTAGTTTCGTTGACTGTCTTGCCTGATCCTATGCAAAGGAGCACATCGTGGGCGCGCGCGTCGTCAGGCATTAGGTAATGCGCGTCGTTCGTGGCGACGAGCGGCACGCCGGTGCGTTTGGAAAGTTCGATCAGCGATTTTCGAATCCGTTGTTGAGGCTCGAGCCCGTGTTCCTGGATCTCGAGAAAGTAGTTCCCTTTGCCAAGTATCTCTTCAAATTCGAGAGCTGCTTTTGCAGCTTCCTCACACTTGTCCTGCGCGAGCATCGCCGACGGCACGCCTGACATGCACGCCGATAGACCGATCAACCCTTTACTGTGTTCGGCGAGCAGTTCTTTGTCGATGCGCGGTTTGTAGTAGAAGCCTTCGGTGTAAGCCTTTGACGTGAGACGCACGAGGTTCTGATAGCCCTCGTAACTTTGGGCCAGCAAGATCAAATGAAAGTTTGCTTTTTCACCCGGGGCGCTCGCAGCTTTGTCTCTGCGACTGCCGCGTGAGATGTAAGTCTCGCAACCGATAATCGGTTTTACGCCCTTGTTCTTCATCGCGTTGTAGAAAGAGATCGCACCGAACATGTTTCCATGGTCTGTCATGGCACACGCGGGCATTCCCAATTCTTCAAGGCGATTGGAGAGGGGTTTTATTTGAATGGCGCCGTCAAGAAGACTGTAATCGGTATGAAGATGAAGATGTACGAATTGTCGGTCCGGCATATCGTCCTTTTTGGAACTTTGTGCTTTGTGCTTCGAGCTTTGTCTTGTCCGGATAAAACGACCAAGCACCGAGATCAAAGAAAAAAGTTCAACGCACTACTACTCCCACTCGATCGTTGAAGGCGGCTTGGAACTAATATCGTAAACGACCCGATTAACACCACGGATTTCAGAGACCATTCGCGCCGAAACTCGCGCCAGTAAATCGTGCGGCAACCTCGCCCAGTCAGCAGTCATACCGTCAACGCTGGTGACGGCGCGAATCGCAACAACGCGCTCGTAGGTTCGCTCATCACCCATCACGCCGACAGTCGACACGGGCAGCAAAACCGGGAACGCCTGCCAAACTGAGTTGTATAACTCGGCGCGACGCAGTTCCTCGTCGAGGATCCGGTCGGCGGCCTGGACCAGACGAATCTTGTCTTCGGTGACGTCGCCCAGAATACGGACCGCGAGACCGGGACCGGGAAACGGATGTCGACCAAGAATCTCTTCCGGTACGCCGAGCTCTCTTCCGATCAACCGCACCTCGTCTTTGAACAGTTCGCGCAGCGGCTCGATCAGTTTGAGATTCATCTTTTCCGGCAGCCCGCCAACGTTGTGATGGCTCTTAATCACTGCCGAAGGACCACGCACTGACACCGACTCGATCACGTCCGGGTACAGAGTTCCCTGGACCAGGTAGCCTACATCGCCCAGCCGTTGCGCTTCTTCTTCAAACACGTCGATGAAAACCTTGCCGATGCGCTTTCGCTTATCTTCCGGATCGGTAACCCCGCGCAAGGCTTCGAGGAACAAATGTCCGGCGCGAACGCCGGCGATGTTCAACTTCATGCTCTGACGCAACAGAGCCAGCGTCGATTCAAACTCACCTTCGCGCAACAGTCCGTTATCGACAAAGATGCACGTCTGGCGATCGCCCACTGCGCGATGGACCAACGCTGCCGCGACAGTGGAATCCACGCCGCCGGACAATCCGGAGACTACTCGTCCGCTGTCTCCGAGTTGTTGGCGAATGCGAGCGACCTGCTCCTCGATTACAGCTTCCGGTGACCAGTCGCCGCGACACCCGCAAACCGAGAACAGAAAATTACGCAGTACCTGCGCGCCAAGTGGCGTATGGGCAACCTCCGGATGAAACTGCACACCATAGATCCCGCGACTCTCGTTCTCCATCGCGTTTAGTGCGTCGTCAGTCAACGCCGTTACATGAAAACCTTCCGGAATCTCCGTCACGTGATCGCCATGACTCATCCAAACGTCCATCTCGGCAGGCAGACCTTGAAAGAGCCTGCTGGTAACGTCGAGGACTTTCAAACGCGCGTATCCAAACTCTCGATTTGGCGAAGCGGCAACAGCACCACCGAGCTCGCGTGCGAAGACTTGAAAGCCGTAGCAGATTCCGAGTGATGGACAATCGATCGAGTTAAGTAGTTGGGGATCCGGCTTTGGTGCTTCCGCGTCGTAAACAGATGAAGGCCCGCCGGAGAAGATTAAACCCTTGGGTGATCGTGCATTGATGGCTCCGATTGAAGCGTTAAACGGAAGGATCTCGCAATATACGCCGGCCTCGCGAACGCGCCGGGCTATTAGTTGTGTGTACTGTGATCCGAAGTCAAGTATTATTACTGTTTCGTGCTGCGGGACGTTACTCAAGAAAACCTCAGCGCCTGGTTTGCTAACGTGGAATAAGAGAGTGGCTGATTATACACAAACAAGAATCAATCGGAAAAAACTGGCAGTCGTTTTAACTTGCGCGCTGTTTGTCGTCGCCGCGACCTTCGCTATACGTGCGAGTGCGAACACTGGCGTGCTCCTGTCAGAGCCGCTAACTGTGCGTTGGCGATACCAGTCAAACGTCACGCTCAATCTCACACCCGCATTCGATAAAGAACGCGTGTACCTGCCGCTTGCAGGCGGAGCGATCGTCGCGCTCACCGCACGTGATGGTCAACTTTACTGGCGCTCGGATATGGGTGGCGAACTCTCAGCATCTCCTATCGCCGACGACTCCGCGATCTATGTCGCATCAGAAACTACGGGCGCACCAACCGAACCACGCCGCCCGGGTGGCGCTTTGCGCGCGCTCAGCCGCGAAAGTGGTGTTACTCAATGGATGACACCACTCATCACGCCGGTGAAAGGAGCGATTGCGCTCGGCGGCGGTAAAGTTTTTGCTGGTGGTAGCGACGGCCGCGCCTATGCTTTCGACAAACATACAGGCGGCGTTCTGTGGTCAATTCCATTTGCATCACCGTTCGCCGGTCAACCGGTACTGAAATCTGGTCGCGTTTACTTCGGCAGCGAAGACGGAAGTTTGCTTGCCCTTGAAGAAACAACGGGGCGACTCCTGTGGCGCTTTCGAACCAAAGGCGCCGTGCGTGGACCAGTTGCGGTCGATCGTGAAAACGTTTACTTCGGTTCGGGTGATGGATATGTCTATGCCGTTAGTGCCGACAGAGGTCGATTGAAGTGGCGTAAACGAACAGGCGCGGGTGTTGAAGCGGTCACACTCATCGGCGACATGCTGCTCGCTGCCTCCCTCGACAATTTCGCTTATCTTTTGAACGACAAAGGCGCAATGCTTTGGAAGAAGCAGTTGCCCGGAAGAATCTCATCGCAGCCGTTGACGGTGGCTGAAGCGGCGCTGTTCACCCCACTTTCGAGTACGGCAGCGGTAGTGTTGTCACTGAAAGACGGGAAGCAGGTTAATTCCCTTCCCACTGAGGAGGAGTTGACTAGTTCAGCTTCGCCGATCCTCGTTGGTGACGCCGTCATCGTTACGACGGAACACGGATTACTCGCGTTCGCGCATCCAACAGGCTCGGCCGCAAAACCTTCTGCTGTAAAACCCTAGGATCTTCTCACCGGATTCGCTTCAATCTTAGTTTCGGCGGAATCGCCGCGTCGCCAAAAAACGCCCGCCACCCGCGACAGCAGTCCATGCATGATGTACATCACCACAATCGCCAGCAGTACGTATCTCGAGTAAAGAAAGACTAGTACCAACAAAGCCAGCGCGAGAATGATCGGACGCATGTTGCGAGTGCTCGTGCCCACTGTCTTAAAACTCGAGAAGCGCAGTGTGCTGACCATCATTAAACTCAACAGTCCGACTAACAGCATTAGCAGTCCGGCGTAAATTCTCGATCGCTCCGGTCCGAAGTAGATGAGCGGTAAAGGTGAGAAATGCACGAGGGCGGCGATGAAACCGCCCGCAACCGGAATCGGCAATCCTACGAAACTCTTCTTGTCTGTTTTTATGGCACCCTCAGCGAGGACGCGCGGCCGCGATGCCTGAACGTTAAAGCGCGCGAGACGAAATGCGCCGCACATCAAGTACATGAACGAAACAAACCACGCGAGTTGGTGAAGCTCCTCTCCTTGCGAAGTGATTCCGTACCCCCAAACATAAGCAAGCACGGCCGGCGCGAGACCAAAGGTGACAACATCGGCGATCGAGTCAAGTTGAATTCCGATCTCGGTGGTTGTCTTGGTGAGGCGCGCGATGCGACCGTCTACCATGTCAAACAAGAGCGCAAACCCAATCGCGATTGCCGCGGTGTTGAAGTGAGGGCGGGCTCCCAATATGTCCGGAGTCGGTCCGTCCAGCAGTTGAAAACCACGTAGCGACGACATCACGGACAAAAACCCCATAGCGATATTCGCCGCCGTGAACGCCGAAGGAATCAAATAGAGCCCTTTCCGCAATCCCCGACGCGGAGGATTCGGAGGTTCGTGTTCTAATTCCTCGGACTTGGCAGTCATAAGATTCTCCCAATTACCGTTGTGCCACCGCGCACGCGCGCACCTTCTGTAACGGTAACCTCTACGTTCGCCGGAAGCACCAAGTCGGTGCGCGAGCTGAACTTAATCATGCCAAAACGCTCGCCTAAGGCCAACTTGTCTCCGGCCTTTTTCCAGCAAACTACGCGCCGGGCAAGGATCCCGGCAATCTGTTTACAAACAACTGTGATTTCGCCGTGAATAGTTAGCGCGTTCTGCTCGTTGACCAGGCTCGCCATCTCGTTCGTGGCCATCAGAAACTTGCCGCGTGTGTAAACCGATTCCGTGATCGTACCGGCAATCGGG
>Ga0209387_1000177_pt1 | contig 18862 bp, 21 predicted proteins | sample NCControl_FD_187515 | JGI IMG/M metagenome (GOLD analysis project Ga0209387, IMG submission 187515) | Agricultural soil microbial communities from Utah to study Nitrogen management - NC Control (SPAdes) (version 2) | ecosystem: Environmental > Terrestrial > Soil > Agricultural land | place: USA...
TGACCGCTCAGGCGGGCCACGCTATCGTTACTAGCGACGACTGCCCCGCCCCCGACAGATATCCTCCTGTTTTGGAAAATCCCCCTAGTTAAGACGTTTATTGGGTGTACTTTGCATAAAGTTTCAAGAGCTCTTCTTTTCGTGCTTGCGTTGCTTCTGCTCGGACCGGGCGAATCCCTGGCCGGAGCACAACGAAAACGTGTGGTGAAGCGTCCCGTGACGCGAACTGAGCGTAGACAAGCGGAACGTCGTCTATCGGAGATGGGCTACAAGCCCGGTCCAGCCGACGGCGTGATCGACGAGGCCACGCGAGGCGCGCTAGTTCTCTTTCAAAAATGGGAAGGACGCAAGGTCACCGGCCAATTCACTCGCAGCGAATTCGAAGCCATCATGGACGCCGAGGCGCCGCAACCACGCGATCCGGGTTACCCGCATGTCGAAGTGGACGTTGATCGCCAACTGCTGCTGTTGATTGATAGCGATGGCGCAGTAGAAAAGATTCTTCCGGTCTCGACCGGCAGTAACAAGCGGTACAACGAAAAAGGCATCAGGGGCCTCGCCTACACACCCCGAGGCCGTTTCAGGATCTACGCGAAGATTGCGGGTTGGAGGAAATCACCACTCGGCCTGCTTTATTACCCAAATTACTTCAGCGACGGACTTGCGATTCACGGAAACCCATCGGTGCCTCGAACTCCGCAGAGTCATGGTTGTATCCGCATTCCGATGACGGCAGCCGCTCAGATAAGCAAACGAATGCCCATCGGAATGATCCTGCTAATCTACGATAGCCAGTCGTTCGTCTCCGCCAAAGACTGGGCCGAAGCAGACAAGCTAAAGCAGGAAGCGATCGTCCGCTAAGTGCGAAGATCTCTCCGGTTAAATTAGAGGATTAGAATTTACTCGGGAACAGCTTGCTCACCGAAGTGGTTTGCCAGAGAGGTGAGATAGGCGTCGATTGTAGACGTCTGTCCAAAGATGTACCGCGACATGAAGCGGAAGAGAACGTTTGAAACTTCACCATCTTCCCTGATTGTGACGCGTGTCCCATCGTTCTCGGCAGCAAGCGTGTAGGTCCATTGGCCTCCGTAGCCAAGATCCGTATCGCGAATACTCGTGACCATTCGCTGGGAGGGAGCGTCTTCGATTAATTCGTAGTTAACGGTGCCGTGCTTGCCGGCTTCGCGAAAGTACACTGGACCACCTGATGAGACTTCAACGTCAACTTGTTTCACGTCCGTTCGCCATTTCGGCATGGACGCGAAGTCGCGGATTACCGCGTAGACGTCCTGCGGAGACTTGCGCAGGAAGATCGATCGCGAAGCGACGTGGTTCTTTGGCAGTCGCGAACCAATTAGCGCCATGATTCCCACCAGCAGAACCAGGCCGGCAACTACCGCGACAATGATATACATGAGCAGTCTCATGGTCAGTCCTTCAGACGACGTGCGCCTTCCGCAAGTAATGCGAGGCCGTTTACGGCTGCTTTTCTTTCAGACGGCGTCAACTTCTTCAACAGCGCCCCCACTCGATCAGCATCGAGGACGGAGGTCGAAGCGATAGCTTCAGCTCCGCGCGCCGTCAGACGGATTTCACGTTTGCGCCGATCTCGTTCACCAGGTTGATTCGTGAGATAACCCAGTTCCGACAGACGCGACAGGGCCGCGGATAACGTCGATGGCGCAACACCGAGATGGGCCGCAAGTGCCCGCGGACTCATTCCGGAATCTCGATCTAAGTGCACCAGAATCGACGCATCCTGCGACGATATGCGCCACTTGGTCGACGTTGCTCGCACATGGTCCTTATGGCAGGCGAGATAGATCTGAGGATACAGACGCTGTACTTCGAAGATGTCATCATCGGCCATCGGCGAAGGATTATAGAAGGGTAAATTAGTTCGTCAAATCGAACGATTATTTATCACTAAGCTTGTTTGTTGCATCGCCGCCGTCTTCGCCGCCAAGGGCCAGCAGTCGCGGATCTTCTCAAACAGCTTAGCGCGCCGCGCGACAAATTCTGCCTTGTTGAATGGCCGCTGTGCGAAGGTCGGCGCTGCTAGTGCGAACAGGATGAGTGCAGTGATAAATATTGTGGTGGAAAGTTTACGCATGAGGGCACGGTCCTTTCTTTAGATAAAGAAAAAATCTAACGCGCCGCGAGGTCCTTGTAATTGCGCCCGATACCGGGTGATAGTACCACTAGTCTATGAAAAGCTATCGTAAGGAATTGTGGTTCAACGTGCCGGGACGTCGGGCGTTTATCAACATCACTCAGCAGGTTGAGGATTGTTTACGTGAGAGTGGTGTTCTCGAGGGTTTGGTGTTAGTGAACGCGATGCATATTACGGCGTCGGTTTTTATCAATGACGATGAAAGCGGACTGCATCGGGATTATGAAACATGGCTCGAGCAACTCGCCCCACACGAACCCATCACTCGTTACCACCACAACAAGACCGGAGAAGACAACGCCGACGCCCACATCAAGAGACAAGTGATGGGCCGCGAGGTCGTCGTCGCTATCACCAAGGGTCGACTGGACTTCGGCCCCTGGGAGCAGATCTTTTATGGCGAATTTGACGGTGGACGCCGGAAGCGTGTGCTGGTGAAGATCTTAGGCGAATGAACAACACTTCCTTTGATCGCAGACCACATATAATAGGTAAGCGAGATGATGCAGACTCGACAGCTGGTTCCGATGGTGTTTGTGGCGGATGTGGAACTTTCGATTGGGTTCTACAAACATCTTGGGTTTGAGGTGGGGAACACGTTCACGCAGGAAGGTGCTACGAAGCCGACGTGGGCGTGGTTGAATTGTGGGGAAGCGCAGTTGATGGTAGCTACTGCGGACCAACCGGTCGTGGCTGATCAGCAGCGGGTGCTGTTCTATCTTTACACCGATGACGTCGCTGCGGCGCACGCGTCGCTCGCCGAGGCAGGGCTTAGTCCTGGTAAGATCTCAAACCCATTCTATTCACCACGCGGCGAGTTCGAGGTCAAAGACCCAGACGGATTTGTGTTGATGATCGCACACACCTGAGATTCAAGAATGAGCGACAATCGTTACGTAGCCCTGCTCCGCGGCATCAATGTCGGTGGAAACAATCTCATCAAGATGATCGAGCTGCGAAGTAGCTTTGCCAGCATGGGATTCGGCGATGTCGCGACCTACATCCAGAGCGGCAATGTGGTGTTCTCCTCAAAGCAGACCAACAAAACGAAGCTCACCGCGTTGATCGAAAAAGCGTTGAGCGAAGCGTTTAGCTATGAGTCCAAGGTTGTGGTGATATCGAGAAGCGACATGGAGCAAGTAGTTGCTCAGGCACCAAAAGGATTCGGCAAAGACACGGAGCTATATCGCTACGACGTTCTCTTCGTTAAGGAACCGCTAAAGACCAGCGAGGCTCTAAAAGACGCGCCAACGGCTCCCGGAGTCGATACAGTCCACGCCGGCGATCACGCACTTTACTTTCGCCGACTAGTCAGCAAAGCTACGCAGAGCAAGTTGAACAAACTCGTTCAGCGACCCGTCTACAAAAACCTCACCGTGCGCAACTGGAACACCACGATTAAGCTACTTCAGATGGTAAAGGAAACTTCTTAGTTCAGTTGCTTGCTGAATCTCAACGTGCTCAGTCCCATCAAAACTTTACACTTTGCCACGTTGGTGGAAGATGGACCTTACTATATTCTCTTTGCCGATGAAGCTGATTCTGCTCCTCAGCGCGTTATTGACCCTGAGCACACACGCCCGTGCTTTTGAATTCAAGGGCACTGTTAAGTCGGAAGACGGCAAGCCCCTCGCTGGCGTCCAAATCTTGACTTACGCACCCGCGGGACCAGCCAAAATACTCGGCATCCAAGTCCAATCCAGCAGTAAACGCTACGAGATCACCACGGGCGCTGACGGTGGTTTCAGCATTCCAGGGCATGGCCGCCTTGTCTATTTTCATCGCGCCGATGTACGGCCGCTTACAAAGATAGTTGAGTTAACTGCGACGCGTCTTGATGTCGTCATGGAAGACGGAGGTCGAAGCCTGTGGAAGATTCCCGCGTGCTCTGCTCAGGAGAAGTCAACGCGCGTCGGCGTTGGATCTATGGTCAACGTCCCCAAAAACGTGATGGTCAAGGACGCCAAGGATCGGTTTGAGGATGGCGGTTACTTGTTCGGGTATCGAGTTGGTGAGCGCGTCGAATTGCTCGTCAACTGGTGGGAGTCGAGCTCGTTGGAACCTCTCGAGAAGTATCTTTTCGAGTCCAAACAGTTCTCGCTGAGAATGTGGACATCTGATGACAAATGGGGCTACGAGTATCGCGGTACGCTTTCGAACGGAAAAGTCTGGCGCCGAATCGCCATAAAGAATGGCGCCATCGCGTATCAGGAAAACTCAAAGGAAGCAGCGACATTGTTCGACAGCATGCTCGACACGGTGTGCTTTGATAAGTCAGCGGTTAAATGGTGAGCTTCGTCCCGCATGTTCCTCCTTCGCAAGCCTTCGACCCTCCAAATACGAGCTTTCCTAACGGCTCAACAAAAATCCAGTTTCTCTTACACTCCGTTAGAGATTACGCGAAACGGCGCGACGTCGGGATACACGGTGGACCACAACCGCGTGCGGCTCGGTTTGGGCGCTCAGTGCTTCGACGCCGCTATCGCAGCGATCCGGCAGTGGAAGATGTTTGACCTTGGATGGGTAAACCTATTCCCAGATGAAACACCGATAGAAGCCGGTGCGACTGTAGCTGTAGTCATCAGACACCTCGGCTTTTGGTCCATGAACGCGTGTCGCATTGTGTATGTTGTGGAAGACCACGGACGCTTGGAGCGATATGGCTTTGCCTACGGGACTCTGACGGAGCATGCGGAACGAGGAGAAGAAAGCTTCGTGGTTGAATGGAACCAGGAGGACGATACCGTTTGGTACGATCTGTTAGCGTTTTCAATGCCCGGACCACTGGCCGGGCTTGGATATCCGTTTGCTCGCCATTTACAGAAGAGATTTGCGCGCGATTCGAAAGCAGCGATGAAGAAAGCGGTTAGTCCTCTTTTATTGAAAATTTGACCGGGAAATATGTGCCGGCGTAGCTACCAACGCCACCGAATGTTGTAAGCGCTGGCAAGCCGATTCAGATCGTTTCTGACTCTGGACCAGTCGCCTTCTGCCTCTGTCCCGAGTCGATGCTTGGTCATGAAACGGTTGATGGCCCGTCCTCGATTCAGCACTTCACTCGCGGAATTGGGTGCGTGTTCCTGTTCCTCGGCGTGACTACGAAGCCGATCGGTAGCCTCTTCGAACCGCTTCACGAAGTTATTGATTTCGTCCTCACTGCGCGTGCCGTTCAGGCTGCTTTGATCAAGCGCTTTGTCCAGCGACGACTTATAGCGATCGGTATCGGACTCGAGTTGTCTGATGATTTCCAGGACACCGCGATACCACGGTCGCTGTGCGCGCAGGTATTGGGCCGAACAAAGTAGCACCAGGGCACTGACTGCGGTAACAACCAGGGATCGTTTCATCGTTCGTCTCCGTTCCTTTTTCAGGGTGTCAAGAAAACAGCGGGTCTCTCGAGGTAAGCGATCGCGCAGAGTCTACGTTTTTCAGTTTCGCAGGGCAAGAGTTTGAAAGTGCGTTCATTTTTGAAATAGTTGTGGCAAAATCAAGCCGAATCGACTTCCAGCATTCGGGCTTCATATATATGCACTGCTCAAACAGCTCACTTCCGATCGTACTGATATTGTCTATCGTTGCGGCGTTGTTTTTCTGCAATCCAAACGCGTTTGCACAGCCGCGAAAGAAGCCCACTGACGCCGCTTCGCTCGCTCGCAGCGTCACCATCTATCGTGATACTTACGGCGTCCCTCACGTCTTCGGCCGTACCGACGCGAGTACCGTGTTTGGCTTCGCCTACGCTCAGGCGGAAGACAATTTCTGGCGCGTCGAGGAAAACTTCATCCTTGCACTCGGTCGAGCGGCCGAGTTGTATGGCGATCGAATGCTCGAAGAAGATCGACTCAATCGTGCACTCGGGATTCCGCGATTAGCACGCGAGGAGTACTCGAGGCTCGACAAACAGATGCGGGCACTCTGCGACGCCTACGCCGCGGGCTTCAACTACTATCTCGCGCAGCATCCCGAAGTACGCCCGCGTCTCCTCACAAAGTTCGAGCCCTGGTACACGCTCGCATTCATTCGTTACAACTACTATCAAAATGGCTTCGCACGTGATCGAAACCTGCGCGGGCTGGGCTTGCACACTGCCGCAATCGAAAACGATCTAAAAGACCACACGGGTTCGAACGGCTGGGTCATTAATCCTTCGAAGAGCGCGACCGATCACGCGATGCTTTTCATCAATCCTCACCTGCCATTCTTTGGCCCGGGCCAGGTTTATGAAGGCCACGTCCACAGCGACGAAGGCTGGAACTTTACCGGTTACACACGCTTCGGTTTTCCGTTGCCGTACGTGGGCCATAATGAGAATGGCGGTTGGGTAAGTACCGACAATGCCGCGGATCTGACTGACGTCTATCTGGAAACCTTCGACGATCCGGCTCGCCCACTCGCGTACAAGTACGGCAACGAATATCGCATGGCCAGTGAGCACGTGGAAGAGATTAGGGTGAAGACGGCTACTGGACTCGAGACGCGCAAATTTAATATGCGCCAGACGCATCACGGCCCGATCGTTGCGGCGCGCGACGGCAAACTGCTCGCGGTACGCATGGCAAAGTTTGAATCGGACGGTTGGCTGCGCGAGTGGTATGACATGACCCGCGCAAAATCGCTTGCCGCACTGAAACGCGCTATGACGCCGCTGAACATGCTGTTTGGTAACGTGATGTACGCTGATCGTCAGGGGAATACCTGGTATCTCTATAACGGCGCCGTGCCAAGGCGGGATCCTCGTTTTGATTGGACCAAGCCGGTAGATGGCAGCGACCCGGCTACTGAATGGCAGGGTTACCACACGATCGACGAGTTGCCGCAACTCACAAATCCGAAGACCGGATGGATGCAAAACTGCAATACGACTCCTTTTCTACTGACGAGCGAAGGCAATCCGGATCCGAAACAGTTTCCGAAATACATGGTCCAGGAGGGCGACAACCCTCGTGGCGCTATTTCGCGGGAAATCCTTGCGAGTAAACTGAAGTTCACGTTTGAAGAGTGGACACGGCTGGCATTTGACACGCGCGTGATGAACGCCGAGAAGGTCTTGCACGCGTTACTCCTTTTGTTCAAAGAGAAGACTGATAGCAGCGCGCGATTGCGCGAGGTTCACGACGTACTCGCGCAGTGGGATCGGAGAAGTGCGAACGACTCGGTGGCCATGACGATCTTCAGTCTTTATCACGAACGCCGGTTGAGAGATGAAAAGCAGGATCCTCTCGTCGCACTGGCTGGTGTTCTCGATTCACTCGAACGTGATTTCGGAACGTGGAAGGTTGCGTGGGGCACCCTTAACCGGTTGCAACGTGTCGATGAGAGTAAGGGCGGAGAGCTTCAAGATTCGTTTCAAGATTCGCAGCCAAGCCTCGCGGTCAGTGGTGTTAATGGTAATGACGGCGCTGTCTTCACCTTCCACGCCGCTCGGATGCGAGGACAGAAACGCCGTTACGGAGTTGCGGGTGGAAGCTATATCAGCGTTGTCGAGTTTGCGCCGAAGATTCGCGCGCTGTCGATCCACACCTTCGGCGCCAGCGGCGATCCAAAAAGCAAGCACTTTATGGACCAGGCGGCGCTCTATGTCCGCGGCGAGTTTAAGCCCGCTTGGCTGACGCTTGAAGACATTCGTGCAAATCTCGAATCCTCCTACCACCCGGGAGAAGAGCGACGCAAATGAAGCACGAAATCTTACTGTTATTGTGTTTGTCGCAGTGAGACGCGGATAACGTCACGCGGCGTAGCCGATCAAAACTGCAAAGCTTCTTTATCGTGGGTCGCATCTCAGAATAATGTCATCCGTTGAAGCAGATTTTGACAGGTTGGCTCTTCTCGACGAAGAGGGCTGGACCGCAAACAATCACTATCACAACGCTTTGCTCAAGCATGTTCCCCCGGATTGTGAAAACGCGCTGGAGATCGGGTGCGGTACCGGTGCCTTTGCGCGGGATCTGGCAAGGCTTTGCAAGCGAGTGGTCGCATTGGACCTATCCTCTGAGATGATTCGGATCGCACGAGCGCGGTCCGCTCAGTTGGCGAACCTCGAGTACCAATTGGCCGACGCGATGACGTCGAACCTTCCGCCGTCGCACTTCGATTTCGTCTGTTCGATTGCGACGCTTCATCACTTGAAGCAGCGTAAATTGTTACTGAAGATGCGCGACGCCCTCAAGCCGGGAGGTGTTCTGGTGGTGCTGGATCTCGTCCAATCAGAGAGCCTGTTTGAACGGATGCTGGACGCGGTAGCCCTCGGTATGAGTGCGAGTCTGCGGCTGATTCACAACGGTCGCCTCCAGCCCCCTGCCGAGGTTCGTAAGGCGTGGGAAAAACACGGCAAACACGATTCTTACTCAACTGTCACGCAGATGCGCGCGCTTGCCGATGAGATCTTGCCTGCGTCTACTGTCAAGCGATGCCTGTTTTGGCGCTACACGCTGGTCTACCGAAAGTCCTGATCAGCTGCCGACTCAACAAACCCCGATCGTTAGGATTTGCCGAAGATGCCGCCTACCTTCGACGCTGCGTCACCCAGCTTGTCAGTGATACCGCCGGCGCCACTCAGCACATTATCGACTTGCCCGGCGATCGGACTCGGCAACTTCTCTTTCAAGAAACTGGAGACCGTAGTTACAGCGGAGCGTGCCTGGTCTTCCGAAATACCCGTCTTCTCAGTGATGCGTTTGATGAGTTCGTCCATTTCCCTATTCCTTTCTTGACCTTGCTCGATGTTGGTGTGGAACAAGGTATACCACTGATCTCAACGATCAGGAATAGACACTGCTACTTTCGCGGCGATGCTCGGAGCAAAGATTCAAGTTCTTTAGTTGCCTCTTCAACGGTGTGCTTCGCCTCCTCAACCGACTGCGCCGCTTCACGGGCCTCAGCATCGACGGCTTCAGCGCGTGAGACTGCATCGTCGTACGCGGCGGTGGCCTTCTCGAGGAGTGATTCGACCTGACGCTTCTGCTTCTCAGCCTCTTTTACCTGCGCGTTCGCTTTTTTCTGCACTGAGTCGAGATTCTGTACCTTCGCTCGCGCATCGCTGAACGACTTCTTCGCTTCCTGTAATGAAGCTTTAGCAGCCGTGATCTTTGCCTGACGAAACTCTTCGATCCGCCGTACTTCGGCAGTTGTCGTCGTCTTTCCCCGCGTTTTCGAGCTCGACTTGTCTGACCTTCTTGACGGCGTGACACTCTCTTCCATCTGTCCGCCACCGGACATCAACAAAGCAAGTGACTCAAAACTCGGCGGGTCAACATCGTGCGTCAATCGCCCGGGTGTTGGACCATCCGGCAACAACGCGTACGCGGACATCGCCTCGAGTGTCGTTAAAATGCGTCGCATCGTGTCTGGTGAGGGATTGTGACCCGCCTCGGTCAAGATTTCTGTCGCCAACTCTGACAAGCTCGTCAACGACTCCCGCCGCGCTTCGAGCGAGTCGCGCATGCCGGCAACCCTACCCGCAAGCCGTGACGAGGCCGGACGAAAATGTTTACTCGTCGCAATCAACTCGTCGAAGGCATCGCGATGGTTCCAGTAAAGCTGATTCACGGCCCACGCCGAAACTGATGGTTTTCCGAGTAACTTCACGCGGTCGGCATCGTTCGCCCGGCCTTCCTTCTTCAACCGCGTTGCTAGAATGTTACGAGCGCCGGTGAACTCCGCCAACGGCAACGTAAACAAGGAATCGATCGTATCCTCGAGCTTGCCATCTGATCCACCACCATTCGCATCCTTCTTTCCTGCTTTTCTAATCATGGCCCTAGTCTCTCATTGTTTTTGGAAAAGATTAGAGCGAAACTTACTGCCAGGCTTCGATCCGCAACCAAAAACTCGGCGGTCCTTTACCAAATAATCCATCGTCGAGTCTCTGGCGGTACTGGTGCAGTCTGGTTTTTTCTCTCTGCGTAACTCCGCGCTCTCTGCGCCTCGGCGGTGAATTGGGTGGAAAACTTAACACCGCAGACCCGCAGAGGGCGCGGAGTCACGCAGAGTCTGGAAACGGCACCACTACCGTCTCTGGCAATGCACTTCCCTGCCCGGTTTGTGATAAGGTAAAGCCCTCCGACAATTTCGATGAAGTGCTTGCAACTGTCCGCCTCTACACTCGTCTTTTTGTTATCCCTGTCAGTGTACTCACAACAGGCTGATCCGAAGAGGCCCGTAATCGTCCAACCCGGCGCTCCCGGTCAACCAACGAAAACACTTCCCTCTTCCACGCGGGCCAAACTGCCGCCACATTCACCGGCAGACGTGCAGTTCATGCAGGACATGATCATGCACCATGCGCAGGCTGTTGAAATGACCGCCCTGATCGAATCCCACACCGAGAATAAGGACCTCCGCTCGCTCGGTGCGCGAATCAGTCGATCGCAATCAGACGAAATCGGCTTCATGAAGCGGTGGTTAACGGCCAGGGGAGAACCAACTTCACGGCCAATGTCGCACATGACGGGTATGGATATGTCGAGCCACGAAATGCTTATGCCCGGCATGCTCACGCTGAAGCAGATGAACGCGCTGAAAAACGCAAAGAACGAAGAGTTTGATCGTTTGTTCTTGAGTGGGATGATCCAACACCACAACGGTGCTTTGACGATGGTGAAGGACTTGTATGACAGTGCCGGCGCGGGACAGGATGCGGAACTATTCAACTTCGCTACAGAGGTCGACAGCGGCCAACGTGCCGAGATCAAGATTATGCAGAACATGCTGGGTAACACACCCAAAGAGGAGAAATAATGAGTCGAGTATGCGGTCACGCCCTCCGTTTACTAATTGCTGTGTTCGCTTTGTGCCTGTGTTTTGGAAACACGACGCAGGCCCAAACACCATCTCCTTCGCCGTCTCAGGAGTCGACGAAAGCGCCCGAGACGAAACCTGCGAAGGAACCGGAGAACCCCTTTGCTCCTGAACCCGCTGGGCCACTGCCGCCGGGCATGACTGGCTCAGACGCAACTGATCCACGCGCGAAGTTGACGCCTGGATTTTTTGACGCGGGCGAAGCAGCTCTGGGTATGAAGCATGTGCGTTTGGTAAAGAAGCCCGACGTATTTCAACTCGGCTCCGACGATCCTGACAGTCCAAAGGTGCAGCAAACCCTCGGCTTGCTGGGAATCCCTGATGTCGCCAAGGTTCCCAAGCCGGCACAGCTCGCGACTGCGCAACTCGCTTTCGCAAATTCCGACCTCGCGTTTCAAGGCAATTACCTATTTCAGGGAAACTTCTACGGCGTCAGCATCTACGACATCTCCAACCCGGCAAGGGCACGCCTGCTAACATCCGTAGTGTGTCCAGGCGGGCAGAATGATGTTTCAGTTTACAAGAACCTGATGTTCCTTTCAGTAGAGATGCCAAACGGACGCCTCGACTGCGGCACGCAAGGATTCCCACCGCCGCCGCCCGCGCCTAAACCCGCAACGGAAGAAGAGAAGAAGAACCCACCGCCGCCGCCGGCGCAGAAGGATCGTTTTCGCGGCGTGAGAATCTTCGACATTACTGACATCACGAAGCCGAAACAGGTCGCTGCGGTCCAAACCTGCCGCGGCTCACACACACACACGCTCGTCGTCGATCCAAACGACAAGAACAACGTCTACGTCTACGTTTCCGGAACATCGTTCGTCCGCCAACCCGAAGAGTTGGCCGGATGCTCGGGTGGAAAACCGGACAAAGATCCGAATACGGCACTCTTTCGGATCGAGGTAATCAAAGTCCCGTTAGCGTCACCACAAAATGCGAAGGTCGTCTCGAGTCCGCGAATTTTCATGGACCCGCGCACCGGTGCTCTGAACTCGTTGAGTAACGGCGGCACTCACGGCAAAGATGGAATGGACAAGCCATTAGACACGGACCAGTGCCATGACATCACTGTCTATTCCGCACTTGGCCTGGCAGCGGGCGCGTGCTCCGGAAATGGAATCCTGCTCGATATTAAGGATCCAGCGAATCCAAAACGCATCGATGCCGTTAACGATCCCAATTACGCGTACTGGCACTCGGCTTCGTTTTCAAATGATGGAAAGAAGGTGGTGTTCACCGACGAGTGGGGCGGCGGGCTCGGCGCTCGTTGCCGCGCCAACGATCCAAACAAGTGGGGAGCTAATGCTATTTTCAACGTGCAGGACAACAAGTTGAAGTTCGCGAGTTATTACAAGCTGCCTGCCGCTCAGGGCGATAGCGAAAACTGCGTGGCCCACAACGGATCGCTCGTTCCGATTCCAGGTCGCGACATAAAAGTCCAAGCCTGGTATCAGGGCGGCATCTCGATTATGGATTTCACCGACGCCGAGCGTCCGGTTGAAATTGCCTACTTCGATCGTGGACCAATTTTTCCAAACCTGCTTGTGCTCGGCGGCGACTGGTCAGCGTACTGGTACAACGGTCACATCTACGCTTCAGAGATCGCGCGCGGTCTCGACATCTTTGAGCTGACGCCAACGACGTCTCTCTCGCAGAACGAGATCGACGCTGCGAAGACGATCCGCGTCCGTGAGCTCAATGTTCAGAATCAGGAGCGAATCGAGTGGCCACGAAAGTTAATCGTGGCAAAGGCATACATTGATCAGTTGGAACGTGCGCAAGCATTGCCGGCGGATCGGATCGCGACGCTGCGACAGGCGATCAAGAGCGCGGAGACTGCACGCCTGAGTCGATCGGCAATCGCAAAACTGAAGAGGCTCGCTCCATCAGTCGAGCAGAGCGCGGGCACTACTCAGAATGCGGCCGACGCAAACCGCTTGCATGCATTGGCTGACATCCTCAACCGCCCGGCTCGTTAATTCAGAAAATCCGTGTTCCTGACTCTCGTGTCAGGACACGGATTCTCCACACGTCACTCCAGTCGAAATGGTTAGTCGTGCACAGGGGGCTATGCTAGGGCTTCAGTGTGTGCCTGTCGCGAGCTTTTTGGGCGTCTTCGATGGTGCGAAACTTGAAAACGCCACGCGGATATTGCTTTGGTGCGATCGCCCAATAGCGAGCGCAGAGGCGGAGAAAACGTTCGAAGTCTGACCGGCCGTGTGTGAGCACCGGTGCTTTGTTCATTTCTTCAATTGAACGGAACTTCTGAACCGGCATGTTATTCCTCGTCCTCGATGTTGAAGCGTTGGCGTAACGCCGCGGCATCCACCTGGTCCTGCAATCGAACAGTACCCTTTTTCATTCGGTAGAGCGCCCAGGTGTCGCAACCCTTACTGACGTACCATCAATTTCTTTAATCTCCGCCTCGACTGTCTCAAAACTTGTTGCCTCACCTAACCGGGTGATTACATCGAAGTATAGATCGCCGCTTGGCGGATAGTAACGGACCGCTGGATACTCGCCGAGCAAATCTGTGGATGAGATGTCGTCTATGTGCGGATCTCCTTCGTACGTCGCTCTTAGAGCGGCGCGAAGCTTCTCGATGTTTTCCGGAGTGGCGCGAATGAAAAGATCGAGATCCTCTGTCGCCCTGACCAGGCCGTGAAATCCCATTGCAGCCGCACCGATGAGCACGTATTCGAGCCCCGCTGACTCGAAGGCTCGCAGCACTCGCATGATTTCGTCCCGGTCCACGCCGTTAGAATAGCGCACGGTTGAGCGTGCGTCATCCGAGATTGGTCCGCTAATTCAATCAAATGTCAGCGTTATTGCTGTGCCCGTGGTTTCTGCCCGAACCAGTATGTGATGGTCTTAATTCGATCACGGCGCAGGGACGGCGTATTTGATCACGCGGTCGCGGGCGATTACGAAAAGCTCGTTCTTGTCGTTGAAGACCATGCCAAAGGCCATGCCCTTCTGCTCCAGCATATTAAGGTAGCGTCCGTTCGCGTCGAAGACCTGAATGCCTTTTATGTCGCCAACGTAAATCCGACCATACCCGTCTACAGCAATTGAGTAGGGCGCCCGGAACTGACCGGGTTGATCACCACCGCTGCTAAAACGATTCACAAACCGTCCATCGCGCCCAAACTTGAAAACTCCGTTATTGAACCTGCCAAGTGCGTAGACGTTACCCGCACCGTCAACCGCAACACGCATACTCAACTCGGAGTCGCCACTGGCGCTGCTGATCGCCGCGAGAATGGTCCGCACAACCTTCCCGTTCGCATCAAACGCGACTATGTCGTCTTTACCACTGTGCCACGCGGCTACTAACCCACCATCGGCAGCCGACGCCACGTCGTCAGCGCCCGTCCTTTCATGTTGCAATTCACCTAACTTTTCACCGGTTTCACCTGCATAACGAACGATTCGTCCACCGTGAGCGGCGTAAACAGTACCTTTGCGATCGACGGCAAGACCGCGAAGGATCGTCTTTCGATCACCGATACTCCATTGTGTAATAAACTTTCCGCTCGAATCGAAAACCTGAATGCGTCCTCCGGTGTATTCGCCCACATAGATCTTTCCAGCGCCATCGACGCCAATGCTACGCGCATCGGTAAACATTCCTGGACCAATGCCCTCGGTTCCGAAGTTGAGTAGCACATTAGCGAAGCTGTTGCGTGTTTCCTTAGCCGGAGTGTTGGGACGGGTAGGGCTGCCGGGTTCCTTAAAGGCACGGGTTACCGAATAGAACGCCGGCGCGAGCACGCCAAGGACAGCTAGCACGATAACGACGCCAACGATGACTGGGATGGCGATAAACAACCAAAGCCATTTAGTGAAATTTCCGCCTGTGCCCGAACCAAATTGAATGCGGACCACCCGCGCGGGTTTGCCCGCAAGCTCGTCAGGCGCGATCAACTGGCTGTGACAATAATCGCAGCGTACTTTCGGTCTCGTATGGCTAAAATCGGCCGGAGGCTCGAAAGCGACCGGAGCCCCACACTTGGGACAGTCAAATGTTTTTGTCATATAAGTCTGTCGTTCTCCGTGATAAGAAAGGTATGGCTAAGTGAGTAAAAACAAACAACACGTCGATCGTCAAGAAGTAATTAGCCAACACTGGTCCGGTCGCTGGTTTGGAGGTCAATGAAATGAAGGTCCAGGCTGTCACGCCAATACTGAATGTCACGAACCTGCCCGAGAGCTTTACGTGGTTTGAGAAGCTGGGTTGGCAGAAACATTGGGATTTCGGCGACCCGCCAACATTCGGCGCGGTCACTTCCGGGGACGCAGAAATCTTTCTGTGCCAGAATTGCCAGGGAGCTCGTGGTGGTCCAATGCCTCAATCGACGTGGGATAACCAGGCAGGTAGCGTTTGGATGAGTTGGTGGTTAGAGTCGCCGGCAGAGGTTGACAAGTTTTATGAACTAGCGTTGAAGCTTGGTATTGTTGCACCGTTTCCGCCTACCGACATGCCGTGGAACGTTCGTGAATGTCACATTCGCCATCCCGACGGACATACGTTCCGCGTAGGTGCGAGTCTCGAGTGCGACTGACGTTGTTGAGTATTAGCCTCAAATGCTTTTCACAAAAAAGTGAGTTTTGGGAGGAGTCTTTTCTGCGGTCCTCTGTGTATCTCTGTGATCTCTGCGTTAGATATTTCTCGCAACCATATTTAACGCAGAGATCACAGAGATACGCAAAGACCGCAGAGCAGAAGATAATAGTTGTATAAAACACTTTTCGTGCAAAGCTTAGTCAGGAGATCTTCCGTCCATCAGCGACTTGGTCGTTGAAAAACAAAGCAGGATAAGCAGTACAATGGCGGGCAATCTCATGTCACTTATTCCGGAGATGGGCCGAGATCGATTAGACCAAGGAGAGGACAACATTCTAGTTCAGTAGTAACTATGCGCAAACTAATACTAATCGCGTTCACGCTGTTCTTTTCATTGCACTTTGCCACCCATTCTCTGAAGGCCCAGACGGACAATATCTCTCGCCAGGAAATGCTTCGTGGGTCAATAACTCCGGAGCGCGAATGGTGGGACGTCCTGCACTATCATCTCAGCGTTGAGTTCCTGGTTGATACTCGACGACTAAATGGGTCTAACGCAATCACTTTCAAGGCCGCAAAACCCGGCAAGAAAATGCAGATCGATTTGCAGCCGCCCTTGGCGATCACGAAAGTCACTCATGGCAATGCGGAACTCAAGTTTGAACGCGAGGGCAATGTTTACTGGGTGATGTTCGAAAAAGAACTGGCCCAGGGTGCGGAAGACAGGATCGAAGTCTTCTATGAAGGAGTGCCGGTCGTAAGTAAGAATCCGCCCTGGGTCGGCGGCATTACGTGGGGCAGAGACGATCTCGGTGAGCACTTCATCGTTACAACCTGCCAGGGAATCGGTGCGAGCATCTGGTGGCCCAACAAAGACCATGGTGCTGACGAACCCGATCGTGGAATGAAAATCAGTGTCACCGTACCGGAGCGACTAACGGCTGTCGCTAACGGTCGGTTGAAAAAGACGGACCACGACGTCGCCGGAAAGAAAAAGACATTTCACTGGGAAGTCTTGAATCCGATCAATAACTACGGCGTGAACGTCAATATCGGCAACTACGTAAACTTTTCTGAGAAGTACAAAGGTAAGGGCGGCGTGCTGGATCTCGACTACTGGGTGCTGGCCCATCAAAAAGACGCCGCGATGAAGTGGTTCAAGGAAGTTCCCCGCACCATCGAAGCCTTTGAACACTGGTTTGGGAAGTATCCTTTTTATGAAGACAGTTACAAGCTAGTTTCAGTCTCATATCCCGGAATGGAGCACCAAAGCTCGGTCACTTACGGCAACTGGTTCCAGAATGGCTACCTGGCGCGCGACATGTGTAGCTGCGGAGTCGGGTTTAAGTTTGACTTCATTATCGTTCACGAATCCGGGCACGAGTGGTTTGGCAATAACATTTCAATGAAAGATGCGGCTGACATGTGGATTCACGAAGGTTTCACAAATTATTCGGAGAACCTTTTCGTGGAATACCATTTCGGGAAAAAGGATGCAGAGGACTACGTCGTTGGCACTCGTCGCGGTATCAGAAATGATCGACCGGTGATCGGGACGTACGGGTCGAATCGATCAGGCTCGGGAGACATGTACCCCAAAGGTGGAAACATGTTGCACACCATTCGCCACATCATCAACGATGATGCGAAGTGGCTGTCGATCCTGCGCGGGCTCAACGGCGACTTCTGGCATCAGACCGTCACTACGCAACAGATCGAGTCGTACATCACCAAGAACGCCGGTCTTGATTTAAGCAAAGTCTTCGATCAATACCTGCGGACCACTATGATTCCCGTCTTGAAGTACAAGCTAAACGGAAAAACCGTTTCGTTTAAGTATGAAAAGGTAGTTAAAGGATTTGCGATGCCGATCCGGGTGATGATCAACGGCAAGGAAGTAAAACTAACGCCGACTGAAGTAGATCAGACTTTTGAGTTCCCGGAAGAAATTAAAACGTTCGAGGTCAATCGCAACTTCTATGTCGTCGTGCAGAACAATTTGTGAATGAAGACGCCCACGTTTCGCGTTGTCCTCTTCGATTTCGATTACACACTGGCCGACTCGTCGCATGGCGCGATTGAGTGCATCAATTTTGCGCTCGCGGAAATGGGCCTCCCCAGTAATTCGGAAATCACCCTTACAGCAGTTGCTCGAGTAGTGTCTGAGTCGACCATCTCTGCGTATCTCAGCGGTCCTCTGCGACTCCGCGGTAAAAAAAGCGCAAGACCAGTTGAAACGCAGAGACGCAGAGGACCGCCGAGACACGCAGAGAGGGAGATTAAGACACGACTGTCACGCAAACGATCTTGCGCTAGCATGTTTTGGAAAGAAGTGAATTGGCCCACAAGGTAGAGTTTCCTCAAAGGCATTTAACACTGCTCAGGACATGGCCGACCCAGGTCTTGTTCTGGTCACGCATCGAGATATCTATTTTCGCCGAATCAGCGGCGACGGCGTTTGACTCCCGACCCATAAACAATGCGAAAAACAATTACCGTCTTCGTCGTCTGTTTGCTCTCTGCTTTCGTAGTTCAAGCGCAGACAGGCGTCGCAAACAAGTCCACCCTCGAAACTGCGCTTCAGGTCAAACTTGAAGAGTGGCACAAAGCTGGAAACTTTCCCGGCGCCACCGTCGGAGTAGTACTTGCGAATGGCGAATCGTTGGGCCTTGCGGTTGGCTTTTCAGATCGCCAGACCAGGAGTCCGATGAAGCCCAATGATCGAATGCTTGCTGGAAGCGTCGGTAAAACATTTGCTGCCGCAACTGCGCTCCAACTGATCAAAGAAGGCAAGATCGGTCTTGATGACAGGATCGAAAAGTACCTTGGCCGCGAATCATGGTTTGCACGTCTGCCGAATGCAAAAGAGATCACAGTGCGACAATTGATGAACCACTCAAGCGGTCTTATGCGATACGAGTTCAAAGAGCAATTCACCAGAGACCTGACGGCGAACCCAGAACGGGTTTGGAAACCTGCCGAGTTGGTGGCTTATTTGCTCGATGAGAAACCACCATTCGAGGCCGGCAAAGGCTGGGATTACTCCGACACGAACTACATCGTGCTCGGAATGATCATAGAAAAAGTAACCGGCAAGAAGTTTTACGACGAAGCAAACAGACGCTTGCTTAAGCCCCTGAAGCTAACCGATACGATCCAGCAGGATGGGCCAAGGTTGCCGGGTCTGGTCCAGGGTTACGCAGGTCCGAATAATCCATTTGGCGGCACGGATGAAATGATCGTGAACGGAAAGTTTTCGATCAACCCGCAGTTTGAGTGGACCGGCGGTGGATACGCTTCGACGGCGCAGGATTTGGCGCGTTGGG
>Ga0209387_1000182_pt1 | contig 18554 bp, 13 predicted proteins | sample NCControl_FD_187515 | JGI IMG/M metagenome (GOLD analysis project Ga0209387, IMG submission 187515) | Agricultural soil microbial communities from Utah to study Nitrogen management - NC Control (SPAdes) (version 2) | ecosystem: Environmental > Terrestrial > Soil > Agricultural land | place: USA...
GCCCTCGCGACGGACCTCTTCGATGAGACGTTTGGTGTCGAGCTTTAGTTCTTTGGCGAGATCGTAAATACGAACTTTCGAGGAAGTAACTGTCATGCACTCCTTCTCGACGCTTACCCGTGCGTCCTGACGGTCTTGATAATGGTTAGGAACGACCCCGCTCCCAACCACTTCAGAACGTCCGAATCAGAAGTTCGGCGCGTGACAGTAGGCGAGTTGCGGGCAACACAAACGGCCCGAATAAACCGGTTTTGTGTTGTTCCTCTTTGGCTGCATCATTGGAGCATCATTGCTTCTCGTCTTCTTCACTCCCGCCTGATGCAGCATCTTCCGAAACTGCGGGAGCCGTTGTTTCTACTTCTTCAGCCGGAGCTTCAGAAGCAAACTCTTCGTCTGACGCCAACACTTCTGCCACGTGCTCCTCGATGTTTGCGTAGCCTTCAACGGCCGAGGAGGTAATGTCAGGTGATGGCGTAATCGTATCTGCACGCAAGTCACGGCCGGATTCCTGCAACCGTAATTCGTCGGCTGGAATCTCCTCGGCCTCGGTCACGGGGACTGGGTCGGCGGAGTCCCACGCCTTGATGTCCTGTTCGGCAGTGAAGGGCACGCCGTTTTCGACAGCTTCGTCGTAGCCCGCGGCCGTCATATGGTCGTTTGGCTCAACTTCAGAAGCTTCGACCGAATCGTCAGCTTCGGCTGAAACCGCGTGCTGCTCTTCCGGGACGAATACGGCTTCGCCGTCGCCAGCTTCGATTTCACCTTCAGCTTCGCCGAGACTGCGGTCGCGCAATGCAACCACGGCTTGGGCCGCGTTCAAAATAACTTCCGCTTCGTCAAGACTCAGGTCGAGGAATTCGACGAGATCGTCAACCGTGGTTTGGGAAAGCGCGTCAATGTCGTTGATGCCGTGCTCTGCCAGTGCTTCAGCCTGTTGTGCAGTTACACCTTCAATCACCGAAAGCGGCACTGACTCGCCGGAAGCAATGAGGGCGCCCATCTGTTCGGTAACTTCGCGCTTGATCTCTTCCTCGCTGCGGATGTCGATGTTCCAACCGACGAGCTTGGTTGCGAGCCGCACGTTCTGCCCGCGTTTGCCGATAGCCAGCGAGAGTTGGTCTTCGTTGACGATGACCTCCATCTGGCGGTTCTCGATGTCGGTGATTCTGACCTGGTTGACCTTGGCGGGCGAAAGCGCATTGGCGGCAAAGACTGAAGGCTCGTCAGACCACTCGATGATGTCGATCTTCTCGCCGCGGAGCTCGCGAATGATTGCCTGCACGCGCGAGCCTTTCATACCGACGCAGGCGCCGACCGGGTCGACGTCACGCTCATTGGACATGACGGCAATCTTCGCGCGTTCGCCGGGCTCACGGACGGCAGACTTGATCACGACAGTGCCGTCGTAAATCTCCGGAACTTCCATTTCGAAGAGTCTGAGTAAGAGTTCAGGCGACGTGCGTGAGACTTCAACCTGCGGGCCTTTTGATTCCTTGGAAACGTTATTGATTACGACGCGAATTCGTTCGCCCTGGTTCCACTGCTCACCGCGCGACTGTTGCGATCGCGGCAGAATCGCTTCCAGGTTCCCGAGGTCCACGATGATGTTGCCGCGTTCGAACCGTTTGACATAACCGTTAACGAGGTCGCCGATTTTGTCGATGTATTGCTCGTAGACGTTGCTGCGGACGGCGTCGCGGACTTTTTGAAAAAGAATCTGTTTGGCTGTTTGCGCGGCGATGCGTCCGAGTTCTTCCATCGGCAGCGGCAGCAGCAGGGCGTCGCCAAGTTCGACTTCGTCGCCGGCCAATTCGCGGGCTTCGGTGATGGAGAGTTCGGTCGCGGGGTTTTCGACGTCGTCCACGACGACTTTAGACGCAGAAAGCTCAATCCCGGTCTCGGCGTTCCAATCCACCTGAATGTCTTCGCCTGACCGAAATTGCTTTTTGGCAGCCGCGCGAACGGCTTCCTTCATTGCTTCTATGACTAGATCGCGGTCGATACCCTGCTCCTGACAAAGTGCCTCGATGTTTTGTGCGATCGATGAACTCATGAAAGTGTCTCTAAATCTCTATTGGTGGCCCCGTCGAAGTTCCTCTTCAACGTCTACTTCTATATTTGCCTTGATGATCAAACCCAGCGGAACCCGCACCTGCCCACTGGTTCGATCCTCGAAAATCACGTCGTCGCCTTCAAGCCCCACCAGGCGACCGCGAAAGTTGCGTTGCCCGCCTACCGGCTGGCGCGTCTTCATCCTTGCGTTACTGCCGGCAAAGCGCTCGTAGTCCGCGCGTTTATAGAGCCCACGTTCCAACCCGGGCGACGATACTTCCAATGTGTAGGAAGCGTGGATGAAGTCTTCGACGTCGAGAATCGTCCCGAGATGAGTGCTCACTTCGGAGCAATCGTCGTGGGTCACACCCTGCGGTTTATCAATAAAAACCCGAACGATGGGCTTATTATCAGGACCGGCGACTTCAGCGTGAACCAGTTCGAGTCCGTGGTCGATTGCGACTCGTTCAGCTAGTTCCTGAACCCGCGCTGCAATCGAATCGTTTCCCATGGTTCGTCCTTTCGCAGGTCTGCCGCTCAAAGAAAAAAAGTGGGCGCGAAACCCACCGGACGAGACCCCGTGCCTTCGAGCAAGCTGTGGATTATACGGAAACCACTATAGAGAGGCAACTTGAGAGGGCAAAGAAGAACTACGAGAGCTTCGCCTTTACGACCTCGCTCACTGTTTTACCGTCGGCATTTTTGCCCGCTAAAGCGGCTTGGGCAGTTTTCATGACCTTACCCATATCTTTCATCGAGCTTGCCCCGGTTTCCGTGATGGCGGCGACCACGGCCGCTTCGATCTCCGCGGCTGAAGCAGCTTGCGGCAGATAGGTTTCGATTACTGCGATCTCGGCGGTTTCCTTATCGACGAGTTCCTGACGCCCGGCCTTCTCGTACTGCTCGATCGAATCGCGCCGTTGCTTGACCAGCGACCGCAAAAGTTTCTGCACGTCGTCGTCAGTCAGGTCGCTGCCTTTTTCGATCTTCCGATTCATCATAGCGGCTTTCACCATCCGCAACGTTGACGTTCGTTGCGCATCCTGCGCTTTCATCGCCGTTGTCAGGTCCGCAACAATCTGTTCACCAAGACTCATTTTGAAGATCCTCCATTGGATTTCGCGAGATAGCTGCGCAGGAAACGTCCAGTATGTGACTCGGGAATACGCATGATCTCTTCCGGCGTTCCGATGCCGACAACGTAACCACCTGCGTCGCCCCCCTCCGCACCGAGATCGATGATATGGTCCGCGGTTTTAATGACGTCGAGATTGTGTTCAATTACCAGCAGCGACCCACCCGCATCGATCAGTGCACGAAACGCCGATAGCAGTTTGTTGATGTCGTCGAAGTGCAGGCCCGTGGTTGGTTCATCGAAGATGTATAGCGTCTTGGCGCCGGTTCGTTTCAACAAGTGCGCCGCGAGTTTGATGCGTTGTGCCTCGCCGCCGGACAGTGTCGTTGCCGACTGGCCCAATCGCAAGTAACCAAGCCCAACGTCATCGAGCACGCGCAACCGGTTAGTGATCTTCGGGACTTCGCGGAAGAACGTGATAGCTTCGCGCACTGTCATACTTAACACTTCGTGAACGTTTTTGCCGCGATAACGAATGTCGAGGATCTGCTGTTTGAATCGAGTCCCCTTGCACTCTTCACAAACTAACTCCACGTCGGCAAGAAACTGCATCTCGACGGTAACCGTTCCGTCGCCCTGACAGACTTCGCAACGTCCGCCGGGAAGGTTGAACGAGAAATGCGACGGCTCAAAGCCGCGCGCCTGCGCTTCACGCGTTCCGGCGAATACTTCCCGAATACCGTCGTAAACCTTGATGTACGTCACGGGATTCGAACGCGGCGTGCGGCCGATCGGAGATTGGTCCACCAGGATCACCTCGTCGATATACAGTCCGCCTTCGACCTTCGTAAAGGCTCCAACGTGACCTGTCCATTCTCCTCGCTGTTTCTTGAGGCCCGCGTAGATGCAGTCGTGAATCAAGGTCGACTTGCCGGAACCGCTGACGCCGGTGACACAGACCAGCATGTCTAGCGGTACTTCGACGTCGATCGATTTCAGGTTGTGTTCCGAGGCTCCCTGAATCGTGAGTCTGCGTTTCTGCGCGACGCGCCGTTGCTTTGGTTCCTTTATTTCTGCATCGCCCCGCAGGTAGCGCGCGGTCAGCGAGGTTTCATCGCGCAATAGTCCTGCGAAGTCGCCCTCATACATCACGCGTCCGCCGAGCTCACCCGCGGCCGGACCGATGTCGAGAATGTGATCAGCGGAGCGCATCATCTCAGCGTCGTGTTCAACCACGAGCACGGTATTGCCGATGTCGCGCAGGTTCTTGAGCAGACGAATCAGCCGATCGTTGTCGCGGGGATGCAGGCCGATAGACGGTTCGTCGAGAACATAAAGGGCGCCGACCAGCGACGATCCGAGATTTGTCGCCAGCTGAATTCTTTGAGCTTCGCCCCCGGAGAGTGTTGATGCGAGTCGGTCAAGCGTCAGGTAGTCGAGACCGACTTCCACGAGAAATCGCAGCCGGCGGCGAACTTCGAAGAGTATTCTGTCGGCAATCGCGGTTTGTTCCGTTGAGAGTTGCAGCGCGTCGAAGAAGTTCGCAGCTTCGCGGATCGACATACCGCATATGTCCGCCAGCGTTTTGCCGCTGACTTTGACGTCGCGCGCTTCCTGGCGCAGTCGTCCGCCTTTGCAGTCAGGACACAAGGTGTAGCCGCGATACTTCGAAAGAAAAACTCGGACGTGAAGTTTGTATTTCTTCGTCTCCATCCAGTCGAAGAACCCGCGCACCCCGCCGAAGTCGCCGCGGCCCTCGATGATTGCCTGCTGGTCCGAATGCAAAAGCTGATTGAACGGAACGGTCATCGAAATCTTTTCCGCGCGACAAAACTGTTTCAGTTCCGCCATGGCCCACTCGTGTTGTGGCCTGGTCCAGGGCTCGACCGCGCCGTCTTTCAACGAGAGGCCCGGGTTGGGAATAACGAGATCGAGATCGAGCCCGATCGTGTTGCCGAAACCCTGGCACGTTGGGCACGCGCCGTACGGATTGTTGAAACTGAACAGTCGTGGTTCAGGTGTCGCGTAGACAGTAGCGTCGTACTTGCACTCGAAACGATCTGAAAACGGCAGTCGCTGAGGATCGGCCTCGGCTGTTTCGATGATGGCGCTACCCTGGCCTTCCTTGAAACAAATCTCGAGCGAATCGACTAGTCGCTGGTGCACATCGGGACGCGCGGTTAACCGATCCACGAGTACGAAAACGTCGTCGAAGTCATCGCGGGTGTAGTCGTCGGGCGTGTTCAAGTCGATCATTTTTCCGTTAACGAAGACACGGGTGAAGCCGCGTTGCATGAGACTCATCACATGCGCGGTGATCGATTGTCGTCGAGAAGCCGTGCGGCGCTTGCCCGACGTTTGTTTCTCCTGAGGTTGGCGCTGTCCGGCGCCGGCAGGGAACAGAACATAAAATCGTGTGCCTTCCGCCAAGGTGCCCAGCACCTCGTCGGCAACCGATTCCGGCGAATCGCGAGTGACTAGTCGTCCGCAAACTCTGCAAAACGTTTCGCCGACGCGAGCGAAGAGCAGGCGGAGGTAGTCGTAGATCTCAGTCTGTGTGCCCACCGTAGAACGAGGATTGCGCGTCGCATTTTTCTGGCGAATGGCGATGGCAGGCGCGATCCCGTGGACCTCGTCAACGTCCGGTTTATCCATACGCTCGAGAAACTGGCGCGCGTAAGCCGACAGCGACTCTACGTAACGGCGCTGCCCTTCGGCGTAGATCGTGTCGAAGGCGAGCGACGACTTGCCGGAGCCGCTGACGCCCGTGACCACCGTCATTTGATTTATCGGGATAGAGAAGGAAACGTTCTTGAGGTTATTAACGCGTGCTCCCCTGACTACAATCGCTTCTTCAGGCATATAGATCCGAATTTCGCAATTATCGCAAACTGCGAATGATAGCAGAGAACATGGGGACACGGATAATACGCATTGACACCATCTACAGGCCTGGCCGAAAATGCGCGCGACATGAATAGTTCGCGCTTCCTGCTACGCGGGTTTCGACGTCCACGCGAGATAGCCTGTTTCGCACTTGGAAAACTCGAACGCCAGGTGCTTGAACACACCTGGCAGTTGGGTGAAGTAAGCGTTCGCGACATCCATCGCGCTTTCGACGAGCAGGTCGCTTACACGACCCTGATGACTACGCTCGACCGGCTTTTCAAAAAGAATCTGCTGGCGCGTCGCAAAAACGGCCGTGCGTTTGTGTACTCCGCTCGCGTGTCGCCCGAGGATCTCGATCGCGGGATCAAAGAGGATGTGGTGGATGGGTTATTAGGTCACGGCGCAGATGGAGTCGAGCCGGTTCTCGCTTGCATAGTGGATACGATCAGTGAACGCGATCGCGAACTACTGGACGAGCTCGATCGATTGGTTCAAGAAAAGAAGCGCGGGCTGGGCACGCTCGATTAATTTCATGTACGAACTGCTGGGCATAACACTCGTTCTGGCGCTGTTGTTGACCATCAACGCCACCGCCACATTCATCGCCGCCGGAATTGCCCGTGCGTGTAAACGATTGCTGTGGCAGTGTTCCGCGCGGACGCGAGCAGAGATTCTGTTCGTGTTGCGCATCGGGCCACCCGCGATCGCGATCGTCGCCATTGCCGCATTCGTGATCCCGTCGTATCTCACGTACGAACCCTACGCGACGAACGAAACGGTCAGTTTGAAACTCGGCGCGCTCGCTGCAATTTCCGCCGCTGGTGTTGCACTCGCAATCTGGCGCGGCTTTCGCTCGTGGCTCGCCACTCGTTCATTACTCAACCAATGGCTGAACGCATCGACGCCTATCAATCTTGACGCGATAACAGTCCCCACGTTCGTTCTGCAACACTCGTTTCCGATCATTGCGGTTGTCGGCGCGATTCGTCCGCGCTTATTCATCGCCAGTCACGTGCTCGAGACTTTAAGCGAAGAAGAACTCGCAGCAGCGATCGCCCACGAATATGGTCATCTTGCCGCTCAAGACAACTTCAAACGCTCGGTCATGCGGATCAGCCGGGCGGCGCTGTTGATTCTTCCGTGTGGCCGGTGGCTGGATCGCACGTGGAGCGAAACCTCGGAATCCGCCGCAGACGAACACGCAGCGCAGCGAAGTTCGCAGGTCGCACTCGATCTCGCGTCCGCGCTGGTGCGCATTGCCCGGATGATTCCGCAAGGTCAACGCCAGACGTTACCTGCTGCGGTGTCAGGGTTCCTGATTGGCAACGACACACCGGGAGTTAAGGTCAGAGTCAGTCGTCTGGTTGAACTCGCCGCAACGGATCCTCGGCAGCTAGTCAGCAGCGCGCCGTTGGTTCGCTTCATTCCGTGGTTTGTATTGACGGTGGTGGTTGGCCTCAGCGTGACCATCGAAAGCCGTCCGGAAGTGCTTGCCGCGGTGCATGAGTTTGTCGAGCACGTTGTCGCCTTTCTCAGCTAATTTTCGGCTTAAAACCCACTTACGACCGCTGGTAGTAGTTCAGGCCGAACTATAGAGTCGTCGTTCGCTTTCCTCTTACCGCACTTCAGAAGGAGCTTTCGTAATGAGTTCGTGGGTACGCCGAATGGTGACTGGATCGATTTGCCTTGCGTTCGTTCTAGTCATTTCATTCGCGGCCCAAAGCCAGGAATCGGGAGGAAGAATAACGGGCGCCGTCAAGGACAACGATGGCGCCTTTGTCAGCGGGGTTAGTGTTTCGTTGCTCTTGCCCAATCAGGCAGTTTCGCGCGCTACTGTCACCGATGCTGAGGGAAAGTTCACTTTCGATAGGATCGCACCCGGAAGCTACCAGGTCGTCGTCGAGCGATCTGGCTTCATGACCTATCGCGAGGCGGTACAAATCACGCCGGGCGACACGAAGCAATTGGCGATCGATCTCGAAGTCAATCCGATCGCGGCCGCGGTGACAATCACTGCTGAAGCCGGACAGATCGCCAGCACGCGAGACGTCGACACTGCGGTCAACGTCATCAACGAACGAAAGCTCCTGGAGCGCGCTCCGGAAGTCGTGGCCCAGGTTGTCGACGAAGAACCCGGCGTTAATTTGCAACGAACCAGTCCATCGCTCAGCGCAGTCTTCGTGCGCGGACTAACCGGCCGTAACGTTGCAGTGTTTGTTGACGGCGTGCGTTACACGACAAGCGCGCAGCGTGGTGGCGTCGGCACGTTCTTCAGTTTGATCGAACCATCGAGTTTGGAAACGGTGGAGGTCCTGCGTGGTCCAAACAGCTCGCAATACGGATCCGACGTACACGGCGGCGTCGTTAATTTCATCTCGCAAGCGCCACGGTATGGTAACGCCGACAGCGAACTCCACGGGCACACAAACGTCTTCTACACATCAGCCACGAACGGATTCGGCGGTAATACTCTTTTAAGTTACGGCAGACGAAACTACGGTCTGCTGCTGAACGTCAACGCTCGTCGCATCAGCACGCTCCAACCGGCGGACGGCCTCGACTACCACGCCGCAATAACGCGCTATCTCGGTCTTCCCTCCGACATCTTCGGCACGCGTCTTCCAGACACGGGATTCACGCAGTACGGCGGCCTGCTGCGAGCCAATTTCAACCTCAACGAGAGGACGCAGCTACTTTTTAGCTATTCGCGCAACCAACAGGATAACGGCAAACGCTACGACCAGTTGTTAGGTGGCGACGGCAACAACTTCGCCGACCTGCGCAATTTGATGACTGACACGTTTTATACGCGTCTGTTCCGCCAGGACCTTTGGATCTTCGACAATGGATCGTTCACCTTTTCTTACAACGGCCAGCGTGAGGAACGGATCAACCAGGGTGGACAGGGAAATCCTGCCGGCGCGATCACAAATCAACGCGAACGAACAGACGTCCTCGGTTTCAACTTCTATTTCGATAAACAGATCGGCGACAACAATACTCTCCTTTTCGGTGCCGACGTTTATCGCGACAAGATCAATGCTCCGGCTTTTACTCACAATCCCGCCAATGGACTCACCGAAAATTCGCGTCCGCGCGTTCCCAACGGCGCCCGTTATCTTTCTTACGGTTTCTTCGCGCAGGACAGTTTTACGGCGATTCCCAATCGGCTTCGCCTGAACGGCGCGATTCGTTACAGCGTTGCTTCTTACGAGTCTCGGGCGGCGAATTCGGCGCCTGGTCCAAACGGACAACCGCTGTTTCCGGATGACAGTGCCCGGTTCAGTGCGTTATCGGGGCGGTTCGGAGGCGTGGTGACTGTCGGCGGGGGCTTCGATATAGCGGCGAAATACACACGTGGCTTTCGTGCTCCGAACACCACCGATTTGGGGATCATTGGGCTTGTCGGCACGGGTTTCGAAGTCGATGCGACTACCGCAGCGGCCCGAGGTGGATTCATCGGTACAACCGCGCTCGGCGATGCGATTTCAACGGGTATTCCCGTTACTCAACTTGGACCAGAAAGCAGCGACAGTTTCGATCTTAGCTTCCGCTATGCCAGCCAGCGGTTTGCGTTTGATGTGACTGGCTTCACCACCAAACTCAACGACGTTTACTTCGATCAGGCACTCGTATTACCGCCCGGCGCCGAAGGAACGTTTCTCGGTAGCGAGAGAATTTCCAGACAGAACGAAAACGGACTCGTCTTTGTCGACATCGCGGCCGCTACTCCAGTGCTCGTGCGAGTAAACTTTGACGACGCTCGATTCAACGGAGTGGAGTTAAACGGGCAGGCACGACTGACTAATCAATGGAGCGCTAACGCAAACTTCACTTACATCCGCGCGCACAGTTTGCTCAACGGTTTGCCGCCAAACGTCGAAGGTGGCATTCCGCCGGCGACCGGCTTTGTGAGTTTGCGTTACCAGCCTCGTTCGCGTTTTTACATTGAAGGTTATTCGATACTCGCGGGGCGTCAAAATCGTCTGTCTACGCTTGATCTCGGTGACCGCAGGACGGGAGGCGGTCGCTCGCGTCAGAACATTCAAAACTTTTTTCGACGTGGCGCCTGTGTCCGTGGTCTTACGACTCCCGGAGCGGGCGGCTGTGGTAATCCGGGCGGCATCCTGATCCCGACCGGTGAGACGTTGGCCCAGGTCCAGAACCGCCTACTTCCGATAGGAGCGATCATCAACGGCGTTCAAGTTGTGAACAACGACACGACCGTGCCGACTCATCCGTATCTTGCAGGCTATGGACTGGTTGGTGTTCGTGGTGGGTTCAAGTTCAACGAAAGCTCAGAAGTCTTCGCGGACTTCGAAAACATCTTCGATAAGTCATACCGCGGAATTAGTTGGGGCGTTGACGGCGCCGGCCGGGGTATCACTCTTCGCTACCGGTTCACGTTCTAGAAACTAGACGGCGGCGCTTCCTCAAACGGTAAATCTGGTTGATAACTCTTGTCGCGTCCGGCGACGTAGAGTCGCATAACGAACCAGAGGATTCCGATCGCTAAGACTATCCAGAACGCTGCCCAGAAGATCGCCGGAATACCGGTGACGCTTGCCATGTTCACGGCGTCGGTATGTACAAACGCCGAACCAAATGGTGAGGACAAAGTAAAGAGGTCCTTCAGATTGAAGAGCGCGTTAAGCACGCACTGCACTGCCAGAAAACTCATGAAGAAAGCCGCGACACGAGCACTCGCGAATCTCGCGATGAGCGCTAGTGCGACCGCGAGCACAACTCCCGACAGAACTGTGAACGGAACTCCCGACAGGCCGTCAAGATAGTAAAGTGGTTTGACGAGACCGAAGATAATTGTGAGCGCGAGAATATAAACGCCCGAAGCCAGCAACACGATTCGAGCGGCCACAGCCTTACGAATCAACACCAGCAACAACGCGCCGTAAGCCATCGCTCCCAGGTAACCCGCGCTTGAGACAAACACCTGCGAGATTAGGCCGCCTTTTGTCGTAAGAGTCGCACCTTCGGTGTTCGTTGCGACCCACATGTAATGGACCGAGTTGCCGGTCAGCAAGGCTGCCAGCGCGTGTCCGCCCTCATGGATGAACGTGACGAAGAGCTCGAATGGGTAATAAAGAATCCAGGCGAATGGTATGAACCACAGGAATAGGGAGATTGCAGTTGCAACGAGCAGTGTCATTGCCTGGGGTCGCGCATCGTTTGAAAGTCTTAAATTCATTTCAACTCTCCGGTAAAGCGGCGGATTCTGGGCGTATTCTAAAGGTCGCCATCAATAACGCACAACCGTTACAGGATGTTCCGGGACCCTCTAATCCCTAAGAGAGCACCGTTCTCCGTATTTAGCTCCAAGTTCTTGGCACTTGGTTTGATTCTATGTTTGTGCCCTTTGTGCTTTGGTGCCTTTTTGTGGGTAAACTCTGTATCGCTGGTTAATCCCTTCGATAGTCACCAGATTTTCCGCCTGTCTTGCTTTCCAAACGGACTTCAGTAATGGTCATCCCTTTTTCCAGAGCTTTGCACATGTCGTAAACAGTCAGCGCGGCGATGGAAACAGCCGTCAACGCCTCCATTTCCACGCCCGTTTGCGCATTCGTCGCTGCTTCAGCCGTCAGCGCCACGCCGTCGTCTTCGACCTTAGCCTGTATGTCGACGTGCGTTAGCGGGAGTGGATGACAGAGCGGAATCAGGTCCGCTGTTCGCTTTGCGCCCATTATCCCGGCGAGGCGGGCTGCTTCGATCGGATCGCCTTTCGGCGTACGATGTTCGCGCAACGCAGCGACCGTTTCTCGCTTCATCAAAACCTTTGCCGAAGCCACGGCGCGCCGCTCGGTGACCTGTTTGTCGCCCGTGTCGACCATGCGAATACGCCCCTGTTCGTCGACGTGGGAAAGCTGTGTCATGACTCTGAAGTAGATAACAAAAACGGGCCTCGCAGCAAGTAGATCTCGACATCTGACGCCGTTTTTGTCTATCCTGCGCGGCGACCGGGACGAAGGCCTCATGCGAGTTGGTCTCACCACTTCGACCCAATTCGAGCCTGGGTATTTGTTTTTAAGAAATCTGTTTTGAGTTTGTGATCGTACTTTTAGCGGCGACTTAAACCCCTGTGGAGGTTCTCCTTCGTGTTTGAGACTGATAAGGAAGTCCTTGATTGGTACGAGCGGCAGCCACGTGCCCTGTCGAAAGAGTATGTGAGCAGTATTCGCTGGAATGAGGTCAAGAACTATCCCCTCAATCCCGCGTTTGTGCCCGTGCTGACCTACATGCGCGACATCGAGTACTTCACTGACATGTATTACCAGGAGCTGCGACGCACGCCGACGGGAAAAGATCCTATCATCAGAAAGTTCATGGACCGCTGGAGCATTGAAGAGTTGCACCACGGCAACTTGCTCAACCGGTTTCTTGAGGAAGCCGGCATGCCGCAAGGCAAGAATTGGCAAGCGGAAGCGACGCGAAAGATCCCGCGTCTTTACACCATCGGAAGTTATTTGGTGGACCAGGCTTCACGACCATTCGGCAGATACTTTCACGGAGCTCACATGGTGTGGGGCGCGATCAACGAAATCACGGCCATGAATGCTTATCGGCGTTTGGCGGATCTCGCCGGTCATCCGGTGCTGAACCAGTTGCTGATTGGTATCGTGCAGGAAGAGTCGATCCACTCGAGCTTCTACTGGAACGTCGCTCGCGTCAAACTCAAGGAGACGAAGTTTTCGCGAAATCTCGCGCGGTTCGTTATCGGCAAGTTCTGGGCGCCGGTGGGCCAGGGCGCGAAGCCGGCGGGTGAAGCGAATTACGTTATGGCGACGCTGTTTCCCGGAAAAGAAGGTTTGGACCTGTTCGACCAGAAGATCGGAAGCCGCATTGAGCGTCTGCCTGGTTTTCTCGGGTTCAAAGGTTTGACGGAGCGCGTCGCGCCGATCGTGCAGGTGTAAGGCATCGGTATTGATTATTGTCCTTAATTCGTGGTCACGGTAAGCGAATCGCTTTCACCAGCGATCCCGCTTCCACCGACTTAACTCCGGCGGGGATGATCGCGAGCGCGGTCGTTAGTGCAAACGAAACGAAGTCTGACGATCCACCCCACTTGAGTGGAAACGCGATGAGCTCGCCGTCGTCGTTCGTCATCAACTGCGCGGGCAAATAACTCTCACGGTCCATACTTCCTTTAACAGTACGCGCGAGCATCACCGTTTCCTGTTTCAACACAGGTTCATTCGCACCCTGCATAGCGAGGATGGCAGTGCGCGTGAATAAATTGAACGTCACTGAAACTGAGACGGGGTTTCCCGGCAGGCCGAAGAAAAGTGCCCCGCCTGGAAGTCGTGCGAAGACGATCGGCTTGCCCGGTCGTAGTGCTACGCGTTCGAAAAAGATCTCGGCGCCGAGTTCCTTGAGGGCATTCTTTGTCACGTCGTAGACGCCCATCGAGACGCCACCAGACGTGACGACCACGTCGAAATTATCCGCGGCTTCAGCGATTTGGTGCTTGAGCAGTGACGTTTCGTCGCGTGTGAGTGGGAGACGATGGACCACGGAACCCGCGAGTTCTGCGTAAGCGCTGATCGAATAGTTGTTTGAATCGCGGATCTGATCCTGTCCCGGTTGTTCGTCCACGGTGACAAGCTCGCTTCCCGTTGCGACCACTGCGACGCGCGGGCGTTTTGATACTTCGACTTGAGCGTAGCCAAACGCGGCGAGCACCGCCATCATTGCGGCGTTGATCGTGACGCCGGGTCGCAAGACTGTTTCGCCCGCTTTGATCTCATCACCCTGCTTAACAATCGATTTGCCGGGTTCGACTGCAGCGAGCAATTCTACGACTGTGCCGTCTTTCAGTTCGTGTGTGAGTTCGACCTGTTGGACGCTGTCAGCCCCCGCGGGAACAGGCGCGCCGGTCATAATCCGCACGGCCTCGCCTGCTTCCATTCGCTGGCGCCAGCCTTTTCCCGCCGCTGACTCGCCGACGATTCGTAAACTGACCGGCGCGCTGGTTGTATCAGCGGCGCAAACGGCATAACCGTCCATCTGCGAACGATCGAATGGCGGAAGATCCGAATCGGCGACGATGTCCTGGGCCAACACACGGCCGAGCGCGTTTGGTAGATCGACTTTCTCGATACCGAGTTTCGGCGTGTGTTGCCGTACGATTTGAACTGCTTCCGCAACTGAGATCATGTTACGTCTTGTGCCTTTGTGATTTCTTGTGCCTCTTTGTGACTAAAAACCGAAAGGCCGGTTTTGGACCGGCCTCTCAAGGTTGGCGGAGACATTCAGCCTCGATTGGTCACCGTCCTCACCCCGGCAACCACATTCACCGTTGACGGGAATTTTAGTCAAAAAGCGCGGCGGGTCAATAGAGATTGAGTATTTAATTCCTGGCGGACGGGTGCGAATACAAACGGCCCCAAAATCGTGATTAATTTGTAGTTTCGCTCCTGTCAGGTCACTTTAGGAGGCAGCGATGGTGGACGACGATGACCATGGATGTGGAAACGTTGGCAGGTGGGTCGCGGTGCTGTGTGCCGCGCTGGTTTTATGAAAGTGTCAGTAAATCGCGACTGAAACTAAGAGTGTCTTGAACCTTAGAGACGATGCGTCCTGTGACAATAGCCGCGTTTCCATAGACGCGCACTTGCATATCTTCGTTGGTGAGCGATGCGTTTACGGAGGCAGGTGGGGCTTTCTCTGCTTTCTCTGCGTTAACCGTCATTGCGACGCAGGGGCCGCAGAAATACACAGAGGGCCGCAGAGAAAACGAATCAGAATGCGACTTTTTGTGCAAAGAGTGCTGGACCGTTACAGGTTTCCAGGGACCCAATCAAAGTGCTGGAAAGTAACCTCACGTCAGAATCATTTCAGCTTCTCGTATTCCTTCCTGGCTTCGATCAGGATGGGTAAGTCTGCGTCAGCATCTTTCCAGAACGCGAAGAAGTCTTCGTATGCCTTGCGGGCCTTGGCTGGGTCGCCCTGGAACTGCGCTGCCCGTGCCAGCCCCAGGCTCGCGAGCGGGTATGAAGGAGAGACAAGCAAGACGCCGTAGGCCTTGCGATCGAGTATCTTCTGGAATTGCGCTGCGGCTTCCGCCCCTTTCTGTTGGCTGAGGTAGGCTTGGCCGCGGAGGTAAGCGATGGGGAAAGGAAAGGGCACGCCTTCGTAAAATGTGGTCGTTTCCAACAACTTAAGCGCTTGGGCGGCATTGCCACGGGACAATTCGCCTTGGGCCTGAATCAATGGCAGGAAATGTTTACTGAGCAAGGTGTCTTTCGGGTAACGCTTGAGCATCTCGTCAGTAATCGCTTGTGTTCGGCTGAACTCGCCGCAGGCGGCCAGCGTGGAAGCGGCAATGATCCGGGTCCAATAGCTCTGTGTCATAGCGAGGGCCTGTGCGGTCTGCCCTTTGACCTGCTTACAGTCGCCGAAAAACACACCGCGCGCCGCGGAAGCCACGCTCATCTCTGCCGCAACGTCCTTTAGGTCGCGTCGTAGCGCCAGTTCGACGGCGCGGTCGGAGAATTCTTTAGTCTTTCGTAATTGGCCTGAAAACGCCGCCGCCTCGGCCTGCCATCTCTGAGCGGCATACTCATCCGGCTTGCCGTTCGCCCACTCGACCTGTTGCTTCATCGCCGCCGTGTCACCTCGGAAGAAAGCAATCAAGTATAGGTTCCTGTGCATCCATATGGTTTCGCTCTTCTGTGCCAGCGCGCGCTCGATCACCTCCTTTGCCTCGTCCAGGCGATTCAGCCCTACGAACGCCGTTGCCAGATTCGAATATGCGGGGGCGGCATTAGGGTTAAGGCCGATGGCTTCACGCGCCTCCTCGACGGCTTTCTCATATTGACCAAGGTTGTTGTATTGAAGCGCCAGATTGTTGTGGGGCACGAAGTCGAGCGGGTACGTGCGCTGCCACAACTCCAGCGTTTCAATCTTCTTCTCCACTTCTCTGGTCACATCATCGTAGTAAAGCGCAGCAATAAACAGCCTCTCGCGCTCACTGACCCGGTCGCGTAAATCGTAGGCTTTTTGCGAAGCTTCGGCGGCAAGCCCAATCTGCCTGCTGTTGACGTACACAGCCGCGAGCCGGGCGTAAGCGAGGGCGAAATTGGGGTCTAGATCAGTGGCGCGTTTGTAAAGAGGGATGGCTTCGAGGTACTTGCCCTTGTGATGCTGTTCGACTCCCAGCGTGTAGGCTTTGAAGGCCTCAAGCGAGGAGGTGGTCGCCTGCTCGAGCGGGGCGTCGAACTTCTGGATTGACGCGAGCGACTCGCCCAACTGCTCCCTTAACTTCGTCGACGCTTCGCCGAGTTTCTTCAGTACCTCTTCTTTGCTCTCGGCTTCGACCTGCTCGCGAGCCATCGCATCGCCTGACTTCGCATTGATGGCTTCAAGTGTCATCACATAATGGCTTCCCAAAGCGGAAATCGAACCAGCCAATAAAGCTTTCATGCCTTGCCGTTGACAGATCTCCAGCGCCACATCACGCGTTAGGCGCTCGTCGGAAGAGCGGCCCATGAAACGAAGTGCCTCGCGTATGCGCTCGTCGCCAAAGATATTCAGAAACGGCGATTGGCTCAGTTGAACTGCCAGAGCCTGTTTGAGAGTTCCGTCAAAGACAGCATCTCCTGTAGTGTTTTCAAAATCCGCAAGCAGAATAGTGTCCTTCTCAGTCAAAGCAGCAGGGCGTTTTGGTTTGAAATAAAAAAAGTAAGAAAGAACTGCGGCGGTACCGAGCAGGAGGGCGAGCATCATAACTGCGCCGCGCTTGTATCTTTTGATTTCAGCAACGACGTACTCCGCGCTGAAGGTAGAGCGCACGCCGGCCGCTGCACCAGTCTCCACAACGCCAGCAGGTGACACAGTTGTTAGCGTGTGGCCACTGCGTTCGCTCGTTGCGCGCTTACTTGATTCAGATGGTGTGGTGCGCTCAAGTTGCGCCTGCATTTCGAGATCGCGCCTCAGGTCTTTGAGGTCAATCAACATGTCCTTGACCGTCTGATAGCGTTCGTCTCGATCTTTTCGCAGCGCCTTGCTGACTATGTGCTCCAGCTCGCTTGGAGTGTCTCGTGCGAAGCGCGCGAGTGGGGGCGGTTCTTTGTCATTCAGTATGGCGGCAATCACATCGTTAGCAGTCGGTCCCTGAAACGGCAGGCAGCCAGCTGCCATCTCGTAGAGGACGACCCCCAAACTGAAAGTATCAGTGCGCGCATCTAATGGCAGGCCACGCGCTTGCTCAGGCGACATATAGATGGCCGTCCCCATTACTACCCCGGGCTGAGTATTGACGACTCCACGCGTAGGTGCTTCAGTATCAACCGGTTCCTCTGTCGGCGGGTGAGTTACCTTTGCCAATCCGAAATCCAACAGTTTCACAAGCCCATCTCGTCGCAGCATGACGTTTTCAGGCTTGACGTCGCGATGAACAATGCCGGCCGCGTGCGCGGCAAACAGGCCACTCGCGATCTGGGTGGCGACGTCGAGCACTTCGCCGAGTTTCATTGATGCGCCTCGCATGTGCTGACGCAGCGTTTGACCCTCAACATACTCGGTCGAAATGAAGTGGACTGAATCGGTTTGGTCAACTTCGTAGATAGTCAGGATGTTGGGATGATTCAACGCCGACGCAGCCTTTGCCTCCTGCTCAAAGCGGCGCATCCGCTGTTGGTTAGACGCCACCTCCGCAGGCAAAATCTTTAGCGCGACTTTGCGATCGAGTTTCGTATCAACCGCCAGGTATACCTCGCCCATTCCACCTGCACCTATCTGCGAGCGGATTTCATAGCGACCCAGTTTTGTGCCAGCAGCAACAGTCATAAGCTCATTGAAAAATGCGATGACAAGTGAAAGCACTCCGAAGTCAACGCTTGAGTCCCATATGTACAGAACTTCTGGGAAGCGTTGGTCGCTACGGCTCGATTGATCGTAGAGTACCAAAAAGTCATGCTGTGCTCACTTCTGGGAAGCCATACTAGAATCGTCTTGGCCGACCGCGACTGAGTCTTCGTTGGTGAGATAAGGCAACTCGCCCGGGTGCGAGTTGTTTGAATGGATGCCTTGTGGGCCGTACTTACATGCCACGATAGGGTTTTGGCAGTTAATTCAATTAAATGTCAGTGAGACGAAGGCAACTCGCGGTGTGCGGAAGTTTCTGAAGGGACGCAGCTCCAGTTCGGTGCAAGCGCTGTTATGCGGAGGCTAGGCGTTTCCGTCGAGACTCGGCTGTAATGCCAGCAACAACTTGCCGACGGCCAACTTGAACAACGTGAGGAAAACGGACGCACAACCCGTGATTGTTTGATTGGTGTCTAACCGTGAGTTGTTGAAAATAAGTGGCGGAGCCGACGGGACTCGAACCCGCGACCTCCGACGTGACAGGCCGGCGTTCTAACCAACTGAACTACGACTCCGCAAAACTGAAGGCTTGGTAGGCACGGAGGGATTCGAACCCCCAACCTCTTCCTTGTAAGGGAAGCCGTCTACCATTGACGTACGTGCCTTTAAATCAGGATCGCCCTGTCGCGAATCCTGTTCGCACGCAGCAAGCGAGTCG